>Ga0210398_10003797_pt1 | contig 14354 bp, 14 predicted proteins | sample IncBWC4OmetaG_FD_161047 | JGI IMG/M metagenome (GOLD analysis project Ga0210398, IMG submission 161047) | Forest soil microbial communities from Barre Woods Harvard Forest LTER site, Petersham, Massachusetts, United States - Inc-BW-C-4-O | ecosystem: Environmental > Terrestrial > Soil >...
AGCGGCGGGATAAAGATGGAACCCGTTGAATTGATCACATCCGCGACAACTTTAAACCCTCGTCCGCGGATCGCCGCCACGTCCACCAGTGGATAATGAACAACCGCATCGACATGCCGCTGCAGCCAGTCATTCGACACCCGGTAGTCCCCCAGCCGCTCAACAGGCGCAAAAACAAAGTCTTCCTTCTGTACCCTCTCCAGAATAGCAGCTCCTTCCTGGGCGCTGACGAATTCACCTGCCGCATTCAACAACTTCAACGCATTCCACTCCTGAGGGTTGTGACTTGCCGTCAGGATAATCCCGCCAGCCGCCTTCTCGCCCGTCACAGCAAGCTCCACCGTCGGCGTGGTGGAAAGCCCCAGATCGATAACATTCAGGCCAATCCCTCGTAACGTATTGACTACCAATGCACTAACCATCTCTCCGCTGATCCGTCCATCCCTGCCCACCACGATGTTCTTCCCCTTATTCATTTGCAGGACCCTACTGCCATAGGCAGCCGCGAACTTTACGATATCCAACGGAGACAGGTTTTCCCCCGGCTTACCTCCTATCGTCCCTCTGATCCCGGAGATACTCTTTATCAATGCCACAAACTGCGTATTTAGATGTCCACAAAAATAAGGGATTCCAGCCTCCGCCATCCCACAAAAAAAAGACCGTTTCCAAGTCGGAAACGGCCAATGCAATAGAATAGGGTTTAACCAGATATCTTCAAGCGCGATGCCCTCAGCGCGATCATTTCTTAAACAAAGATACCCACCGCAAACCGCACTAACAATAGTATTTACCCCCTGTTCAACCCGATATTATCCGCGGGATATTTGCTATCTCCCTGCGGTATTCAACATTCTACTTCTTATTCTTCAGCAACAAATACCGGGCCGTTTCATACATTCCTTCCGCCACCTGCGCCAGCTCGCGCCGCGCCGGCTCCCCAGCCGCTCCCGCCGGTACCGGGTCATTGCCCACCACCGATACCATCTCTTCTTTTCCCGTGATCAAACCGCGACGATAGAAATAACCGCGGCTGACTACCCCAATATAAGCCTGGTCCGGATCGTATATAAACGCCATTCCCTTTCCCCGATTGCGTACCGTATCAAACAGATCCCGGCCGAGGGTCGTATTGCGATAGGGAACGTGACAAAGACCGGCCAGGGTCGGCAATACATCCACCTGCGAACAATCAAAGGAGAACCGCCGCCCGCCGGCCATTCCCGGCGCATATACCAGCAGCGGCACATGCTCGGCCGTAAGCCGGTCCGCTGTCCAGGCCCGGGGGAACATATCCCCCGCATCCCCGGGGATCCCATGATCCCCCACGAAAAGGAAGATCGTGTTGCGGAAGAACTTCTCCTTTGACGCCGCCTCAATGAAAGTACGGTATCCAAAATCCGTGTACCGGAAGGCATTCATCTCATCATTGCTGGCAAAGCCGAATTTCTGCAGCGAATCGGGCGATACCCGGATGGAATGAAATACCCCCTGGTCCTCCTTTGGGATGGTATAAGGCCTATGATTGTCAGCAGTCTGTATAACTGCAAAGAACGGCCCCCGCTCTTGCTTCAATACCTTGGTGGCCTCCAGAAAAAGATTCTTGTCGCTTATCCCCCAGACGTCGACTTTTGGCGCCTTGTAATCCTGTTGTTCAAACAAATAAAGGTCCCGGATATTGTTGGTCAGCAGCCCGCGGATATTTGCCCAGCTCGTGCTCCCGCCCAGAAAATAGAATTTAGTATACCCCTCGAAATCATTGATGATGGTATGCTGATCGACAGCCGCGGGATTGCGGCTGGACGTGCTCGTTGCCGGCGCCACGTCAGGAATGCCCGTCACCACCGCCCATACACCTCTGGCCGTGCCGTAACTGGGCGTGAAACAATGGTCGAAGAAAAGCCCCGCCTTGCAAAGACTGTCGAAGAACGGCGTCGTATTTAAGGGGTTTCCCCACATCGAACTTTTATATCCGCTGAACGATTCGCAGATCACGACGACCACATTCGGCTTCGGCCCCGGCAATCCCGCATACACACGATCGTAACCGCTGTCCCAGCCAAAATAGGGCGCCAGAACAGGATACGCGGCCTTCACTTTGGCCTCGTCGTATGTGGAATGCCGAAACTTCAGACTGCTGAAGAACGATTGGAAGGGATTTAAGGAAAGATTGGCCTGATAGTCCCCGCCTTCGCTGAACGCATCACTCCACCGCAACGGATATTGTCCGATCCGTCCAAAGATGCCAAGCCCGAGCACCAGGAACGCCGCAACGAACCAGCCCACCCGCACCCCCCGCGTCACCGGCCCGCTTTCCCGCAGACGGATCCGCTGGAATACCATTTTGATGACCCGGCGGATCAGCCACGTACCGGCGATCAAGACCAATAAAATACGCAGCACCGGATACGTCTGCCAGACTACACCGGCCGAAATTCCCGTATCGGTCAGATAATTCAGAACACTGGCGCTTAACCGCTGGGATAGATACGCATAATGCGCAAAATCCACACAATAGAAGAAGACCACCCACAGCGCTGCCAGCGACACGACTGCGAAGAGCCAGCGCTGCCCCGCTCTCCGCCTGAACGGGTCGAGGAATGGAAGACTCCCGGTGATCAACAGTAACACCGTCAGAATTCCCGCATACCGGAAATCATAACGGATCCCCAGCCAGAAGCAGGGCAGAAGCGACGCGAACGAATGCCCCTGCGAAGGAAAGACGATGTATAGCGCCAAACGTAACAAGCTCATGATCAACAAAAAAATAATGCCGATAGCCAAAACCAAACGCACCGTTTTTGGTATATTTGGTAAATTTGTCGCCGATCTGTTTAACATGCCCTTTTCGTTAGTTTAAATACATAGTACGGGCTTCCAGCCCGTTGAGGGGCGTAAAATTAGATCAATTATATTGAAACCATGATTTTACTCGATACCGGTGACCATCCAGGTTTCTTACAAAAGATCTTACAGGGTGACTACTGGCTCTTTTCCCATATCAACCAGCGGTGGACTTCTCCTGTTCTGGATAATGTGCTCCTCTTCGTTCGGGAAGCAGAATTCTGGGTTCCTTTTTACTTATTCCTGCTGGTTTTCATGGCGATTAATTTTGGCAAAAAAGGCTGGCTATGGTCGCTCTACCTGACCATGACCGTCATCATCAGTGATACCGTCAGCAGCCATCTGATTAAGGATCGGCTCGTCTACCGCCTCCGCCCCTGCGGCAACCCCTTCTGGGCCGACTCGATCCACTTCCTGGCCAACTATTGCCCCTCCAGTTCCAGCTTTACTTCTTCCCACGCCTGCAATCATTTCGCGATGGCTGTCTTTATATACCGGACACTCCGGCCCGTTAGCCGCTGGTGGGCGCTCATCCTGCTATGGGCCTTCGTCATTTCCTACGCTCAGGTTTATGTCGGCGTCCACTATCCGCTGGACGTCTTCTGCGGTGGGATCCTGGGCTCCATGATCGGCTGGCTGATCAGCCTCGTTTTCCGGTTTCATGCCGGCAAACTCCATTTACAACCCAATACGCCAACCCATGCTTGAGCTGATCATCCTGATCTTCCTGATCTTTTTGAACGGCCTTTGCGTCATGGCGGAAATCTCTTTGGTCTCAGCCCGCAAAAGCCGGCTGGAAACATTGGCAGACGACGGGGATGAAAAAGCCCGCTCCGCCCTCCAACTCGCGGAACACCCTGAACTCTTCCTTTCCACCGCCCAGATCTTTATCACGCTGATCGCCATCCTGACCGGCTTCTACTCCGGTGAAAAATTCAGTCCCAACCTCCGGCCTTACCTAGAAAAAATACCTTACATCCGGTACTATGCCGCCGATATTTCCACTGCTTTGATCCTCATCTTCGTCACCCTGGCGTCTATCATCGGCGGCGAACTCATCCCCAAAAGGATCGGCCTGCTCCGGGCTGAACAGATCGCCCGCTTCGTCGCCCGGCCCGTAAGGACCCTGTCATGGATCACCCATCCGCTCGTTTGGCTGCTTAACCACACAAGCAACCTCTTTTTCAAATTATTCCCGATCAGCCCCTCTCAGGATAGCGCCGTCACGGAGAACGAGATCAAGGCCATCATCAACGAAGGCACCGAACAAGGTACCATCGAAGAAGTCGAACAGGATATTATCGAACGCGTTTTCCATCTCGGCGACCGGAATATCACATCCCTGATGACCCACCGGAGCGATATCATCTGGTTCGATCTCAACGAGAACGAAGAGACCATGAAGGGAAAGATCGTCCGCGAGCCCCATTCCGTCTATCCGATCTGCGACGGTGAGATCGACAACATCAAAGGCATGGTCACCATCAAAGATCTCTATGTGACGCCCGACCATGTACTATTCAAAGACATCATGACCCCCGCCTTATTCGTCCCGGAGAACAACACAGCCTATATGGTGCTCGAGAAGTTCAAGCAGTCCAAGATCCATTGCTGCTTCATCGTAGATGAGTACGGCAGCCTGCTCGGCCTGATCACCCTAAATGATATCCTCGAAGCGATCGTAGGCGAAATCACACAGCCTGACGTTCAGGATTACGAGATCCGCAAAAGAGAAGACGGCAGCTACCTCGTCGATGCCCAGCTGCCTTTCTACGATTTCCTGTCCCATTTCCATAAGACCGAATGGATGAACGAAGGCGATCACGAGTTCGATACCCTCGCCGGCTTTATCCTGAACCAGCTGGAACATATCCCGAATACCGGCGAAAAGCTGGCTTGGCGCGGCATTACCTTCGAGATCGTCGATATGGATGCCGCCCGTATCGACAAGGTCCTCGTCACCCTTTCACCTCAACTCAAAGCGGAATTAAGTGCCGAAGAAGCCGGTTAGAATTGGAAGCTGGCATTGGCCGCAGGACAATCTACCCTCGTGCTCTGCCGTTGCCCGCCAACCGTCACATGCATGATATTGATCTGCTGAGGGAAGCCGTCATACAACAACTCATTGACGACATCGATCCGTTTTACCGTCGGCAGATCATTGACCTGGAAATAACTCCAGGTGCCGTCATCCTCATTCTCACTGCCGACAAAATGCAGCAGCACCGGCTTCCCGTCGACTTTTAACCGCAGATGGCGTTCCACATATCCAGCGATCAGTTTGTCCGAAGCCGCCTTATCCTTCACCGACGAAAGATCCACTTTTGCGCCGGCAGTTTTTTCCAGAACCGCCTCGAAGTCATTCGTAAAGATCTTACAGCTTACCTCCAATATTTTGTCCTTGGGGTTGTGATTGATCTCCGTCACCGAGATATAAAGGGGGTGCGAAACAGCACGCGGCACGAACGCAGAAACCAGCGGGACCACCACCAATACAGCGGAAATCTTAGCAAACAACCACTTATCTATCCTTCCAGCCATTTAAAAAGTAAATTTTTGGACTACAAAAGTCTGAATAATTTTACAAACCCGGGCGGGTCGCATTCAATTTCTGGCCAATATGCAGGATTTCAAGCTTTACTTCGGATTGGGAACGGAACATATCCTGACATGGGAAGCCATGGACCATATCCTCTTCGTGGCGGCCCTTTGCCTTCGCTACCAGATACGGGATTGGAGGAAAGTGGTCGTGCTGGTCACCGCTTTTACCATTGGTCACTCCCTCACCCTGGCCCTCAGCGCCCTGCACCTCGTGCACATCAATACGCGATTGATCGAATTTCTGATCCCTCTGACCATCGTGGCGACCGCCTGCAACAATCTTTTCCAGCGTGCCGGCCAGGTCGATCACCCTTCCAGGCTGCCCCTGATCTATTTCTTCGCGCTTTTCTTCGGCCTAATACACGGCCTGGCCTTCGCCAGCACATTCCTCAGCCTGGAAGGCCGCGAGGGGCTGCTGCTCCACCTGTTCGCCTTCAACCTCGGCATCGAGGCCGCCCAGTTGCTGGTGGTAGCCATCATTCTGGCAATTTCCTTTATTTTCGTACAGTTGATCCGACTTCGCAGAGTATGGTGGGTCTGGGGCGTCTCGGCCCTCGTACTCGTGGCCTCAGTGAAAATGGCTGTCGATCGCTGGCCTGGCTTTAGTACCTTCAACATATCACATAAAACCAACACATGAGTAAGTTACTGCTAATCACCATCGCTTGTTGTACGCTCGGTATCCTGTCGGTCCAGGCCCAGGATGTCCAAAACAACCCGGCATCCAACCATGGCAGCAAGTTCGAAGCCCTGGGAACTATCCTCCCGACCCCGAACGAATATCGCACCGCCAGTGGCGCCCCGGGCCCAAAATATTGGCAGCAACGCTGCGACTACGATATCACCTGCAACCTGGATGAGGACAAACTCCTGCTCACCGGCTCGGAGACCATCAGCTATTTCAACAACTCTCCGAACGAGCTGACCTACCTCTGGATGCAGCTCGACGAAAATCAGCACAGCTCCAAATACAACGCCAACTACCAGGACGGCAGTTCCCTTCCCCACGTCGTCAGCGACCAGATGCTCAACCGCATGGAAAGCGAATCGGAGCCCAACGACAACGGGGACCATATCCTCAAAATAACCGACGTCCTGGGTAAACCCCTTCATTATACCATCAACAAGACCATGATGCGGGTGGAACTGCCTGCACCTTTGAAACCCGGCCAAAAATTCATTTTCAAGATCGACTGGAATTACAGGATCACCGACCGAAAGACTGTCGGCGGCCGCGGCGGCTACGAATACTTCCCGGAAGACGGCAATTACCTGTTTACGATGACCCAATGGTATCCCCGCCTTTGCGTCTATAGCGACTTCCAGGGCTGGCAGAACCTCCAGTTCACCGGCCGCGGCGAATTTGCCCTGACGTTCGGTAATTTCAACGTCAAGATGACTGTGCCCGCTGATCATGTCGTCGGCGGAACGGGCCAGTGCCAAAACTATCAGACGGTGCTGACCCCCGCACAATACGCCCGTTGGCAGCAGGCCCAGACGGCAAAGGAACCCGTAGAGATCGTCACACTCGCCGAAGCCAAAGCATCCGAAGTGAAAAAGAACAAGGCGAAGAAAACCTGGATATTCAAGGCCGACAACGTCCGTGACTTCGCCTGGGGCTCCTCCCGCAAATTCGTCATGGACGCCATGCCGACCTATGTGGAAGGCAAAAAAGTGATGTGCATGAGCTACTATGGGAAAGAGGCGTATAGCCTCTACCGCCGCTTTTCGACCAAAGTCGTCGCTCATACCATCAAGACCTATTCCCATTTTACCATCCCCTACCCTTATCCGGTGGCGCAAAGCGTGGAAGCATCGAACGGGATGGAATACCCGATGATATGCTTCAACTTCGGCCGCACCGAGAAGGACGGCTCGTACAGTGAAGCTACCAAATACGGAATGCTGGGCGTCGTAATCCATGAGGTAGGCCACAACTTCTTCCCGATGATCGTCAATAGCGACGAACGCCAGTGGACGTGGATGGACGAAGGCTTGAATTCCTTCGTGGAATACCTGACCGAAGAGCGCTGGGACAACCATTTCCCGGTCCGCGGCAAAGGTCCCGCCTGGGCCATCGTGGACTATATGAAGCTGCCGAAAGATCAGCTCGAGCCGATCATGACCAACTCGGAGAACATCGTCCAATTCGGGCCGAACGCCTATACGAAGCCGGCCACCGGCCTCAACATCCTTCGGGAAACCGTCATGGGCCGGGAGCTCTTTGATTATGCATTCAAGGAATACGCCCGCCGCTGGGCCTTCAAGCATCCGACACCCGCCGATTTCTTCCGGACTATGAATGACGCCAGCGCGGAGAATCTGGACTGGTTCTGGCGCGGCTGGTTCTACGGCATCGAGCCCGTGGATATCTCCCTGGACAGCGTCAGACACCTGATCCCCGACTTTGAGAGTAGCCCCCGCAGAAGGGATACGACAGTCATGGCCAGCATCGACAAACCCATGCCCGACGGCAAATTCCCCACGGATATCTCCAAGGAACGGAACCGGGAAGACACAAGCATCCACTTCCCCACTGACGCCGATACTTCCCTGCACGATTTCTACTGGAAATATACCCGCGGCATGGTCCCCTACGACACCACCAAATATCCCCAACATATCGAAGGGGTCGCCATGGGCCGCAACCCGAATGGAGACCTGGCCCGCAGCACGGCTGCGGACGACCCGATGGACGACGCTACCCGGGAAAAGATCAAATCCAAACAATATTATGAACTGCAGTTCAGCAACAAGGGTGGCCTCGTGATGCCGATCATCATCGAGTGGACTTATTCAGACGGTACCAAGGAAATTGAACGCATCCCCGCACAGATCTGGCGCCATAATGAAAACCACATCACCAAGGTATTCGCCAAGGATAAAGAAGTCGCCAGCATCCGGCTCGACCCCAACCGCGAGACGGCTGATATCGACGAAAGCAACAACAACTGGCCCACCATCAAGACCGAAAGCAAATTCGAAATCTTCAAGGCGAGAACGGCAGCTCCTCGCGCTATCCCCCAGGCCAACAACCCCATGCAGTTGACCGGCAAGGATAAGAAGGCTTTCTAAGGTAGATCGTCAACATACTTCATAAACAAAAAGCCGGCTAAACGCCGGCTTTTTTAATGATTCTAGTCCATACCTATCGGCTGTGGACGAAGCTTTCGCGCGCCTTTCATCTTGAGCACGGCACAATAAGGATGTTCCGGGTTAACGACAAGCTCCTGTCTTTTCGGATGGATCAGCACGTCCATTTCTCCCATCGGGATAGCGCCTAATAAAGGTTCGCTATCTCCAGGCAAAACAAATGCGCTGCAAATTGCCCTTCTGTTGGCAAACCGGACATCGATCGGGCCTACGACGTCCAATACCACCACCTGACCGCTCGCCAATTGTACCTTCCTTTTTTCCACAAAGGGAAAATCCATTTGCGACTGAATGGTCTCGTTGATGGCCATCATATAAGCGCCACTATCCACCAGCATAGTGAGACGCATTCGCCTGATTTCTTCCTCGCCGATGCGGTAACGTTTAGCCATTTCGACGTCCACCGCGTTGATTAATTCAATTTCAGCATACACTACTCCCATAAAATTTGGTTTAACGTTCAAAAATTTGTTTCTTACCCTTCACGCATGTACGCTATCAGGCACTAAAACAAATTTACCGTTTTAATAGGAAGAATGTCAGCCCACAAATGGTCCTTGCATATTGATGGGGGATTCGCATCGGCCAATTTACATCAATGAACGCTCCCGTCCTGATATTTTATCTTGTGTTTGGCGGCTTTTTTCTCAAAGTCCAGCACCTCCTTAGGCTTGGCAACCGCCTGTGTAGAATCAGGCAATGCCCGTTTGGCGGCCTGTGATTTTTGCAATTTTCCCAGCTCCCAGTTCTCCGTCCTTGCAACGGTCCCGGTCATCGGATCAAAGAATTTCCAAGTCCCGTCTTTTATAGCAACCCCTTCATTCTTTACAATAACCGTCTTATAATGATCCGGATGATCAACATCCTCGATCGCCAGGGTATCATAAATTTTATCGGGGTTGAGCGCAACCCAGGTTTCCTCCCGCAGCAAGGTCCCGTTAATCCCAAAATATTGACAAACCCCGTTTTTATTCCCCCACTTGTAGACTTCCAACCCCGTCAGATCACCTTGCAAACTAAATAGCCGCCATACGCCTTCCTTCCGGTCGTTCTTATAAAGACCCTCCTCTTCAAATCCCGGCTCTCCGCGCACTTCATCGAAATGATTCACCCACTTGCCCTGCTTCTGACCTTTCTGATCCATCCCGTTCAGGGTATCCCCACGGGGCCCAATGGTATAACCCTTCAGCTGCTGCGAATAACCGCTTAGGCCGACCAATTGGACAAAAAGCAGGAAGAAAAGTATCCTACGCATTGTATTTTAAGTAACGAAAATCATTCCAATTTATTGAGTAGCTTATATTTGCGTATTCAATTGATTGACATGAAAATATATGTTGGGATCATTTTTTGGGTCCTGTGCGGGGTTGCAGCGGCGGCGCAGCCCCTGGCCGCTTCGGCGACGACCCGCCAGACGCCCGCTCCGTCCATGACAATCCGCCAAATGAAGGAAGAACTGGAAAAGTCTCAAAACCCGATCCTCTACACTAAACAAGTCCTTAAAAAGCACTTTAAGATCGACACCGTCACCATCACCCAAACCCCTCACTTCGGCGGTCTCGCCGATAGCCTGGCCTATCACGGAAAGGTAGGTAAAGTCTATGGCCCATACGGTCCGAGGGATGCCCGGTATCTCGTGCAGGTACTCAGCAAAGCCCCCAACGAATTCTACCATATCAGTCAGATATTCATCGACACCCCCTTCTTCAACTACCGGATCGCCGACTCCATCGGCAATGTAATTCTTCGGAGATTAAAGGATGGATCAGCCACCTTCGAAGATCTGGCAAAGACTTTTGCCATCGGCCGCGCCGCGACGACGGGCGGTGATATGGGTTGGATCGCCAGGGGCGCCATGTTCCCCGTAGTAGAGCATGAGGTCATCGCACACCGAAAAGGGGAAGTCTTCAAGCTATGGACCAGAGCAGGTCTGAATATTATCCGGAAGGACGACGATCCGAAACAAGATTCGGGTTTCGCCTTGATGATGCAGGTGTTCCTATAGGTCGACCCGCTTGCCATCTTATCACGTCAGCATTTTGACCGCCAGGCCGGTGAAAATGGCGATGCCTATACTCAACAGGGTCCCGATTACTAAATATTCTGTCTTTATTTCTTGGCGGTCTTTCTCACTAAAGCGTATAATGCCCTTGGCTGTAACAAGCAAACCGATGGCGGAATATTGCCCCTGAAGAACCAATACCATTACAATGACCCTTTCGGCTATCCCTATCCATTTGCCTGCATTGACAAGGCTGTTGTCCGGGTCGTCGATTTTTTCACTCCAATGTCTGGTGAGCTCACCGATAAGGATACCCGCAGGGACCGTTACAAAAACGAAACCCGCCAGTACAATCCAGATATTGCGGTCTGTATCCAACCGATGTCGAAAATCATCCCAAATATTCCAGTATTTGAATGTGACCAGCCAGCAACCGCAGATCACCCCGAGATGCAACCCCTGATCGAGCAGGAAATACCTTATTGAATGGGGCCGGTAGGATTTCCAGACGTCGATAAAAAAGTGCGTGACCAGAATAGTGAGGGCAACCGCCCAATATCGCCAGCCGATAAATATATATGCCAAGCCAGCGGTCAAGAGTGCATGCGCGTATAGTTTAGGGGAAGCGAAATGCTTCCTGTTACGCTCTTCCACCCATTCCGCCGGCTGGAGGATGAAATCCGTCAGCAGATGGGACAGTATCAGCTTGATCAGCCAAATGGTTCCGGGTATCATGATATTAGTTCAATCAATTGTGAATATTGTAGAAGGATCCTATCGATCTCTGGCCATCTGCCGGCATTGGCAAGTTCGGATATCGTACTCTTGGCTTTTTCTCGGGATATTGTCAACTGCTGTTGGGTTATTCCTTGCAATAGCTCAACGATGATGTCCGCTTGCTTGCCTGTCATTTGCCGGAAAATACTGTCCAGGTAATCGGCCGTTATTTGTAAGCCGATATTGGCTATTTTGTTGTTGCAGGTAACCGCCAGGCGCTGTTCCGATCTCTGTAGCTCGTCGAGCCCGCGACCCGACAGCAAGAATGCTTCTCCTTTAGCCGATCCCAATTCACGAACAGGCGTATTTACCTCTCCGATCCCTATAGCGATTCGGATATCTCCCTTGATCGCTTCTTCCTCCTTCGTTGTTATTTCAACAGCCACCGCTCTGCAGGTAAGCGCTAACCGCAGCGCCTTTGACGGATCTTTTATATAAGCTTGAAAACTATCGCCCCGGTAGAATTCATGCGGGTGTCCGTGAAGGAGCTTGCCCAATACATCGAGAAGCCTGGTCTCCTGAATTGGAGACAGTTTGGTCGAATTTACAATATCGCCGGTAAGAACCGCTCCGACACTTGGTTTGTGTACGCTCATAGGTATGGTTCGGCGGTTTTACCGAACTGGGTCAAAGTTCGCCACTTTTACCGAACTTTCCAAAAGTTCGCCACTTTTACCGAACTGAGCTATAGTTTGCCATTTATACCGAACTATAAAAAGAACCGCACAGCCAATTCATATCCCTTCAGTCCCAACCCGGCAATCGTACCCTTCGCCTTGGCCGATACATGGGATAACCGCCGGAACTCCTCACGCGCATGTATATTGCTGATATGCACTTCGATGACCGGCGCTTTGATAGCAGCGATCGCGTCCCCCATCGCCACAGATGTATGCGTATAACCACCAGGGTTGAGGACGATACCGTCAGACGAGAATCCGACCCGCTGCAACTCATCGATCAGCTCGCCTTCAATATTGCTCTGAAAATAGCTGAAGGTCACCGCGGGATATGTCGCCCGCAGCTCCTCATAATACTGCTCGAAGGTCTGACTGCCATATACCTCAGGTTCCCGCGTTCCCAGCAGGTTCAGATTCGGGCCGTTGATGATTGCGATACGCATGGGATCTCAGGAGTTGTTTTTGATCAATTGGATGAAGTCATCGAACAGATATCTGCTGTCATGCGGCCCCGGCGTCGCTTCCGGATGGTATTGAACCGAAAAAGCCGGCCGGTCCTTTAGTCGGATGCCCTCAATCGACTCGTCATTCAGGTTGACATGCGTGACTTCGACATTTGGCGCATTCCGCACCGCTTTCGGATCGACCCCGAACCCGTGATTCTGTGTTGTGATTTCGCAGCGCCCCGTGACCAGGTTCTTAACGGGATGATTGAGCCCGCGATGCCCATGATGCATCTTGAAAGTGGGAATATCATTCGCGAGGGCCAGTAGTTGATGCCCCAGGCAGATACCGAATAGAGGCTTTTTCTCCTTCAGAATCTCCCTGACCGTTGGAATGGCATAGTCCATCGGTGCCGGATCTCCAGGACCATTGGAAAGGAAATACCCGCTGGGCTTGAATTCCCGAAGCCGCGACAACGGCGTTTTCGCCGGAAATACTTTCACATAAGCCCCTCTTTCCAACATGCATTGTAAGATATGCTGCTTGACACCGTAATCAAGAACCGCAATCCTGATCGCGGAATCCGGATCACCCAGCTCATATTCTTTATCGGTGCTCACCACAGATGCCAGCTCCAGTCCGTCCATGCACGGCGTAGCCGCCAGTACCGACTTCAATTCGTCCAGATCGCTGACCTCCGACGAAATCACACAATTCATCGCTCCTTTGACCCGCACATGCGCGACCAGCGACCGGGTATCCACCTCTTCGATGCAGACGATGTTGTTCGCCCGCAAATACTCATCCAGACTGCCCTTTGCCATCATACGCGAGAACTGCTCCTCCAGGTTCCGACCGATCAGCCCCCGGATCTTCACACCAGGTGACTCCACATCGCTGTCCTTCACCCCGTAATTACCGATATGTACGCTGTTCATGATCAGGACCTGCCCGTAATAACTGGGATCGGTAAAGACCTCCTGGTAACCCGTCATCCCAGTGTTGAAGCAGATCTCGCCGGAAGTAGTGCCTCGCTTGCCAAAGGCCTTGCCATAATGAACGGTGCCATCTTCAAGCAGCAGGATCGCCGGGGCGGGGGAAGTGATAGGAGACATGTAGGATGAAAAATTTTGCGAAATTACAAATTATCAAACAAAAAGGCCGGACTTTTTATCAAGCCCGGCCCTACCCAAATCGTTATTCTAACTATTCTTCGTTTTTCTCTTCTGATTTCTCCTCTTTGGCGGCAGCACCCTTGGCAGCCTTCTTCGCCGGCGCAGCCTCTCCCCCTTCAGCCACGGCAGCCTTCTTCCGGCCGCCCGCACGACGCGTCCGCTTGCCGGTCGCTTCCTTGGAGTCACCTTTACCCTTTCCGTAGATCTCGTTGAAATCCACCAACTCGATCAACGCCGTTTCGGCATTATCACCAACCCGGGTACCCAGCTTGATAATCCGGGTATATCCTCCCGGCCGGCCCGCTACTTTGGCGGCCACCGTAGAGAACAGCTCGGTAACGGCTTCCTTGTCCTGTAAATGGCTGAAGACTACCCGGCGCTGATGGGTCGTATTGTCCTTTGCTTTCGTGATCAGCGGCTCAATATAGGTCCGCAGGGCCTTCGCCTTCGCCAGAGTCGTAACGATCCGCTTATGTGCGATCAACTGGCTCGCCAGATTGCTCAGCAACGCACTGCGGTGAGCGGAAGTCCGGCCCAAATTCTTAATTTTGTCTCCGTGACGCATGACTGTTAAATTTAAACCTTACACCGTGTCAGGAATTGTAAGGCTATATTAAAAAAAAGCCGACCCCCTATGGGGGGCCGGTTGTAACTACTTATTCATCATCCACCTTAAGC
>Ga0210398_10003798_pt1 | contig 14348 bp, 10 predicted proteins | sample IncBWC4OmetaG_FD_161047 | JGI IMG/M metagenome (GOLD analysis project Ga0210398, IMG submission 161047) | Forest soil microbial communities from Barre Woods Harvard Forest LTER site, Petersham, Massachusetts, United States - Inc-BW-C-4-O | ecosystem: Environmental > Terrestrial > Soil >...
GTTCCCGCTCGCCGGTCTCAACTGTTAACGCTGGGCGGGACGGCTGGTGCGATTCGAAGGCGAGAACGCCCTGGTCACGGTTGAGACCGGCGAGCGGGAACAGTTGCGGACCGTCGACAGCGCTTACCTGAAGTCCGCCGGAATCCAACGGAACGGCGCTCCTTTCGTCTTGCACGAGTATCGCTGGTCTCCGGACACCACCATGAGCCTATTCTTCCCCGCGTTCGACCTCAACTACGACGCGAAAGCGGAAGCGGCGTTGCTGGAGCGCCTGAACAATTATGCCCGGCCGCTCCCCGAGCCACCGGTCGGTCTCTTGTCCGTCGATTTTGTGCCCGGGGAAAAACGATCTGAATCGAGCCGCCAGCCCATGCTGGAGGAGACCGTCAAAGCGGCTGCACCCATGCCCACTCCCAAAATGAAAGTCACGGCTGGCTAACAGGGCTTCAGTTACCGCAATATCCGAAGGGCCGGCGGAGATTCCCATCTGCCGAAGACCCTGCGAGTTCCGCCGGACTTGATCGAGGTATCCGCACAACAATATCGCCGAAGCAATTTCCCGGTTGCACTAAGTGCTTTTCGTGTCCTCCAGCGCGATTGCCAAACGCCTGCGAGCAGGAATGGCCATAAGCGGTGCAGAACAGTTTTGGAGCAGAACTGCAAGTCCAGGTGGCTAACTGTTGCAGCACTTTGTGAGCAGGATGGTGGGGCGAAGTCATCGAACCCGAAATGACCGCCAGGCCCCGGATGTAGTCGCGAAGCCAAAGCGGAAAATTGTGCGCCGAGCCGTGATGAGGAACCATAAAGGCCTGATTCTCGACGATGTAGCCGTACCGCTCCGCCGTGCGGCGCGCGAATGCCAAGGCCGCCGGCGTGGCATCTCCTGTGAGCAACACCCTTCCCAAGCCGTTGGTTGGCGGAGCCTGAAGGAACCGGAACAACACGACCAGGCTGGTCTCGTTCCCGGGGACAATCCCCTCACACATGGACTTGATCTCGGATCGCGAAATCGTCGTCAGAGGCGGGCCTAGAACTCTAAGGTCCCATCCTCCATCTTCCGCCCACGTCAAGCACGGAGGCTGCCGTTCCCCAGGCGGCGCGAGAAATGAATCATCTCCGATGGCGAAACTGGGGATTTTCAGGCTTTCGGCAGTGGCTCGAGCTTTGGTCAAATCAAATTGCTCGCCGTGCAGCGTAGAAGCTGGGTAAACAAACTTTTCAATCTTTATGCCGCGGTTCGCAAACGTCGCCAGCAGAGCTTGCAACCCGAGAGCGTGATCGGAGTGGGCATGGGTGGCCGCCACAAACCGAACGCGACCCCGAAGTGCAATTTGCAGGGCTTTTTCGAGAGGCTCGGGAGCTTGCGTGCCCCAGTCAAGAACCCCACAGCTCTGATCGGGGAATTCGAGAACGCATGCGTTCCCCAATCCTTCGTCTACCCGAAAAACGTGGAGATTGAGATGAGGCTCGATCATTGCAATCCAAAGCGAAGTTGTCGCGTGCTTTCAGGTGTCTTCAGCACTTGTCGCAAATGAGCAACCTGCGACCCCTTCCTCTAGGCCCTCACTTCATAGTCAAAGTACAGTTTCTCCCCGACGGTCCGGTTGTTGAAGTCTTGCCAGTCGCGCTCGGGACTATCGCTGAACATCTCCATCTTATCGACGTCACAGTCTGTCTGGAACACGCGACCGCAAGCCTTTCGTAGAAGAGCGTCCTTGATTGCTTTCTGCGGATGATCCCATCCGTTCTGGGTCTCAGCCCATTTCCGAACTGCGGTTATCATGGCAGTAAACTCTCTGGCGTGTTCGCCCACCGCCATCCATGAGAGGTTTGCCTGCAGGTCGGCCAGGGTACCGTTCAGAGTGGCGTTATGGCTGCCGTGATGGCCTACCTTATACAGCACAGTTCGTCCGAGCAGGTCCTTCGCCTGGACGGTCAGGTCACCGTCCTTCCAACTCGTCTTGGACCAGGACGCCCAGTTACCGCGCTGTGCGTCGGCGGCAAATAACAGAACTTTGCCACCCTTCCCCAGTTCAAACGCCAGCACAAGGCTTGTATTATTCGTGTAGTCATTCATTGCAAGCGCGAGTTGCTCGGCGGACAACAGCCAGTCGTCGTCGATCCGGCGCCACTCGGCGTTCCCTTCGACTTCACTGTCGCCCGGTTCGGAAACGCCAAGAGGCCGGGAGGGCAGCACACCTTTGGTTCCGTATACGTCGGCCAGGTAGGGGCCGTAAGTGGAATCAGTCATCGCTCCACTTTGTGGAATGCAATACCGATTCGGGAACGGACGAGGCGATTGAACCCCGGCGACCGCTGCCGCAAAATACTGGCCGACCGAGGCAGCCCCCAGAGAATCACCGGGGAATGACTCACCGCTTTTCGGATCGAGGTCGACGATCTGATCCTCGTCCCGGGGCGGGCCAAGCGCAAATACCCGCGCGTTCTTTGCGCCTGGAACCGCCATGATCTTTTCGTGGGGACGAATGAACTTGAGACCACGGTTCTGCTTCGCGAGATCCTTGAACACCTTCATCGATTGTTTGTTCATCGACTGACTGGGGTTCCCTGCGACACCGAGTTGCTGCTTCGCCAGATTGGGATTAAAAGGCGTGTCTTCATCCCCGCCCAGTTCAAAGGCCAGAAACTCGTCGATTTGTCGGACCTGGTCTCCCTCGCCGCTCGCGGCAAGAAGATTTCGAGCGTCAAGCAACCCTAGCAACTTGTCTTTGAACTTCCTGCGCAACTGGTTGGCAAGATCGTCATTCGGATCCTCGGTCCAGGCAAACCAGGCCTCGCCAATACTGATGCCCGCAAAATTCTTCGCCGTAATGCCGTTCACATGGTCCTGGTGTTCATGCGTGATCACGGCGACATCGATGTGGCCCCCGCATGCCTCGCTAATGCTCGTGGTGATGTCCTTGATCGTGGTTTGGATAAAGGCGGGGGATCCAGGCTTGTATCCGCAATCGATCAACACATACACAGGCCTCGCATCCGACTCTCCTGGAAAAGCGATCAAGAAACAGTCGCCATGGCCGGTACGGTACATTCTTACGGTCGCCCCATCTTTCGGCGGTATCAGGGTCGGCGGCGAGGTTTCTCTTTCAGCTTGGGTCGCGACCTTTTTCTTGGCGCTGCTCTTTTTCTTGGCGTTTCTGTTGGGCACGGTTCAGTCCTCGGTCTCCTGATGCAGGAGAGCAAACGGTTCTCGTGCGTCGAAGACGCTCCGCGCTGCGTAGAAGGCGTTTCCCGGTTCGAGTTCCCCCGTCAAGAACTGACGGATGCGTTCTAGTTGTGCGTTATCGGCAATTGTTCCTTGGGTCCTGATGACGCGGCGCACCTCCATCGTCGCGGGATTGATGAGCAGCGTACAGCCCGCCCGATAGCGGAAGTCTCCCCGCTCACTCGGCCCAAGAATGTTACTCACCGCATCCATCTCCGCTTGCTTGTCAGCGTCAAAGTACCCGCGGCGTCTCTGGGTGATCTCGACGACAAAGTCGTTCACCGTACCTCCCCGGGGACTGCGGCGAACCGCGCTGCGCACGGAATGCACTTCCACCGCGACGCGATTCGATGTGGTAGGGGAGCGAAATACAGTGGGTGGCAGATTGCCCTCGTCGAGCACGAGACCAATCGCCGGCGCCAACTTCTGCCCCGGCCCATTCATCAGCCACGCCCAAAGGGCGGCCGCCTGGTCATCAATGGCCTCCCAGGTTTCGCGGCGATCGCTCTCGAGGTCCCAGGACAAGCGGGCCATCTTCTTGGCGCGGAACCTCTGTCGGGATATCTGGTCCGGGTCGTCTATGGACCGTTCTTCGGTGAACAACGAGCGCACGTCCTTGCGATCGAGTCGCACACCTAACTCTTCCTGTGCGGTTTCACCGCTTGGCCAAAGCAAACCCTCCACCGAAGTGCCGCGCAGATTCTTGGCGTTGATTCCCCATTGCCGAAAACTCTCGACGAAGGAAAGCCGATATCCATCGACATCTTCCGGGTTGAGGTCGTAGTCTGCGGTGATTATGCCACGCAGGTAGTCGCCGAAAGTGATCCCAACGGGCGGACAGTAATCAATAGCCCGGATGCACATCTGCAGGATGTAGCGTGCGGCGCGCGCAGCTTCGGAGGCCAGTCGGTTGGCCAAATCGGGATGAATGTCTCCCTCCCGAAGCACGCCCGTGCCCTCGCTGGCAATGCGGTACAGGTCGGCAGTGCGCATCCGATACACCTTGAGGAAAGCTCCGAACACGGCCGCTACCAGGATGGCGCCACGGGCGTGTGCTTCGGAAGTCTTGTCGAGGGAGCGAACGTCGGGTTTGTGCGGCTCCCATTTTCCAGTCGCCGGATCTGTACCGCCGATTGCGTCTCTAAGCGCAGTGCCCCGGCCGGAGGCACGGCCAAACTGTTGCGCCAACTGCCCCAACAGATTCTCGCCGGCGAGGTCGCCCCGCGTTCGGGCAATCTGGTCGCGAAGCACCCCGGGATATGAGAAGTGCTGAAAGAGCGCCACGATGTCGGCGAAGGCCTCGTGGAAGGCAAGCACATCCGCGTTCACCGGTTCATTGAACCGGGGATGAACCCCGTCCAGCAATGCATGGGTTGTCTCATGCGCAATGATGTCGTGGGACAGGCAGGTGAAGACGATTGTGCCGGGGGTGTTATTCGCATCCTTGACGCTCACCGGAAAGTATCCGAACAGCAGCGCCTTTTTGCTGGGACTGTAAAACGCATTTCGGTCGCGCAGGGCGTGAGGATAGATGCGCAGGCGGCGCACGAATTTTTCCTCTGTCCCGGCGGGGCGGTGGGAGGACCACAGCGCGACGCGGCCGAGTGCTTGTTCAAAGTGTGAAATGGTGGTCATCGCCACGGCGTAGACCATCTGCTGATGGAACTGCGGATTGGATTCGGAAGGAGCGAGACCACCCTGTGCAAGAACACGCGGTTCATTCAGGTCGACAGGCTTGTAGAAAACACCGCTGGCGGGATCTACATCGATGACTTCGAGATACTCGCCGATGGGTCCCGGCTGCAGATTCTTCTCCCAGGGTACGGCGATCGTCATCTCGCCAATTCCTGCCGTGTCCACTCGGGCTGCTACGCTGGGGTCAAAAGCGAAGATCCGCAGATTCCGGATGACAGGATCCGGGACCAGATCACTCCGTGTAGGGGTGACTGGGGCTGACGTGCTTTGCGTCGGGCTTTTATCGGGTTCAGGTGACACAAAAAGCGTCCTTTTTTAGTGGAGACAGAAATCATTTGGGCGAAACTGTTGCGCTGGATACTTTGTCTCGTGTTTTCTTGTTCAAAACGACAATTTTCGTCGCATCGAATTGGTTAGTCGTCAAGGCATCGGGAGTTCGATACCGATTTGTTTCGACCTGGACGCCGACCAACGATGAAAAGTCGACGACGTGGAGAAAAGGTACTGCACAATCTGGCGGTTTCATTTTGTGTTTTCCCGGATATTACGGTTCGACCGGAGCTGAATCACCCGTTATAAGGTCTTTCATACTGTTGGACAGTTCGGCATCATCGATCACAAAGAACAAGCCACCACGGCCGTTCTGGCTACTTTTGCAGTCTCCTTTGATCGCGCCCTCCTGATTCACGTCCCCAAAAATTGCGTAGTGATGACTTCCCGAGGTCGAAACACCGATCTTGGCATGATTACCATCCGGTTCAGCCAGGCCCTTCAAGCCGAAAGTCTTGCCCTGAAACTGCCCTGAGATCGCAATTTCTACTCCGCCAGGGGCGCCAAGCGCCGTGCTCCAACAATTGATCGCAGTGGCTGACGTCGTGCTGGGGATCTCTCCTGGATTCGCCCACCAAGTTGCAGCTCTTAGCGAGATGCCATCAAGCACCGAAGACACCATTTGCCATGGTGGCACATGGAGCCCAGAAGGCTTTGAGATCAACTGCACGCCAGTCGAAAGAGTCTCGTGAGTAACCGCGGTACTTGCCGACTTGACGCCAAGTCTTGCTACTGACCCAGTGATATCTGCAGGACCTCCATTCTTCACGATTTGTGTGTTGTGAGGATCGGTAACCACGCTGGCATTTTGGAGGGCGGTCAAGACTTTGACAACGTCGTCCTTCGTCAGTTTCAGTGCGAAAAAGTGCTGGCTGACCAGCACATCATTGTCCCTTGCGGTACAACCAAGCGTGTTCCCCTCTTCGGATCGCGGGTGCCGCTTGCTGGCAGCTCCAGGCCAATCTGGAGTCGTGACTTGCATCACGATGCCATCACCCTTCTCATCCCAGGCAACCATGCCTTTAGAATGCCCCCATGGTGCACCGCAGCTGTTGCTACTCCCGCAGGCGGCGAGCTGTGGATCCTGGTAGAACTGATCGTTCCAAACTACGTAGTTGAAGGAACCATCATAGATTTCGCCAAATGTCGCGCCCACTGGGTCATCAATCGTGTCGCCAACACATCCGCTTCCCGCCTGGAGACTCTTAGACTCACTGCTGGCCACTGCAAACTGTTGGCTAAAAGATCTCCAGGATGATTGCACTTGCCCACCGAAACCGCACGTTCGCGCTGCACCCCGGGCGCACCCAGGGAAAGACGCGGCATTGAACTTAAACACAAACCACCAATCTACGGGGTGTCCGGCCGCCAGGAGGGGCCTTGGCTGCCCCGCCTCTGCAAGGTGTGCGGAAGTTGCCCTCGCGGGCTTGGCACCGGACAGGGCCCCCGAAGCTGCACCGAGACTGCGGATATTCCTTCCCCACACAAACCCCGTTTTTCCATCGGCAGTTTGAACGTGGTAGTAACCGCGGACGGGATTCGGCTCAAGGATTTCGACCTTCGCACCAGTCTCAAGCTTAGTGATTGCGTCTTGATTGGTAGAAGGATCCGGCCGAAGATTAACGTTGCGCGCAACGGTTGCAGTTTGGGAAAGAGCCGTTGTTGAAGAGACGAAGATTAACAGAAACAGGATCCGAAGTTTCTTCACTGCATCCTCCAGTCAACGAGCGGGAGTAACCGTCTTCGCTTGTCTCATGATTAGGCGCCTCATCTCGTCTTTTGCGAACTGACTACAGCTGGTAATCGATATAGAGGCCCTCTTGCGGTGACGTAAAGCCGTCGGGCAACTTTGATAGTTCTTCGCGAGCCTGCTCGTCTGGGTCGGTATCGCCAGCCTTGACCCAATCACTCCGCACGAGCCGATTGCCAGTTCGGGTCTCGGCCGCTTCCATCAGCGCGGTTCTGGGGACCTCCGTTTTTTTCGCCTCGCTGCCGTAGGCACCCGTCGCTGTGGAGCAGAAGATGGCGCATCTTGGATTCAATGCGGCCAGGGCCGGAATTGGTGTGGCGTTGGTGCTGCCATGGTGTCCGAGCTTAAGGAAATCGATGGAACCGAGAATCTCCTTGGCGCGGGGCGTGATGCCGGGATCGGACCCAGAAACGGCCTTGCCATATAACCAATACGACCAGTTTCCCCATTGGGCGTCGCCGACGAATAACATTTTTTTGCCGTTGCATGTGAAGAGGACCACGAGGCTCTGATTATTGAGTGTGCCATCCAGTTTATCGGCTGCGGCAGCAAGCGCGTCCGGCTGCATGTCACCGAGCGTTTTCTCCATTTGTCCAAGACCGTCCAACCCTTCGAAGACGTGCCTGGGATACTCGTTGGCGGATCCGGGCCATTTCTTCAGATCAAATGGCCGAATTCTCGTGGTGTCGGGCACTCCATTGTCTCCGAGCGCGGCCAAGTACTGTTCTGTCCTATTGTCGGTGGCGGCGAATTCTCCGCCCGAATCCTTTGGCGAAGGAGAGAGAATTTCCGCAGTAATTATTCCTTCGAGTTCATCCGACAGGGTGGGGGTGTCGTCGCCCTGATAGTAGTAAACCGGCGGTTTGTTCTTGAATCCGGATTGCAGCAACTTAAGCGCCTTCGCATTGCTGCCGCCACCTCCGTTCTCGCTGACTCCGAGAGCGTTCTCCACTTTATGGTGTGCTTCGATTGCGTCGGGATCGTTGCGAGCACCGAGCTGCATCTTAAGCTGCTGTGCGACATTCGCGAGCTGCATCATAAATTTCGACGCGTCGGAGTTGTTCGGATCGAGCCGGTTGGTGATCCAGACCGCACCGACGTTGAACTCCGTAAAATCGTCGTAACAGGTGGCAAAGCCTGACATGTGATCGGCGTGATAATGCGTGAGGATGACCAGCGCCAGGTTTTTACCGGTCACTTGCGCCATGTCTTGCACGCACTCCTCGATGGTACCGATGTTTGCCGCATGGACACCGCAGTCGATTAGGATGTGCGCGGGGCCGTTCTTTCCGGGCACTGTCAACAGAAAGAAATCCCCGAAGCCTATGCGGTACATCCGAATGCGAATATTGCCGTTCCCGGCGGCTCCGGCCTGAGCGACATTTGGCTGCACTGCTCTGCCGGTTGCCGTGGCGGGTCTGGCTGCACCACCTGACGGTGTGCCTTGAGTCGACTTGCGACTTTTCTTGACAACGGTTTTTTTTGCGGCCTTCTTGCGAGTAGCCATGATCAATACTCCTCGTGCAATAGGCCAAAGTTGGCCTGGAAGTGGGTTGCATCTTCGGTGTTGCCTATAGCAAGACCTTGCGCGAGGAAAAAGTTACGTTGCCTTTCTTCGCGCTGCCTCGCGTTGGGCCCAGTCATTTCTCTGCCAATCGCAAATCGCACTCTTGGGGGCAGGTCCTTGGGCTGCCCGTGACTTTTCGGTTTGGGTGCCTCAACAATGAGCGTGACGCCCGCACGGAAAGGAAAAGAGCCAGCCTGGGGAGCGACCGCACTGAATTTCGCTTGTGTCGATTGAATAATTTCCACAACCATCTCCATGCGTAGTCGGCCGTTTTCCTTCGTGCGAAAGACAGGATGGAAGGAGGGCACAGCGAGGGGGAGATCGCGATTGAGTCCGAGTGCAGCACGATTTTCATCCGCCCAATTGCGAAGCGTGTCGCCATTCTTGTTCTTTTCTTCACTTGTGAGACCGTTGGGACTTCCGAAGATCAGTTTGTCAATCGGCGGCAGATCTGCATCCGGGGGCCAACTCAGAGCATCTTCCGAGTAGAAGCTGGCGCTTTCCGAATAGATGCCGCGCAGCCGAAACGCCTCCATCAGCGCATCGCGCACACCATCGTTATCCGCAGCATCGAGGTCTCTAGAAACAGTGATTATGGCGCGCAGGAAATCGCCGAAGGTAATGTCGACGGGAGGGCAATAATCAATGGACCGAGCACAGAGCTGGAAGAACTGCACAGCGGTTTGGGTGGCGCAGGTAGCCAGAAGTTCGGCCAGTGGTGCGGGCAGTTCGTCGCTTACGATGTCTCTTCCTCCGGCACGATAGATCCGAAACAGGGGGTCGGCGCGTTTCATGTAGATGCTGAAGAATGCATCGAAGACGGCCGCGACCAAGATGGAGCCGCGGAAGTGGGGATCACTGACGTTCTTATGGATGTCGTCCGAGTTAGGTGGAGTCCCGAGCGCGGAGCGCAGCCCGCTCTTCTTTCCGCTCGCCTGGCCGAACTGGATGGCCAACTGGATCAGCGGGTTCATGCTGCGGATCTCAGCGGTGATCGTCGGCTGACCATTGTTGGAGCTGTCGCCGGCTATCGGCCTGAGTTCGGTCTGATAAAGCTGTCCACCGGTCTGACGGATCGTGTCGATTAGCGAGTCGTGCTGCGAGAAGTGGGAAAACAGCGCGCACAGATCGGCGAAGCCTTCGTGAAACGCCAGCACGTCGGGATTGGTGGGCTCCGTGAAATACGTCCGGATACCGTCGATTACAGCGTGAGTCACTTCGTGCGAGATGATGTCCTGCGACAAACACGTGAAAACGAGCTGACCGGGAAGATTCCGGCCCTGTCCGGTTTTGTTCGCGGTAAAGTAGCCAAACAGAATTCCCTGCGCCTGCGGGCTGTAATAAGCATTCGCCTGCTGCATCGCGTGAGGGTAAAGCTTGAGAACCCAGATATCGCCTTCCTTGCGGAATCCGTTTTCCTTATTTGCGGAACCGCCGAAGCGATCGGCACGGCGCCAGTGAATCTTCCGCCCAAGGGCAACTTCAAACATTTGGATGGTACGGGACGCGATGGCGTAGACCATCTGCTGATGAAAGCGCGGGTCTGATTCTGCCGGACAAAGACCATCGTTGGCCAGCAGCAGAGGGTTGTCGAGGTCGATCGGCGGATAGTAACACTTGTTTGCTGCGTCGTAGTCGACGACCGCGATTTTCTGCCCGCTTGGTCCCGGGTTAAGTGGTTCCCAAGGAACCCGCACAGTAACTTGATTTCCCGAGTACCGGCCTGAGCTCGGATCGATTGCGTAGACCTGCAGTGACCTCGTGGTGGGCGTGGGCACGGTTAATTGGGAGTGCGATTTGGCTTGCGAAGAATCTTTCTTTCTTGCCATATGTGCTTCCTCAGACTCCTACCTTTCGAATGGCCAATCCACGAATCAACTTAGGCGCCAGGCATAGCTCGAAGCCCAGTCCCTATCGAATACAGATTGGAGCGTGCGAACCAATGCTGAGTGATCAGTATTAAAGCTGCTTCCCGCAGTTGAAGCGAAATAGTCCCAGGTCATGTTGGACGTTCCGACGTTGATTCGCCGGTCCGTCACGATGTACTTGGTATGGTTGACGCGGGTGTGCCCCGGAAATTTGCGGTTGCTGCCGCTCGTGCTATTCCATCCAGGCACGATGAAAAGTTTGATCTCCAGCTGTCCAGAGCTCATGTAGGGGTCAGCCCGACCCGCATCCGCCGCACTCTGAAGAGACCTCAACATAGGCTCGATCAGCGCAGATGTATGAGCCCACTTGCTGACGAGCAGCCGAACGTACAGTTTGCGAGTCAGGACTGCCGACAGAAGAGCATCCGTCAGCAGAGGCCACCAGACCGGAGTGTCGGTCGGAATGACGCCTTCGTCGCCGATGGGCGGCCCCGCGCTCGGACGGGAAAAAAGACCGGCGGGCGCAAAATCCATTACGCTGATGCAGACCGATTTCTGCGCATCATCTATGGTGTAAACCAGTCCTTCGCCATCCCATGTGCGCCCTTTTCCCAGAACCTCCTGCGGGCATCCGGAAAGAAAAACGCCACACTGCTCTCCATTCAGTGCGAGCCGCAGCGGAGTGCGCGCGCTATACTCCGTCGCGTACTTGTCGGCCAGTGGTGATTGAGAGCGCTTCGAAGCCGGAATCAAACTCGACCATGATGGCACGCGCCGGTCGATGCGAACGGCCGGATCGAATGCTTCCTGGTTTGTCGGGCTGAGAGCGCTGAACGCCCACCACGAGTCGAAGTACTTGATCGCATCGGCCGCAAGCTCTGGACAGTCCCTCACGGCGACGCCCATCTCCTTCACTTGCATGAGCGACTTCCAATCCATGTTCGCCGATCCAAGATAGAGGTGAACCGAATCAAAGATCCAAATCTTCTGGTGCATGATGCCGCTGCCGTACCACTTGCTCATATCGACGTTGTGAATCGAAATGCGGTCCGGGAACTCTTCCCGCAGAGTATCGGATTCCTGCTTCTGCCCGGAAAATCCCGGGCTCTCCAGAATTCGAATCGAGACGCCGCGGCGCGCAGCATTGCGCAGGGCCTCGTAAAGTGCCCGTCCGTGGTCCGCTCCCATTTGCTCAAACTGCTTGTCGGTGAAACCTTGTTCATCCACGCTTTTGGGATCGGGCAACAACGCCCAGTACATGGCGGTAAGATCGATGGTTGATCGCGCAGCCAGGGTCAGGCGTACAAGAACATCTTCCGTGTATTCGATACCCGGAGTACCGCGCAGGCTTTCAAGCCCCACCGGAATGGACTCGACAAGGGCGGCTCGTGGTTCTAGTGGCGTGATATCAGGCATGTGCGAACCTCGGTGGAACGTCCGTGTCAGAAGTTTCGAACAGACGACGCTGGGGTTGTGCTTGATGGGTAGGAAACCTGGTCACGAAGAATTCCGACCTCGCTCTCATCCGCGTCCAGCAGAAGGTAATATCTCTCAAGATCGAGCCTCGTTTGTTCGTATCTCCAACGTGAAGTGCTATCCACCCTTGAATCCGGTCACAGGCCAGCGAGGTGTTCGACTCTAAAAAAGACGCGTTAGCACCAGCCCACTGACCCGCGGAATCAGCGATTGAGAGCGTTTGCACCCCGAGCGTTGACGCCTTGGATTTGGCCTTCAGGCTTTTCAGCATAGCCAACGATAAGGATTGTCGTCATGGCTTCCTTCTCGATTTCTTAGGTTGGCGTGGGGATGGCTTCCGTTTATTTTGCGATTGTTTCTTGGGCGCTGGCTTTTTCTTGGGGGAGGTTGACGTCGATCCCGTACCTTTTTTACCCGTGCCGGTGTTGGTTGTTTTTGTCGCGGAGACGGCGGAAGCCGGTTTGGTCTTAGTCTTCAGGTCCGACAGAAAGACATTCTCGTAGTACCCGGCGATGCCCGGGTTTTCGATGATCAGACCCGCATCGCGATTGTCATGCACCCCTGCCGGCGAGAAATTTTGACTGCTTACCACGACAGTCTTGTGATCGATCACAAAGCCTTTATTGTGTACGTTGGACTGCAGGAAGATGTTATCTGTCAGATCGACCCCGACCGCTTTCATTTTTTCCGCCCACTTCAGGCCGAATTGCTGGCTTTCAACGAGCTTTACGTCCAGACCAGCTTTGACCTTGTTGTCGATCGTCTGCAGCAACTGTTCGTAGAAGTTTCCGTTTCCGGCGGAGGACTCGATGTATTGAAGCTGAATGTAGATGGACTCCTCCGCGCTGTTGATTAAATCCGTGATGTTTGTCAGATACTGCCTGTCCCCGTTCGGAAGATTGTCCGGCGTCAGCAGCGGCGTTATAAAGGTGTTGACATTGTTGAAGGTTTCGGCCGCCACCGGATTCACCAGCGGCGCACTTGGCTTGACTACCGGCGGGTTCATGTTCTCGCCCTTTTTCTCCTCAGCGTCCTCAATGGCTTTTTCGACTGCAATGGGGTTTGGCGTTTGATGTTGCACCGCCACGTTGTAGTCATAATTCAGGTATGCAGTGAATATCTGAGCCAATTGCTGATCTTCGATGATTACGTGCCAGTCGCGATCTTCTGTGGTCGGCGGATTCGAGAGGTCAGGCTCGTTGCTGTTATTTAAATTGCCACTCGACAACCACGTTGTGCCCCCGTCGCGCACGATTACCTTAATGTGATAAGCGGATGGGAACAGCCATTCTGATGCGAACGTGTCCGTGCGGACGAGCGCTCGCGCAATTTTGGCTCGGTTATTCAGAGCGGAGTTCAGTTGCTGCACGGTTTGCCAATCCGTCTGGTTGCGGGTGCCGTTTGGCGCAGGGCTATCCAGAACCATCTGCAGAGTATTCGTGCCGCTCAAATCGGAGATGAAATCCTGCAAGATGGGACCGGAGGTGAAATCGTACATTCCGATGACTAACGATTTCTTGGTTCCGGACAGGAAACTCGATAGAGTCTTAAGACCCGCATCTGGACTTACGACGGTCGTTATGGTCGCGTTGTTCAAAGGCATGCGCGAGAGGGGCGGACACCCCTGGGGACTGTAGCCACCCGGAACTGGGGGTTTCTGGGCAGCGGCAGCAAGGGCTTGGTGAGCCGCCGGCTGGGTCTTCTTCGATATTGCGAATTTCTTGCTCGTCTGGCTTTTGGCGGACGTTAACAACTCACCACTCGGCATTTCGCGCTCGTTCGGCCAATCGGGCTCCCGATCTTCCGGGCGACCGTATGTCATAGCAACTGCCGCGGATGCTGGATCTATCGCACGCAGACGATGGTAGGCGGATGCCTCTCTCACATCGACCGGGTATTTGCCAATCTTATCCGGCAGTAAATCTGCTTTCGGCAATTCGCTCTTGCCCCTTTTTGTGTGGACGGTGGCGACGATGGCCTGCTTTCCAGTGAGCTGGTCACCTGTAATCTCGTAGCCCGGCCGGACAGTGAGAACTCCAGGTTTGGCCAACTTTCGCAAATTTGACCGAATCGTCCGATCGATGGCGTCAGGCTGAAATGGCGTTTGTTTTGCCACAACGTCTCCTTATTTGTTTGCGATCGATATGTTCGACAGCATTGTGTTCGCTCCGTTGAGGGGCCCATTTTGCGCATCGCCATTGGTGCATAACCCTACGGAGGTGACGCCGTCACGCCTTATGCGATGGGAGATTTTCGAAAATGTGCTTTGCGGTCCGCAGTGCCAACGCACACAATGTGAGGGTCGGATTCGCGGTGCCCACCGTCGGAAAGGTTCCGCTTCCGACTAAATACAGGTTCTTGTGATCATGCGAACACTGCATATCGTCGACGACGGACGCCTTCGGATCCTTGCCCATGCGGTACGTACCCATAACG
>Ga0210398_10003799_pt1 | contig 14347 bp, 12 predicted proteins | sample IncBWC4OmetaG_FD_161047 | JGI IMG/M metagenome (GOLD analysis project Ga0210398, IMG submission 161047) | Forest soil microbial communities from Barre Woods Harvard Forest LTER site, Petersham, Massachusetts, United States - Inc-BW-C-4-O | ecosystem: Environmental > Terrestrial > Soil >...
TGAAGGGCTCGAGGAGCTGCTTGAGGCTGAGCACCTGCGGCTCGATCGCCACCGATCCGTCGGCACGAGGCGGACCGACCGGTACGAGGGCCAGCATGTTGAAGCCGAAGCTCGCTTGCAGCGGCGTATGTTTGAAGAGCTGATTGAGCACGATCTTTGGAGTCGCGTTCTTCGATAACTCGATAACGACGCGCATGCCCTTGCGATTCGACTCGTCGTCCATCCGCGAGATGCCCACGATCCGCTTCTCCGAATAGGCCTCGGAAACGGCCTCTAGGATGCGGCTCTTGTAGACTTGATAAGGAATTTCGGTGATGACGATCTTGTGTTTGCCGCGCTCCTCGACGATCTCGGCCTTACCGCGAATCGCAATCGAGCCGCGACCGGTCTTGTATGCTTCGCGGATCGCCTCGTGGCCCAAGATCGTTCCGCCGGTTGGGAAATCCGGCCCTTTGACGATGTCGCAGAGAGCGTCGTCGCTCATTTGAGGATCGTCGATCAACGCGGCAATCGCGTCGGAGATCTCGTTGAGGTTATGCGGCGGAATATTAGTCGCCATACCGACCGCGATTCCGCTGGAGCCGTTGATCAGGAGCTGCGGCAAACGCCCCGGCAAGACGTTTGGCTCGACGCCCTGATTATCGAAGTTGGCAACGAACGGGACCGTCTCTTTATCGATGTCGGCGAGCACGTCGAGCGCCGTCCGAGCCAGCCGCGCCTCGGTATAGCGGTAGGCAGCCGGCGGGTCGGGGTCGATCGACCCGAAGTTTCCGTGGCCGTCGACCAGCGGATACCGCAGTGTAAAATCTTGCGCCATGCGCACGAGGGCGTCGTAAACGGAGCTGTCCCCGTGAGGATGATAGCTCTTAAGCACCTCGCCGATGATGCCGGCACACTTGCGATGCTGCTTGCTGGGGTCGAGCCCAATCTCGCGCATGGCGTAGAGAATTCGGCGCTGAACCGGCTTGAGGCCGTCGCGAACGTCGGGGAGGGCTCGCGAGGCAATGACCGACATCGCATACGAGAGATAGCTCTCTCGCATCTCATCTTCAACATTGACCTGCGTTACGGTATCGTTGTTCAATACTTACCTGTATTCATGAATAATGCCCTTCGACTCGGCTCCGGGCCCTGCTCCACTCTGACTCTTCACTCCGAAGAGGCGACCTACGCATTTGCCGCAGCGTTTGCGCGACGCCTGCAGCCCGGCGACGTCGTGGCGCTTTCGGGGCCGCTGGGTTCCGGAAAGACCACGCTGGTGCGAGCGATCGTGCAGACACTACATGGTTCCGATCAAACCCTCAGCCCAACCTTCACGTTTTGGCACCACTACGACGGCGATCCGCCCATCGACCACATCGATCTCTTTCGGATCGACGATCCGCGCGAAGTCGTCGAGCTGGGCCTCGATGAAGCGTTCCACGGCCACTCGGTCGTGCTCGTCGAATGGTGGCGCAACGCGCCCACTATTCTCCCGCCGCGCCGCTACGAGATAGAAATGGAAGGCGCCGGCGACAATCCTCGCACTCTTTTCCTTCGCGAGCCGTATTGAACGTTCTTGCCCTGGACGGGGCGCTGGGCGGCTTCTCCGCCGCGGTCGCGAGCGAAAATCGAGTGGCCTCCAGCGCGCAGGAGAGCGGGAACGTCGCGCTCGAGCGCGGTCTCGTCCTCGTGCAGAAGGTCCTGGGCGACGGCGAGATGCCGGCCGGAAGACTCGATCGTCTCGCCATCGGCGTCGGGCCCGGCGGCTTCACGGGGTTGCGCATCGCGATCGCTTATGCGAAAGCGCTCGCTGCCGCTTGGAAACTTCCGCTCGTCCCGATCTCGTCGTTCGATCTGCTCGAGTTCGGAAGCTGTTTCGAACGCTCTCTTGCCGTCGTCGTCGGCCGGCCGGGCGTCATCTCGGCACGGTATCGCGGCGAGGGTGAAACTAAGCGTGCCTCGGGAAGAATCGCCGAGGTACTCCACGAGCTGCTTGCGCCGTCGGAGGTTGGACTCAAATCGCTCGACGTGGTAGGCGCGTCGAAGGACGTGCTGGACGCACTCGCCGAACGCGCTATCTCGGTGCGTTCCGTCAATCCGGCCGTCACACCCGCAGCCGCAGCCGCAGCTCTGGCAGCCTGCTCGCGCACGCCGCCGGGGAGCCTGCACGAAGTGCGGGCCGATTACGGCGAGCTTCCCGCCGCTAAGGCTCCGAATCCCTAGGTGCCGCACGCGTGAAGATGGAGCTTCACCGGCCCGCACACCGGCCCGATCGCTTCTCGATCGCACCGATGACGACGCCCGACGTCGCCGCGGTCACTCGCATCGAGCGCGCCTGTTTTTCCACCGTCTGGCCAAACGACGCTTTTTACAACGAGCTAAGCACGAATAAACTGGCTCACTATTTCGTCGGATGTTTCGAAGAGCGCATCGTCGCCTACGGCGGCATTTGGGTGGTCTTAGAGGACTCGCACGTAACGACGCTGGCGGTCGATCCCGATTACCGCGGCCGGCGATTCGGCGAGGTGCTGCTCCTGAGGCTGATCGACGAGGCGATCGACCACGGCGCCGGCTGGATGACGCTCGAGGTTCGCGAGAGCAACACGGTCGCGCAACGGCTCTACCGCAAGTATGGTTTCACGACCGTGACGATGCGCGCCGGATATTACAGCGACGACAATGAAAGCGCGCTGATCATGTGGGCCGGCAGCCTCAAGAGCGAGCTCTACCGCAACAGATTAGGCGCCCTGCGCGCGAGCTTAGGGGATTGATGCCGTCGTTTGCACAACTGGTACGGCGCGTTGAAGAAGAGTTGGGACAACGGGACCGGTACGCGCACAGCGTGCGCGTCGCACGCTGTGCCGACCTCCTCGCGCAACGGCATGGCGCCGATCCGCAAAAGGCACGGCTCGCGGGGCTGCTTCACGATCTCGCCCGGCTCTATTCTCCCGAGCGGCTCGTTGCCGAATGCGAAGCCCGTGGACTTCCGATCGACGTCGCCGAGCGCCGGCATCCAATGCTCCTGCACGCAAAACTCGGTGCCGCGATTGCGAGCGAGCGATTTGGGGTGCGCGATCCATACGTGCTATCGGCAATCGAGAAGCACACGACCGGCGCGCGCGAGATGTCGGCGCTGGACTGCATCGTCTATCTCGCCGATTCGCTCGAACCGAACCGCTCTTTTCCCGAGCGCGGCGACCTTTGGAGGCTCGCACTGGGCGATCTCGCCGGAGCGATGCGGGCGGTGCTCCTCTTGACGATGCGTCATAATGCCCGCAAAGGCGTGGCGACCGTTCCGGCAACGCTGGCAGCCGCTGCGAGCTTCGGGCTGACGGTCGCGGACGGAGTTTCGCCGGAGGTGCGCGCATCGGCGAGCTGATCGACGTCGTTCGCGAGAGCGCGCTCGACAAAAAGGGAGAGGGTTTCACGGCACTCGACGTAAGCGGTCGAACCATTCTGGCCGACACCTTCGCCATCGTAACCGGACGATCGAGAATACAAACGCGCGCCATCGCCGATGCCGTGACGGAAGCGGCGCGCCTGCACGGCTACGGCGTTTCACGCATTGAAGGGTATGGCGACGGATCGTGGATCCTCATCGATCTGGGTAACGTGATCGTCCACGTTTTCACGCCCGAGCAGCGCGAGTTCTACAACCTGGAGCGACTCTGGTCCATCCCCAGTGCTGCAAGCAGCAACGCGTCGTGAAACGGAGACGGCCGACCCATATTACCAAAGCGGCTCGCGCCCGGCGCGAGTTTCTCAAGCGTCTAGGCGTCTGGGTTTTTATCGTCTTCTTCGCGCTTAGCGTCGCCGGCGGGCTGATCATCGTCTCTTCCTCGCTGCGCGCTCGCTAGCGCGGCGCGCGAAAACCACAGCCACCCGATAACCATAAATCCGACAAAGTAGTAACCGAACCAGCGCTGTGGCGGCGCTGGAACGGAATAGACGAGCGAGACCGCCGGCACAGCGAGCAGCACCACCGCCAGCACGGAAATCGCGACGTCGATCCAGCGCATCGCCCCGATACGTTTGACGTACAGACACGCGGCAATCGAGATCGCGGCGTAGATGACGATGAATCCGAACGAGCTCAGCGTTCCACAGTTATTGAAAACGTCGATGGGCAGTACGCCGGCTGCGAGCGACGCCGCCGCAACGGAAACAACGACGACGGTAATCAACGTCACGGCCACGTGAGGCGTATTGTGCCGGGGTTCGATCGCCGCAAGTGCCCGCGGGAAGAGCCCGGACTTCGCGATGGCATAGGCGAGGCGGCCGGCGGTCGTGATGCATGCCAAACAAACCGAGAACGCGCTAAAAAGGGCTCCGATCGCAATCGGAACTCGCAAGTAGCCGACATGATAGAGACCGACGAGGGTTCCGAGCGGAAACGTTTGCTGGTCCAGCGGCTTTGCGGCGTGCTCTAATCCGACGATTTCGGCATAGGTGGCGATGATGAAAAACGCGCTTGCAAAGACTACGCTCGCAATCACCGCCCGCGGAATCGCGACCAGCGGCCGCCTGGCCTCGGCACCAAATGCCGTCGCACTTTCGAAGCCGACCAGACTGAAAACGGCGGTCATCACTGCGAGACCCCAGTTGGGGACGCCGCCTTTGATCGTCAGCTGGTTCGGATCGAGTTCGGGCCCATGACGCAGCAGAACGATTCCGACGACCAGCAGGATGATCGCTACCGAGATCGCTTCGAGCAAGAGCATGACGATTGCCGAAACCTGCACGCCGCGGTAGGCGGCTTGCCAGCACACCGCGCCGAGAACGATGGCGATCGCCACGTATATCGCCGGCGTAGACGCCGCGAGAATGCCGGCATCGTGCAGCAGCAAGCCGACGAAGAGCGACATCGCACCCACGACGGCCGCCGCCACGAAGACGTACGCCCAGAGCAGGCTCCATCCGGCAAGCGCACCTAAGGTGGGGCCAAGATTTTCGGCCGCATACTCGTACATCGAACCCGCGCCTGTGAAACGGCGAGCGAATTGATTCAGGTTGAGGGCGACCACGACGAGCATGCCCGCGCCGAAAAGATAGGCCAGCCACGTTCCATTGCCGGCGTTGGCGAACATGTACGGCGCGATCAAGATCGGCGTCATGCTCGGCCCGATCAAGGCGATCGAGGTTGCAAGCACCTCGACGAAAGTTAGCGATCCGGCACGCAAGGAGCTCGAGGCGCCAACCGTCTCATCCATAGAATGCGATGCTCGGCGACGGGGTCGCGAGTTCCCCCGCCACTGCGAAACTTCGCCGTTCGCGGGCGGGTAGGACCGGTCATGAAATTTCCCTCCGGCCGTCTCGGCATCGTTGTAGCCGCTGCCGCAGCAACCTTACTGAGCGCCGTGCTGCCGGCTGCCGCGACCGACTTCGTGCAAGACCAAGCCGGCATGTTCTCCGCGGGAACGGTCGCGCAGCTCGACGAGCAAATCGGAAACTTTAACGCTGCAACCGGTAAGGCGATCGTCGTTATCACCACCCCGTCGCTGCGCGGCGCGAGCCTTCAGAGTGCGGCGCAGAGTGCGTTTTCGCAGCAGGCAATCAACGGCGTTTTGATCTTCGTCGCTCGCGACGATCGCCGCGACATCATCCTGCCCGATCGCGCCGGAGCCCAGGCCGGCTGGTTTGCTCCAAGCGTCGTGCGCGAGATTCGCTTGGCAATGGAAGATCAGTTTCGCAGCGCGAACTACGATGCGGGAATCACCGGCGCTGTCGGCGCACTGCTGGGCATCTATCGCGCCCATGCCGGCGGTGCTCGTGAGCCCGTATCGGGTCTGGCGAGCGCCAACCAGGGACCACTTCTAGCGTCGCGGGGAGGGCACGTTCCGATGTTCTGGTGGGTTATCATCGCCGTTGCCGGCTTTTTGATCTTACGATCTATCATGCGTTCTGCCGCCGCTTCGCGGTATTACGCCCGCCCAGGGACGCCGCCGGGAGCCGCGCCGCCGGGCGGCGCGCCTGGTGCTGGATACGGTCCTGGGCCTGGGTATGGCTATGGTGGTTTCGGCGGCGGCGGCAGCTTCTGGAGTGGTCTGCTCGGGGGCTTGGGCGGCGCGTGGCTCGGGAACGAGCTTTTCCGGGGTGGAGCCGGTGCGATCGCGCCGACGGAGGCGGGTCAGATCGCGCCCGATGCCGGCGGAGGCTGGGGCGGTACCGACTCGGGGGGTTGGCAGAGCGATGCCGGACAGGCCGACCCCGGCGCCGCGAGCAGCGGCGATTGGAGTGGCGGCGGGTTCGGCGATTCGGGCAGCGGCGAATTCGGCGGGGGAGGTGGCGACAGCGGTGGCGGATGGTAGGCATCTATGGTGCGCTTGCTGTCGTTGGTTCTCGCCGCGGTCTTCGTCAATCCATCGTACTTCGGTAGTCTGCACTGGCGGCTCATCGGGCCATTTCGTGGCGGCCGCGCCCTTGCAGTAACCGGCGTTCCCGGCGAACCGAATCACTTTTACTTTGGGGCGGTTGACGGCGGCGTTTGGGAGAGCGACGACGCCGGGCGAACCTGGAAACCAATCTTCGATCGCGAGGATATCGGCTCGATCGGATCGATCGCAGTCGCGCCCAGCAATCCGCGCGTCATCTACGTCGGAACGGGCGAAGCCGACATGCGCTCCGACATCGCCTACGGCGACGGAATGTACAAATCGACCGACGGCGGACAAACGTGGTCGCACATCGGTCTGACTGATACCAAGCAAATTGGTGCGATCGTCGTCGATCCCCGCGACCCCAACATCGCTTACATCGCCGCGCTCGGCCATCCATACGGCCCGAATGCGGAGCGAGGCGTCTTTAAGACGACTGACGGCGGCCAATCCTGGAACAAAACCCTCTATAAAGACGCCGATACTGGTGCGACAGCGCTCGCTATGGAGCCGGGTAATCCCAACGTCGTGTACGCAGCTCTGTGGCAAACTCGCCGCCCGCCGTGGAACGTCTATCCGCCTTCGAACGGCCCCGGCAGCGGCCTTTACAAAACAATCGACGGCGGACGCAGCTGGACGAAATTAACGCAGGGGCTTCCGGCGAACGTGGGGCGCATCGGATTGTCGATCTCGGCGGCTGCGCCGCAACGCGTCTACGCCAACGTCGACGGCAGCCCAGGTCTTGGCGGAGTCTATCGCTCCGACGATGCGGGCGCAACCTGGACGCACGAGAATAGCGAGCAGCGGATCTGGCAGCGAGGCTGGTACTTTAGCGGCATCACGGCCGACCCGCACGACGCCAACGTCGTCTATGTGATGGATACGGCAACGTATCGGTCGATCGACGGCGGCAAGAGTTTCGATGCGATCCTCGGCGATCCGACCGGCGACGATTTTCACACCCTGTGGGTCGATCCAACCGAATCCGGACGCATGATTCTCGGCAGCGACCAAGGCGTCGTCGTTAGCATGAACGGTGCAAAGACCTGGAGCTCGTGGTACAACCAGCCGACGGCGCAATTTTATCACGTCGCTACCGACGACGCGTTTCCGTATTCGGCCTACGGCGCCCAACAAGACTCCGGCGCCGACATGCAAGCGGCGTGGAGTAAATACGGGACGCTCTCGCAGCAAGATTTTCGGCCCCTCGACGTCGGCGGCGAGAACGGTTATCTGGCGCCCGATCCCAAGCATCCGGGGCTGGTCTACGGGAGTGCCGGGGGTGCCGGAGGCCCGGGCGCGACCAAAGAAGTCACCGCCACCGGCTCGGAACTGAACGTCGATCCGGTCATCGCCTATCCGTCGACGCTGTGGCGCAACACGTGGACGGCGCCGCTGTCGTTCTCGCCCGCCGATCGCAGATCGCTCTACATGGGGCACCAGAACGTCTTTCGCTCGCGCAACGGCGGCGACAGCTGGCAGATCGTCAGCCCCGATCTCTCGCGCCCGAACGAAGGCACGCCGTCGAACCTCGACGCGGCGACGCTGGCCGATAGCAACAACGTACGGCGGCACGGCGTGGTGTACGCGATCGCGCCTTCGCCGCGCGTCGCAAACGTCGTCTGGGCAGGCACCGACGACGGCTACATCTGGCTGAGCCGGAACGCTACGGCGAGTGCGCCGGCGGTTCGCTGGAAGAACGTGACGCCGCCGCAGTTGACGTCGTGGAGCAAGGTCGGCATCATCGAGGCCTCGCACTTCGACGCTTCGACGGCGTACGCGGCGATCGATCGCCACCGCCTCGACGACTACGCGCCGTACATCTACCGCACGACCGACGGCGGCGCGACGTGGACGTCCATCGCCAACGGCATTCCAAACGGCTCGTTCGTCAACGCCGTTCGCGAAGATCCGAAGCGGCGCGGACTGCTCTACGCCGGCACCGAACGCGGCGTCTACGTCTCGTTCGACGACGGTGCGAACTGGCAGCCGCTGCAGCTCAACCTTCCGGTTACATCGATTCGCGACATCGCCGTGCACGGCGACGATCTCGTGCTCGCGACGCACGGGCGCTCGTTCTGGGTGCTGGACGACGTAACATCGCTGCGGCAAACGGCCGCCGCGCGCGCCGCCGGCGGCGATTATCTCTTCGCGCCCGCAGCCGCGTGTCGCATTCGCGAGGGCAATCAGGAGGGAACGCCGCTGCCGCTCGACGAGCCGCAGGTCGACAACCCGCCCGCCGGCCTTTACATCGACTATTATCTCGCGCGTGAGGCGAGCACACCGGTCGCGATTGAGATTCTCAACGCGGACGGGCGCGTGGTGCGCCGCTGGTCGAGTTCCGAGCCGATAAAGTCGGCCGATCCAAAATCTGTCGACTTCACGACGCACTGGATCGCGCAACACCCCGTGCCCGAAACGTCGGCCGGCGCGCATCGCTTCGTCTGGGATTTCCGTGAAACCAATTCACACGGCGCGTTGCTGCCGCCAGGAAGTTACACCGTGCGGCTAAGCGTTAACGGGAAGACGTACGACCGCGGCGCGCGCATGCTGCGCGATCCTCGTATCGCTGCAAGCGACGCGGATCTCGTCGCCCAATACGAGCTGGTAGAGCGAGTTATTGCGCTGCACGCGCAGGTCGTCGCCTCACGCGCGAAGGCGCAGTCGCTGGGCGAACGGGCGCAGCTCTCGGCCGCGCAAAAGCAGGCGTTACGCCGTGAAATCATCGGCGCCGAGTCAGCGAATAGCCCCGACGATTCGATGGGCGCTTACTCGCACGATTTCACGAGCTTCCTCTTCCTCGAAAACCAGCTCGACTATCTCGCGAGCGCAATCGAAAGCGCCGATGCCGCGCCGACCTCCGATATGCGTCTCGGCTACGCGAAGCTCGACGGCATCTATCGCCAGACGCTGACGCGGTTGGCTGCAATCGAGGCGACGGGCCGCTAAGCTTCGCTAGCGGCCGGCCTGCAGCGTTTGTGTATACCAGCGCTCGAGATCGTCGTGAAACTGCGCCAGCGCCGGCGTGTGAAGATAGACCATGTGGCCCGACTCATAGAATCCGTAACTGATGTGATCTTGCAGTTGCGGGGAGAGGGCCAGATGGTTGAGCGTGTAGACCGTCGCCCAGAAGGGTGTCGCAAAATCGTAGTAACCGTTGCCCGAAAAGACGCGCAGGTTTGGATTATAGGTCATCGCGCTGGCCAGGTCTTGAGCGGTATTGGTCGGGAGCGCGCCGTTGTGTTTCCAATCCCATTGGCGGAAGACGTTGATCTCCGGAAGATAAATCAAGCTCGTTCGATATCCCAGCGTCTGGCGCAGATAGGCGTTACCGGTCGCAACGAAGGCCGCGTCGATGGCGGAATCGGTCGGATCGAAGTCGGAACGCTCCTGTAAACGATCGAGCATATACGAGGTGTAGCGCGCGTCGTAGCGGCCTAGCATTACGCCGCTGTCGCGGAAGAGCTCGGACGAGTAACGCCAGTACGGAATGCGCAGGTTCGAATCGCGGATGTAGCGTTCCGATAGCCCGGTATATTCGTGCAGCTTCGTCACGACGTCGTCGTACGTGGCCGGCGAAAGGCTCGCACCTTGCGCCAGCGCGTTGAGATATTCGTTCATTGCAAACGCTTCGACGCGCGGCAGGAGGTCGGCCAGCGTCGTCTGCGGACCCGGCAAGGCGTGATGGTACCAGGCGGCTGCCGCCTCCGTCGGAAGATAGAGCGGAAACGCCCAATCGCCGCCGCCGATTGCCGTGGCCGAGAAGTTCACGTCCCAGTCGAGACTGAAATCGAGAACCGACGAGAGCAGCACGACGCCGTTGATGCCGATGCCTTGCCGCTGCTGCAAGTAATTGACCAGCATCGCCGAGCGCGGCGTCCCGTAGGATTCGCCGAAGAGAAACTTCGGTGAGTTCCAGCGCCCAAACGTCGAAATGTAGCGGGAGATGAACTGACCGAAGGCCGCCACGTCGGGGTCGACGCCGTAAAACTCCTTCGGCGTTCCGGCGCCGACGATTCGGCCGAAACCGGTTCCAGGCGCATCGATGAAGACCAGATCCGAGCGATCGAGCAACGAGTACTGATTCTCCGCCAAAGTAAACGGCGCGCCCGGCGTCGGAACCCCGTCGCCGACCTGCACGCGCATCGGGGCGAACGACCCCATACGCAGCCAAATCGTCGAACTTCCCGGACCGCCGTTATAGAAAAACGTGACCGGTCTGGTGCGCGGGTCCGCGCCGTCGAGGGTGAACGCCGTGTAGAAGATCTGCGCGGTCGGCTGATCCTTGTCGTTTTGAAGCGTAATCGTTCCGGCGCGCGCCGTATAGGCGTAGCTCTTTCCGCCGAGCGCGATGACGTGCTGCGTGACCGCATCGGGGGTTCCGCCGCCGGGTGCGGCGGCAGCGGCAGCCGCCACCGCGACGGCGGCCAAGGTCGTTACGATGCTAAACATTTCGCAGCGCCTCCGCGTACCAGCGTTCTAGGTCGTCGTGGAAGCGCGCAAGCGCCTCGGGATGAAGATAGACCATATGCCCCGAGTCGTAAAAGCCGTAAGTAATATTTCGCTGGATCGCCGGCGCGAGATAGAGATGATCGAGCGCGTAGACCGTTGCGAAGAAGGGCGTTGCAAAATCGAAATATCCGTTCGCAGAGAAAACCTTCAGGCTCGGATTGTACGTCATCGTCTGCGCCAGGTCGGGGGTTACGTTGAGAATCTGAGCGTTGAGGCCGTGTTTGAAGTCCCAGCTTTGGCCGTCGCCATAAATTAAATCGTAGATGTTCGCGCGGTAGAGCAGCGGCGTGTTGTAATGCAGGACCTGCCGCAGATAGTAGTTCGACATCGACGTGAAAACCGAATCGATCGCCGCATCGGTGGCGTCCCAGTCGGGCGAGACCTCCGGCCTGTCCAACACGTAGGTTTCGAAGCGCGAATCGATGCGCCCAACGGTGCGCCCGGACTCGCGCAGGAGCTCGTTCTCGAAACGATCGTAGGGAATGCGCAGATCGGAGCTGCGAATGTATCGTTCGGAGAGCCCCGTGTAACGATGCAGTTTGGCAACGACATCGTTGTAACGAGCGGGCGTGGCCCGCGCGCCCTGAGCGAGCACGTCGAGATACTCGGTAAGCGCGAAGTTCTCCACCTCTGAGAGCAGCGCCGTCAGCGCCGGCGCGTCGGGCACCGCGTGATGGTACCAAGCCGTCGCGGCTTCGGTCGGCAGGTACAGGATAAATCCCCAATCGCCGCCGCCGATCGGCGCGCCGTCGTTGTAGTCGATGTTCGAGTTCAAGAACGACGAAAGCAGCACGACGCCGTTGAGCCCGATGCCCGCGTCTTGCAGATACTTCGCGAGCACGGCGGAGCGCGTCGTGCCGTACGACTCGCCGAAAAGGAAGCGCGGCGAGTTCCAGCGGTTGAACCGCGTGATGTAGCGCTGGATGAACTGACCGAAGGCGGCAACGTCTTCATCGACGCCCCAGAGATCGTCGCGCTTGCCGGCACCGATGATCCGGCCAAATCCGCTTCCGGGCATATCGATGAAGACCATGTCGGTCTTGTCCAGCAGGGAGTAGCGATTATCGACGATCCGGTACGGCGGCGGCCCCGTTGGTTGTCCGTCCCCGGTCTGCACGCGAACCGGTCCGAAGGAACCCATTCGCAACCACATCGTCGAACTGCCCGGCCCGCCGTTGTAGATAAACGTCACGGCGCGCTTCGACGGGTCGGCACCGTCGAGCGTATAGGCGGTATAAAAGACGCGAGCGATCGGCTGGTCGTCGCCGTTACGTAAGGTAATGGTTCCCGCGCGCGCGGTATACGCTAAGGTCCGACTGCCAAGCGCAAGACGGTGGTGCGTGATGCCGTCGGGCGTCAACGCGGGAATCGCGGGCGGCTTCGCGGCCCCTGCCGGCAAAGCGATCAAGAGCGCCGCAAGGGCGGCCGGGAACACGCATAGTTTGAAGTGCAATCGGGACCTCCAGTGCACGCCGATTATGCTCGGTACGGTTCCGGGCTCCTGCCGGTTTGGTTCAGGCCGGCCATACCACCGTATGCTTGCTCAATCTCGTCTGCGTATTTTTTCTCGACGACGCGCCGTTTGATCTTCATCGAGGGCGAGAGCTCGCCGCCTTCGACGCTAAACTCTCGCGGCACGACGATGATGTGGCGCACCTGTTCGTAGCTCGCCAGCGCGCGCGTCTGCTCGTGCACCTCGTGGCTCAAAAAGGCGCGCACGTCGTCGCGGGCGGCGAGCGCTTCGGGCGAAGCTCCGGCGGGGAGGTGCGGCAGCTCGACGCGCACGAGCGTCCAGTTCGGACAGATCAACGCGAGCGGATACGGCCGGCCGTTCCCGACCACCAGTGCCTGCGCGATAAAGATCGAACGCTTGATGTTCGCCTCGACCCGAGCCGGCGAAATCCATTTGCCCGTGTCGGTCTTGAAGATCTCGTTCTTGCGATCGGTGATGCGCAAGAACCCCGCGGCGTCGACTTCTCCTACGTCGCCGGTATGCAACCACCCGTCGCGAAGCGCGGCCGCCGTCGCCTCGCTGTCGCGATAGTAACCGAGCATGACGTTGCGGCCGCGAACGAGCACTTCGCCATCCTGCGCGATCGCGACGTCAACGCCGGTGATCGGCCGGCCAACCGCGCCGTACTCGTTCCCCGAAAGACGGCTCACGGAAACGACGGGCGAGGTCTCGGTCAGGCCATAACCCTGCATGATCGGAATGCCCATCGCAAGGAACGTCATCGCGGTGTCGATATGAAGCGGAGCGCTTCCGCTCGTGAGAAACTTCACGCGATCCAGGCCGAGCGCGGGCGGAATTTTGCGAAGCACGAGGGCCTTGGCAATGATGTATTGCAGCCTCGTCCAGGGCGCCGCCGCTGACTTTGGGAGAACCTTCGCGCGTGCGTACTCGCGGCCGACTTCGAGCGCCCAGGGAACGAGCCGTCCCTTGAGTCCGCCGGCTGCCAGCGCTTGACCCTTCACGCCGCCAAGCACGCGATCGAAAATGCGAGGGACGGACGTCATCTCGACCGGACGCACGTCTTTGAGATCCTTGAGCAGTTCGCCGGGGTCGTGACAAATGAAGTAACGCACCTTCGCCAGCAGATAGATGTAGATGAGCGTGTGCTCGTAAATGTGCGAATACGGCAGCACCGAGAGCACGTCACGCCCGCCTTCGATGCCCTCGAAACCGCAATCGAGTGCGACCTGAGCGTCGAAACCAAGATTGTCGTGCGAGAGCATGACGCCCTTCGGTGGCCCGGTCGTCCCGGAAGTGTAGATGAGGACCGCGAGGTCGTCGGGCTGCAGTGTCGACTCATACGCCGCCGGCAGATCCCGATTCGAGAGGCGCAGTGTCGCGCCACGCGCTTCAAACGGTTGCAGCCCGTCTTCGCCGCTTGAGCCTAGAACGACGACGCGCGGCAGCACCACGTTCGCCTCGCGCAGGCGTGCCAGCGTCTCTGGGCCATCGACGAAGATCAATCGAACGCTCGAGTGTTCGATAATGTAGGCCGTATGATCGAGCGCTTGCGTCGGATAGATCGGCACGACGACGCAGGCCGCGAAGAACGTCGCGAAATCGCAGACGACCCAGTCGACGCAATTATGCGCGATCAGCGCGACTCGATCGCCCGCTTCCAACCCGGCGTCGCGAATCGCGCAGGCCACGCTCTCAACCCGTTCGAGCAATCGCGCGGTCGAAGTCGGCGTCCACTCTCCCGCGACGCGCTCGACCAGCGCCTGGTCTCGTTCTTCCGCAAGCGCCGTGCGGATGAGGCTCGGCAGCGTCTGTGCCAGGGGCTCCATAAGAAGATTCCCAATGCGCAACGCGCATAGAGCAGCCCTTCTGGGCTCTACGATAATGCTCCGCAAACAACGGCGGGGTCGAGAGCGTCGAGATTCTCGATGACGCGCGATGCAAGCGCGAGCGCGCCGGCATCGGGTGGAAACTCTTTGTTCGGTATCGCGATGACCGCGGTTCCCGC
>Ga0210398_10003800_pt1 | contig 14347 bp, 15 predicted proteins | sample IncBWC4OmetaG_FD_161047 | JGI IMG/M metagenome (GOLD analysis project Ga0210398, IMG submission 161047) | Forest soil microbial communities from Barre Woods Harvard Forest LTER site, Petersham, Massachusetts, United States - Inc-BW-C-4-O | ecosystem: Environmental > Terrestrial > Soil >...
TCAGGGTGCGCGAGCCGGCGCACTTCGACGATGGTCGATGCGGGCGGCGAGTCGGCGAAGAATTCCTTATGCGCGCGGGCCACTTCCGCAAAACGCGCCATTTCGGTGACGAACATCCGCGTGCGGATGACGTGATGCATCGCGAGACCCGCACGCTCAAGCGCCGTGCGAATATTGACGAGCGCCTGGCGCGCCTGCACGTACATCTGTCCCGCGCCAACGATCATCCCGCGCTCGTCGGTGGCCGTGGTGCCCGAGACCGCGACAAGGTCGCCGGCGCGTACCAGTCGCGAATAGCCGACGATCGGCTCCCACGGCGTGTTAGTCGAGATTCGCGAGATCGCGCTCATCGTAGTCTCCCTCTTCGCGAGCGAAGCCGGTACGCGCGCGCCGGTCTAAACCGGGATGTCGCGGCTCGGGAAAGCTTCTTCGAGTTCCCGCGCCACCGAGCGCATCGGCGGCCCGACCAGCCGTCCCGACGGCATCAGCCAGTTGCGAATCCGGGTAAGCGTCGGCATGCCCGCCGCCGGGCGCTCCGAGCTTCGCACCATATCGAGTTCGTGCTCGACGACTAGAGAATTGTGACGACCTGCGAGCCCAAGGCTCGCGAGAATAATGCGCCGCTCTTCCACCCTACTACCTCCACCACATCCGCCCTGGCGGGCCAACTAATGATCGAATGATACAGATGCCTACGAAATAGTCAAAAAATTTCTTGCGCGGGGCAGTGGGGCGCGATTGCCGATCGACTGTTAGAACCCGGCAAAACTCGCGCTTGAAGTTACGCTGCACCTATCGTATTCTTGCCCCGTTTCAAGTTTCCGCGCTCAATTGAGCACCGAGCAACCAAGGAGAAAGCGATGCGCAAGGTCCTGCTTCTAGCACTAGTTACGATGTTCTTCGCGACGGCCTGCAGCAAATCCGAAGAGACGGCTCCCGCTCCAGACGCTGCGGCGTCCGCGGCCGCGCCTGCGGCTATGGCCAGCGACGCCGGCGCCGCGGCATCCAGCGCCGTGGCCAGCGACGCAGCAAGTCCGGCAGCCAGCCCGGCCGCGCCGTAATTCAGTTCGTTTCCTGAGCGGGTTCCCGCGCGCCGGTAGAGCCGTCGGCGCGCGGGAGACTCGCTGACCGTCGCTCCTCGCGGAAGAGTCCGCCGAATCCGCACATTCGGAGCAAGCGGGTTAGCGTTCCTGCCTGTCCGGCAACGATTTCGACAAATCCAGCTATTGCGCCTCCTCAGTTTCCCTCCGGAGACTGGTGATTTTTGTTAGCAGCGTTCGTGCGAATCGGATGCGGGGGCGGGCAGGTGCTGCTACGATGCGTTCGCAATGGCGAGCGTTCCCAAACCGGCGGCTTCTTCCAACCACCTGAAGCCGGGTCTTTCGCTGTTCGACTCCGTGACGCTGGTGGCCGGCTCGATGATCGGCTCGGGCATCTTCATCGTCTCCGCCGACATCACGCGCCAGGTCGGCACTCCATTCGCGCTGTTGATGATCTGGCTGATCGCCGGCGTGATGACGGTTGCGGGTGCTCTCGCGTACGGCGAACTTGCCGCGATGATGCCGGCGGCGGGCGGCCAGTACGTCTATCTGCGCGAGGCTTACGGCGGAATGTGGGCATTCATGTTCGGCTGGACGCTCCTGCTCGTCATCCAGACCGGAACGATCGCAGCGGTCGCGGTTGCGTTCGCGCGGTTCGCGGGCGTGATGTGGCCGGTGCTCGGCTCGAATCTTTGGATAGGCGCGGGCGGCGCGGGACTATCGGGCGAGCGCGCGGGCGCCATCGCGGTGATCGCTCTGCTGACAGCGGCGAATCTGCGCGGCCTCAACATGGGCAAGTGGCTGCAGAACTCCTTCACTACCGCCAAAATTCTTTCGTTATGTTTGATCGTCGCGGTCGGCTGCGTGCTGCTGCCGAATCCGGTCGCGCTACACGCAAACTTCGGCAGCTCGACTGCTTTCTTCGGCACGCCTTCGATGTCGATTGCGGGCGCCGGAGTGTTCGGCGCGGCGATGGTCGGTGCGCTGTTCTCAGCCGACGCATGGGCAAGCGCCACCTTCGTTGCGGCCGAGGTTCGCAATCCCAAGCGCGATCTTCCGTTGGCGCTCGCGTTTGGGACCGGCCTGGTGATCGCGCTCTATATCCTTAGCAACCTCGCCTACCTCTGCGAGTTGCCGGCGGCGGGAACTGCGGACGCCGCGACGGTAGTAGGACGCGGAATCGCGCACGCGTCCAGCGACCGGGTCGCAGCCGCCGCGATGCAAGTGGTATGGGGCGGCGCGGGCGCGAAGTTGACCGCAATCCTGGTGATGATCTCTACCTTCGGATGCGCCAACGGACTGATACTCACCGGCGCGCGGGTCATCTATGCGATGTCGCAGGACCGAGTCTTCTTCGCCGCCGCCGGACGACTCAATCGCGCGAGCGTGCCCGCCGTCGCGCTAATGATGCAGGGAATCTGGGCCGCGGCCCTGACCTTGTCGGGAACTTACTCCGACCTGCTCGACTACGTGATCTTCGCGCAATTGATGTTTTACGTGCTGACGGTCTCGGCTGTCTTCGTGCTGCGTCGCCGGCTTCCCGACGCGCCGCGTCCGTACCGAGCATGGGGCTATCCAATAGTGCCCGCGCTTTATATCGTCGCGGCCTCCGCGCTTATGGTCGATTTGCTGATTCTGAAGCCACTTGCCAGCTGGGCAGGATTGCTGATCGCGTTAAGCGGCGTGCCGATTTACTTCTGGACGACTCGCACTCGTTCCGCCCAGCGATAGTTATCGAGAGGTGTCAGGCCGGATGTCGGGACTTGAATTGTCGGGGGTTTCTTCCGAGGTGGGGAGCGGCGCTCCCGCTTGAGCGCAATCGGCCTGGCCCAGTTTGTTGGCGCGGAACTCCTGCACGATCGAGGTCAGGATGTACTCGCTCCGCTCGGGCGACTGATTTCCCGCGAGCTTGAACAATTCGCCCGCGTTGCGCGCTGCCTCGGCCCCGTCATGATCGTTCTTCGGTAGTCCGTAGATCTGAAATACCTTGCACAGCGATTCGATTCCGTCCTTGCGGTCGCCTTCGGTAATCGGAGCGTTCGAACCTTCCGCGGACGGCGCGGGCGCGCTCGTCCCGCCCGATCCCATAAGGCCGTGCAGCATTCCGCGCAGGAAGAAAAAAATCAGAAACAGTACGACGACTCCGGCAACTATTCGCCCCGCCCTCTGACCCTGTGAAAGTTCGCTCCAGGGGAGCAACTCGAATCCGCCCTTGCCTTTGCCGCCTCCATCGCTCGGCGGTGGTGGCGTATGGAATGTGGGCGTGCGGATTTCAGGCTTGGGCGGCGGAGGCGGCGGCGAGCCTCCACGTATTTGTGGCGCAACGATCGGCCTGCCACCAGGCTTCAACGACTGCGAGGCGAGATCGCCGACCGGCCTGGTCAGCGGACTCGCACAGTACCCGCAGAACGCTGTGCCATCGGGGTTGTCTTTGCCGCACTGCCCGCATGCAGGCATTAGATCACCCAGGCTCCGTCATCGATGTTTCTCGGAACCGGTGAAAAGTGGAAAAGTGAAAAATCGGTCGCAATTTTCCCCGCCCGTCTCTCCCCGCTATGAACACTTTGCCTGCGCAACGAGGCGCACGCCACAGCCGACGGCTCTACAGATATGAAAGCTACAGCCGCGGCGCGCAAAGTCAATATGGCTGACGATAATTCACTCCGCATGGGATTTCCGCTCCAAGCTATTTCATCGCGCCGACGCGCTGATGCGCTGGACGCTCCAGGCATTTCTGCAACCATTTCTGCGCGGCCGGCGTCGGCGAGAGATCCAGTTGAATATATTGCGCAATACTCAGCACTGACGCCACGCTCAAGTCCGCAATCGTGAATTCTTTACCCAGCAAGTAGTCGGATTTCTGCAAATGGTCGTCGAGCACCTTCAGCGGTGCTTTCAGCTTCTCGATTCCTGCCGACGCCACCCTCTCGTCACGCTGATCGGCCGGCAGCATCATCCGATGATAGACAACGTCGAGCATTGGCGTTTCCACTTCGGTCATGCACCAAAGGCTCCACTGGTAGCACGCGCCATGACCCTCTACGGTTGACGGCCACAGCGGCGGCTTCCCATATTTTTCGGCGACGTACAGGTTTATTGCGATCGATTCCCACAGGATTGTTCCATTATCGTCGAGCGTCGGGACATGGCCGTTCGGATTTATTTTCAGGTACTCAGGTTTTCGCGTTTCGGCCACCAGCACCTGCTCGAATTTGACGCCGGCCTCTTCCAGGGCCCACAGGCTTCGGCCCGCGCGCGACATCGACGATCCATACAGCTTAACCATCTACTCCTCCGGTTTTCCGATCAGTCGCCAATTGATACGATCGGGTTGATGCAAGCGGAGTCCCAGAGCATTCCAGTTCCACGCGTGCAAAAATCGATCGCGATGTCATTAGGGCATGCCGTACTTCTGTTCGCAATTGGCGCGATGTTACTATTCGCAACCGGGATTGCGCGGGCGCAGGAAAGCGCGGTTCCGCTTCCGGATTCCTCGTACGGCGCCACTGCCGACAGCTATCAGTCTCCAACCGATCTACCGATGCCCGCGCCCGACGATCTGACCAATCCAGACACGGTGACGATCCCGATTCCGGGCGGCGGCGATATAGTAGTTGATGGCCCCAACGCGCCGAGCGACACGCCGCTGCCCAACCTACCTGGCTCGCAGTGGGGTGTAACGCAACAAACCCCTTTCTCTCACGACATCGGCCCGACTCTTCCGTAGCGCGACGCGCTCAAATTTTTTTGCGTCATCCTGAGCGCAGCGAAGGCTCTCGCGCGCTTCAGCGAGTGTTTGGAATCCTCCGTACTCAAAATGCTGCGTCGAGGATTCCTGCTAACTGCTCGAGCGTGACCTCTGCGCCCACCGTATTCGCGCGCTTCACTTCTTCGAGCACCGTGCCTGCTATTCGCGAGATCTCCTCGCGTGGCACGCCTACGTCGCGCAGCCGCGATGGCACCTCGAACTTGCCGATAAACCTGGCCGTGCGGTCGGCGCATTCCATCGCCGACGACCTAGGACTGCTCGCGTCGAAGCGCACGTCGAAGCCGTCGGCGATAGGCGCGAAGCGGTTTGCCGCGACGCCTGCCATGAAGCGCATCACGTGCGGCAGCGTGATGCATGACGTAATGCCGTGCGGGACGTTCCACATCGGGCCAATCTGATGTCCCAGCGCGTGCGAGATTCCGCCGCGCGTGTTCGACATTCCGAAAATCGAGAGCCACGCCGCGAGCTGGCATTGCACGCGATGCTCCAGTTCGTCATCGCCATGCATTTGCAGCGATGGCAGCAGATGCGCGTTCAGTAGCGCGATCGCTTTCGTCGCGAGCGTGTCGGTAACCAACTGATGCCGCGTCGAGTACGAACCTTCGACCGCGTGATCGAGCGCGCGCATTCCGGTTGACGCCCACAGCCACGCCGGAGTTTCCACGGTCAGCGACGGATCGAGAATCACCACCCTGGCTTGCAAGCGCGGATCGGCCACGCCGCCCTTCACCCTGGTCGAGTCGGCGGTGACGCCGCCTGCGGGCGTGAATTCGCCGGCCGACAACGTGGTCGGAATCGCGATATGCAGAATCTCACCGCCGCCCACACCCTCCGCTGCACCTCCGGCGAAATCGATAGTGCGCGAGCCGGCGCGACCGCCCATCAATTGCCACGCCGCGTTCTTCACCGTGTCGATCGGACTGCCGCCGCCGAAACTCACCATCGCATCGGCGCCGACGCGGCGCGCCTCTGCCACTAACTCGGTCACTGTCTGCGACGGCACATGCTGCGCGGCGCCGGTAAATACTCCCGCGAGCGCGGAACCCGCCGCACTCTTGACCTTGTCCAGCAGTTTCGAGTGGCCGAGCGTTTTGCCGGTGACGATCAGGGCGCGCTTCGCTCCGCGCCGCGACAATTCGCGGCCGAGTGCTTCAACCTTGCCGACGCCGAAGACAACAGCCTCGAGCCGCGTGAAATGGTATTCGCCAGCAGTCTTATCCATTTAATTATCTCCTAAAGTTGCGATGCCGATCGGACAGGGCGAAGACTATTTCGTAGTCGAGTACTCCTCGCTCAACTCGTGTCGCCAAGGTCAAAGCGTCTTCTTCAGAAAATAGTGGCTATGGCCTTTGGGATGATTCTCCAGCGTTCCGAAGACCTCGTAGCCAAGTTTCTCGTAAAGCGGCCGCGCCTGGAAGCTGAACGTATCGAGATAGGAGTTGAGGCATCCACGTTGGATGGCCAGTTGCTCGATCGCAGTCATCAGTTTCGTCGCATAACCCTTTCCGCGCAGCGAAGGATCGACCCATACGTCGGAAACGTACAGCCATAGGCCCCAGGTGTTGCCGAGCGCGCCACCCAGGATCTCACCGTCTTCGTCCCTCAGGAAGAAATTCGCCGCAAACCACATCTGCTCTGGCAGACCTATCGCCGCACTGGCGTGGGTCTGGATGCCGCGATTGACGGCCTCCATCACGTCGCCGGAAGCATAGGGCTGCATCACGATGTTCGCGCGATCGCGCCGATCGCCGCCATCATCGATTCCGGACAACGTTTGCTTCGCCAGGAAGTAGCGATTGTGGCCCTTCGATGGATGATCACTTAGCTCGGCGAACACGCGATAGCCCAGCTTTTCGTATAGCGGCCTCGCCTCATAGCTCGCGGTCTGCAGAAACGACGCGACGCATCCTTTTGCAATTGCGTATCGCTCGGCGGCGGCCATGAGCTGGGTCGCATAGCCACGCCCGCGCCATATCTTATCGACCCACAAGGATCGTATGTGCAACCACCCGCCTACAATATTCCCGATGAGGCCGCCGGAGACGCTATTGCTTGCGTCCTTGACGAGAAACACCACCGGGTAGAACTCGACGATGCCGGTGGCGGCGGTATTGTAGTTGCGCAGCCTCCGTACGATCGCTTCGATCCAGGCTTTTGGAGGATTCTGCTCGGCGACGATGCTTGGAGCACTCATAGGACTCAGCGCACTTCCTTCGCGGGCATTTCGGCGGTGTCAGACGTCATATATGGCGTTCCTTGGAACCTGCGATTATGCACCGCGCGTGAGCTCGATGGCTAGTTGTTCCGTTCGCGGCACCCGGCCATATTGTGCGAGGCGCAAGTCGGCAGCCCTGACGCGCAAGGAGTCTTGATGCGGCGTTTTCTGAGAATCGCAGCTATCGCTATCGGCACGATCCTTACAACTGCGCTGGTCGTCTTCGTGTTCCTCCTGCAGGGGCCGGCGGTTCCCGATCATTCGGACTACCAGATCGATCTCGCGACGTTGCGAAAACTCGCCGACCAGCCGGCTGGCGCGCATCCGCTCAAAATCAACGCCGCTGAAGTGGCGCACGGCAACCCGCCCGCTGCCCTTTTCCTCGGCGGCGTCCGCTTCGATCGCCATGCGATGGTTTTCCCTTCATACCAGGTCCTCTATGCGGACGGCTCGATGGTCATCGTCGATGCGCCCCCCGGACGCGCCTTCTTCGAGGCTAATTTCCCCGGCGGCTTTGACGACGCTCAGTACAAAGCTGAGCAGGACGCGCTAACCCACGCGCGCGCGATCGTCGTCACGCACGAGCACGCGGACCATCTGCAAGGAATCGCCGAGTCGCCGAACCTACCAGCCTTCGCCGATAAACTGATGCTGACGCGTGAGCAGCGCGACGACACCCGGTGGCTGAAGGAGAACAGATTTCCTGAGAACGTCCGCACGTCGCTACATCCAATCGACTACGATCACTACTATCCGCTGGCACCCGGGATAGTCCTGATCAAAGCCCCCGGCCACACAGTCGGCAGCCAGATTATCTACGTCCGTCTCGCCGACAACTCCGAATATCTATTGATAGGCGACGTAGCCTGGGCAATGGAGCAAGTAACAGTCCCGAAATGCCGCCCGCGCCTGGCCGAACTAGCGATGCGCGAGAACAGCGATCAAGTAACTTCCGAACTACGCACGCTTCACGACCTGGCCGAATCCAACCCAGACGTGCACATCGTCGTGTCGCACGACACCAAACAGCTCGCGGACTATGAAGCAGCCGGCAAAATAGGTAAAGGCTTCACCACCGGCGACAGCAAGTAGTCCTAGTAGTCGTTGTCAGTCTCTTCGAGCGCGGCGCGTACGGGATCATCTTCGGGGATGAGGTCGATTCGGGTGGCAGGCTTGCCTGACATCAAGCCGTTGATGTTGTCTGCGATTCGATCGACGAATCGCCGCTGTCCCGCCACCTCGTCCATCCGATTGTAGAGCACTACGATTCCGCGATCCTTGTCCGGCGCGAATTCAACGTGAGCTGTATAGCCTGGGGTGGTACCGCCATGCTCGTAGCGCCGGGACTCGACGTCATAGAGCCAGCTGAAGGCGACCTCGGTGTCGTGCTTGACGTTCCCTTTTAGCTGATGGTCGATTGCAAACGCGGCGGGCAGCGTCGCGGCGGATGGGTCCGCAGAGTAGCGATCAGGATGCAGATTCGCATCGAGATAAGTGAGCAAATCTTCCACCGTCGATTTTGCGCCGACCGCGCCGGTGAACATTCCGCTTTCGCCAAGTCCCGCGTCGACGGGCTCCATGCCGGCGCCGTGACCCTGGATGACTCGCCGTTCCTGTTCCGGCGAAAGGGCGAACACGGTGTCGTTCATGTGGAGCGGTCTTGTGATCTCAGTTCGGACCAGTTGCGCGTACGGAACGCCGGTGCGCACGGCGAGCGCATATCCGAGCAAGCCGATACCGAAGCTGCTGTAGAGATACGTCGCATCCGCGGGTCTCGCGGTCCCGTGACTCACGAGAAACTGACGCAGCGCGACGCGGTCGTAGTCCGAAAACGGATTGTCAGGATCCTTCGGCTGCAGATTGTCGGGGATGCTGGGTAGCCCCGAGCGATGCGTCGCCAGATCCAGCAGAGTGATTTCTGTTCCTGGCGATCCGGCCGCGAGGTCGGCGAAGAGGATCGGACGCAGCGGTTCGTCGAGGCTGACTCTCTTCTGTGCCGCGAGTTGCGCGAGCACGAGCCCGGTGATGGTTTTCGTGACCGATCCGATCTCGAAGATCGAGTCATCACGCGCAGCGCCGTAAGTGAACACGCGGCGCTCGCCATGATCGATTACGCCAATCGCCACTCCGCAACCGGTCGATTCCCGGAGCAGGCCGTCCTTCACGACGGATGCGAACTCGGCGTCGAGCGCTGGCTTGAGATCTGCGATCGCGATCGGCGGTTGCGCCGGAAGCATGGCTTGAGGCGTCGGCGACGAATCGATGCTCCATAGCCCGATTCGCAGTCCGGTGGCCGCAAGCGCGCCGAGCACCACCAGCCACTTGAGCCATTTGATATAGCCCTGCCGATTCATCGAAACTGCCTGCATCGCTGACTATGATAACGCTGCGCTCAGAGCGCAAAGAAGAACGCGGCGACGTTGCAGGCGTACCTTGGGTCGCAGAACGGAGCCTGGATTCTTCGCTTCGCACTGAATGACAGAAGTCGCGTCACGCATTGCGGTTGATTCGTGGTTGGGGGTGCGTCGGCTGGCGTCGAGAAAGATCCGGGGTCCCTCGGCTTCGCTCGGAATGACACAAGGAGAAGCTCGGGGATGACACAAAGACGGCCGAGACGACGAAGCGTTGGCCGATGCCAGCAACCTAACCCTAACGCCTTCCCGAGCGGGAAGGGGAACCGGATTTATGTGAGTGAGAGCAAAAGGGCGTCCTCGCCATTTCGCGATTTTTCTCACTTTCTCACTGGGTGCAGGGGTTACCCCTGCCGAAGGAACGTGAAAAACGTGAAACCCACCGCGGGGTTCACATTAAACAACGTAATCTACCCTTCCCCGCTCACGGATTGATTATCACGAGCGTGCCTTTGGGGAGTATCCGCATTAGCTCTTCGACGTCTTCGTCGTCGACCGAGATGCAGCCGGTGGTCCAATTGACGTCGCCGCGGTTCAGCACCGGATTGTCGGTGCCGTGGATTCCGATTCTGCCGCCGACGCCGACCGGACGGCCGTCTTCAGTTGGCACCTCGCCGCCGGTGCGCATCTGGTCGTAGCGATAGCGGTCAAGCGAGTTTGGATAGTTGAGGGTGAGGAACCAATCCCAGCGGCGGCTCGGATGCTTTTCGACGATCGCGTAAACGCCCTCGGGCGTGCGTCGATCGCCCTCCCACAATTTCGTGCCGGGCTCGAAGCTGCGTCCGAAGACCGCATGGTAGGTCTTAAACAGGCGGCCTTTGTAATAGACGATAAGTTGGTGGCGCTTTTTGTAAATCGTCACCGACCAACTTAGCGGATCCATGAAAGCGATGTCGCGAGTCTTATCGAACAGGAGCTGGCCGGGAGTCGGCACGCGATCGGTGCGCACGCCTTCGATCTTCACCTGCGGCACCGGCGTTGGCTTCGCAGTCGGCGTGGGTGTCGGCGTCGGAGTCTCGAGAACATCAGGGGGTGGAGGTCCCGGCATCCCCGAATTGACCCACCTCTGACCTGGAGGGTAGTAAGGAGCTGGCGGCGCCAGTCCTGCTTTCTCCGCGTCGGTGGCTGTGATGGGTGTGGTCGGCTGCGCAAGCGTTGCGGCTGGTCCGGCGAGCGCAGGCACTGCCTCACACATCACTACTATTGTCGCGGCAGTCAATGCGGCGGCGATCGATCCAGCAATCCTGCCCATCAGCTCCAGCAAATCTCCAGCATCGCGGTCACATTATCCACTTTGTAAACGCTTGGTGCGAAGATCAATTGTACAGTACCGTCAATCACCTCGGGAGTATTCGTTCGATGGACAACAAGCTCGCGCGCGCGATGGCCGGACTGACCACCGGAATATACGTTTTGACCACGCACGAGAGTGGGCGATGCCACGGGATGTCGTCGTCGTGGGTCGCGCAGGTCTCGGGCGAGCCGCTGATGTTCACGGCGGCGGTCGATAACTCGCATTTCAGCAACGCGGTGATCGCGAGAACGGGCGCATTTGGGATAAACGTCGTGGGACGCCGCGGCCGCGAGCTCGAAGATTATTTTTATTCATCGCGCGCGCGCCGCGACAACAATCTCGACACGATCGAGTTCGAATTGTCGCCGACGCTCGCGGTGCCTTGGCTGAAGCTCGCGATGATCGCTCTGGAAGCCCGCGTGATCGACCGCCACGTCGCGGGCGACCACACAATTTTCGTCGCGTCGCCGGTAGGCGTGCGCGTGAGCGCGAACGATCGTCCGCTGACGTCGCTCGATCTCGATTACGTTTACCTCGGCGGCAAGCAAGTGGTCGCGCGCGATCGCTCTGGATGGGATTAGGAAGGCGGGCACGGCGGCCCGCCCCACTTAAGCTTTGACCGGCGGGAGGCCGTGGGGCGGGCCGCCGCGCCCGCCTTCCTAAGCTTTGACCGGCGGCAAAATCGTCTGATAGCATCCGCGCGCGGAGAGATTCGGGAATGGCAATCGAAAAGAACGAACTGCGTCGCGTGATGGGTCATTTTGCAACCGGCGTTACCGTGATCACGTCGATTCGCACGTCGGGCGAGCTGCACGGCTTGACCGCCAATGCGTTCACGTCGGTCTCGCTGATTCCACCGCTGGCGCTGGTCTGCGTGGACAAAAAGGCCGAGAGCTATCCGTGTTTCGAGGAGAGCAAAATCTTCACCGTCAACGTATTGGCGTCCGGCCAGGAAGCGTTGTCGCGCAAATTCGCGGTCAGCGGCGGCAACAAGTTTGAGGGCGTCAGTTACAAAATCGGCGCGAACGGCGCTCCCATTCTCGACGGCGCGCTCGCCTATCTCGAGTGCAAGGTGACGACCGCGATCGACGGCGGCGACCATACGATTTACCTCGGTGAGATCGAGCAGGCCGAAACTTCCGCTGAAGGCAAGCCGCTGCTGTTTTTCCGCGGCGGATACCGCGAGCTTGGCGACTAGCTCGAACACGCAATCGTGAGCGCTGCGGCTCGCATTCCAGGAATCAGCGTCTTTCTGCCGTCGCATAACGAGGAAGGCAATGTCGAGCGCGTCGTGCGCTCGTGGGTTGCCGAATGCCCGCGCGTTGCGGACAACTTCGAGGTGATCGTGGTTGACGACGGCAGCCGCGATCGCACCGGCGAGATTGCCGAGCGCCTCGCCGCCGAGGATGCGCACGTCAAGGTCGTGCGTCATCCGGTCAACCGCGGCTATGGCGGAGCAGTGATCTCGGGAATTCGCGCCGCGACTCAGCCGTACGTGTTGTTATGCGACGGCGATGGGCAGTTCGATCCCGCAGACCTCGAGCGTTTGACGCCGTTCGTGGCCGAGTACGACGTGGTCTGTGGACGCCGGGCGCATCGCGCCGATCCTCTCATGCGACGCATCAACGGCAAGGCGTGGACGACTCTCGTCCGCGTCCTGCTCGGCATCACGATCAGCGATATCGATTGCGGCTTCAAGTTGTTCAAGCGAGAAAAGCTCGACGGAATGGAACTGCGCGCGCACGGCGCGATGATTTCGACCGAGCTGATGGCGCGGGTGGCCGGACGTAACGCAAAGGTGAAAGAGGTGGACGTCCAGCATCTACCGCGCATGACGGGTGAGCAGTCGGGCGCCAATCTCAAGGTGGTTGCACGGGCATTTAAGGAGTTGATAGCGCTCTACCGCGAGCTAAGAGATGAGCGCCAACGGAAGGGGTAACGGGGCAGACGACGACGCAAAGCGGATAGACGATAGCCCGATTGCGTCATCGCGACGTTAACGCCGAAGGAAATTGTTGCAATCTTATATGCAGATCTTGCCGTGACCCCGATGGCACAGGTATAGCAATACGCTTAATAGTCATTTGCGACCCATTACGGGCCGCCCAGATCAAGGAGATCCACGAGTATGAAGCGCACCCTATCAATCCTCTCCGCAGCTTTCTTCGCCACCGCGATGGCGATGCCGGCTTTCGCACAGGCTCCTGCGGCGGCACCAGCGGCTGAGCCGAGCATGGCAGCACCTGCGGCTGAGGCCAGCATGGCGGCCCCGGACGCATCGCCGAGCCCGACCCATCATCATCGTCGCCATCATCACAAGGCGTCCGCCGCGAGCAGCGACATGGCGTCGCCGGCTGCGGAAGCATCGCCGGCCATGGCTCCTCCGGCCAATCCGTAACAGTTTGAGGGACAGTTCGACAGGGCGACTGCGTAGAGCGGCCGCCCTGTTTCGAATCGCCTGAGGTAGTTCGATCCGTCCAGGGTCGGGGGGCGGAGTTGGCTTTGCCTCCGGCGTTCGGTCGGTTGCGCGAAACCGGATTGACCCTGGCTCGCGACGACCGGCACGACGCCTTTTATTCGCGCGCAGCGTTGCCAAACACGCTGCGCGTTTTTTTGTAGCGAAAATTCCTGCTAACATCTAACTTCTTCCTGCGTATATCGCGGGCCGCTGCGGATTAAGAAGTTGTTGAGCTTTCGGCGTTTGGGCATTTGCCTGGTTGCACTGATCGCGCTGGTTTTCCAGTCGCCGGTGAGCGCTCGCGCCAGCGCAAAAAGCAGTTCTTCCGACGAGCAGGTTTGCGATCCGCTGGCAGACTACTTCCTGGGCATGGAAGACTACCCCGAGGCAATCCGGCGTCATCGCGTCGTCATCGACGACGACCCCGGCAACGCACTCGCTCACTACCATCTGGGATTTGCATATGGCGTCGTCGGGGAGCATCGCCAGGAACTCGCCGAGTACCAAAAGGCGATCGCGCTTGGCCTCGACGATTGGCAATTGTTCCTGAATCTCGGCCTCCTCTACCTCGAAGGCGGGCAGACCCAGGATGCGACCCGGGTGCTGAGGCTCGCGGCGCTGCTCGGACCGGATCGGCCCGAGACGCATTTCAACCTCGCGCTCGCTTATGAGCGCCGCGGAGCCCTCGCGCAAGCCGAGCAGGAAGCGCTACTGTCGTTGCAAATCGATCCGAGTCAACCGGACGCGCGCAACACGCTTGGCGCAATTTACGCCGAGGAAGGCAAGTACGTCAGAGCAAGCCAGGAATGGAACGAGCTGGTAGGTGAGATTCCCGATTACACGCCGGCGCGGACCAACCTCGCGATTCTGCAGCACGCCGAAAGCAACCGCTCCAAGGGCGGGATCGACCCGAGCGGGTTCATTCGCGTTCCGTGAGCGCATAGAATCGGACGAAGGCGACGACTAAGGCAGGTGGTGGAATTGGGGAAGCGGTGGAATTTGTCGAGGTGGCGTCGTGGGGGCGTCAATTTGAATTCGGCGATATCGTTCGGCTCGGCATTGATGCTGAGCGCGGCGGTCTTGCTCGCCGCATCGCCGGCGGGCGCGACGGCGCAATGGCGCCGCGTGCATAAAACAGTTCATTCGAAGCATGCGGCGAG
>Ga0210398_10003801_pt1 | contig 14342 bp, 10 predicted proteins | sample IncBWC4OmetaG_FD_161047 | JGI IMG/M metagenome (GOLD analysis project Ga0210398, IMG submission 161047) | Forest soil microbial communities from Barre Woods Harvard Forest LTER site, Petersham, Massachusetts, United States - Inc-BW-C-4-O | ecosystem: Environmental > Terrestrial > Soil >...
GCTCATCCGCCAGGCCAAGGAGAATCTGCAGGACTCGCCGGAGCTGTGGAACAAGGTGGCGCGCGAGGAGAATGGCGGCAACGTCGATCTGATCGAGGGGGTGCTGCGCGCCGATTGCCCGGCCGCACTGGTTGCCGATTACACGCGAGCCGCGGCGCCGGCGCTGGATGCGCTGCGCGGTTTCAATATCTGGCTGGATGGCACACTGTCGAAAAAAACCGCCGATTGGCGCCTGGGGAAGAAGCGCTACGCGCAGAAGTTCAGCTTCGTGCTGGCGACCGGCAAGACCCCGGAGGCGCTGCTCGAGGAGGCAGAAACGGACTTGGCCAAAACGCGTGATGAGATGGTGCAGCTGTCTTACCCTAAAACCGTGGAACAGGCCTTGGCTGACGTGGCGGTTCATCATGCGACGCCGGCGACGTACATTCCGGCCGCCCGCCAGGCATTGGCGACCGCCACGGCCTTCGTCAAGGCCAAGGATTTGGTGACGCTGCCGCCGAATGCGAACCTGCAGGTCATCGAGACGCCGGTGTTCATGCGCGGCATTTTCGGCGTGGGCGGCTTCAACCAGGCGCCTCCGTTGCAGCCGAAGCTCGGGGCATTTTATTGGGTGACGCCGATTCCGGAGTCGTGGCCGCAGTCGCGCATCGATTCGAAGCTGCGCGAGTACAACGACTCGGGCTTGCAGCATCTCACCGTGCACGAGGCCATGCCGGGACGCTATGTGCAGGCCGAGTACGCCAACCATGTCGAGCCTCGGTCGCGCCGCCTGCTTCGCAATATCTTCGGCAACGGCCCGTACATCGAAGGCTGGGGCGTGTACACGCAGCGGCTCATGGCCGACGAAGGCTACTTGAGCGACACGCCGGGCTATCGCCTGACGCTGGCGAAGCAAATGGCGCGCGTGCTGGCCAATACCATTCTCGATGTGCGTCTGCAGACCTTGGACATGACGGACCGCCAGGCGCTGGATCTGATGACCAAGGGCGCCTATCAGGAGATCGAGGAGGCCACCGCCAAGCTGCAGCGCGCGAAGCTGACGTCCTGCCAATTGTCCACCTACTACGCTGGGTACAAGGGGTGGCTGGCGGTGCGCGAGCATTTCAAGGCGACACACGGCGATGGCATGGCCTTGAAGCAATTCCACGAGGCGGCGTTGCGTGAAGGCGCGGTGCCGCTGCCGGTGCTCGATGAGCTTGTGAACTAGCTCAAGTTCCTGGCCGTCGTGCCTCTTTGACTTAAAGCGGCAGGCGCCGCATCTCGCTGACCGGCTACGACTTCACCTCAGAACCGCTCAATTGAGGCGACCGCCTCACCACACCCGCACCCGGTCTTCCGGGGGGAGGAACAGCGCCTGCCCGGGCGTGACCTGGAAGGCGGGATACCAGGCATCGAGATTGCGCACCGTCTCGGCGCGATACTGGGCCGGCGCGTGGCCGTCGGTGACGATGGCATTACGCAGCGCAGGCTCACGAAACTTCTCCCGCCAGCTCTGTCCGAAGCTCAAGAAGAACAGCTGGTCGCTGCTGAAGCCCCCGGCGCTCGGCGGTTCGCTGCCTGAGGTCGCCAGCCGATAGGCGTCGTAGGCGGCGTTCAAACCGGCCACATCGGCAATGTTTTCGCCCAACGTCTGTTTGCCGTTCACGGCCAGATCGGGAAAGGGCTTGTAGGCATCGAATTGCGCCGCCAGGCGCGCACCCGAGGCGCGGAAATGCGCGAAGTCATCGGGTTGCCACCAATTGTTCAGCCGGCCGTGGGCGTCGAACAGCGCGCCCTGATCATCGAAGCTGTGGCTGATTTCATGGCCGATGACGGCGCCGATGGCGCCATAGTCCATGGCCAGGGGCTGGCTCGGATCGAAATACGGCGGCTGCAGCATCGCCGCGGGAAAATTCAGGGCATTCATCGCCGGCAGGTTCACCGCGTTCACCAGCTGCACGTTCATCACCCACTCGCTGCGGTCGACGGGCGATCCCAGTTTGGCGAGGTTGCGCCGGTATTCAAAAAGCTGCGCGCGCTCGAAGTTCCCGAGCGCATCGCCGCGGATCACTTTCATGCCGGTGTAGGAGCGCCAATGATCCGGATACCCCACGCCGATTTTCAGGGCGGCGAGTTTTTCCTTGGCGATGGCCTTGGTCTGCGGCGCCATCCATTCCAGACGATCGACGCGCGCGGCGAAGGCCGCCAGCAGATTGCCCACCATGGCCTCGGCGCGGGCTTTTTCCTGCGGCGAGAAATATTGCCGCACATACAGCCGGCCGACGGCATCGCCGAGCGCGAAGTCGGCCGCCGACACGGCGCGCTTCCAGCGCGGGCGCAGTTGCGGCGTGCCGTAGACCACCTGGCCGTGGAACGCGAAATTCTCATCGACGAAGCGCTGGGCCAGGTACGGCGCGGCATCTTCCACCGCATGGAAGCGCAGATAATCCTTCCACACCTCGAGGGGGTCGGTGGCGGTGAGTTTCGACAGGCCGATGAGGGCGCTCGGCTGCCACACCACGAAACGTGGCTGCGAGGAAAGTCCCGCGGCGGCGAAGAAGCTGCGCCAGTCAAGACCCGGTGCGAGTGAGTCGAATTGCGCCCGAGTCCAATGATTGTTGCCCGCCTCGATCTGTTCCGAGGCGGCGCGCGTCCAGTGCACCTGCGCCATGCGGCCCTCGAGGTCGGCGATCCTCCCGGCGCGCGCGGCGGCGTCCTTCATGCCCACCAGGGCCAGCACCTTGGCGATGTGCGCGCGATATGCCGTGCGAATCGCCGCCATGGACGCTGAAGCACTCAGGTAGTACTCGCGGTCCGGCAGCCCCAAGCCCCCCTGCAGCAGGAACGGGGCGTAGCGGTCGGGATCGTTCAAGTCCTGCGCGACCCACAGTCCGAAAAGATGCGGGGTGTAAAGATGGGTGTTATTGAGCACATCCACATCGGTGCGCAGCGTGCCACCCAAGGCCTGGCTCAGCTGCTGTCGATTGGAGATCGCTGCGATGCGCGCAAGCTCAGGCTTCAGGGGCGCAACGCCCTTGGACTCGATCGTGGCCTCGTCCATGAAACTGGCGTAGTAATCGGCGACCTGCTGCGCCTCGGTGCCCGCGGGCGCGTTTTGCGCGGCGGCTTGCTTCAATAAATCGCTGACGCGCTGCGTGGTCAGGTCGGCCAGGATCTCCCCGGTGCCGTAGGTGGCGCGGTCGGCCGGAATTTCCGTGGCGTTGAGCCAGGCGCCGTTCGCGTAACGGAAAAAATCATTGCCCGGCGCGGTGGCGGGATCCATGCCCGCCGTATCCGGACCGCGCCACACCGCGAGCGCCATGGTGGCGAATAAACTGAACGCGCAGAGCCCGATTTTTTTCATTTTCTCACCAGTTCGGATTGGGCAGTTCGCCGAAGACTTCCCGCAGGGCCAGTCCCCAGCGCTCGCGGATCATCTTGAAATATTCATTGTCCATCTCGATGCTCATGTGGGTGGCCACTTTGAATTCGTCGCGCTTGATGATGGCCAGATCCAAAGGCGGGCCGACCGACAGGTTGGAGCGGATGGTGGAGTCCATCGACACCAGCGCGCACTTGGCGGCCTGCGCGAGGCTGCTGCCGTGCGTGATCACCCGATCGATGATGGGCTTGCCGTACTTGGACTCGCCGATCTGAAAGTAGGGCGTGTCGATGGAGGCTTCGATGAAATTGCCGGCGGAATAAATGTGAAACAGGCGCGGGTCCTCGCCCTTGATCTGGCCCCCCAGGATGAAGGTGCCGTTGAATTCGTAGCCATGTTCCTTGAGGTCCACGCCGTCGCGCTGGTGGATGGTGCGCAGCGCATCGCCGACCACGCGCGCGGCGTTGAACATGTCGGGTGCCGACATGAGGCGCGTCGGTTTCTCAGGATCCTCCACCCTGTTCAACAGATTCACCACCGCCTGGGTGATCCCTAAGTTTCCCGCCGACATCAGCACCAGCACCCGATCGGGCGCGTGCTCAAAGGTGGTCATTTTCCGAAAGGTGTTGATCTGATCGACGCCGGCATTGGTCCGCGAGTCGGACAACATCACGAGACCGGTGTCGACCAGCAGGCCGACGCAGTAAGTCATGGCGAAATTCTAGCCTATTGCTGCTGCGCCGACTCGGCCACCAGCACGTTGGCTTCCATTTTCTCGCCGCCGCCGCCTTGGCGCATGCCGCGCACCGGCGCCGCATCCAAGTAGTCGCGGCCCACGGCGAGCCGGCAATAGGTGCGCACCGCGGGCCGCTGATGCGTGACATCGTAGCTTTGCCAGCCGATTTCCGGCCCCAGCCAGGCATCGACCCAGGCATGGCTGGCGGCCTCGTTGGCATCCCCGGTGTACAGATACCCGCTCACATAGCGCGCCGGCATGCCGATGGCGCGCGCCGCGGCAATGAACACATGGGCGTGATCCTGGCAGACCCCTTCGCCGCTCTTGAAGGCCACGGCGGCGCTGTCCTGCACATCGCTGGTGCCGGATTTGTAGCGCACCGCACCGAACACCGCTTCGGCCAGCGCCTGGGCGCGCCCGCGCGGATCTTTGGCCTGCGACAGGGCGCATTGCGCAAAGGCCTTCAGCTCATCGTTGGGCATGGTCAGTTGCGTGGGCGCAAGATACGCCAAAGGGGATAAGGGTCCGTCGTCCTGGCGCGATTCGGTGTCCGCGATGTCGACGACACCATGAACGATGATGCGGATTTCGCGGTGCGGCTCCTCGAGGGTGAGCAGGTGCGCAATATTGCCGTAGGCATCGATCTGTTCGAGGCGCCGGCCCGGTGCGGCGATGGTCCAGGAGAGCGCGCGCTGGCTCAAGTCGCGGCGCGGCGTGAGATGCAGGCTCTGTACGCTGTACTTGACCGGACGCTCATAGCGGTAGCGCGTCTCGTGTCTGATGTGCATTTCCATCCGTTACGCCTCCGCCGGGGGAACCAGGAAATCCGACGCGATGCGGGTTCCCAGGTCCTGCAGTTTGTCCAAGAATTGCTTCAAGAATTGCGGCAAACCGCCGGCCGTGATTTCCTCCATGCGCGCGAAATGCAGCATGGCATGCATTTCCCCGGCGCGCCGCTCGGTTTCCGCGGAATGCTCGTTGGCCACCGACTTCAAGTTGCCGTACACCTCTTTGCAGCAGCGCAGCAGCGAGCGGGGCATGTCGTCGCGCAGGATCAAGAGCTGCGCCACGCGCGACGGGGTGATGACATCGCGATACACGCGCCGATACACCTCGAAGGCCGAAAGCGCGCGCAGCAGCACGCTCCATTGATAAGGATCAGGCACCACGCCGGCATCCGCCCCCGGCACCAGGTCGCTCTGGTGTGCGGTCAGGATGCGCGCGGTGCTGTCGGCGCGCTCCAGAAACGTGCCGATGCGGGTGAAGTGAAAGGCCTCATCGCGCATCATGGTGCCGATGGTCACGCCGCGGGTCAGATGCGAGCGCTCCTTGACCCATTCGACGAATTGCCCGATGTCGACGCTCGCGGCGCGGCGCGCGACTTGCGCGCGGGCATCGAGCCAGGTGGAGTTCAAGGTTTCCCAGAGCTCGGAGGTGAGCGAGCCGCGCACGGCACGGGCATTCTCGCGCGCGCCGCGCAGGCAGCTGTAGATGCTGCCGCTGTAGTCGCGATCCAGGCTGACGAACTCAAACACCGCGCGCGGCTCGATGCGATTGCGCTTTTCCTTGAAGGCCACTTCCATGTGCAGCGCCTTCATGGTCGAGAGCAGGGATTCGGCCAGGGTTTCGGGCGAGTGGGGCAGCAGCGACATGCGGTAGTGCGCATCGACCAGGCGGGCGAGACTTTCGGCGCGTTCGATATAGCGCGACATCCAGTACAGGTGATCGGCGGTGCGGCTGAGCATCAGTTCTCCAGCACCCAGGTGTCCTTGGTGCCGCCGCCCTGGCTGGAATTGACCACCAGCGAGCCTTGCGTCAGCGCCACCCGGGTCAGGCCCCCGGGCACGATGGTGACCTCGCTGCCCGACAGCACGAAGGGGCGCAGGTCGATGTGGCGGGGCGCCAAGCCGCCTTCCGCAAAGGTCGGGCAGGTGGACAGCGCCAGGGTGGGCTGTGCGATGTAGCGCTCGGGGGTGGCGATGATCTGGCGGCGGAACCGGTCGATGTCGGCCTGGCTGGCGGCTGGCCCGATGAGCATGCCGTAGCCGCCGGCGCCGTGGACCTCTTTGACCACCAGTTCCGACAGATGCGCCAGCACGTATTCCCGATCTTCAGGCTTGCGCAGCATCCAGGTGTGCACGTTGCCGATGATGGGCGATTGCCCCAGATAGAAGCGAATCATCTCGGGTACATAGGGGTAGATCGACTTGTCGTCCGCCACCCCGGTGCCGATGGCATTGGCGATGGTGATGCTTCCGGCGCGATAGGCCGTCAACAACCCCGGCACGCCCAGCATGGAGTCGGGGCGGAACACCAAGGGGTCCAGGAAATCATCGTCGATGCGCCGATAGATGACATCGACCCGTTGCGGGCCCTGGGTGGTGCGCATGAACACCGCTTCGTCGCGCACGAACAGATCCTGGCCTTCCACCAATTCGATGCCCATCTGCTGCGCCAGAAAGGCGTGCTCGAAGTAAGCGCTGTTGTGCGCCCCCGCGGTCAAGAGCACCACCGTGGGATCGGCGACGCCGGTGGGGGCGACGCTGCGCAGGTTGTCGAGCAGCACGTCCGGATAGTGATCGACGGGGGCGACGCGATAGGCGGCGAACAGCTCGGGAAACAGCCGCATCATCATCTTGCGGTTCTCGAGCATGTAGGAGACGCCGGAGGGCACGCGCAAGTTGTCTTCCAGCACTTTGAACTCGCCCGCGTCGTCGCGCACGATGTCGATGCCGGCGATGTGGGCGTAAATGCCGCCGGGGACATCCACCCCCTGCATCTCCGGGCGGTACTGCGAGTTGCACAGCACCTGTTCCGCGGGGATGACGCCCGCCTTCAAAATCTGCTGGTCGTGGTAGATGTCGTGGATGAAGGCATTCAGGGCACGCACGCGCTGCTTCAAGCCCCCATCCAGCCGGATCCACTCTTCTTGGGGCAATACCCGCGGCACGATATCGAAGGGGATGAGCCGTTCCGCGCCTTCTTCCTGGCCGTAGACCGCGAAGGTGATGCCGACGCGGTGAAACAGCGCATCGGCCTCGGCGCGCTTCTGGGCCAGCCGCTCTTCCGGCTGGCGTTCCAGCCATTGGGAATAGCGCTGGTAGTGCGCCCGGCCCGCGCCTTCCTTCAGGTACATCTCGTTGAACGGGGCGTTGCCCAAGAAGTCCCCTTGTCGTGATCCCCACGGAAATCGCCGCGTGGCCGCTTCATCATGTAATAACGACCCTCGCGCCGCAATGCCGCGGGGCAAGTGGCAAATGAAAGTCGGGGCGCCTATCCCAAATGCTGCGCCAGCGCTTGGGCCACGGGGATACGAGGATCACCAGCAAAACGGGCCGCGAAGTCCGACAGCAGCACCTTCGCGACCCGCGAGGCGCCGCCGCCGCGCGCGGCCAGCTGGGCGATATTCAAGGTGTCGGCCGCCGACTTGGGGCGAAAGGCCGGGTCCAAGTTTAAGCGCTTCGCCACCACATCCAAGGCTTCGCCGGTGCGTTTGAGTGTCAGAAGACGCGCCACCCGCTCTTCGGTGAGCCGGGTGATGTAGCGCGAGTCATCCCAGGTCTCGGTGCGCTCACACAGCCAGCGGTAGTCCTCGGGCGAGCTTCCGCGCGACTGAAGCCAATCGGTGAGCACCTGCCAGCACTTGAGGTGCGCATCCGCGCGCATGAGGCCGTAGGCGTCGAGCACGACCTTGTCGTGCAGCCGCTGCTCCTCTTTGTCGCGCCGCGCCGCCGTGCGCTCGGGCGAGACCCAGGTTTCAATGCCCAATTCGTCGCGCCGCTCATAAAGTGCGCCCCCTAGGAAGCTGAACACCGACAGCACGGCAAACAGGCTCAAGATGGCCTCGATGGGGGGCCAGAGGTCAAACTTCCACAGCAGATCCAGCGCCAGCCCGTAGCCGAAAATCACCAGCAGCACCGCCCCGTACAGCCAGCCCAAGCCCCGCACCAGCTGAAACCACGCCACCGGGTAAGCGGCCTTCAAAATATTGCTCTCCAATCCCAGGACCGCCACCGAGGCGGGCAGAAAGAACAAACAACCCAAGGCCAGACCCAAGCCCGCCGCAAAGCCTAGGTGCTCGTAAGCCTGGTACACGCCGAAGCCAATCATGCCTAAAATCAGCACCTGGCCCAACGGACGCTGCTCGCTGACAGGATTGACCATCTGGATGTCCAGCGTCGGCGGCTCATCGAAGCCGCGCACCGTGTGGTCAAAGAGGATGTAGGCGTATTTGAAGAACCAGGAGATGACGATCAACGCCAGCGGGATGCCGACAAGACCCGCTTTGGCGGCGATGAACAGCAGGAACGCGAACACGACGACAACCGCCGCGGCTCCGCCGCGGGTGGGTCGTATGAGGTGGTGGAACAATTTGGAATGAACGGGCAGTCCTCGCGTGACAATGTTACCCCACTCATTGGCCGATTCGATTCTAAAGCAGTTGGTCGAGTAACGATTTTCAAAACTAGGGGGAAGAGTTTGCAAGCCCGCTCTACGGACTACATACCTTGCGCCCTGAGAAGGTAGCGCGACCGAGAAAGCCCAACGGAACTGGCATTCAGATCGCAGCGAGAAAAGCGCTCTGGAAATTATTAGAGCCTGTTTCGGGCTTGGCGTCCGACTGCGGGTTAAGTATTAGTGAGGTGAATTCAATCTTGCGAGAAGCGGCCGTCCGAGGTGCCGCTGGGCGGCAGCTCGAACATGAGAAGCGGATAAATATATCCGGCATCGCAGCGACCACAGGCGTTTCCAGGGCGGAAATATCGCGCATCCTCAAAGAGGGCCATGCTCCAGAACTCATTGACGATCGACATCAAAATCCCGCAAATAGAATACTGGCAGCTTGGCATCGCGACCCGAGGTTTTTGACTTCAAATCGGCTGCCTGCAGCCCTTAAACTGTATGGGCGCGGCGCCACATTTGAATCCTTGGTCAGACAATACGGTCGAGGACTTCCCACCAGAGCAGTCTTCGACCAGTTGACGCGCATCGGCGCAATCGAGCTCCTGGCCTCGCAGGAAGTTTCCCCCAAGATGTCTGTGGCAGTCGATCCACGAATTACGCCGCAAATGATCAAGGCCTACGGCGGTTGGGCGACGGATCTCCTGTCGACGAAGTTACTCAATGTCACCAGGCCTGGTGCGTCGCCATCAAAGATCGCCAGGCTTGGGACGATAAGATCGACGAAACATCACTCAAAAAGGAGGCGGAATTTTCGGCGAGCTGACTAAGCCTTGATCTACCGACTCGTTTTATCACGGAAAGATCTCGTTCTCTCTTTAGCGCCAGGGCTATGGCCACTGACTTCCGCGCCGTCTTCGGGTCGCAGGCGAGCAAAGCCCGGCAGCGCCAGCAACGGTAGCAGCGCGGTCAATAGAAAGACTTCGTGAAATCGGCCCGTCGTCAGCGGCGTGCCGTGCGGCGTCACCAAGTCGAGCAGGACCGCGCCGAACGATACGCCGAAGCTCACAGTGAGCTGTTGCACCAATCCACCCAGGCTGGTCGCCTGGCTCAGGCGAGCTGCCGGAATGTCGGCATAGGAGAGCGTATTGGACGTCATGAACTGGGAGGAACGGCACAGTCCGAAGACGATGGCGTAAAGGGCAAGCACCCAATGGGGAGTTGTCGGGGTGAGGAATATACAGCTTGTCAGGACCAGCGAACCCGCGAGCGCACTGACGGTCAGCACTGGCGCAAAGCCGAAGCGACGCAGCGCACGTCTGATCACCAGTCGCGCGGCAAGGGCCCCCGCGACCGTCAGGAACGCAATGGAGCCCGATGTGACGGGGCTCAATCCGAAGCCAATCTGCAACAACAGCGGCAGCAGGTAGGGCGCGCCGTTGAGCGCAATGCGGCACAGTCCTCCCGCCAAACTGCCCACGCCGAAACAGCGCAGTCGAAACAGCGTCAGATCTACCACGGGGACCGCGGTATGCCTCGCATAGCGAGTAAAGCCGTAGAACAGCCCTCCCGCCACGAGGAACATCACGCTAATCAACCCCAGCGATAAAGTCCGCCGGCCGATGTTCTCGATCCCGACTTGAATGAGTCCAATTCCACAGCCAAACAGTACAAAGCCTTTGAAGTCGAAGTTCGCCGTCGGATCGCCCGGGATTTCCTGCATGAAGCGCAGCGCGAGCGCCATGCCGATCGCACCAAAAGGGAGATTGACGTAAAAGATCCAACGCCACGAGCTGTAGGTCGTCAATAGACCACCGGCCAACGGGCCGATAACGGGTCCCAGAATGGCGGGCACCGTCATGTAGGTCATCGCCGTGACCAGCTTCGAGCGCGGGAAACTGCGAAGCAAAATGAGGCGGCCTACGGGTGTCATCATCGCGCCGCCAAGACCCTGCAGGACGCGGGTGGCGACCAGCATACCGAAGCTATCGGCCAGTCCGCATAACGCCGAGCCCAGTGTGAATGTGCCGAGCGCCAAGACAAAAATCTTTCTCATTCCATAGCGGTCTGCGAACCATCCGCTCAGTGGAATGAAGACTGCCAGCGTCAGCACATAGGCGGTGACGGCGAGATTCATCCTGACCGGCGTCGTGGCGAGACTACGCGCAATGTCCGGAATGGCGGTCGTGAGAATGGTCGAGTCGAGCTGTTCCATCAGGAAAGCGACGGCCACGACCATGGGAATCAGGATGCGCAGGTGCGGTTCGCGCTCGGTGATGAATTCAGAATTGTTCAAAGTCTGGTTCTGAAGAAAAGGCCGACTGTGGCGCCGCGAGGACGGTTACTTACTCAGTGAGGAGCCAGGACGAGATCCTTTGAGCTGACTCGGTCGAGCGCATTGGGGTTCACGCCCAATACGTACGGCTTCACGAGGCGTTTCGACACGAAAAAATAGAGCGGTATTGCAGGATACTCGGCAAGCATCAATCGTTCGGCGCTTTGCAGCAAGCCGCGGCGGAGTTCTGGATTTGCAGCATGGGCCGCTTCATCTAGAAATCCATCGAACGTTGGATTGGAGTATCCCGTGTCGTTGTTCGGCGAGTTCGCTCGGAAAATATCCAAGAAATTGCTGGCATCGTTGTAGTCGGCGTTCCAGGACAATCGAACCACATCCCATTTTTGCTTATCGTGTCGAGTTTGCAAGAAAACACGAAACTCTTCGTCAGACAGGCTGGTATCAATTCCGAGTTCCTGTTTCCACATGGCGGCGATCATGATGGCCGTCTGCTTGATCGAGGGACTTGAATTGAACAGCAGCCTCAAGCGAAGCGGCGCACTTGCCGAGTATCCGGCTTCCGCATAAAGGCGTCGCGCTTCTGCAGTCCGTTCACCATCATCCATTTTCTCCCAATCCCAGCTCTGCGGCTCATAGTTCCAGGTGCCCGGAGGCACAATTCCATACGCGCCGACTTGACCCAGAGCGAGGGCCGCAACCAGCCGTCTTCTGTCGATGGCCATCGCAAGGGCTTTGCGAAGCTTCAGATTTCCGTTTAGCGGCGGCGCTGTAAAATTCAAGCCGTAATAGGCGGTCGCCAGGTAAGGAGCGATGACAAGCTCGTGGGGGCGTTCCTCGCGCAGCGAAGGTATTGCATTTGGCGGCACGGTATCGGTCATATCAAGCTGGTCCGCACGATAGGCAACGAACTGAGCGTTTTGGTCTGAAGCAATTTGATATTGGACCTTGTCTATTTTGACGTTTGCGCGGTCCCAATACATGGCATTTCGGCTTAGCTTCAAATCAGTGCCCGGGCGCCAGCCAGACAGGACGAACGGACCGTTCGAGACCCACGACGTTGGGTCATGGGTGCGAGCACTGTCCTCTGAATAAATTGGAAATGCCGCGGAGTGCGCCAGAAGCTGCGGAAAATAAGGTGCGGGTTGCACCAGATTGACGATTAGAACATGGCTACTCGGAGCGCTGGCACCCAACGATGAGGGCGGCAATTGACCTGACATGATTGCCGTCGCGCCTACGATCAGTCGCAGATCGCTGGATAGAGGGGAGCCTTGTTTGGGGTCCAGCACTCTTCGCCAAGACGCTACAAAATCATCCGCGCTCACGAATTTTCCGTTCGACCAACGAGCGTTTGCACGAAGCTCAAATGTATATTTGGTGCCGGTGGGATCGACGGTCCAAGAAGTGGCGACACCCGGCACAACTTCGCCGGTCGGCGATTCGGACGTCAACCCTTCGTACAGATCCTGTATCACCTGCGTTGAAAAAGTGTCCGACGCTGCGGCCGGATCGAGCGAGGCCGGCTCGCCGCCCAGTCCCCGTTTGAGTTCAAGCAAGTTCGACGCATCGTTCGATCGGTCGGTGTGCCTAGAGCACCCGACGAGAGTCGCCAGCAATCCAATGTAGGTAACCGTGGCGAGCAGGTGTCGATTCACTGGCGAAAACATCCCGGGCAGACCCCTGTCCTCATAGGTGAGCTAACTTAACTTATATATCCAAAATCTAGTGATGTAAACCACCAGCACACCATCGGCAATTGCCTGATAACGTGAAGTAACGCACACAAATAGTTGTATTATGTTGGCCGGTGGAGCAATCTGTTAAAGGCAATCTTCTGGCGGCGATCACGCATGTGCTTCGACCGCTATGTCGCATTGCGATCAGAAATGGGATCGGGTTCGACGATCTCTCCATGGCGTTGCAAAACGCGATGGTGAAGGGTGCCCGAGCTGAGTCGGGATCGGACGGTAGGAAGGAACTTACAGAAGAAGAGGTGGGATTGATGACGGGGATGACGGCAGCTCAGGTCCGCGGCACTCGCGGGTCTGTGAACAATGCAGCTCCTGCGCTCAACTACTCCTGGGCGGCATCTGAAGTTCTATCAGGCTGGCACTCCGACGCTCTGTATTTGGGCCCCTACGGGCTCGTCCTCGATATCCCGATCTCGCCCGATCTGTCGAGCGGACCTAATCCGCGAAGTTTTGAGTCTTTGGTTCACAAGTACGCTGGACCAAGCGTGTCCGTTGAAATTGTGCTCGACGCGTTGCTCAAGTCAGGCGCCGTTCAAAATCTAGGAAACGGGATCGTGCGATGTGTCGCGCGAACGTACATCGCAGAGCGTCTTAGCCCGGAAAACATCCAGGCATTTGCAGAAGCAGTTCACAACGTAGTCGGAACGATGGCCGTGAATCTCAAGCGGACGGTCCGCGGCTCGGGCCTTCTGCAGCGCACGGTCTTTGCGGACTACGGTCTGTCGGAAGAGGACCTGGCGAAATTCAACGTTTTCATTAGAAAGACCGGCGAGAGATTCACGGAAGAGGTGGACACCTGGTTTTCCAAACACTCGAATAAAGAAAAACAAGGCTCAATAAAAACGGGAATTGGCTTATACCACTACGTCGAGAACAACGAAGATCGAGACGAGTATTTGAAATTACTGCAAGGAGAAGGGGTTAACGATGGACGCTAAGACTGCATGGAAAGCAACTTGTGTTGCGCCGGTTTCGCTTTTGTTAGCAATCGGAATTGGATTCACAGCCAGCGCGGGAGCAGAAGTGCTTTCACGCGGACCTATGGGTATCGTCGGCACTGACGGCATCGTTGGGACTGACGGTATCGTCGGCACCGACGGTATTGTCGGCACGGACAGCCTGCGCAGCACACGCGGCATTGTTGGCACTGACGGGATCGTTGGGACTGACGGCATCGTCGGCACGGATAGCCTGCGCAACACGCGCGGCATCGTAGGCACCGACGGCATCGTGGGCACGGACGGTATTGTGGGTACCGATAGCTTGCGCAGCACACGCGGCATCGTAGGTACTGACGGGATCGTTGGGACTGACGGCATCGTCGGCACGGATAGCTTGCGCAACACGCGCGGCATCGTTGGCACCGACGGGATCGTGGGCACTGACGGTATTGTCGGCACCGATAGCTTGCGCACCACACGCGGCATCGTTGGCACTGATGGGATCGTCGGCACCGACAGCCTGCGCAGCACGCGCGGCATCGTTGGCACTGACGGGATCGTCGGCACTGACAGCCTGCGCAGCGTGCGCGGCATCGTTGGCACTGACGGGATCGTGGGCACGGATGGTATTGTCGGCACGGATAGTCTGCGCAGCACCCGCGGCATCGTTGGCACCGACGGGATCGTCGGCACTGACAGCCTGCGCAGCGTGCGCGGCATTGTTGGCACCGACGGGATCGTCGGCACGGACAGCCTGCGTAGCGTGCGCGGGATCGTGGGTACGGACGGAATCGTCGGCACTGACAGCCTGCGTAGCGTGCGTGGGATCGTGGGTACGGACGGAATCGTCGGCACT
>Ga0210398_10003803_pt1 | contig 14334 bp, 13 predicted proteins | sample IncBWC4OmetaG_FD_161047 | JGI IMG/M metagenome (GOLD analysis project Ga0210398, IMG submission 161047) | Forest soil microbial communities from Barre Woods Harvard Forest LTER site, Petersham, Massachusetts, United States - Inc-BW-C-4-O | ecosystem: Environmental > Terrestrial > Soil >...
TATGGCTCATACAATAATGTTTTCCCCGACTGAGGAAGGCCGCGAAGAAGTCTACGCCTTCGTCGTTCGTAACGTTGGCAAGAAAATAGCCACTGGGGTGAGATTTCAAATCCTGAACATTCAGTTTCGCGATAAGGACCTGTCAGAGTTCGCCGACCTGTCTGATGTAGCTTTGAGCCTTAAATCCTATGGCGAAGAGGAGAAACAAGGTCGAGAGAGTATTACCCTTGTGCCGAGGGCCGCTGCCAATATTGCACTCGCCCGTTGGCGACAGGATCTAAATGTCGTCCGGCCGTCTGCGCCCTCACTTTTTGAGTACTACGACGAGATGTGCGCCAATGCCGTGGAATACCGATTTGAGGTGGCGGTCTTCGACGACAGCGGGGACTTTGCCACGAAGCATGTGACTGTGGTGCCTGGAAAGGGACAAAGAAAACACTCGGCCGGCCGAGCCAAACGAAGAACGGCGTAGAGTAGAGCCATTCGATGTGGCTGGCTGCACCAGTTCTTTATTTTAGGAAGACCGCACCCTCACCGCAACCGGCCGCCGCGTAGCTCGCGTCAGCGGTGCCCGCACGCGATACCGCGGCAACAGGTGCTTCACCAGCCCAAACCCCGCCAGCGCCAAGCTCCCCCATACCGCCGTGCTGAAATAAAGCGACATCCAGGCGATCTCGTCGCGCCATGGGGCGATGTCGTGGGTGACGATCCAGCGGGTCGCGACGTCGTGCAGGCCGGCGATGAGGCCGAGATAGTTCTTGCCGGTTGCGAGGTCGGCCTGCCAGCGGGCGAAATACATCGGCACGTCGACGGTGGCCATGAACACCACATAGGCGGCGATGCCGGCTGCTGCGGCGGCGATGGCGAATTGGGCGGGGCCGCGGAAGCGCGGCACCAGGCGCGATAGCGCGATGCCGATGAGCAGGAAGGTGATGGTCCAGAGCGAGTTCTCCAGGACGTTGCCGAGGAAATTCGTCGTGATGACCGCGTACCAGGAGCAGATTTCCGCGACCACGATCGTGGGCACGACGGCCTTGGCGATGTTCTTCGCGGTGTCGGAGTTGGCGACCTTGCCCAGCGCGTAGAGCACGATGGCCCACTGCGCGGCGAAGCAGAGCTCGGCGACGGTGGCGACGGAACGGCCGAGCATGACGCTGGAGAGCCAGGTGTCGAACAGGACGATCCGTTGCACGTCGGCGCGCGGCAACACGGAGCGGAAGGCGCAGCCGAGCACATAGACGGCGCACAAGAGCAATAACGGCTCGAGCCAAATTGCCGCCGACTTGGCGGCCGGCTTGTCGCCGCGGCTGGCGCTGCCGGCACTGAAGCGGGCGCGCAGCCGCAGCAGCGCCGCGATGTTGACGGCGCTCACCAAGAGCAAAAAGACCCACCAGATCGCGACCGGGTTCGACCAGTCGAGCCACGCGACGCTCATCGAAGTGCCTCCGCAGGCGTTACCGAACGCTCACGAAAGTGTAATACGCCCGACATATCAGGCGAGATCAAGCCAGACGGCGCCGCGCGCGTTCCGGTTCGACCCCGGCGCCTTGGTTGGGCTGCACGCACGAGTGAGTTTACGGGTCCTTAATGGAATATTCCTAAGGTCGTGGGTTGTGCCCGCCGCATATTTCGCGGCAGCGGAGTATTCGATGGTCGTTGTCGGCAATTACCGCAACCAAGCCGAATTGCGCAAAAAGCCGCGCCGGCAATTCCATTACAATGCCAGCGTTCTGCTTGACGCCACGTCGCCGCCGCGCCCTTGCGCAATTTCCGATATTTCGGCGACCGGCGCGCGGATCGTGCTGCAGTGCGAGTGCGAGTTGCCGGAACGCTTCATCCTGCTGCTCACCGCCAGCGGCGAGGCGCGGCGCCATTGCCGGCTGGTTTGGCGCAACGGGCTGGCCGCCGGCGTCGAATTCCCCGCACCCCAGGAATAGCCCGGCTCGGGCCAGGCTGGCCCGCCGGCTTTGCCCCGAACCTCGGCCTTATTTGCGGCGCACCAAACTGCAAACAAAACGCGCTATGCTTTGAACGAACGGTGTCATCGAGAAACGCGTGGGGGCGCGCGGCAGGGCAGAGCAGGGGATCGCCACGAAGCCATTTTTCCCATTGAGCTTGCGGCGCCGCGCGCGATCGAGCCGCAGCTTTTTGCTGTGCGCCGCCGCCGGCATGGCGCTTGCCGGGTGCGGTCTTGGCAACGGCCCGGGCTCTTGGATGGTCGATCCGGGCCGCTACGAGGTCTATCACTGCAACGACCTGGTGACGCGATGGAAGCAGCTGACCGACCGGGAAAAGGAGTTGCGCGCGCTCATGGACAAGGCGAGCCAGAGCGGCACCGGCGCGGTGATCGGCGCGGTCGCCTACCGCAGCGACTACGAGAGCGTGCTCACCGAAGAGAAACTGGTGCAGCGCGAGGCCGCCGAAAAGAAATGCGAGCTCACCACCACGTTTCAGAGCGACCAGTTGATCCGCTGATCGCTACAGCCGGATGATCGTCATGGCGATGGCAACGCCGGCGGCGGCCAGCACCACCAGCGCCGCCGCGCTGGCCGCGGTCGCCCGGCCGCCGGCAAAGAACGCGGCGTAAAAGGCTTTGAGGATATTGTTGGATGACGCCGCGATCAGGATGGCGCCGACCAGCGTGTCGGGCGACACGCCGGTCAGCCCGCCTTGCGCCAGATTGAGCACGAACGGGTCGATATCGGAAATGCCGACGATGGCGGCGAGCGAATAGATGCCAGTCACGCCGAACTCTTTGGTCGCCCAGGTCGACAGCAAAGACGTGACGACGAACAGCACCGCAAAAACGATCGCCGCGCCGAGCGCCAGCGGGTTGCCGCTGGCCGCAAGCTTCATCGCGCCTTGCTTTGCCGGTTGAGTGTCCGCCGGTTTGCCAAAAACCCAGTATTGCAGGGCGCAGATCAGCAGCCCCGCGGCCGAGAGCCCGAGCAGCGGCAGCGCCAGTCGGCGCGCCAGCTCGATGTTGAAGATTGCGGTGATCGCCAGAATGCGGACATACATGATCGCGGTGGCAAGCGTGATGCCGGCTTGGCAGTGGCGCCGCGCCGCGGCATCGGCTTTGGCCTGCCGCGCCAGCACCACGGTGGTCGCGGTGGACGAGTAGAGCCCGCCCAGCGCCGCCATCCACAATCCGCCCGCCGCGGCGCTCCAGTAGCGCTGCGCCAGATAGCTGACATAGGAGAACGTCGCAACCACCACCAGCGCCAGCCAGACCTGGCGCGGTGTGATGCTGGTCAGCGCCGTCACCGGCTCGTTCGGCAACAGCGGCAGCACGATCCCGGTCAGGATCAGAAACTGGCCGGCGGTGACGATCTCCTTCATGTCGATGCGCCGCGCCGTGTCGTGCAGCCAGGTGCGGCCGGTCAACAGCAACACCGCCGCCACCGTTGCCGTCACCGCGACCCATGGCGGCAGCGCCAGCGCCACGGCGCCGAGCAGATAGGCGTGAATGTTGAGCAGCGGCACGATGAGATTGGCCCTGGCCTCGCCGGTCACGTCTTGCGCCGCCACATGCATGCGGTAATAGACGACAAGCCAGGCGCCGAGCACGAGAAGGCCGGCGGTGAAGGCAACGCCGTGCGCCGGTTCGAGCTGATAGAGCATGCCGCCGGCGAGCGCGAGCATCGGAAAAGTGCGGATGCCGCCCGGCGGCTTTTGCGTGACTTGGGCGAAGAAATCCTCGAACGCGAGGCCTAGGAAAAAGCTCAAACCCAGGAGCAGAGCCACGCTGGTCGGCGACGGTGCGGTGAGCATGGAGGAGCGCCAGGCGTCGGTCGCGGCGAAGGGTCGCCGCGGAACGGACGGTCGTGAAACTATAGTGGCTATGCCGGCAATTGCGAAGCGTGGAGATTCGCGGGGGCGAGTTTACAGCGCGACGCGCCGCAGCCGCAGCGCGTTGGCGATGACGCTCACCGACGACAGCGCCATGGCGGCGGCGCCGAAGGTGGGCGACAATAGCAAGCCGAACAGCGGATAAAGGGCGCCCGCCGCGATCGGCACGCCGGCGGCGTTATAGATGAAGGCGAACCACAAATTCTGCCGGATGTTGTGCATGGTCGCGGCGGAAAGATTTCGTGCGCGCACGATGCCGAAAAGGTCGCCTTTGACCAAGGTCACGCCGGCGCTCGCCATGGCGATATCGGTGCCGCCGCCCATGGCGATGCCGACGTCGGCCGACGCGAGTGCCGGCGCGTCGTTGATGCCGTCGCCGGCCATGGCGACGATTTTGCCGGCGCGGCGCAACGCCTCGACCGCGGCGCTTTTTGCTTCGGGCAAGACCTCCGCCTCGACGTCGGCGATGCCGAGCGTTTTGGCAATCGCAAGCGCGGTGCCGCGGCTGTCGCCGGTCAGCATGACGATGGCAACGCCTTGCGCCTTCAACGCATCGAGCGCGGCGCGTGTGGTCGGCTTCAGCGGGTCGGCGACGGCCATGAGGCCCGAAAGCACGCCGTTGATGGCGACAAAGATCACCGTGCCGCCGTCGCCGCGCAAGCGCTCGGCTTCGCCTTGCAAGGCCGCCGTGGCGATGCCGCGTTCGGCGAAGAATTTGGCGTTGCCGAGCGCGACGCGGCGGCGCTCGACCGTGCCGGTTACGCCTTTGCCGGACGGCGCCTCGAAATCCTCGACCGCGAGCAAATCGATCTTGCGTTCGGCCGCCGCCGCGACGATCGCCGCGGCGAGCGGGTGTTCGCTCGACCGTTCGACGCTTGCCGCAAACCGCAGCAAAATGTTCACATCGAAATTTTGCACCGGCACGATGGCGGTGACCTTGGGCTTGCCTTCGGTCAGCGTGCCGGTCTTGTCGACGACAAGGGTGTCGATTTTCTCCAGGCGCTCGAGCGCCTCGGCGTTTCTGATCAAAATGCCGGCCTGCGCGGCGCGGCCGACCCCGACCATGATCGACATCGGCGTGGCGAGACCGAGCGCGCAGGGGCAGGCGATGATCAGCACGGTCACGGCGGCGACCAGCGCATAAGCCAGGCGCGGCTGCGGCCCGTAGATCGCCCAGGCCGCCACCGCGATCAGCGCCACCGCGATCACCGCCGGCACGAACCAGGCGGCGACCCTGTCGGCCAGCCGCTGGATCGGCGCGCGCGAGCGCTGTGCGGTGGCGACCATCTGCACGATATGCGCCAGCATGGTGTCGCGGCCGACCTTTTCGGCGCGCATGACGAAGCCGCCGCTGCCGTTGAGCGTACCGCCAATGACGTCGGCGCCTTGCTCCTTGCTCACCGGCATCGCTTCACCGGTGACCATCGATTCATCGACCGCGGATCGGCCCTCGCTCAGCACGCCGTCGACGGGAATTTTTTCGCCCGGACGCACGCGCAGTCGGTCGCCGGCCACGACGGCGTCGAGCGGCACGTCCTCGTCGCTGCCGTCATCGTTAAGGCGCCGCGCGGTTTTGGGCGCGAGCGCGATGAGGGCGCGGATCGCGCCCGAGGTCGAGGCGCGGGCGCGCAGCTCCAGAACCTGGCCGAGCAGCACCAATACGGTGATGACGCTGGCAGCCTCGAAATAAAGCGCGATGCCGCCATGCTCATCGTGAAACGCCGCGGGAAACAGGCCGGGCGCCAACGCGGCGACGATGCTGTAGCCATAAGCGACGCCGGTGCCCATGGCGATCAGCGTGAACATGTTGAGGTTGCGCGTGAGCAGCGATTGGACGCCGCGCACGAAAAACGGCCAGCCGCCCCACAGCACCACCGGCGTCGCCAGCACAAGCTCCGCGTAGGCCGAAACGTGACCGGGCAAATGCAGAAGACCAAAGTGCCCGCCCATATCGAGCGCCACGACCGGCAGCGCCAAGAGCGTCGAGATCCACAGTCGGCGCGTCATGTCGGCGAGTTCGCCGCCATCGTCGGCGCCGCCGGCCTCCGGCTCGAGCGCCATGCCGCAGATCGGGCAAGAGCCTGGGCCGATTTGGCGGACTTCCGGATGCATCGGACAGGTGTAGATCGTGCCCCTGGGCAGGGTCTCGGCCGGTGCCGGGCCGTGCAAATATTTCTCCGGGTCGGCAACGAATTTGTTGCGGCAGCCGGCCGAGCAGAAGTGGTAGGTCTTTTGCGCGTGGCTATGACGATGCGGACTTTGCGCCAGATCGACCGTCATGCCGCACACCGGATCGATGGCCGTGACGGCTGCATGCCTATGGGTCGAATGGTCCACGGTGTAAAATTCTCTTGAAACGGATACCCGGTAGGGGTATATAGCGGGCATGCGACCGCTTGCCAAGACGTCGGTGCTCAAGCGCCTCAAAAGGATCGAAGGCCAGGTGCGCGGCCTTGCGCGCATGGTCGCGGACGACCGCTATTGCATCGACGTGGTGACGCAATTGTCGGCGGCGCGCGCGGCGCTGCGCCGCGCCGAGGAGGAAATCCTCGCCGACCATGCGGCGCACTGCGTCGAGCACGCCATCGCGTCCGGCAACAAAGCCGAGCAGCGGCGCAAGGTCTCTGAATTGATCGAGGTGCTGTCGCGCAGCGACCGGTGAAGGTGTAGCCCGGGTGAGCGAAGCGATACCCGGGATCGGCGTTCAAGCCGCTTTGCTGTACCCGGATGTCGCTGCGCTCATCCGGGCTACTAATCAATTCAACAGCTTGATGGTGCCCGCCGGCAGGTCGAGCGAAGCGGCTTCGGTGGAGGTGGCCCGCCTGATTTCCAAAATCGAATAGTTGAACAGCTCTTGATTGATCAACCGGCGCTCGAGCTCGCTGCGCGCCTCGCGCTCGTTGCCGGCGGACACGCCGTATTGCAGATGAATGGCGGTGCCGTCGCGATCGGCAAATGAGACGGTGGTTACGAACGGCACCTGCATTGTCGCTTCCCTTCGCACTTTTCCACATCCAATCAATCGGCAAAACTTTAACAAAATCCTACGCGTCGCCAATTTGGCGGCGACACGAAGCGATCGCCTCCCCGCATCGGCGGGCAACGTCGTCGCTTGTCATCGCGATGGCAGGTCTTGGCGATGGCAGGTCGTGGCGATAGTAGGATGATGCTAGTGCAGCAGACTCAACCGAATTTCTCTCGCGCCAAGGCGGCGCCGCGGCCGAGTGCTTCAAGCTTTAATGCGGCGATTTCGCGGCGCATGGGCGCCATGCCGCAATTGGTGCAGGCGATGATTTTTTGCGCAGGAACATATTCTGCCGCTTTGCCGATCACGGCGGCGATTTCCTCGGATGTTTCGATGCGATCGGTGGCGACATCGATGGCGCCGACCAGCACATCCTTGCCGTCGAGCAGTTTTAGCACGCTCATCGGCACGTGCGAGTTGATGCATTCGAGCGAGATCTGGTCGATGCGGCTTTTCGCCAGTGCCGGAAAAAATTTCTCGTATTGCCGCCATTCGCTGCCGAGGGTGGCCTTCCACTCGATATTGGCGGGAATGCCGTAGCCGTAGCAGATATGCACCGCGCTCGTGCAATCGACGCCGTCGATGGCGCGGTGCAGCGCCTCGATACCCCAGCCGGCGGCCGCGTCCATGTAGACGTTGAAGGCCGGTTCGTCGAACTGGATCACGTCGACGCCGTCGGCGGCAAGCCCGCGGATCTCTTCGTTGAGCAGCGCCGCGAAGGCAAACGCCATTTTTATGCGGTCGCCGTAATGGGCGTCGGCGATCGTGTCGACGATGGTCATCGGACCCGGCAAGGTGAATTTGAGCTTGCGCGTGGTGTGGGCACGCGCGAGCCGCGCTTCGCGCGCGTGCACTCTGTGGCGCAGTTTCAATTCGCCGACCACGGTCGGGCACATCGCCTTGTAGCGGTCGTTGCGAATGCCCATTTCGACGCGCTTGTTGAAGTCGATGCCGTCGATCGCCTCGAGAAAACCGTGGACGAAATGCTGGCGCGCCTGCTCGCCGTCGCCGACGATGTCGATGCCGGCATCCTCCTGCAGCTTTATCGCGATGAGCGTGGCGTCGTCCTTGGCGGCGGCAAGCTCTTCGCCTTGCAGGCGCCACGGCGCCCATAATTTGTTCGGCTCCGCGAGCCAGGCGGGTTTTGGCAGGCTGCCGGCGATGGTGGTTGGAAACAGCATCAGGTGATCGATAGCGTTGCGGGCGGGCGCCAATCATAGAGCCAATCGTAGTGATGCAACAGCCGCGCTCCGCCCATGATGCGCATCGCCGTGTTGCGCGCCACCGCGCTGATGCCGGCCAGGTGATAGCGGCCGCCATTGCGCGCCGCCAGCCGCTGCACTTTCCAGGCCCGCGCACGCCGCACCGCGCAATAGGCGCGCAGCGCCTGCGTCGCATTATCCGGCATTTGAGCAAGGCACTGCGCCGCCACCGCCGCGTCCTCGATCGCCATCGCGGCGCCTTGGGCCAGATAGGGCAGCATAGGATGGGCAGCGTCCCCAATCAGCGCCACCGCGCCTTGCGACCAGGTCAGCAGCGGCCGGCGGTCGAACAGCGCCCATTTCAGCCAGGTTTGCGGCTGGTTGATCAAGCCGAGTATTTGCGGCGCCACGCGCTCGACCGACAAGCGCGGCAACAATTCGTCGCGGCTTGCCGGCGCGCTCCAGCCGGGTGCGTTCCATTGGTCATTGATAATGACGACGATGTTGATGAGCGCGCCGCCTTTGACCGGGTAGTGCACGATATGGGCTTCGCGCCCAAGCCACAGATGGATCAGCGGTGCGCGGAAATTCGGCGGCGCCTGCTCCGCGGGCACCAGCGCCCGCCAGGCGGTGCGCCCGGCAAAGCGCGGCGGCTCGCGATAACCCATGCGCGCGCGCATGACCGACCACAGCCCGTCGGCGGCGATGACCGCGTCGCCGTGCTGGTGCCAGATGCCGCTGCGGCCGCGCGCCGAGACGGTGATGCCGTTGTCATGGGCGACGAAATCTTCCGCCCGCTCGCCGAGCCGCAGGCTGATATCGACGTTTTGGGCGACGGCAGAGCTCAGCGCCGCTTGCAGGTCGCCGCGATGGATCGACCAATACGGCGCGCCGTAACGCTGCTCGGCGGAATCGCCAAGCGGCATGCGCACGATCTCGCGGCCGTTCTTGGCGTTGAGCACGCGCAAAGCCAGCGGCGCGACCACGTGTGGCCGCAGCCGCTCGCCGAGGCCGAGATCGATCAATGTGCGGGTGGCATTGGGCGAGAGCTGGATGCCGGCGCCGGTCTCTTCAAGCCGCTCGGCCTGCTCCAGCACGACCGCGCGGAAACCGTTGCGCGCGAGCGCCAGCGCCGCGGTGAGACCGGCGATGCCGGCGCCAGCGACAATGACGGTGCGGGACGCGGGCAGGGCACTCGCTCCCCGGTGGCTTTAGTTTTCCGTGCCGGGCAAAGTGCATTCCGCCGGCCGCGCCGCGTTCGGCTTGAGCGTCGGGTCGTGGCGGTAGAGCGTCGAGCAATAGGGGCAGATATATTCGGCATCGTCGCCCATGTCGCAGAACACATGGGGATGGTCGAACGGCGGCAGCGCGCCGACGCACATGAATTCGCGGGCGCCGATCTCGATCACTGGCACGCCCAGGTCGTTGTGGAAGTGGGGAACGATACTGTCCGTCATGGTCTCAAGCGCGATTTTGAATCGAGCGTACCATAGCGGCCCGGCCGCTTCATGCCTAGAGCATGATCCCGAAAAGTGGACAGCGGCTTTCGGAAAAGATCATGCCCAAACAAAAAACCTAGAGACGGCGATGTATCGTGATTTCGGATCGCCGGCTGAATTTGCGGCGCGCAAGCTGTATCAAAAACCCAACCGGGCCAGGATATATTTGTCCACCCTGAATATTGGCGCGCCTGTCTGATGACCTCGTCGGCGCGGGCCTCTGGTCGACAGCAGGCGGTCCAAGAGCGGCATCAGTTGCCGGCGGCGAATCAGCGGATCGATGGTGTTGTGCTGGGCGTGGTCCACGGGTAGGAGCTCGACATTGGGCAGTCCGGCCATCCGTTCGGCCTGACGGCGATCGCGCGGGTGTCCGGCACTATAAGCGAGAAAGACATGCGGCTTGTGCGGCGCTGCGGCGTAGGACTCCCGCAAATTCATGGTGTATTCGGGCGCAAGCTCGCGAAGATTGAGATATTCCTGGTGAACCGGTCCCACGCTTTCAACGAAGTCGAGCGTCAAATCGGTCGCGCCGGCGAGATTGAGAACGGCGGCCGCGTCGAGCCTCAGCCCATAGTACAGGGCCGCATAACCGCCGTGGGAAACGCCGAGCGTATAGATCCGTTTGCCGCCGAGCTGTCGCGCAATGCGGCGTAACCCGGCAATAGCGGCGTCTCGATCGGGACCGAGGCTCGGAAATCCGCAGCCGCCCCAACGATCGCGCAAATCCTTAATGTAGACGAGACTGACCGGACAGCGGCCGAGCCACTGATGCATGAGATTGACCGGCAGCCCGAGGGTGCCCTGGCATGCACAGAAGCACAGCAGCACGTTGTCGCAATCCGGCCGCCGGACGATCTGAATCTCGGCCGTTGGGTCTTCGCAGAACGGAAGCGGTTCCGGCAGATGGCGCGGTATGCCATCGAAGAACGCTTGCAAAGTGTCGAGATAAGTCAGGTCGGGATAGATCTTGTGGAGATAGCAGACCGCAAATTCGAGGACATCGAGCCGTCCCGCCTCGAACAAATCATGGCAGGCGTTGGCCCATTGATAAGGTAATGCGCCCTCCATCACAGCCACTGGATTGCCGGACGAATAGGCAATTTCCAATTCACGTACCAACGCGATTTCCAGCCTGACGTCCGGTTCACCAAGCGCTGACATCATTCACTCTACAGCTGAAGCTTCGACTGTCGTTCCTTCAACCCGGCATCGCACCATCGCATTGCCACGGTGGCCTCGAACCGCGATCCACGCGGCCAATTCCCTGATGGTCTGGGTCGATTCGAATACGTCGACGGGAATCGCATGGCCGAAACGAGATTCTATTGCGATCGCTACCCTGATGGCCTGAAGCGAGTCGCCGCCGAGCGACGATACGTTGTCGTCGGGCGTAGCCCCCACGTCGCCGAGAACGGACTCGAATATTTCGATCAGTTCGACCATCAGCGGATCGTCGACCGGAACCGGCATTTGCGCCAGGCGCGCGGTGTGGATCTGATGGAGCCGCGTGCGATCGATCTTCAGGTTGGGCAGCCGGGGCAACGATTCGATCACGGTGATGGTTGCCGGAATCATGTATTGCGGCAAACGCTTCCACAGCATCAATTTCAAATCGCGCGACAGCAATGCAACGCCGGGATTGGGCTCCACGTAGGCGGCCAGCGACCGGCTGACGCCGGCTTCGTCACGACACGCCACGGCCGCGGCGTCCGCCACGCCAGCGCACCCGGCCAACATGAACTCGATCTCGCCGAGCTCGATGCGATGGCCGCGCAGCTTGATCTGCTGGTCGTTGCGCCCGACGAATTCGAGCAAGCCATCCGGCCGCATCCGTCCCATGTCTCCGGTGTGGAAGATGCGGATGCCGGCGTCGGTTGGATCGACCTCGAAAGCTTTGGCGGTGAGCTCCGGATCGCCCCAATAGCCGAGCGCGATATAGCGGCTTGCCACGACGAAATCGCCGATCTCGCCCGTCGCGACCGGCCGGCCGTTCTCGTCGGCAATCGTCACGCTCGCGTCGGGGAGGATTCTTCCGATCGGCAGCCGGCCGCCGGCGGTCCGCAGCCGCTCATCGACGAACCAGTGGCAGAAGTTTCCGCCGCATTCGGTGGCACCGATGCCGACGATAAGGAAGGCGTCCGGGGGACAACAGCGGCGAAACACGTCGACGTCGCTCCAATCGACCCGTTGCGAGCCGAGCCCGAGCACGCGCACGCTGCCGAGCCGCTGCCCCGGGCGCAGCACCTCGGCGATGCGGCGAAGCAGCGTTGGCACCATGCGGCAGATGGTGATGCCGCGCTCTTCGATCTCACGCACCAGGCCATCGGGCTGCAGTTCGCGCGGCGGCAGAATGTGCAGGGTCGCTCCGTTCAAGAGCGTCATCATAATTTCGCGCACCGCGCCGATAACCGTCGGCGAATATTGCAGCGCCACCTGGTCGGTGTGGTCGAGATGCAGCGTATTGGTCTGCTGCATGACGTCGTGCAGCAGATTGCGGTGGTTGTGATAGGCGCCTTTCGGCGTCCCGGTCGAGCCGGATGTGTAGACGATGAAGGCGAGATCGTCCGCCGTGGCGCGATGGCGTGGCTCGAGGCCGGCGACACCGCCGAGCGCATCGATATCGATCGCCGGCAGATCGTACGGAAAGAGCGCGCGCACGCGGTCGGCGAGAGCGCTGCAGGAGATGACGGCGGCGGCGCCGGAGCGCGCCGCAATCAGCCGATTGCGCTCGTCGGGATGGCTGGCATCGAGCGGCACGAAGCCGCGGCCGCCGGCGAGCACGCCGAGCATGGCCGCCGGAAAGTCGATCTCATTGGGCAACAGGACGGCGACCGGTCCCGGCCGGCCCGCCGAAGCCGCAACAGTGGCGACGGCAATCCGATCGACCAGGTCGGCGAGTTCGCCATAGGTCAGCTGGCGCGCGCGATCCCTGATCGCGACACGCGATGAAAAATCCCGCGCGATGGCCGTGAACCGGTCGGTGATCGATCGCTGCAGCGCCGCAGACGGAAACGGTGCAAACGGCCGGTCGACCGGGCCGCCATAATCCATCGGAGGAAACTTGGACGTGAAAGCCATGGGACGCGCTACGCAGGTCTATTAACGTACCGCTTTGGCTCAGCGGTGGAAACCGGGTAGGCCGCTCAAATGTCTGATTTACCTCCGATAACAGACGTCGGCTGATACAATCATGGGTACACGGTGGCTGCGTGTTTGTTGTCAAAAAGCCGCAAATAGCCGGCAATGCGGTGCGGCATTGAAAAGGCTATATTCGCGCCATGAGCCGAATACGATTCATTGCCGTCTTGCGCCATCCCGCGTTTGCGGTTCTCGGCGCAGCCTTTTTTGCAGGCGCCGCCTTTGTGGTCGTTCGCGGCGGCATGGAGGCGCGGGCGCGGCTTGCCGTGGATGACCCGGTCCAGATCAGCGACCAGGCGCTTGATCGCCTTTTCAACCAGGACATCGCCGAGCGCGAAATCCGCGCGGCGCTTGCCACAGGCGACCATGATTTGGCGCAAAGCTTTGTCGAGCTTGCCGCCGATCGCAGCGTCGCCATCGATCCGGCGCTGGCCGACGAGGTCAAGCAAGCGCAGGCGAAAGCCGGCTCGGTTGCCGGCACGGCGGGACGATTTGTCCAAGGGCTGTGGACCGGCGAGCCGGTCGATGCGGCAAGCCTCGCCGGGACGGCGGTCGGCGATCTCTTCGTGTTCGGCGATATCCGCGACGCCGCCCGCGAGGGCACGCGCTACTTGACCGGCAAGCCTGCCGATCCATGGATTCTCAGCCTCGCCGGCGTCGGCATAGCGATCACCGCTGCCACTTATGTTTCGGTTGGCGTCGCGGCGCCGGCGCGGGTTGGCCTGACCTTGGTCAAGGCGGCGCGCCGCACCGGCCGGCTCAACCCGGTGCTTGCTGTGCGCATCGCGCGTGAAGCGGTGAAAGTCGAACAGGCCGGCGGTATCGTCGAGCTCGTCGGCAATGTCGGCCGGGTCGAGACCAAGGCGGGTACGCAAGCGGCGTTGGACAGCCTGAAAGTAGCCGAGAGTCCGCAAGACGTGTCGCGCCTGGCGCGCCTCGCCGCCGCCAAGGGCACCAAAACCCGCGCCATCATAAAACTGCTCGGCCGTGCCGCCATCGTGCTCACGGCGAGCGCGCTCGACCTGGCGATGTGGCTGTTCTGGGCAGCCTTCATGCTGCTCGGCTTTGCCTCGTCGTGCAAAGCCGCGGTCGAGCGCATGACGCTGCGCTACATTCGCTGGCGCAAGGCGCGCCGCGGCAGGCAGGCCGAGCTGCAATTGCTGGCGATCACCGCGCGCTGACGCGCACCGGATAAGACTTGAAGCCGCGAAAGCGCGCGCGGCCGCTGCGGACGAAAGCGCCCGCCGGCTCGATCCGGCCAAAGCGCTGCAGCAGCCGGCCGATGGCAACTTGCGCCTCCATGCGGGCTAGCGACATGCCGGCGCAGGCGTGAATGCCGGTGCCGAAGGCGAGATGGCGGTTCGGCAGCCTGCGGATATCGAGGCGATCGGGATCGGGAAATTGCGCGGGGTCGCGATTGGCGGCGCCGATACCGATGTGCACGTAAGTTCCGGCGGCCATGGCGACGCCGCCGAGCACGGTATCTTTGGCCGCTCTGCGGTTGCCGAGCTGGTTCGAGCTCTCCATGCGCAGGAATTCTTCGACCGCCGTTTCGGTGGCCTGCGGGTGGCGGCGCAAATCGCTCAGGACGTCGGGATGGCGGATGAGAAGATCGAGC
>Ga0210398_10003805_pt1 | contig 14333 bp, 13 predicted proteins | sample IncBWC4OmetaG_FD_161047 | JGI IMG/M metagenome (GOLD analysis project Ga0210398, IMG submission 161047) | Forest soil microbial communities from Barre Woods Harvard Forest LTER site, Petersham, Massachusetts, United States - Inc-BW-C-4-O | ecosystem: Environmental > Terrestrial > Soil >...
AGTGGAATAAGTCCGACACGCTCGACCAGCAGGTCAAAAACGTCGGCTACAAACCTGAGGACGTTAAATATGTGGTCCTGTCGCATGCTCATCTCGACCACGCCGGCGGCATGAGCCATTTCCCCAAGGCGAAGTTTATCGCCGGAAGAAATGAACTGCGCTACGCCTACTGGCCGGAGCCGGACCGGCGCCAGTACTTCATCTTGAACGACTACATTCCGACTCGCGGCTATGACTGGCTCGAGCTCGACCAGGACTTCGACCTCTTCGGCGATGGCAGCTTGAAGTTTTTGCTCACTCCGGGACATACGCCCGGCGAATGCTCGCTGCTGGTGAACCTGCCGAGCCGCAAGTTCCTGCTGGTTGGCGACACCGTGCACCTCCGCGACGCAGTGGGCCCCGAAGCGACGATGCCGATTGACACCGATCCGCTTCAATCGGTGATTTCTATCAAGCGCATCAAGGCGATCCGCGACATGCATGATGCCACGATGTGGATCACACATGACCCGCTGGACTGGAAGGAACATCCGCACAAGGTCGAGTAGCGCAATGCCGATTTACGAATGGCAATGTGGCGATGGCCACTTCTTCGAGCTGTTGGCATCGGCGAGCGAAGTCAACAAGCGCCGGCGATGCCCAAGTTGCGGCGCGAAATCGCAGCGCGTTATTTCAACGTTCGCCATTCATGGCGGAGCGCCCATTCCGACCGCATCGGAACGCGCGGCGGCGCGCGAGGTCGACGTCACGAGCCTGAAGTTGCCGAATTTCGCGCGGCTGTGCGCGATGGATGACTACTCGGCAACCCGGCTTGCCGCGCACAAGGTCGGCCGGGGCCCGGAGTTCGACGACAAAATGGCCGCGCGCAAAGAACGTCAGATCGCTAACGACCAACCGCCGCGGAAAAAGGCGCCCGGCGGCAAACCGAAGCATATCCACTAGTTGTAGAGTTTTGATCATGATTGGACTCAAGGAACAAACGGTGCGCGGCGCGAAATCGATCGCCGAACTTCGCGCGAAACATAAATGGAACGTGCCCCCCGACTACAACGTAGTGATCGATCGCCTCGATCGGCACACCGAGCTCCGCGACAAGGTTGCGCTGCTTTACGAGGACGACGAAGGCCACCACGCGCGCTACACCTTCGGGCAAATGATCGAAGCCTCGAACCGTTTCGCGAACGCGCTGCGCGGCATCGGCATCGGTCGCGGCGACGTGGTCGCGATTCATACTCCGCAGCGCCCGGAGACCGCCATCGCGCACATGGCGCTGTACCGCCTGGGAGCCATCGCGCTGCCCATTTCGAAACTTTTCGGCCCCGACGCGCTGCAGTATCGCCTCGACAACAGCTCGGCCAAGGCGATCCTGCTGGAGCCCGAGACGGTCGGGAAAATGGACGCGGTCGATCGCAAGACGCTGCCCAACTTCAAGCACGTCATCGTGACCGACGGCGCCAAGGGCGGGCTCAGCTTCGACGATCTGATGAGCAAGGGCGCCTCGTCCTTCACCATGGAAAAATCCAGCGCCGAGGATCCGGTGCTGCTGATGTACACCTCGGGCACCACCGGCAATCCCAAGGGTGTATTGCACGTCGCGCGTTATGTCCTCGGCCACAACGGCATCGACTACTCATACAACTATCTCCGCCAGGGCGACCTCTACTACAGCCCCGCGGATTGGGCCTGGGCTGGCGGTCTGCTTGATGGTTTGCTGGCGATTTGGCCATATGGCATCCCGGTCCTGGCGTATCGCAGCAAAGCGCGCTTCGATCCCGACGTTGCATTCCGATTGCTGGAGAAACATGGCGCGACGGTCGGCCTCTATCCTCCCACGGCGCTCAAGGTCCTGCGCGAAGTCAAGTTGCCGCGTGAAAAATACAAGCAACTCAAACTCAGATGTATCGTGAGTGGCGCGGAGCCGGTGAGCCCCCAACTCGCAAAATGGGTTGATGAGGAGCTGCAAGTCGAGTTCAACCAGGCTTTCGGCCAGACCGAGGCGAACTACTTCATCGGCACCATCAGCGCGGTCGAGAAGGCGCGCCTCGAGCCGCTGGGAAAAGCGTATCCCGGGCACGATGTTACGATCGTTTCGCCCGATGGGGTACCGGTGAAAACCGGCGAGAGTGGCGAGATCGCGATTCGTCGCGACTCCCCGGTCGTGATGCGCGAGTACTGGAAGAATCCCGCCGCCATGAACGAGAAGTTCAAGGGTGAATGGTGCATGACCGGCGACCTCGGCCACATGGATGACGAGGGCTACGTCTATTTCGCGGGTCGCAATGACGATGTCATCAAGAGTTCCGGCTATCGCATCGGTCCTTCGGAAATCGAAGCGAAGATTATGGAGCACAAGTCGGTCGCTTCATGCGCCGTGATCGGAGTGCCCGATCCGCAACGCGGCCAGGCGATTAAAGCATTCGTGAAATTGCTGCCCGGCTTCGAACCTTCGGAAGGAATGATCGCGGAGATCCGACTGCACGTGAAAACGCGGCTGGCCGCGCATGAGGCGCCGCGCGAATTCGAGTTCATGGATGAGTTCCCCTCGACGGTGACCGGCAAGATCATGCGGCGCGAGCTGCGCGCGCGTGAGGAAGCGAAACGGAGGAAGTCATGATCGAAATCGGAGTATTCCACAACGGTGCCAGCGATCTGCCGGTCGTCAGAACTCCCAGTGGCGTATGCGTCAACGATGGCAATCTGGCCGAGGTTCACGAATCGAGTCAGCGCACGCTGGTGAGCCAGGTTCGCCAGGGCATCCTCGCGGATAAACTCGGCTTCAACTATTTCTTCATGACCGAGCATCACTTCCAGCCTGAGGGCGCGGAGTTCAGCCCCAATCCGCTGCTGGCGGAGACTGCGATCGCCGCGCGTACCAAACAGATCCGCCTCGGCCAGGCCGCGAACATCGTGACCTGGTGGCATCCGGTGCGCATCGCGGAGCAGGCCGCGATGCTGGATGTGCTCAGCGGCGGGCGCCTCGAATTCGGCATCGGCCGCGGCTACCAGCCGCGCGAGGCCGAGGTCTTCGGATGGCCGTTCGCGACGATTCAGGATCAAGAACGTAATCGCGCGTACTATCAGGAGGCGTACGACATCATCATCAAATGTTGGACGCAGCCGTCGTTTTCGCATCACGGGCAGTTCTTCACGATTCCGCCGGTGTTCACGCGATGGAACCATCAGCAAACCATCGCGTATTTCTCGACCGGGACCGCGGGCCGCAAGCTCGAGGACGTTGTGCAGATGGGCCATCCGGATCCCTACGGCGGCGCTAACCCAGTCATGCAGTCGTCGACCGTACTGAAAGAGCTGCAGGTGTTTCCGCAGCCGCTGCAGCGCCCGCATCCGCAGATGTGGGAGCCACTCACCACCGAGCGCTCGATAAAATGGGCGGCCGAGCGCGGTCTCAATGGCTATTTCATCGTCGAGCCAAATTCGCGCCTGAAAAAGAATCTCGATTTCTACTACGAGACCTCTGAAAAAGCCGGATGGCCGGATCGTCTCAACCGCGGGAGCCTCAAGTATGGATGGGATTCCGAAAAGCGTCGCGGGGTGCTGACCGGACGCTACATCCATCTGCTTCTCCCCGGCATGGATCGCGAGCGCGAGTTGAAACGTTTCCATGCGGGCCTCGAACTGCAATGGGATTACTACGGACCGTTCGGTTTCGCCGCGGTGCTTGCCGATGCGGATGAGGAAAAGCTTGCGCTCGACAAGAAAGTTGATGCCAACACGCTCCTCAAAAAAGAGATCGCGATCTTTGGGACCGCATCGGAAGTGACCGCCGCGATTATGCGGATCAAGGAGAGCTGCGGGTATCAGGACTTCGCGTTTAACACCTGGTTCGAGACCGGCGGCTTCAGCAGCTCCGAGGTCGAAGACCAGATGCAGTACTTCGCCGAGGAAGTGAAGCCTCAACTCGCGCGCGCTTGCGGCGGCCAGGTACAGAATCCGCAGCTTGGGCTCAACTTCGAATAGCGAGGCGAGTTACTTTTTGCGCTGCTCGTCGAAAGTAGCGTCGATGCGCTGAAAGCGGCGACGGATGAGCTCGCGGCTGTCGTCGTGCGGCAGGATGTAGAGCCGGTTCGCGATGATCGCGTCGACGACCTTGGCCGCGACCTCCTCCGGCTTCATCACTTCGCCCGCCATGACGATGTTGCCCGACGTCGCCGCCTGCGCGCGAGGAGCTACCGTCGCGCCGCCGAAATCAGCGGTGCGATTGCGCTCTGAACTTCCGATCCTGGTCTCAACCCGCAGCGGACACAGCACCGATACCCCGATGTTGTGCTGCCGAATCTCGCGCCGCAAGGTCTCGGCGAGCGCGACCACCCCGTACTTCGCGACCGCATAGGGCCCCAGTCCTTCGGTCGGCACCAGACCCGCGATCGAAGATGTGAAGACAATCTGGCCGCCCTGTTTCTGCTCGATCATGCGCGGCAGAAAAGCCTCGACCCCATGAATTGGGCCCCACAGATCGACCTTGATGATCCATTCCCAATCGGAATGCTTCATCTGTGCGATGTGGCCGTTAATCGCGACGCCGGCATTGTTGAACACGATATGTGCGCCGCCCATTTTGCTGAATGCACTATCGGCCAGGTGTTGCACCGACGCGAGATTAGCCACATCGCAAACCACGCCTTCGACCTTGGCGCCCGATGACGACAACGCGGCGACCGCCTTGTCGAGCGCGGCAGCTTCGATATCGGCGAGCACGATTTTTGCGCCCTTGTCCGCCAGCGCTTTCGCCGTGGCGAAGCCGATCCCGCTCGCGCCGCCGGTAATTACCGCAACCTTGCCACTTATAGTTTCCATAACTTCTCCGTATACCTCGTTGCGAGGCTAGCGCGCGAGCCCGGGTAAGAGTTGCACCAATCCGCTCGCGATGAACTCCACCGCGACCGCAGTCAGAACGAGGCCGAGCAGCCGGCTGATAATGTTGATGCCGGTTCTTCCCAGCAACTTACGAATCCGATCCGCCATCCGCAACGAGACCCAGGTCGCGAGCGCCACCAGCAGACCCGCGAAGACCAGAAAGGCGGTGTCGTACACATCCTTGGTCTGATGCGCATAGATGACCATGGTGCTGATGGCGCCGGGCCCCGCCAGCAGCGGCACTCCGAGGGGCACCACCGCGGGGTCGTCTTTTTCGGTACCTTCCTGCACTTCCTCGGGAGTGCTCAGAGTTCTGCTCAGCCGCGCATTCAGCATCGCGATCGCCATCAGCATGATGAGAATTCCACCAGCCACTCGGAACGAAGCGATCCTGATTCCGAAGAATTCCAGTAACGGCTCGCCGATGAAAATCGAAAGCACCAGGACCGTCGCCACCGTCACCGCGGTGACGGCCGCGGTGCGTTTGCGCTCCTGATCGGTCTGGCTCGTGGTCAGGGTGATGAAAATCGGGATAGAGGCGATCGGATCGGCGATGACAAAGAGCGAGGTCGCGATCTCGGCGTTGGTTCTCCAATCCTGCATGGTCGATTGAATGAATACTTCGTTGGCGCGAATCACTTCACCTGGCAATCCGAAGGCGCGCATGAGCGAAAAACCGGCCGATCGCTCCTGCCAAGCACAATTTTTTGGAATTTGCCAAATCAGCCGAGACCTAGGATAACCAGCATCGGCGCGGAGGAAAATCATGAGAGTACAGGTTGGCGATGGACGGCTGTTTTTTGACGTTGAAGGCGCGAAGCTGGTCCCCGATGGTCCCAGGATGCGCGAACGGCCGACCTTGTTGTTGCTGCATGGCGGCCCTGGCTTCGATCATTCGAATTTCAAACCCGACCTGAGCCCGCTTGCGGAGGTCGCGCAGGTCATATACCTCGACCATCGCAGCAACGGCCGCAGCGATCGAACGCCTCCCGATCGATGGACGCTCGCGAACTGGGCTGATGACGTCCGCGCGTTCTGCGAGGCTCTCGAAATCGAAAAGCCGGTGGTGATGGGAACCTCATTCGGCGGCTTCGTCGCGCAGGCTTACGGAACACGCCATCCCGAGCATCCGGGCAAACTGGTCTTTTGCACCACATCGGCAAAGTGGCGGCTGTCGCGGGTTCTCGATGTCTTCGAACGCCTGGGAGGGAAGGAAGCGCGTGAGGCGGCGAAGAATTACTGGGAGAAGCCGAGCGCCGAGACCGTCGCCGACTACATTCGCGTATGCATCCCGCTCTACAACCACAAGCGCCGCGGCAGCGAGATGTTCACTCGCAGTCTGATGAATATGGAGTTAGTGCTCGATTTCCCGGGTCGCGAACAGAACAACTTCGATTTCCTGCCCGAGCTTAAGCGCATCAAATGTCCCACCCTGGTAATGGGCGGCGAGGACGATCCGATCACCCCGGTCGAGGATTCGGTGGATATCGCAGCGGCGCTGCCGAAGGAGCTGGTGCGCTTCGAGCGGTTTCCCGCGACCGGCCACGGCATCGTCAATGACGCGCCGGAGCGCTTCATCCAGGTGCTGAAGGAGTTTGTCACCAGCTAAAACTCCCGCCCCAATGGGGTTTTATGCCGGGCCTCGCATCGTTATCATCGTGTCACGGGCGCGCGCCGCAGGGGGCTAGATCGGCTCGCGCCTGGCTTGATGGACAATTTGCTCAACCGCCAGCGCATCAAACCAGAGCGCATCCTTATTATTCTCAATGGCGCGATCGGTGATGTGGTTCGCGCGCTGCCGCTGCTCGGCAGAATCCGCCGTGGCTTTCCCGCTGCGCACCTCGCATGGGCGATCGAACCGAAGTCCGCGCCGATTCTCGATGGGCATCCGTGGCTCGATCAGACCATCCTTTATGATCGCCGCCGCGCGCCATGGTCATTCGCGCCATTTCTCAAACGCGTGCGTGACGGGCGTTTCGACCTCGCGATCGATCTGCAGCGCCACCTCAAGAGCGGAATCATTTCCATGGTGTCGGGCGCGCGTGAACGTATAGGATTCAGCGCGCAGAATGCCAAGGAGCTGAATCATCTATTCTCGACGCGCCGAATCGAGCCGCAGCCGGAAATGCGGTTGAAACTTCTTCAGTATCAGGCCTTTGGCGATGCCCTCGGGCTGCCTCCGGCACCAATCGAATTCGGTCTCGCAGCTTCGGCGACGGAGCGGGCGCGTGCCGCGGACCTTCTCAAGGATACGCCACGGCCGCGTCTCGGCGTCATTCTCGGATCGTCGTGGCCAAGCCGGATCTATTTTCCCAAATCGATCGCTGCGGTGATTCGTGGCGTATGCGATGGCAGCCGAATCAATGGCGATGGCCCCGCGTTGTTTCCGATCCTGCTCGGCGGGCCTGACGAAACTGCGTTGGCCGACGAAGTGATGCGCGAGCTGGGCACCATTGGCACGTTGAACCTCGCAGGCAAGACTTCGCTGCGCGATCTGGTTGCGATTTTTTCCGAGTGCGAGACGGCGTTCGGACCGGACTCGGGACCGATGCATATCGCTGCTGCGGTGGGATGCCCAGTGGTGTCGCTATGGGGCGCGACCTCGCCTAAGCGCTCTGCGCCATGGGGTTTCGATGATCTGGCGATCGCCGGCGACATTCCGTGCCATCCCTGTTATCTGCGTCACTGTCCGGTCGGCCGCGAATGCATGCATCGTATCGCACCGGACACTGTAATCGAGGTGCTACATCGCGCGCGTCGCCGACGCACCGATGCGGCCACGGTGACCGCGACCGTCAACGGAGTTGCGCAATGACCCGCGCGCCGGGTGAGCGCTTCGAGCTGGGGGGATGGCGATTCGTCATTCCTGCGAGCGCCCAAGTTACCTCTTCGTACCTGCGAGACGAAGTTGCCGGAAACATCGTCGCCGCGCTTGAGGACAAACGTGGCGCGCCGTTTCGCCGCTCGCGCCATGCCACCACTTGGAGGGTGCAAGTTGCGGGGCCGGCTGGCGAACCAGCGCATATCTTCGTAAAGCAGCTTGATGTCGCGCGCGGCCTCGTCGCCCGCGCGAAGGCGAAATTACGCGCGAAGCGCTCCGAGCATGTTCTACGAATCTCTGAAGCTCTTCGCGCGGACGATTTCGGAGTGCCCAACGTTCTCCTCATTGGTGAGAGTCGCGACACCGGCTGCCAGGTGATCGTCATGAGCCAGGCGCCCGGCTGGATGCTGACGCGATGGATGAATCCGTCGCATCAAACCGATGTGGCGCTGCGCCGCGCGATCTTGCGCAAGCTCGGCGCTGAAATAGCCAGACTGCATCGCAGTGGCTATCTCCATGGAGATCTCACTCCATACAATATTTTCGCAACTGAGGCTCCTCAAATAGCGATTACATTTATCGACCACGAAGGTACCGAGAAAACCACTCCAGTGAGTATTAACGGCGCGCGAAATAGACTGCGCAATATGGTGCAACTGGGACATTTCGACATTCCTGGAGTTTCCCGAACCGATAGGCTGCGCGTCTTCGCGAGTTATGCCGCGGCCAACGGTCTGTCGAAACGAGCTGCGCGCCAATCGCTGCTGCGCTTGACAAAGATGATCGCGCGCCGCCGCAAGCGCGATCGCGCTATCAAGCGCGTCGCGACACAACCTGCGATAATCGCGGAAGAGGGTGTCGCGCGAGGCTGATGGCGGATCCGGTCAAAATATCGGTTGTGATACCGGTTTATAACGAAGTCAAAACCATTGGCGAGGTTATAAACCGGGTGCTCAATTGCGGCTTCGATAGCGAGGTGATCGTGGTCGACGATGCCTCCACCGACGGCACCCGCGAGTTTCTGCAGAATTTTCATCACGCTAACGTCAAGGTCTTCTACCATTCCAAAAATCGCGGCAAAGGCGCGGCCCTGCGCATGGGATTTGCGGCGGCCTCGAATCCTTATGTGTTCGTTCAGGACGCCGACCTCGAATACGATCCGAATGACTATCAGGCAATGATCAAGCCTTTGCTCGATGGGCGCGCGGACATGGTTTACGGCTCGCGGTTTCTTGGCGGACCGCATCGGGTGTTGTTGTACTGGCACTATTTCGGCAATCGGCTAATCACCCTGGTCTGTAATCTCATGAGCGATATGAACCTGAGTGACATGGAGACCGGGATGAAAGCCTTCGCTCGTGACAAGCTGATCCAGCTTCGACTCAACGCGAACCGGTTTACCTTCGAACCGGAGATCACGATCAAGGCCTCGCGCGCGCGATGGCGCATCTACGAGGTTCCGGTCTCATACTCCGGGCGCACCTACGAGGAGGGGAAGAAGATCGGTTGGCGCGACGCGATCACTGCAATCTGCGCGATTGTTTACTACCGGTTCGTCGATTGATTGGGAGCCCATGGCCGATTGAACCCAGCTGCCAAAATGGATGATTCGTTGGTTGCGTCTCGCGATCCGCTTCCGGCGCGCAATGCTGCGGGCGCGAGTTTCGCCGACCGGAAGTTGCGCGTCCTCGGCGTCGATCCCGAGCGCGGATTCGCCGGCGGCGAAACCCAGGTCCTCGGCCTCACGCTCGGACTGCTGCGCGAAGGACATCATGCTGAGCTCGCCTGCGATCCGCGCGGGCTGCTTTACGAGCGCGCGCGACGCGCGGGTGTCGAGTGCCATCCACTCCCGATTCGCAACGCGCTCGACTTCGCGGCCGGAATGCGTCTGCGCAATCTCCTTTCGCGCGTCTCCTACGACGTGGCGCATTTTCATACCTCCCGGGCGCATTCGATGGCGCCTTTCGCGCGAGGATACGCGCGCGCGCTGGTGGTGACGCGCCGGATGGATTACCGGCCTAACCGCCTCTTCGCGCCGTATCTCTACAATCGCGCGGTTGACGCGGTCGCCGCGATCTCCAGCAAAGTTGCCGATGCGCTGAACGATGCGGGCGTCTCTCGCGACCATCTCCGAATCATCCCCTCGGGGGTGGACTGCGATCACTTTCATCCCGCGAACTGCGCCGAGCGCGAGGCGGCGCGCACCCGGCTCGGCATCGCGCGCGACGACTTTTTAGTGGCTACCGTAGGGATGCTGGAGGAGCGCAAGGGCCATCGTTACCTGCTCGACGCGATCGCGATTTTGAATCGTGATCGAGCCGAGTCGTCGCGGATCAAATGCGCCATCGCCGGTGACGGTGCGATGCGCGACGAACTTGCGAAGCTCGCGCGACAGTTGGGAATCGCCAACGACATTCTTTTCCTGGGCATGCTAGGCGATGCGCGCCAACTACTTGATGCGCTCGAGGTTTTCGTGTTTCCCTCGCTCAAGGAGGGACTCGGGGTCGCCTTGCTAGAGGCGATGGCCTGCGGCTTGCCGGTGGTGGCGAGTCGCGCCGGCGGAGTTATCGATATCGTTGAAGACAATCGCAACGGCCTGTTGGTTGCGCCGCGCGACCCGGCCTCGATTGCCGGCGCGATCGCATCGCTGGCGAATGATGCGACGCGGCGCTCGCAATTGGGTAGCGCTGCGAGAACATACGTCGGCGAGCATTTTTCGATGGGTGCAATGACTGGGAAGACGCTCGATCTATACCGGACCTGCCTGCGTAAGCGGCTGAGTCCCGAAGAGGCCAAGGACTAGATGCGCAGTATGACAGGGTTCGCGCGCGCTCATATCGAGCGTGACGGGGTGCGGGTGGTGGCGGAAATCCGCGCGCTCAATCAGCGCTTCTTCGAGTTGAAGTTGAGCCTGCCACGCGGATGGGGCGAGCATGAGGCGCAAGTGCGAAAGATGGTGCAGGCCACGGTTTCGCGGGGCCGGGTCGAGGTTTTCATGCGCTACAACGCGACCAAGGCGCCGCCGGTCAGGCTGCAAGTCAACCAGAAGCTCGCGAAACTTTACATCACGGAGCTGCGCAAGCTCGGCAAGCAGTTAAACCTCAACGGCCGGCTCGGCATGGAAACCATCATGCAGCGACCGGAAATTTTCCACGTCATCGAGGATGAGGACGACCAGTTAAACCACGGCGTCAAGCTGGGCTTCGAGGCGCTCGAAGTGGCGCTGAAGAAGCTCGAGGTGGAACGTATTCGCGAAGGCAACAGCCTCAAGCGCGACTTCGCGCGGCGCATCAAAAAGATCCTCGCGGCGATGCCGAAAATCGAAAAGCTCTCCGGCCAGACTCGCGCCGAAGTTTTGGCCAGCTTTCAGAATCGCGTCAAGGAGCTGCTCGGTGAAATACCGGTCAACGAAAAACGCCTCTATGAAGAGGCGGCCGGGGTGGCGCAACGCGGCGATATTACCGAGGAGCTGACTCGGCTGCGGATCCATCTGGTAGCGCTCAAGGAGTTGCTCGAGCGCGCCGAGCCGGTCGGAAAGTCCATCGAGTTCCTCCTCCAGGAAATCAACCGCGAGGTGAACACGATGGGCTCCAAATCGCAGAACGCGGGACTTTCGCAACTCACCGTCGAAGTCAAAGGCGAGGCCGAGAAAATGCGCGAGCAGGTGCAGAACGTCGAATGAAGCATTCCCACCCAAACTTCAACGGCGTAGAAGCGTATTTGCGAGCAGCGCGGACTTCGTATTAGTGTCTTTAATGACGGTTTTGCCCCCACGACGCGGTATAGTTTTTATCCTGTCTGCTCCTTCCGGAGCGGGAAAGACCACCATCTGGCGCGCGGCGCTGGAACGCATGCCGGAGATAGAATTCTCGGTCTCGCTGACGACGCGAAAACCGCGCGGTAGCGAGATTGACGGGACCGACTATCATTTCGTGAGCGAGGATGAGTTCATACGCAGGCGCGACGGCGGCGAACTGGCCGAATGGTCGCAACATTTCGGAGCTTGCTACGGCACTCCCAAAGCGCCCATTGATCGCGCCATCGGCGCGGGCCGCGACATCCTGCTCGATATCGAAATCCGCGGCGCCCGGCAAATCGGCGCCAGCTATCCTGACGATTCGGTGGCAGTATTTGTCGTTCCGCCCACCATTGAGGATCTGGTGGAAAGGCTGCGCAAGCGCGGCGCCGAGGACGAGGCGGAAATCCAACGTCGCCTCAACCGCGCGCGCGAAGAAACCGCCGCGCTTCCCGAATACGATTATCTCATCATCAACGACGACGTCGCCGCATCGGTGGAGCGGCTTCGCGCGATCGTTGTTGCCGAACGCTCCCGGATCACAAGGCTGCCGGAAGGTTTCCAACCGTGGAAGAGCTAGTCCAGGCTAGCGAGACGCAGGAGCTGGACGAACTGGCGCGCCGGATTGTCGCCTACAATCCCGAAGCCGACCTTGCGCTGATTCGCCGTGCTTACGACTACTCTGCGCGCATGCATGGTGAGCAGAAGCGCGAGTCCGGTGAGCCCTACGTTACTCATCCACTGAACGTCGCGCTGATCGCGACCCAGCTCAAGCTCGACGTGCCCTCGATTGTGACCGCGCTCCTTCACGATGTGGTGGAGGACACCGCGACTTCGCTTCCGGAAGTGGAAGCTCTTTTTGGCGCGGAAGTCGCTCGCCTGGTTGACGGCGTTACCAAGGTATCGAAGATCACCTTCTCCAGCCGCGCGGAAAAGCAGGCGGAGAATTTCCGCAAGATGATCATCGCGATGGCGCAGGACATCCGGGTGGTCATGATCAAGCTGGCCGACCGGTTGCACAACATGCGCACGCTCGGTCCGCTGGCGCCCGAACGACAGATGGAAATCTCGCGCGAGACGCTGGAAATCTACGCCCCCATCGCCCATCGGCTCGGAATCTACTGGATGAAGTCCGAGCTCGAGGACAACGCATTTCGCTATCTCAACAACGGTGCGTACTCGACGCTCAAAACTTTCGTGGCCAGCAAGCGGGCCGAACGCGAGGACTACATTCGCGCCGTCATCGAGATCCTTTCCCGGCGCCTGGAAGAGTCCGGGGTGGCCGCGGAGGTTACCGGCCGCCCCAAGCACTTCTATTCGATTCACTCCAAGATGCAGGAAGAAGCGCTGACCTTCGATGAGATTTACGATCTGGTCGCGTTTCGAATCATCGTCGGCTCGGTGCGCGAATGTTACGAGGCGCTCGGCGTGGTGCACGCGAACTGGAAACCGGTGCCGGGCCGCTTCAAGGATTACATCGCGCTGCCCAAGCCCAACATGTATCAGTCGCTGCACACCACGGTAATCGGTCCGCGGGGACAGCGCATGGAGGTGCAGATTCGCACCCGCGAGATGCATCGCGTAGCCGAGGAAGGAATCGCTGCGCATTGGACCTACAAGCAGGGCGTGTCGCCCGAACAGCGCGATACCGAGCGCTTCGCCTGGCTACGGCGGCTGGTCGAATCGCAACAGAATCTGAAGGATCCGCAGGAATTCCTCTCTACCGTTCGCGACGATCTCTTTCCCGAAGAGGTTTTCGTCTTCACCCCCAAGGGCGACGTGCTGGATTTCCCCAAGGGGGCGAGCGTGATCGATTTCGCTTACCGGATCCATTCGGGGGTCGGTAATCATCTGGCGGGCGCGCGCATCAACGGCCGCATGGTGCCATTGCGCTACCGCTTAAATTCCGGCGACACGGTCGAAGTCATCACCAACGAGAAGCAGACGCCGGGCAAAGACTGGGCGAATTTCGTTTCGACCGGACGCGCCAAGAGCAGGATTCGGCAATGGTTCCGGCAGCAGCAGTCGGAACGCTCGCGGGAACTGGGCGTCTCGCTGCTGGATCGCGAACTCGAGGCGCTGAAGCTTTCAGTCAATCAGCTGCGCAACGAGAAACGCCTCGAAGGTGCGCTCAAGGAATTTTCCCAGCGCGACGTCGACGGCCTGCTCGCCGCGGTCGGCTACGGCATCATCACTCCCGGCCAGTTGCTTGGAAAAGCGTTGACGCCCGATGAACTAAAAATCTACCGAGGCGAGAAGGCACCGCCGCCGCCAGGACCGGTAAGCGCCGAACGCGCCGCCAAGGAAGCGCGCCGCGCCGCCAGCGGAGCGGTGGTGGTTTCGGGAATCGGCGACATGATGGTGCGCTTCGCACGCTGCTGCAATCCGCTGCCGGGCGAGGCGATCACCGGATTCATCACGCGCGGGCGCGGCGTTACCGTCCATCTCGCTGGATGCCCGCACGCGTTGCTCTCCGACCCGCAGCGGCGCGTGCCGGTGGTATGGAAAGAAGATGAGGCGACTCCGCGTCCCATCCGCCTTGAAGTGCTATGCGCGGATCAGCCCGGGCTGCTGGCCGCGATGTCGAAAGCGATTGCCACTGTCGGCGTGAACATCACCACCGCCGAAGTGAAGACCAAGGGCAATGACGGCCGCGCGCTTTCTATCTTCGAACTCAGCGTCACCAGCGCGCGCCAGTTGAACACGCTGATGAGCTCGATCGCCGCGATCGACGGCGTGATGCGTGTCTCGCGCCTCGGTCAGCAAAACGGCGCGCGCGACTAGCTCCGCTTTTTGTCTCCTCTCTCGCATGGCGAGAGAGGGTGGTTGTCACAGTTATCG
>Ga0210398_10003806_pt1 | contig 14333 bp, 15 predicted proteins | sample IncBWC4OmetaG_FD_161047 | JGI IMG/M metagenome (GOLD analysis project Ga0210398, IMG submission 161047) | Forest soil microbial communities from Barre Woods Harvard Forest LTER site, Petersham, Massachusetts, United States - Inc-BW-C-4-O | ecosystem: Environmental > Terrestrial > Soil >...
GCAAGTTGTTTGGACTGCGCGATGCCAAAGCATCGGCGGAGCGCGAAGAGGTTGACACCGTCGCGAGCGGCAAGCCGGGGGCGCCAAACTGATGGCAAGTCTGAGGATTGGTTCCCGCGGATCGCAACTGGCTCTTTGGCAAGCCCACCACATCTCGGCTCTGCTGTGCGAGCAGGGACACGAGATCGAGTTGGAAATCATCAAGACTACCGGCGACAAGATCACCGATGTGGCGCTGGCGCAGGTGGGCACCAAGGGTATGTTCACCAAGGAAATTGAGGACGCGTTGGCCGAAGGACGCGTCGATCTTGCGGTACATAGTTTGAAGGACCTGCCGACAGAGCTGCCTCCCGGCTTCGAATTGGTGGCGATCACTACTCGGGTGAATCCGCGCGACGTGTTTCTTTCCGTGAAGTACGACAGTGTCAGAGCTTTGCCCAAGGGCGCATTGGTAGGAACCAGCAGTCTACGGCGGCAGGCACAGCTGAAGGTGGCGCGGCCCGATCTGGTGATTCATGCGCTGCGGGGCAATGTCGACACCCGAGTGCGCAAGCTGGAAGAAGGCGAGTATGATGCGATTATTCTCGCGGCCGCTGGCCTGACGAGGTTGGGTAAGACACAACTGGTGAAGGAACTGTTGTCGGAAGAGTTCATGTGTCCGGCAGCGGGGCAGGGCGCACTCGGCATTGAAATTCGCGCCGGCGACACCGAAATGCGAAAGCATCTGTTGTTCCTCGACGACGCTGCTGCCCGGGCCGCCACCACCTGCGAGCGGGCGTTGCTGAATAAGCTGGGCGGCGGATGCCAGGTGCCGATCGGTGCGTTTGCCGAGATGAAGGATGGCGAACTTCATTTGTCGGCGATTGTGGCGCAGCCGGACGGATCGGTGATTTTGCGGGAAAAGCAAAGCGGCACTGATCCTATTGCTTTGGGTGAGCAGGTCGGCGACATACTGCTGCGCCGGGGAGCGACCAAGATTCTGGAAGACGTGTACGGCAGCACTGCAGTAGCGCCGCAACAGCCGTGAGAAGATTGGTCAGTGATCAGCTAGCACCCGTGGGATAAATCGCATTTCGCTTTTCGCCCTTCGCCAGATGCAACAATCTGTTGCAATCCTGAGCGGAGACGTCGGCGGGTTGCGACGCTGTAGTCGAAGGACCTCTACTTTGGCAGATAATCCCCGAACCAACATTGCTCGGAGCGAGCTTCCTCTTGCCGGTTGCCGGGTGCTGGTTTCGCGCGCTAAGAAACAGGCTGGCGTTCTCTCGTCAGAGCTGCGTCGGCTAGGCTGCAACGTCATCGAAATTCCTTTCATCGAAATACACAAGCCTGGTTCCTATAAGCCGTTGGATGCATCGTTGCGAAACCTTGCAACTTACGACTGGCTAATCCTCACCAGCGTGAATGGCGTGGAGGCTCTATTCGAGCGCATGGCGAAGAAAAAACTTGAGTCGGCTGCGCTAGGACATTTGGAGGTCGCGGCTATCGGCCCAGCAACCAGGAAAGCAATCGAGGAACACGGTTTGAAGGTAGCGGTTACGCCGAAGGAATACATTGCCGAATCGGTGGTTAGCGCATTGCGCCGGCGAGTAAAAGGGAAGCGCGTGCTGCTGGTGCGCGCCAAGGTCGCACGCGATGTGATTCCGCGTGAGCTGAGAAAAGCCGGAGCCGAGGTCGATGTGGTCGAAGCGTATGAGACGGTCGCGCCCAAGTCGTCAGCGGCGCGGCTGCGCGCGGTGCTTGCCAACAAGACAAGCAGGCCAGACGCGATCACGTTCACCAGTTCTTCCACGGTGAAGAACTTCGTTGGACTGCTGGGATTGCGCGGCGCACGGGCCGCGCTGAAGAAATCGTCACGCGATCAGGGAGTGTGCAGCGCTTCGATTGGTCCGGTGACCTCGGCGACGCTGCGTGAGTTTGAATTGCCGGTGGATATCGAAGCCAGGGAGTACACGATTCCCGGCCTGGTAGCGGCGATTGTGAAGAAGCTCGGAGGCAGTGGTTTGCCGTTCGCTCATGGCTTTTAAGTGCTCGGGGTGCGGTGGAGATTCTATGCGAGCCGCAAACCGCAGATCCTTCGACTGCGCGCCCGCCCGATCCGCAAAACAGCAGATCGGAACGGCCAAGTGGGCGCTCCGCTCAAGATGACAAATCAAGAAGGAATGCTTGCCGACGTGCTGAAGTCATTTCCGGTTTGCTAAGGGCTAAACGCCAGGAGCCAAATAGCTAAGAGCGAAGAGCGAACAGCGAACGGCGAACAGCGGCCCTACTCGTACACCGAGCATCCGCATCCCGGCGACGGCACATGCACCTTGAGAAAATCTGACACCCGCTGGTAGGCATCGATCTGGTTCTCGACCCGAGCGAAGCCGTGGCCCTCGTCCTTATAGATTTTGAGCTGCACCGTGCCTCCGCGTTTCTTTACGGCATCGGCGACTTGCTGGGCCTCATCGGCGGGGCAGCGAGGATCGTTGCCACCGGCCAGCAGCAGTAGAGGCGCTTTGATCTGGTCGACAAAGTTGATGGGCGAGCGATCTTCGTACAGCGCCTTGTTCTTCACCGGGTCGCCCATGGTCGCCAAGTCATACTCGCGCAGGCTGGGATCTTCGTTGGCGATCTCGGTGAACCAGTTCACAAAGGGCACGATAGGAACGGCTGCGGCCCACATAGCGGGCGCTTTGGTCACCGCCATCATGCTCAGATAGCCTCCGTAGCTGCCGCCCATCACGATCATCTTTTTGGGATCGACGAAGCCGCTCTTCTTGATCCACTCCGCCGCGTCGAGCACATCGTTCAGGTCGCCGCCGCCCGAATCGCCGAGATTGGCGTCGACGAACAGCTTGCCGTATCCAGTTGAACCGCGATAGTTGGGCGCGATCACCAGGTAGCCTTGATTCACGATGTACTGAACGAAGCGGTTGAAGGAGTCGACCGACTGCGCGGCAGGACCGCCGTGAATGTAAACGATCGCAGGAAACTTGCCGTTGCGCTGAATATTATTCGGAACGTAAGCGAAGGCCGAGAGTGTCCACTTGCCGTCGCGGCTGGGATAATGCACCAGATAAGGCTCGACCATATCCGAGCTGCGCAGGCCGCCGACCAGCGCATGCGTAACTTGCTGCGACTGCTTCGACGCGATGTCATAGACCCAGAGATCACTCGGGGCGTTAGCGCCGTTATGGTAATAGAGCAGCTTCGAGCCATCGCGCGTGTAGGGCAAGGGATCAGCAGCGGGAGTGTTGACGCCAGGCTCCAACGGTAATGATGTAACTCGCCTGCCAGCAATGGCATAGAGAAAAATATTCAAGTTTCCGTCGATGTTTGCAGTCCAGGTGAGCGACGTGCCGTCAGGCGAAAATGTGCCCGCACTCAACTCCCACTTTTCGCCGGTCAGCCAGTCGACCTTCTTCGACGCGATGTCGACGAGTCCCACATTGTCGTACCCGTTGTGGGCGTCGGAGGTGATAAGGACTGATTTGCCATCGGGCGAGATGTCGGCGGCGAGAAAATTGTGCTGGCCTTCATGCGGCGTCAAGTTGGTGCTTTGACCACTGGCCAGGTCGAGCAGAAAGACGTTGGCGTCTTTACCGGTGGCATGCACCTGCGTATAGACGATGAACTTGCCGTCGTGCGAGAAAATCGGGCGCTCGTTGCTCAGTTCCTTGGGAGTGTTCTTCGTAAGATGGCGAAGGTGACGGGTGGCCACATCCATCAGGTCGATCTCGTGGCTCGATCCGGTTTTGGGTTTGGTGGCATAGGCGATCTGATGGCCGTCGGGCGACCAGGCCGGCTCAACTTCGGCCGAGTCCGGCGACATCGTGATGTTTACCACCTCGCCGGTTTTGGGCGAGACCAGGAAGATGTCCCATTGCTCGTCGCCATCGTGATCGGAGATATAGGCAATCCAGGCGCCGTCGGGCGACCACACAGGCTGTGCCTGGCGCTGGTCGCTGATGGTCAGCTGCGTTGGCCAGCCGCCGGTCGCGGGCACCAGCCAGAGGTTGCTGCGGCCGCTGATGTTAGAGATGAAAGCGATCTGCTGTCCGTCAGGCGACCAGGTCGAGCCGCCGATCTGGCGCGTCATGTAAAGCTTCTCGATAGAGAAGTTCTGCATGTCGGCGACCGTCTCGCTTTCCAGTTTGGTGGGATCGGTGACGGCTTGGCGCGCCGCGAGCGGTTCCCGGGCTAATGTGGGCAAAGTCATAAGAATAATGATGGCTAACAGCCGGGTAAAATCTTTCAAGTTTCGAGTATCCAGTTTCGGGCGGTCGAACATGACAAGGTTCTATTGTAGATGGTAAGGACCATGTGGCTAAACGGGCCCGCTTGTTTTCTGCACCCGCACGGGAACCATCGAGGACTATACAACGTATAGACTATTGTTACTTCTGGGGATAACCTTTGAACACTGAAATCGATAGCCTGAGTCCGTCGAACGACGCCTCCCTAATAACATCCGAACCAATTCCGCCGGCTCAACCGCCGGCTCTCCGTAGAGTATTTGTCGGCAAGGACGGCCTTCGCGCCGGATGGAGCCTACTGATCTTTATCGCGATCCTTGCGGTCTTGATGGTCTGTGCTCATTTCATCGCGATCAAGATTCACCCGCCCAATCCAAACGCCAAGAAGATGTCCGAGATGTCGATCACGTTTGGGCTGCTGAATGAGGCTATCCCTTTTCTGTTCGTGCTCCTCGCCAGTTGGATCATGTCGAAGATTGAACGCCGCCCGAACTCTGTCTACGGCCTCGGCGGCAATCGCAAGATCCCGCACTTCTTTGCCGGGCTGGCGTGGGGAGTGACCTGTCTGTCGCTACTGGTGTTTACGTTGTGGAGGACGGGACTTTTGGTAATCGACCGGCGTTTGCTCTTCGGCAGCGACGTTCTGCGCTACGGACTGATCTGGCTGCTCGGCTTTCTCATGGTCGGACTGCTTGAGGAGTATCTCACTCGCGGATATCTGCAATACACGCTCACCCGCGGTCTGGCCGGGATCTATCAGTCGGTCTTCAAGACCCGCCACAGCCAGCTCCTCGGCTTCTGGACTTCAGCGATTTTCTTCTCCATCCTCTTCGGCCTGGGCCACAAGGGCAACCCGGGCGAGTCGCCCATCGGACTGCTCTCTGCGGGACTGGCGGCCCTGGTGTTCTGTTTCAGCCTGTGGCGAACCGGTTCTTTGTGGTGGGCCATCGGATTCCACGCCTCGTGGGACTGGGCGCAATCGTTCCTCTACGGGGTTGCCGACAGCGGACTCATGGTCCAGCATCATCTGCTGGCGACCCATCCAGTGGGCAAGCCGATCCTTAGTGGCGGAGCGACCGGCCCCGAAGGCAGCATCTTCATCCTGGCCATCCTGGCGCTGATCTGCGTCATCATTCTTTTGACTCTGCCGCGAGTGCAGCAGAGGCCTGCGTCGCAGCGGGCTATTGGGTTGGCGAAGGCCTCATAAGTAATTGCAACCCTTAGGTCGTGAAAAATTTGGAATGGCCAAGGCAATAGTTCAACGCCCTATCTTAATGAATTGTCTTGTATCAGGGCACGGTTTCGCAGTTTGCTAAAAACTAGAAAAGCAGATCTCTCACCCGGCTGAAGCCGGGTTCGGGATGACAAAAATAAGGGGCGTGGACGTGATCCTAAAGGCCCACACTACCCGGGTCCTGATACAGCCCCAGAACGATTTATGGCCTGGTTTGAGGACCCCAACTTTCGAGCGGCGCTGCACTTACCGATGTGCCACGATCTTGATCTCAAATAATTTTGGCCATAGCTTGCCTGTAACGAAAAGCCGATCTCGGGTTGCGTCGTAAGCAATTCCGTTCAGAACGGCGCCGGGGTCGGTGAGCTCACGCTTGTCGATGAGCCCGGTCAGATCGATCCATCCCAAGACCTTGCCAGTACGCGGAGAGATGCGGACGATGGTGTCGCTCTGCCAGATGTTGGCGTAAATCTCTCCGTGAATATATTCGAGTTCGTTCAGATTTTCTACCTCATGGCCCGTCTGGTCCGTGACCCGGACGCGCCGGCTCTCATGAAAAGTTTTCGGATCCAAGAAACGCAGGTACGAAGTTCCGTCGCTCATGATCAATTGCGTGGCGTCATGCGTCAGACCCCAGCCTTCGCCATCGTATTGGAACGTTCGCAGCAACGAGAAACTGAAGCGGTCATAGACGAAGCCGGTATGCGATTTCCACGTCAACTGAAGTAAGTTAGTCTGCCAGTCGGTGAGACCTTCGCCAAAGTACTGCGCCGGAAGATCGTACTTTTGCAGAACCCGGCCCGTCGCCAGATCCACCATCCGTATCGACGACCTGCCATAAAGGCCGGTGCTCTCATACAGTTGACCATCAAGGTAAATCAGGCCTTGGGTAAATGCCCTTGGATCGTGCGGATAAGTGTGAATGACCTGGTAGCTATCGGCGTGGCCTGACAGAGGCGGGTTTGCGATTGTCGGCGCGATGACCGCGAAAAGAAACAGTACAAGCAGACAAAGGCGCCGGAACATGAACGGCCAGCTTAAGACCAAAGATACGTTCGAGGCAAATCGATCCCGGCCCGAGCTAGTTTTGTGGTGGAGTTTGGAGTGCGTTTACGGCTTGCCGCCGCTTTGCAGGCCACTCCCTGTGGTCGTGGTCGTCGGGTGGGTCTGGGCCAACTTCTTCATTTCCTTCTTTTGCGCCTTAGCCTGTTTCTTCTGCTGCTTGGCCTGCTCCTTGCTGTACTTCTTGTACTGCTTGGTCTGATTCATTGGCGACTCGATTTTAGAGGACTTGTCGCTGGCAAGGGCGGAGGGCGGCCCGGACAATGCGAGGCCGAGAAGTACAAAAAGGAAACAAGCTGTAAATTTCTTCACAGGCTCACCATGAAAGCTGACTTCGGCTGGATTCTACAACGTGGGAGCTCTCTCAGAAAGGAAAATATGCACCCGGTCATTCAGCCAGTGCATGCTGTGGAGTTACCGTCGCAGGCGTGCTCCAGTGGCTGATAGGATGCGCGCGGCCGCAATCCAGGCACTGGGTCACGGGAAACTGGGCCGCGCAGTAGGGGCAAACCGCCTGTGTTACGAAGGTGTCGAACATGGTCTTACAGTGTGGGCATCTCCACGAATCTCCCATGGGAGGCGAGGCTTTGCACCAGGGACAGGCGAAGCCTTCGCGGCGCGGCAGTTTCGCCATCCGCAACAATAGGACCGCCTGCCTCAGTCCGGTCCAGCAATTCAGCAGGATGAAGACCGACAGAATGCCGAACCAGACAGAGCCGACTCGCACCGCCAGGAAGATGAGTCCGGCCACGCCTACAAAGCCTAGCAGGGTTGCAACCAGCAGACTGCGGGCCCGTCCCAGCACGAACCAAAGTAGCGAGCGCAGGATCTGGCCGCCATCCAGCGGATATACCGGCAAGATATTAAAGATCAACAACGCGGCATTGATGAAAGACACCGTCCGCAGGAACTCGTGGACATTGGGCATGGTTACTGCCCAGCCCAGGTGCCGGCTCAATGCGACCGGGATCATCAGGACGGGGATCAGCGCCACGTTTACCAGCGGTCCGGCGGCAATGCTCCACAGTGTAGCGCCGGGGCGCGGCGGAGGACTGACGTAGGCCACTCCGCCCAGCGGCCAGAGCACGATCTGGTTTGAGCTTCCGCCCACCTGCCGGCAAGCGAGGGCGTGTCCGAACTCGTGCAACGTCACGATTAGAAACAGCGCCAGATATTCGAGGATGTTCCAGACGATCGATGAGTAGCGGCCCGCCCGGCTGTTGATCTCGAAGACCGCGACCAGGAACCACGACCAGTGCAGGAAAACGTTGATCCCGGCAAAGCGGAAGAGGCGGATCGATCCTTTATGGCCGGTGGGCATTGAGACCTTTATAACATGCGGGTCAGGTGTGCTCTTGAAGCGTCAGCCTGGCGGGAATGTTCGACGGCGCCGGTTTCGAGTTTCAAGTTTCAAGTTTCGAGAAAGCTCGCTAACTATATTGCGATCTTAACCGAAGTCCTTCCTTAACGGATAATCAACGATAATGGCGCGGCCACTGGTGAGCGCCTTCACGGAATGCGGAGCGTTGCCAGGCACGATGGCCACCACTCCCGGCTTCGCGATCTGGGTCACGCCATCGATGGTCAACTCGAGTTCGCCCTCGATGACTTCATAAACCTCTTCCTGAGAATGAAAGTGCTGGTGGATCGAGGCGCCAGCCTTGAACTCATAATGCGCAAAGGTCATGTGCGGCGAATGGAAATAGCGTCCGCGCCAGCCGGGCAGTCGCTCGACAACGTCGAGATCGTCAGTGTCAACAAACGGCATTCCATGTCTCCCCGGGCAGAACGATAAAGCGGCGCTTGCGGACTCCTCAAGAGTCGTGGCCGGGGCCTGCAGACGCCCCGCACTCTTTCCAGAGCTTGTCCCAATTCCAGAGCCCGTATCCCACTTCTTTCGGCAACGGCAATCCGAGTTGATGCGCCAGCAGACATACCTGACCGCGATGGTGGGCTTCGTGAGCTAGCATGTAGCACAGCATTTCCACGCCAGCCGGCCAGGGCTGACCCCAGCCGTCTCGGCGAAATTCTTTGACACCGCCCCCACCTTCGCCGAGCGCTTCAGCCAGCATCTCGGCGCAGCGAATGGCGCTCTCAGCCAGCGCCGCACGGGCCTGCTGGGAGGTGCAGTGCGCGCGGTTGAGTTGAGGTGGAACCCTCAGATGAGGAGCTGTAAGCCTGATCCACTTGCAGCGGACATTGTGCATGTGGGTGAAGATTGCCGCAATGGTGCGGACCTTGCCGGGCGGTTTGGCTGTCCAAGCGTCAGGGTCAAGATGTTCGATGAGAGTCTGGTTCATGCGATCATTGGCCGCAAACATCTGCGCTGCGGCTCGGCCGAGTTGAGTGTGAACCTTGGGTTGACGCGTGGCCACGGCTCCCCCTGAACAGTTAGCACGTACTTCAGGTTACCGTTATCGTCGGACGACTCTTATTAAACTTCTGGTTCGCCTTCTTCTGTGCCTTCAGCTGCTTCTTCTGCTGCTTGGCTTGTTGCTTACTGTATTTCTTGTATTGCTTGGCGGCGGCTTTCTGAGCTTTGGTTTGCTTGTACTTTGTAGTTCGAGCATGAGCGGCCGTTGGGCCCGACAGCGTCAGACCAAGAACCACGAACAGAAGACAGGCTGTAACTCTTCTCACCGCATCACCATGAAACCGGCTCTGGCTAGATTCTACAATGTGCATTTCCCGGCGGAGAGAACCTCTATCCATTTCCTGTTTGCAAAACTGCGACAGGCTCGCGCTAGCCGTTGTTTTCTTACGATCCACCAATCGCTGCCCTACGGCTTCGCGGATTTGTGGATCTCCACCGTGCTCCAGGTTTTGTCGGCGGCGTGGCACAGATTCTCGAGTGGGCAGTCGGCGCACTTGGGGCGGCGGGCGATGCAGATGGCGCGGCCGTGCAGAATGATCTGGTGTGAAAACAGGATCCACTTCTCGCGTGGGATCACCTGCATCAGGTCTTGTTCGATCTTGCGCGGATCATCGTTCTTCGTCAGCTCCAGGCGGCGCGAGATACGCTGCACGTGAGTATCGACCACAACGCCGTCAGCGATTCGGTACCACGAACCCAGCACGACGTTAGCGGTCTTGCGCGCGACGCCGGGAATTTGCAGTAGCTCGTCCATATTGCGCGGCACGTCGCCGCCAAAGTCGCTGATGATTTTCCGCGCCGCTCCCACCAGCGATTTCGATTTATTGCGGAAGAATCCGGTGGAGCGGATGTCGTCCTCCAACTCTTCGGGCTGGAGCGAGGCGAAGGCTTCAGGCGTTGGATATTTCTGGAAGAGGATCGGGGTGACCATATTGACCCGCACGTCGGTACACTGCGCGGAAAGTATGGTCGCTACCAGCAGCTCCCAGGCGCTATTGTGATGCAGCGCACAGCTGGCGGCAGGGTAGCGCTCGTCGAGGCGCTGCAGGATTTCGTCAACGCGCTCGGGTGCGAGGGGATTGTAACGCTGCGAGATCGCGGGCTTGCGAGAAGATTTCGTTGCCGGACTAGCCGGCTTGGCTGCGGTCTTCTTCTGCACAGCGAGACTGCTCACGATCGGTGCTGCTACCTTGGCTGCTTTCTTCAGGATCGGGGCGATCTTTCTGATCCTGGCACGCAACGGTGTAGCGGAAACTTTGTCTTGACGGCCGGTGCGCGAAGGCCGGCGAGGCATGTCGCCACGTGGCATGGTTTCGTCTCCCAATAGAACGAGAGGAGATTATAGCGGGAGTCGCGCTCGGGCCAACCGCGCGTATGACGCCAAGATTGCCGAGCTCATGAGCCTATCCTTCGTTTTTCCGCGCCGCAATCCACGTCTTGTACATCTCCGCCTCTTCCTGTAGCAGCGTCATGGTGGACTCGTCGGCATCTTTCATGCGGCGTTCGCAATCGGCAAGCCTGGCCCGGAGTTCGCCGAGGGAAATGTGAGCAGAAGCGATAATCATAAGGATAGATTATGCAATGGAATAGCCCGGATAGGAAGGCTTCCGGGAAAAACACTTGCGGCGGGGACACAGCTACGTGGATGGCAGCTTAACTCAACCGCAAGCAGACCGCAGATCCATTCGAACTGCGCGCCCGCCCGAGCCGCAAAAGCGGCGGGTCGGAAAAGACGAGCGGACGCTTCGTTCAGGATGACAATGTCGAAAGGACACAGACGAATCAGTCTGGCATTCCATCCTGCAAAGCAGCACAACCGCGACAACCAAGCGACGGATTACAATGGTTGGACGTCCTCATTCTGAGTCTGGAGTTTCCTTGATGGCTTCCGAGCCCGAAGTTCAAACTGTGTCCGCCGATCTGCCCGCGGTTCCGCTCACGCTCGAAGGTCTGAGCGTGCTGCACCAGATGTTTCGCTTTCGCTGGGCCCAGTGGCGCAAGCTCGATCCGTCGCGCCAGCAGGAGATTGCGCTGGAGTTCGGCGGCGCTTTCGGGGGACAGGAGTTGGCCGGGCGGACGGCGGCGTACTCGCTGCTGGGCCATAAGGGCGACCTGATGCTGGTTCACTTCCGCGACTCGTTTGACGATCTCAATGCGGCCGAGATGGAGTTGAATCGCACCGCGCTGCAAGAATATCTGGAGCCGACGCACTCGTATCTGTCAGTCATCGAGCTGGGACTGTACGACTCCACGGTGAAGCTCTATCGGCAGCTTGCAGAGCGCGGTCTGAAACCGCTGTCGAAGGAATGGAACGAAGCCGTGGAAGAGACGATGGAGCGGCAGCGCGAGGCCATGCGGCCGCGGCTCTATCCCAAGATTCCCGACAGCCGTTATCTCTGTTTTTATCCCATGGACCGGAAGCGGGGCGAGAGCCTGAACTGGTATATGCTGCCCATCGAAGAGCGCCAACGGCAGATGGAAGAGCATGGCATGGTCGGCCGGCGCTATGCCGGCAAGGTGCAGCAGATCATCACCGGGTCGATTGGCTTCGACGATTGGGAGTGGGGCGTGGATTTGTTTGCTCCCGAGCCGCTGGTGTTCAAAAAGCTGATCTACGAGATGCGCTTCGATCAAGTCAGCGCAGTGTATGCTGCCTTTGGGCAGTTCTTTGTCGGCGTGCGGTTGCCGCTGGCAGGGATGGGGGAGTGGCTGGGGAGTGGGAGTTAGCAATTGGCATTTAGCAATTGGCATTTAGCAATTGGCTCTTAGCTCTTAGCTTTAAGCTCTTAGCTTTAAGCTCTTAGCAATCGACTCTTAGCTGGTAATCAGCAAACTTGAATTGTCATCCCGAGCGAACGCAGTGAGCCGAGGGATCTGCGGTTTGCCGGCGCGTGAGACTCGATGAGTTGAGGATGTAAGCGTCGCCGGCGTAGCCCAAGCGGTCGCATCCGGCTCTACCGCAATTCACATACAGGGTTGATGAATCGTCACCGGGAAGGTTTCCACTTCACCACATGATTGCTCACATTCTTGAACTAGTCGGGGCGTGGATCGTCGGCGTGATCTCGGCGTCTGGATACATCGGCGTGATGCTGCTGATGGCCATCGAGTCGGCCTGCATTCCGCTGCCATCGGAAATTATCATGACTTTCTCCGGCTACCTGGTGTATACCGGGCGGTTTTCGCTACTGGCCGTAGCCACTTGGGGAGCGCTGGGTTGCAATCTGGGGTCGGTGCTGGCGTACGAGATCGGCTACTTTGGCGGACGGCCGCTAGTCGAGCGTTATGGCCGCTACATCTTTCTCAGCCATCGCGAGCTCAACATTGCCGACCGCTTCTTCGAGCGGCGCGGTTCGTTGGCGGTGTTGATCGCCCGGCTGCTGCCCGTCATTCGCACCTTCATCGCCCTGCCTGCCGGAATTGCCCGCATGCCGCGGCTCAAGTTTCACATCTACACCTTCGTTGGTTCGTGGCCGTGGTGCTTCATGCTGGCCTACATTGGCATGCGGCTGGGCGAGCGCTGGGAAACCGATCCGCGTTTGAAGATGTGGTTTCACCGGCTGGACGCACTGATCCTGGGTGTCATTGTCCTGGCCGTCGGCTATTTCGTGTGGTCCCACGTGCAGCATCGGGTTGGAGCAGCGGGAGTCGAAGAGCCGGCGGAATAGGTGCGGGGCACAGTTTTTCTCAAGGACGCGCCACGGCGCGGCTAAGGCGGTTCGTCCCGTTACCCTTCCGCTCGTCCCCTCACACAAGCGGCACTCCCGGCAAATTGGCCGTCGGGAGTAAAATCAAGCATCGACATACAAAGCTATTGTCACAGCCGTTGCCGGTTATTCCAGACGACTTAGGATTTCTATGATTCACGGCAGTCTCGGGGTGCGATCTCGTGCGTTTCGCCAGAGCGCACTCAAGTTAGGGCTCTCGATTATTCCTTTGGTAAGCGTCGCTCTCCTGGCCGGGTGCAGTAAGGGAAGCGCCGAAGGTCCGCCTGGACCTCCCGTTATGCCTGTCAAAGTAGAAACGGTTCAAGCCCAGCCCATTGGCGACGCCTCGGAGTACGTGGCCACCATCAAGTCCAGAAATTCGGCCACCATCATGTCTGACGTTGAGGGATGGATCTTTGACATCCACGTGCACTCCGGCCAGACGGTGAAGAAGGGTGACACGCTGATGGAGATTGATCCGCGGCGGCAGCGCGCCACGCTTTCCAATTTCGATCAGCAAAAGCGTTCCAAGGAAGCCGCTCTGGCCTGGGCCAAAGCGCAGTTTGAGCGTACCCAGGCTCTGGCTGCGGCCGGCGTGGTCAGCAAGCAGGACTTCGATCAGGCCCAGTCGAATTATGATTCGGCTGCCGCCGACGTGAAATCGATGGACGCGCAGATCACCCAGCAGCAGGTCCAGCTGAAGTACTACAGCGTCTTCGCTCCCACTGACGGAATTGTGGGCGACGTTCCCGTACACGTCGGCGATCGGGTAACCAACACCACGCCGCTGACGACGATCGACGAGCGCAGCGGGCTGGAGGTCTACATCTCGATTCCTTCCGAGCATGCCCGCGACATCAAGCTGGGCGCGCCGGTAGAAGTGATCGACAAGAACGACAACGTGATGCTAAAAACCAACGTGTACTTCATTTCGCCTCAGGTGGAAACGGGGACTCAGTCGATCCTGGTGAAAGCCCCGGCCAATCAGGCAGCCGATGCGCTGCGCTCCATGCAGCTGGTTCGCGCCCGCATCCTGTGGAGCACGCACTCGGGAATCACGGTTCCGGTCATCGCAGTTTCCCGCATCAGCGGACAGTTTTTTGCCTTCGTCGCCGAGCCGGACAACGGCAAGCTGGTGGCGCACCAGCGTCCGCTGCAATTGGGAGAGATCACGGGCAACAATTACGCCGTCTTGAGTGGACTGAAGGCGGGAGACCAGGTCGTGATTTCGGGCGGTCAGAACCTGGCCGACGGCGAGGCGGTCAGGGTTGAACAATGAGGTTGAGGGTGGCGTGGTCAGGATGATGTCGATTCATTTGATATTTGGCTCGTATCAGAGCACGGCTTCAGCGGCGCCGAAAGAGAATCGGCTGCGGATTTGACATTAACCATTGTGTGAAACCCAAATCTGGTATCTGTGAGCGTCGCGTGAGAGCCGAAAATCCAGCCCGCTAGGGCGAAAGAGCTTAGCCCAGCACGGAGCGCAAGCGGAGTGCTGGGAACGGTGGAAGAGGAAACGAGTCCCGTAGGGACGGCAGAGGTTCTCGCGCAGACCAATTCAACGCATAGATTTACCAAGGGGCATCCGGTTTGTTTTCCGACTTCTTCATCAAGCGTCCGGTATTTTCCACCGTAACGTCGTTGTTCATTGTGATCGCGGGAGCGGTCTGTATTCCATTCCTCCCGGTGGCGCAATTTCCGGAACTGGCGCCGCC
>Ga0210398_10003808_pt1 | contig 14327 bp, 7 predicted proteins | sample IncBWC4OmetaG_FD_161047 | JGI IMG/M metagenome (GOLD analysis project Ga0210398, IMG submission 161047) | Forest soil microbial communities from Barre Woods Harvard Forest LTER site, Petersham, Massachusetts, United States - Inc-BW-C-4-O | ecosystem: Environmental > Terrestrial > Soil >...
AGCGGCACCCACCGTTCCGAGCTAACCGACTGTACTCCCGGGTATGCGCGAATTCGTTCCATCAAATGATCGAGAAAAGCGGCGCCTTGCTGACCGGTATAGTCTGTAGCTCGCAAATCAAACGCGGCAACCGTGACATGATTCGAATTGAAACCGGGACCTTTGTTTTCGGCGTTATGCAAGCTTCGCAGCAAAAGACCGGCGCCCATGAGCAAAACTGTTGCAAGCACCATTTCTGAAACAACCAGAAGATCGCGGAGGCGATGAGTTCCGCTTCCTGCGCCCGATGCGCGGCCGCCTCCTTTGAGCGATTGATTTAGCTCTGTACGCGAGCCGCGCCAAGCCGGGGCCAGTCCAAAAACAATTCCAGTTCCCAACGAGAGCATCACTGTGAACGCCAGCACCGCGCGATCGACGCCGAGCGGAAGACCAACCGGCAAATGCATCGGCGGCAGGAAAAATGTAAGGAGATTCGTTCCCCAGAGCGCCAGCAGCACGCCTCCGATGCCGCCGGCCGTGGCGAGCAACAAACTTTCGATCAGCAGTTGGCGCATCAGGCGTCTGCGGCTGGCTCCCAGCGCGGCGCGTATGGCAATTTCTCTTTCGCGGGAAGTCGCTCGCGCCAGCAACAAGTTCGCCACATTTACGCAACCGATCAGCAGCACAAACAAAGCAACGACCATCAGGAATCCCAGCACGCTGCGAAGGAAATCCTGCACGCCGTAGTGCGCGCCCCATACCGGCGTCAAGAAAACTCCCACACCCTTTTCCGCGTTTGGATATTCCTTTTGAAAATCGGCGTCCAGAGTGGCCATCTCCGCCTGGGCTTGGCTGATAGTTACGCCGGTCTTTAGCCGGCCCATGATGTGGACGAATGTGGGCCAGCGTTCCTCGAGGTCCTCGCCGGGCAAAATCTGCGGCTGCATCATCATGGGAACAAAATATTCGGCATTGATGCCAACGATGGTGCCGTAGAAATTCTGCGGAGCTACACCGATTACGGTAAACGGATGACCATTGAGGTGAACCGTGCGGCCCAGCACTTTAGGGTCGGAACCAAAACGCCGCGCCCACAATGCATGGCCGAGAACGATATAAGGATCGGAATTCAACCCCTGATTGGGCACAGGATGAAACGTGCGGCCCAGGGCCGCTTGGACGCTCAGCACGTCGAAATAATTTTCCGTCGCAATGATTCCCCACACGCGTTCCTGCGGAGCGTCGTTGCGCAGGCTCATGTCCACGCCTGCCATTTCAAATCCGATCAATCCGGAAAAAACATCATTGCGGTCGCGATAATCTTTGTAATCCGGGTATGAGCTGGTGTGATACTCGCCGCTGGGCATCACGCTCTCGATTGCAATGAATTGGTCGGAATGTGCAATTCCCGGGAGCGGGTTCAGTAGAACCGTGCGAATCCAACTGAAAACAGTGGCATTCCCGCCAATACCGAGAGCCAGCGTGAGAACAGCCACGGCGGCAAATCCCGGCGCCTTTGCCAACATTCGCAGTCCGTAGCGCACGTCTTGAAGGAACGTATCCATTCCGGGTCTCCGTCTAAATTTATCGAGCGGCGTCATCATTCGTAGCGCAACGCTACCATGGGGTCCACGCGCATCGCCCGTCGAGCGGGAATGTAACAAGCGAGCAGCGCTACAAACGACAGCAGCATTGCCACCGCTGCAAATGTAACGGCGTCAGTGGCACCGACTCCGAAAAGTATATTGCGCAGAAAACGTGTCAGCACCACGGACATAACCAGTCCGATGCAAACTCCAGCGATGATTATTCGCAAACCTTGTCCCAGCACGAGACGGAACACATCGCTTTGCTGCGCTCCGAGCGCCATGCGGATTCCAATTTCATGCGAGCGCTGGCGTGTGCTGTAGTCGATCACTCCGTAAACGCCTACAGCCGCCAGGACCAGCGCGAGCAGACCAAAGGCTCCGACAAAAGTTCCGGCGATACGCTGCCCGGTGCTGGCCACCTGCACGCGCAGCTTTAGAGTGGACTCATCGTACACAGGCAAATCGGCGTCCAAGCTGTGAATCGCTTTCTCAACTCCCGCGGTGTAGGCAAGCGGGTTTCCGGAAACGCGCGCATGAATCACCGGTGAAGAGTCGTAGTCCTGGAATGTTGGAAGATACAAAAACGGTTGCGGCGCCTCGTTCAGCGAATTGTAGTTTGCATTGTGAGCTACGCCAACGACGGTGAACCATACACCATCGGCGAAGATGCGTTTGCCGAGCGGATCCTGTTGAGGCCAATATCGCTCAGCGAACTTCTGATTCACAACCGCCACGGGTTGCGACGTGTTTGCGTCCTTTACGGTGAACTCTCGTCCCGCGACCAAGGGGATCTGCATCGTGCGCAAGTAGTTCGGTCCCACGGTAGCTGAGGCAATTTCCATTGATTCGTGCGGCTGCGGCACGTAGCCTTCGGGCGAAGCCGGCATGGAGCTGTTTGTGTAACCCAACGGAACCCAACTCGACAGCGAGACCGATTCCACTCCCGGAAGCGCCTCCAACTTCGCTAAGAGCTGCCGATGAAATTCCAGTGCGCGAGCACGGCTGTAACCAGCGGGAAGGAGGCTGTAGGAAGCGAGCAATACGTGATCTGGGTTGAAACCGGCATTGAACCGTTGGGCCTGCCGAAAACTTCTGATAAACAGTCCCGCGCTAACCAGCAAGAAAAGTGAAAGCGAAATTTGCGCGACCACCAGAGCGCTTGATAACCGTGCCCTGTGAAACCCAATGGAAGCGCTGCCCGCCTCCTCTTTCAGCACCGAAACCGGTGACATATCGGAAGCGCGCAATGCCGGGAGAATGCCAAATATAACACCTGTTAGAACCGAGATCGCGAACGTAACGAAGAACACCGCGCGATCGATGGGTATATTCAGCCCTATAGGAATTCCGGTTGGCGGGATGAATTCCGCGAGCGTTCCGGTGGTCCAGGCGGTTAGAAACATCGCGAGCACGCCACCAGCTAAAGACAAGACTAAGCTCTCCACCAGTAATTGCCGGACGAGGCGTGACCTGCTGGCTCCGATGGAAAGGCGAATCGCAATTTCGCGCCGGCGAGAAACCGACTTCACCAGCATGAGGTTCGCCACGTTGACGCAAGCGAGCAGTAAAACCACGCCCGCGATGGCCATCAGCATCGGAAGGAGAACGTACATATAAGCGTTCGCGCCGAACGGCGCACGCCAGAGCGGATACAACGTCACGGCGTTATTGCCCAAATGCGAAGTGGGAAATTGCTCGACAATATGACTCATGAGCAAATCCATCTCCGCTTGCGCTTGCGCGCGAGAAACTCCCGGAGCAAGACGTCCCATGAGCATTAGCCAGGTCTCGCTGCGAGTCTGCAGCTTGTCGCGATTGGAATCGAGACCGGGCTGCATCATCAATGGAATCCAAAGCTCGGCGCGCAGACCGGTTTGGGCGCCCTGGAAGACGGCCGGTGCCACGCCGATGATAGTGAATGGTTGTTCGTTGATCCTTAATGTCTTTCCGATCACCGAAGTATTTCCGGCGAAACGAATCTGCCAGAGCCGATAGCTGATGACTACGACCGGGGCGCCGCCCGGCTTTTGGTCTTCGACCGGTAAAAAGCCACGGCCCAGAATTGGGCGGACGTTGAGCACGTCAAAATAATTTGTCGAGGTCAAGGTGCCCCAAACGCGCTCGGGTTTGCCGCTGCCCGTGAGATTCATGGGGCGAATGTGGTAAGCGATCATTCCGGAAAAACTTCGACTACGGTTGCGCAGGTCCATGTAATCGAGATAGGAAAATGGGATGGGAGCCTTTGCGGTTCCACCTTCCGTCATGGTTACAAGATCGGAGGCGTGCGTGACGCCGGGGATAGGATTGAGCAGGGTGGAATTGATCCAGCTGAAAATCGTGGAGTTGGCGCCGATGCCAAGCGCGAGCGTAAGTATAGCGATGGCTGCAAAGCCGGGAGATTTTTTGAATATTCGGAGGCTGTACCGTAAGTCACCCAGCAAAGCGCCCATTTCACTCCTCATTCCTGTGCGTTACTGCACTGCAATTGCAATCAAAGTTGCATCATCGTGCCAGTTGCCGCCGCAGAACGTTCCGACAGTATCAAGAATCGTCTTCTGCAATTGCTCCGCGCTTGCGTCGCAATTTTCCCGGAGCAGCTGAATCAGACGGGCATCGCCAAACTCTTCGCCCTCCGGAAGGCTGGCTTCCGCCACGCCGTCAGTGAAGAGCAGCACGCGATCACCCGGCAGAAGCGTGCAAGTGCCCATCACAAAATGTTGAGTTTGGAAAATTCCCAGCACGCTTCCGCCTTCATCTAGGCGATCGTGCGTGCCGTCCCGATGCACAACAATCGGAGCATTATGTCCGGCATTGGAGTAGCGGAGTTGCCGGGATGCTCCATCAAGTTGAGCGTAGAAAAATGTGATAAAGCGATCGCTCGCGATGTTCCGGCAAATCATCGTATTCAGGCGCTCGCACAAAATTTCAGGAGACATGGTCGGTGAAGCAAGGCCCCGCACCGCCGCCTGCAAATTGGACATCAGCAACGCTGCGGGCATTCCCTTTCCGGCAACATCGGCGATGCACAGACCAAGCGTATCTTCTCCAAACGCCAAGACGTCGTAGTAATCACCGCCCACAACGCGCGCTGGCTGCCAAGCGCCTGCGATTTCATATCCGGCAATTTGCGGAATTTCCTTAGGCAAGAATCCGAGCTGGATGGCGCGAGCCTCTTCAATTTCCCGTCCTTGGCGTTGAAGCTGGGAAGCGATTTCGGTTTGCGAGCGATTATTCTCGATCGCGTTGCGACGGGCGTTGCGGCGTTCGCGCCCTATCTCAATCTGCTTTTGAAGGACTTCCAGAAGGCGAGTGTTGACCCAGGGCTTTTCCACAAAATCACCAACGCCGCGCTGCATGGCTTCCACGGCAAGTCCCACCGTGGCCCAGCCGGTCATCACGACAATGGGCGGCGCGTCTCCAGAATCTTTCAGTTGAGTGAGGATATCCAGGCCTTCGCGGCCCGAGGTAGTATCGCGTGCGTAGTTCAGATCCATCAAAACCAAGTCAAATTCGGATCGCCCGAGCGCCTCCAACAAACCCGCTGGGGAGGTCACGGTTTCGGTCACATATCCATGACCTTTCAATAGTAGGCGCAGGGCCTCCAAGACGTCTGGCTGGTCATCCGCGATGATTATCCGCGCCTGAGTTGGTCCGGCTTGACTCATCAGTTCAACCGCCATGGTATCCATCTCGGAAGGCTCGTTTGCGCGTATGAGGCGGGATCGTCATTGGGAGCCTCCCATATATGGGCAGTTCCGATTCCAGCAGAGCCTGCCTCTAAGTGCCATTGTAAGAACACATTGTGGGAATTGAACACACAACCCACGGTTGGGCATGCCCAGTTACGGGAATGTTTGTCGCGATTCCGGACAGTGCCGCGCGGCGGGCTATTCGTATCGCAAGGCCACCATCGGATCCACACGCATGGCCCGGCGAGCGGGGATGTAACAAGCTGCCAGAGCAACAGTAAGGAGTATCGCCGATACCCCAAAGTAGGTCGGCGGATCCATTGGGCTGACGGTGAGAAAATCGCCAATCAAGCGCGCTGTCCCTAATGCCATTGCGATTCCTAAGATCAAACCAATGGCGATGATAAGTAGTCCCTGGCTGAAGATCAGTTTCAGAATGTCGATCCGTTGCGCTCCCAACGCCATGCGAAGACCGATTTCATGCGTTTTCTGGCTGGAGGCATAGGAAATCACACCGTACACTCCAACAACCGCGAGGACCAATCCCAAAATTCCCAATAGCGCCGCCAGCACTGCGCCAAGCTGATAAAAAAGCAAACCATTCAAAGTATTCAGGGCCTGGCTCATGGTGTTCACGTCGAACACCGGCAAGTCTGGTGCGAGTGCTCCAACCACGCGCTCGATCTCGGGTTCCATCGCCTCCGGAGCGCCCAATGTGCGCACCTGCAAAGTCTCGAACGAATTCCCGATGTACTGCTGCAAGAACGGGAGGAAAAAATAAGGTTTCACGGGACCGCGCAGTCCCTCAAACCTGGCGTCTTTTACTATACCGACGACTTGTATCCAGTGTTTCTGGTCGGATCCAATCTTGAATTGGCGTCCGATCGGATCCACAGTCGGCCAAAACTGCTTGGCCATGGCTTCATTTATGATGCCGACATACTGCGTGTCCGCGTCGTCCGTGGATTTGAACGTGCGGCCGCTTACTATGGGAATTTCCAAAGTCGCGAAATAGTCCTGCGAAATTAAGGTGTATTGAATCTGCGGCGCGGCCTGATCCGGCGGTGGCTGATAACCTTCCACGGTCAGGGCATCGACTGAGTTGATGTAGCCCAGTGGAACTGAGCTTGCAATGCTGGCTGACTGCACACCTGGAAGCGCGCGGACGCGATCCAGCAGGTTCTTGTAAAATTCTCGATACTGCATATCGTTGTAGCCGATCTCGTTAGGATCCATGCTCATATTCAGTAAATGGCTCGGATTGAAACCCAAACTCGTCTGCTGCGCTTTACCCAGACTGCGAGTAAAGAGTCCGGCGATGATCAGCAGCATCAGCGAGCCGGCCACCTGCGCCACCACCAGTGTGCTGCGCAATCGATTCTTCCCTCCCACAACGCCTCGCCCACCGGCATGCAAAATCGCGCTCAGGTTTCCACGCGACGCGCGAAAGGCCGGAACAAGTCCGACGACGACTCCGGTTAGCACGGCGAACAAGAAGGCGTATGCAAAAACGCGCCAGTCAAAATGGAAATCGAAGTGCACCGGCAAGTCTGTTTGCAGATGAATTGAACTGAGCGCCGAACTCCCCCATTTACCCAGAAGAATTCCTACCACTCCACCCGCAAGCGCCAACACAATGCTCTCTGTAAGCAGCTGCCGGATTAAACGAGTGCGTGCCGCACCCAGCGCCGCTCGGATTGCCATTTCACGTTCGCGGATGGTCGCGCGTACCAGCAGAATATTGGCGACATTGACGCATGCCAACAGCAACACCAGCGCCGCCAAACCCAAGAAGAGCGTGGAAACTACCAGGACGGTATTGTTGGGATCGGGATTCGGCCGTGCGCGTAATTCGGGATAGGCCTTCACGCCTAAATCCTTGTCCACATCCGGATATTGTTGCGAGAGACGCTGGGCCACAACCGCCAGCGAGGCGTTCGCCTTCTGAAAGTCCGACGCCGACGCCAAACGCCCCAGCACGATGACTACACGGCTTCCGCGATTGGTCATGAAATCGCGGGGATAACCTCCGATCGGAGCCAATCCAATCGGCATATATCCCTGAACGGAAACCAGCGAATTGACTCCATAAAAACCTTCAGGCGCCACGCCGATGATCGTGATCGGATGGCCGTCCACCGAAACTTTCTTGCCTACAATCGCGGCATCGCCTCCGAAGTGCGTCTTCCAATACGAATAGCTGAGCACCATTACCGGATCGGCTCCCAGGGTTTCACCCTCGGATGGCAAAATGAAACGGCCGAGAGCCGGCTTTAATCCCAATGTCGAGAAAAAGTTTCCGGACACGTACGACGTCATGATGCGCTCTGGTTTTGTTCCTGCAGAGCTGAGCCCGTCCAAACCCAGTATGTACCCCGCCATCCCTGAGAACGTTTCCGAACTTTGGCTTTGAATATCGCGGTAATCCGGGAAGGACAATGCTGGTTGCACCGGTCCCTTTTTCTGTTGCATGGCTAGAACTGCAATCTGCCCCGGTTTCGGCACCGGAAGCGGCCGAAGCAACAGAGAGTCCACCATACTGAAAATGGCGGTATTCGCGCCGATACCCAGGCCCAGCGTGATAACGGCGATGATCAGAAAACCGGGATTTTTCATCAGCATCCGGGCGCCATAACGAATGTCCTGCATCAGTTTTTCCATGTTTTCACTCCTTCTTGCTCGCGGCTGCGCGCTCGTGGCCGCACCATCTTCTCGGCGGCGTACTCTTTAATACGTTACTGGGCCCGACGGAGGTTTCAGCATTCCTGAAACGTGCTGGAGTATCCTTACTCATGTCGCAGTGCGACCATGGGATCCACTCCGGCCGCTCTCCGCGCGGGCAGCCATCCAGCTAGAAATGCGACGGTTGAAAGCATCGCCCCCGCGGCTAAAAACACCAGCGGGTTACTCGCCTTTACTCCAAATAGTTGGGACTCGATTAATTTGCCGATTGCAAAGGCCGCCACCAGCCCTATACCGAGGCCTGTAGCGGATATGCGCACGTTTTCGCGCAGCACCAACCATGAAACATTCTGCTGCGTCGCGCCCAGCGCCATGCGTATTCCGATCTCTCGAGTTCGGCGCGACACCATGTACGCCATTACGCCGTAGAGCCCGATGGCGGCCAACAACGCGGCGAGCACGCCCAGGCAAAGCGAGAAAAAGGTGAGTAGCCGCTCGGAGAAAGCGATTTCATCCAATTCCTGGGCCAAGGTTTTCAAATCGAATACTGGCAGGTTCGCATCCGCGCTCTGCACGGTTTTGCGCAGCGTGGACGCCATTGCCATCGGTTCAATATTCGTGCGGACATAAAAGGTGGCGTTCCCCTGATGGGTGTCTTGCGCGTAAGGAATATAGACAAGCGGCCGGATTTCTTGTCGCAGGTCGGTATTTTTGCTGTCTTTTACCAAGCCGACGATTTCGATGTCGGGGTGCACATTATTGCCGGACCCAAGTGCGAAATGCCGGCCGACGGGATTCTGGCCGTGAAAATACACTTGCGCCGTTTTTTCGCTCACGATTCCTACTTTGGGCGCAGCGGAAACATCGCGATTGTCGAACTCGCGCCCAGCAACGAGCGGAATTCCCAGGGTTGAAAAGAAGCTCGGACCAACCCAGTTTTGTTGCACATCCGTGTTGGTGTCTTCCGTCATCGCAAATCCTTCTGGAGTAATATTCGAGTAAGCGTCACTGTTGGCGAGTAATGCTAATTCGGAGGCGCTCACGGACCGAACGCCGGGCAAAGCTGCTATGTTTTCTCGTAGCCGCTCAACAAACGCGACAGTTTGCACCGGGGTATAACGATTCAACCCGGGCGAAACGGAAAATTGGATGATGTGGTCGGTGCGCACTCCCAGGTCCTGACCCTTCAAATTCATTAGGCTACGCACGAAAAACCCGGCGGAGGCCAGCAAGACCACGGTCAACGCGACTTGCGAAACCATCAGCACTTTGCGCAATCGCACGTTCGATTTGCCGCCAAAAACATTCGCTCCCTGCTCTCTTAGGGTTGTCTGCAAATCCGCGCGGGTGGAGCGCAGTGCCGGCAAAAACCCAAACAGAATTCCGGTCAGGACGGAAAGTCCCAGAGCGAAAGCCAGTACACGATAGTCGAACTTTCCTTGCAGCCCTGACGCACCGATATTGTCGGGCACCGAGCTGACCAGTGCGCCTAGCGTCCAGGACCCGACGATCAATCCGACCGTTCCGCCTGCCAACGAAATCAGCAAACTCTCGGTCAGAAGTTGCCTGATCAACCGCCAACGGCCCGCACCCATGGCCATCCTTACTGCGATTTCTCTTTGTCGGGCCTCGCCGCGCGCCACTAAAAGACTGGCGAGGTTTGCGCAGGCGATCAACAGAACTAATCCCACCATGGACAACAAAATGACCAGCGGTTGTCCGGCATCGTGCTGGAGGATTGGCCGCCCATGCGACCCTGGGTCCAGCAAAATTTTCTTCTCCAGAAATTCCTTCTTTGACTGCGGCGATAACCTCATTGCCGTAGATTCAGACTGTAGGATCGCGCTATATTCGGGCTGAAGCCCGGATTCAGCCTTCGCTTGGCTGATTCCTGGTTTTAATCTCCCCAGAATCGCAAGCCAATGATCATTACGGTCTGCCAACCCATCCCAGTTTGGCGTCATCTGGGCTTTCATCGTCATGGGGACGAAAACATCGGGGGTCTGTCCCACTTGCACTCCAAAGAAACCGGGCTGCACCACTCCCACCACGGTCATGGAACTTCCGTTCACAACCAGTTGCTTGTTCAGAATTCCGGGATCGTGCCCGTAACGGCGTTGCCAATATCCATAGCTCAGCACCACTACCGGATTCGCACCCGGCGCCGTTTCATCTTGCGAATTGAAAACACGTCCGATCGCAGGACGCACACCAAGCACTTCAAAGTAATTTCCGGTTACGAGTTCTGCGTTGGCGAGTTCGGTTTGACCTTGGCCGGAAACGCTCGCTTGTGTGGCAAATCTTGCTAGCAGGCCCGAGAAAACCTCGTTGTGGTCGCGTAAATCCTTGTACATGGGAAAGGACCACGCTGCGCCCCTGTCGCCATCGCTCCAATTCCTTCCGTGCTGCGGTCCAGGTGAGTGCAAAACGACAAGGTCTTTCGGCTTCTGCACCGGCAGAAGCCGTAGTAGAACCTGATCGGTGATCGAAAATATCGCGGCGTTCGCACCGATGCCCAGAGCCAACGTCAGTATCGCCACTGCCGTGAACCCCGGACTCTTCGCTAACATTCGCAACGCGTAGCGCAGGTCTTGTAGCAAGGCTCCCATCTTTTCTCTCTTTCTTAGCGTGTCGCGCAATCCGCGGGGCTAAGCCAACTCGAAGTTTCTAGTCGCAGAAAATACTTCCACGACTGACGATCACTCGTAGCGCAGCGCGATGATCGGGTCTACGCGCATCGCTCTCCGGGCCGGGATGTAACAGGCCGCCAGCCCTACGCTGCGAATCCCGTAGCGAACGTCTTGCAGCAAAGCTCCCATTGTTTCTCCTTCTATTCGTAACGCAGCGCGACCATGGGATCCACACGCATCGCTCTTCGCGCAGGAATATAGCAAGCCAGCAACACCACGGCGAAAAGCATGGCTACCACCGCGGCAAACGACACGGGATCCGTGGAACTTACGCCAAAAAGAAGGCTCGAAAGAAATCGCGTCAATCCAAGCGCGGCGACCAAACCGACTCCTACTCCAAATAGCGCGAGCCTCATTCCCTGGCTTACAACTAAACGCATCATGTCGCCGGGTTGCGCGCCCAATGCCATCCGTATGCCGATCTCATGCGTGCGCTGCGCCACGGTGTAGGAAATTACACCGTACAGGCCAACGGCTGTTAGAACCATCGCGAGCCCTGCAAAAATTGCGAGAAGAAAAGTGTTGAAGCGCGGTACAGCGATGGTGCCATTCAAATACTGCTCGACCGTTTTCGGCGCATACGTCGGCAAATCTTTATCGAGCGATTGCACCGCGGAAGCAATCGGCTTAGCCAAACCCTCAGGATCTTTCGACGAGCGCGCCACGATCGTTATTGAGCCGAATTGAAGTTGTCCATAGGGAATATAGGATTCCGGACTGAACTCGGTGGTCAGATCCTCAAACTTTACGTTACCCACCACTCCGATGATTTCCCGCATGGGTGCCGTGCCCGGGCCGGAGTTGGAAATGCCGGCCTGTATGTGTTTTCCAACTGGGTCTTCGCCCGGAAAGAATTGTTGGGCGAACGCTTGGTTCACAATAATGACGGGAGTCTTGCTGGCTTCGTCGCGCTCTGTGAATTCTCTCCCTTGAAGCAAGGCGATCCGCATCGTAGTGAAATAATTGGGGGTGACGCAACGAACGGAAGTATGCGGCTCGTCACTTTTGGCCACCGGCCGTCCTTCAATCTGAAAGCTCGTGCGGATTTCGTCTCCGCTCATAGGCAACGGAAACACTGCGGCGGCTGACTGCACGCCCGGTATCGCTTGTAATTGGGGAATCAACTCGCGGAAAAATTCCGCTTTCTTCGGATCGGAATATTTTGCATCCGGAAGATCGAGGCTCGCGGTCATCACGTTGTGCGGGTCGAAACCTGGATTCACATCTTGCAGCCGAATCAGGCTGCGAATCAGCAGTCCCGCGCTTACCAGCAAAATCAGAGCCAGCGCCATCTCCACAATTACCAGCGAGCTGCGTAAACCGTGGCGGCTGCGTCCCGCCGTCGTGCTCAGCGAGCCTTCCTTAAGCGCTTCCACGATGTTGGAGTGCGTGGACTGCAGCGCCGGTGCCAGACCGAACAAAATTCCAGTCAGCAACGACAGGCCCGCTGTGAACGCTAGAGCCCAGCCATCAATATGAATTTCGCCAACGCGTGGAAGATTTTCCGGGCTCAAGCGCACCAGAACGTCGCTGCCCCAAAACGCCAATGCTGCTCCGAAAATGCCCCCAACAATTGCGAGCAACAAACTTTCCGTCAGCAGCTGCCGTACCACGCGAATCCGACCGGCGCCCATGGCCGTACGAATGGCAATCTCGCGTCCACGCGTGGTAGCGCGTGCCAGCAAAAGATTCGCCACGTTCACACACGCAATCAGTAAGACCAATCCCACTGCGATCATCATCACCAGCAGAGCTGCGCGAATGGAACCAATCAAGCGGTCCCGTAGAGAGCTCAGGTGCACGCTCATGTACTTGTTGGTGTCGGGATATTGCTTGCTCAGCGAACTTGCAATCACGTCGATGGCGGCTTGCGCTTGCGCCAGTGTGACGCCGGGCTTCAATCTCGCGATGCAGGTAAGAAAATGCGCGCCGCGATGCTGCACCATCGGAGGCGAGTTGTCAGTGGTCTCATTCAGGGGCGAAAGCGTTGACCAAATTGCTTCCGGCTCGCGCTGCAGCGGATAGCGGAAATTCGCCGGCATCACTCCGACGACAGTGTATCCTTCGTTATCGAGCGTAATGGTGCGGCCGATAATTCCAGGATCGCCGCCAAATTGTTGCCTCCACAGACGGCCGCTAATGACCACGACGTGATGATTCGGTTCGTCCTCGCCCGGCTGGAAAGTTCGTCCCAGTTCAGGCGAAACTCCCAGCAAATCAAACGTGTCCGCCGAAACACTGGCGCCTTCCAAATGCGCCGGATTTACCTGGCCGGTTAGCGTAAAAGTGGCTTCCGTATAAGCAGCCATTTTCTCAAAGACCTGATTTTGCGAGCGCCAATCCATAAAGTCGGGATATGACACAGCGCCATTCGACGAGTGCAGGCGCGAATTGGCAGTGGCAACGCTTACGAGGCGTTCCGAATCGCGGAACGGCAGCGGACGAAGCAATTCCGCGTTAACTACCGAAAAAATAGCTGTATTTGCGCCAATCCCGAGAGCCAGCGTTAGCACCGCTATAAACGCAAAGCCGGGATTTTTCGACAGCATCCGGATTCCGTAGCGCATGTCTTGCATCAGCGTTCCCATTTCTTGTCCGAGGTTCAGAATTTTTTAAGCACACCCGTACTGCGACAGCCGAATGCTTTTCTCGCCTGCGGCATTCAAAAAGGTTTTCGGTTTTGGCGAACTCGATTAAACGGACGCGGTGTGCGTACCGACAGTTTCCTCTACGATGCGACCGTCGAAAAGATGGATGGTGCGGTCCGCCACGCTGGCATAACGCGGATCATGCGTGACCATGCAGATCGTCGCACCTTCGCGATGGAGCTGCCGCAGCAAATCGACCACCGCTTCGCTGTTCTTCGAGTCCAAGTTTCCAGTCGGCTCGTCCGCCAGCAGAATGGAAGGTGAACCGACCAGCGCTCGGGCCACGGCCACGCGCTGCTGTTGGCCGCCGGAAAGCTGGGAAGGATAGTGCTTCATGCGATGAGCCATGCCCACGCGCTCCAGAACTTCCTGGACGCGCTTCTTGCGCTCCGCCGAAGCCATGCTGCGATAAGTCAGCGGTAACTCGACGTTTTCAAAAACCGTCAGGTCGCCGATCAGGTTGAACGCCTGGAAGATGAATCCGATTTCGCGATTGCGAATGCGCGTGCGATCGGAAAGCGAAAGATTCGCCACCGGCTGCGTATTGATCCAGTAGTTGCCGTCCGTCGGCGAATCGAGCAAGCCGAGAATGGAAAGCAGCGTAGACTTGCCGCAACCCGAAGGTCCGGCGATGGAAAGGAATTCGCCGTTCTTGATATCCAGATGCACGCCGCCGAGCGCGTGCGTCTCCACTTCATCGGTGTAAAAAACTTTCGTCACGCCTTCCAAACGAATCATCGATTTCGGCGCAGTATCCATGTTGGCTCCTCAGCTTTTGCTAACCTATCTCTTACCCAAGTTAGTTACGTTTCCAGGACCTGAAAATGTTCCGCTCATTATTTCAATTGCACGCGGTCGTAATTGTCCCAGGCCGACATGTCGGACAAAATCACTTTGTCGCCGATTTGCAGGCCCTTAACGATTTCCACGGTGTTGACCGAAGTGCGGCCGAGTTGCACCTGAACGCGGACGGCTGCTCCACCGTCATCGACCACTTTGAACAATCCTACCGTGCTGTTTGCTTCGCCATGTACCGGGCGTCCGACGTAC
>Ga0210398_10003811_pt1 | contig 14323 bp, 11 predicted proteins | sample IncBWC4OmetaG_FD_161047 | JGI IMG/M metagenome (GOLD analysis project Ga0210398, IMG submission 161047) | Forest soil microbial communities from Barre Woods Harvard Forest LTER site, Petersham, Massachusetts, United States - Inc-BW-C-4-O | ecosystem: Environmental > Terrestrial > Soil >...
CACGCAATTCGACGAACGCACCATCCGCGACGCCATCCAGCGCGAGTTGAGCCGCGGCGGACAGGTTTTTTTTCTGCACAACCGCGTGATGACGATTCAAGACATGGCCGACCGTTTGAAAAAACTTTGTCCCAACGCGCGCCTCGTCATCGGCCACGGCCAGATGAACGCGGACGATTTGGAAGAAGTGATGACGAAATTCGTTAACGGCGAGGCGGATGTTTTGCTTTCCACGACCATCATCGAGAGCGGCCTCGATATTCCGAACGCGAACACCATCATCATAGACCGCGCCGATCGATTCGGCTTGAGCGACCTTTACCAATTGCGTGGGCGCGTCGGGCGTTACAAGCATCAGGCCTACGCGTATCTGCTGCTGCCGCGCCACGCGAGCCTGCTCACCGACGTGCGCAAACGCATCAGCGCCATGAAGCAATACTCCACGCTCGGCAGCGGTTTCAAGATCGCCATGCGCGATCTGGAAATTCGCGGCGCGGGAAATCTGCTCGGCTCGGAACAAAGCGGCCACATCACCGCCGTCGGGTTTGAACTCTACTGCCAGTTGCTCAAGCAAAGCGTCTCGTCGCTCAAAGGTGAAAAAGTCAAACCGCGCGTCGAAGTCCGCATCGCACTGGATTTTCTCGGCGATGCCACCAACCTACCGGAAGATTACGTCACCGAACCGCAGCATCGAATCGAGATCTACCGCAAGCTCGCGCAAGCGACCGACAAGCTGGCGCTTGATACTTTGCAGAAAGAAATGCGCGACCGCTTTGGCCCGCTGCCGCCGCCCGTGGAATTGCTTTTGGCCGTGGGCGAACTGAAAATTCTCGCCAGCGAAAAATCCGTGACCGCCATCGAAGTCGAGGAAGACAAATTAAAGATCACGCGCCATAACGATTTCATAACGCTCGGCGGCAAATTCCCGCGCCTAACCAAAAAAGAAGCCAAGGGGCGGCTCAAGGAAATCAAACGCCTGCTGCTGGCGATTTAGCTTTTATTTTTGCTTTGGCGGTGGCGGAGGTGGTGGTGCGGCTGGTGGCGGAGTGTATGAACGTTTTTCTGCAGGTTGCGGTGGCGGAGGCGGTGGACTACTCGGTGGCGTGTAGGAGGGTTTTGGCACTGGTGGTTGTTGCTCTCCTTTGCTTGGAGTATAGCTGTTCGGCAACGCTACATATTTATCTATCATATTTTTAATCCTTATTTTTTCTTTGCCGGCGGCGGTGGTGGAGGCGCTTGCAATGTTGGTGGAATATATGACCCCTTTACTGATCTTGTGGGATCACCAATTGTAATTCCTCGAACTAACCCTTCCGGTTTTGAAGGTGTAACAGACCTTGCAGTGTTTTCTTTTTTATTTTCTTGGCTCATGGTTTTCCTTTGTCGTGTTCGTAATGTTATTTGAACTCTGTTGTAAATTCACATTGACCGTGATTGCTTTTGCAGGGTCAGTATCTTTTGAAACTTTAGGGCAGGCCAAATTTGCTAACGCAAAAGCACACATAAGACCAGTTCCGGCTACAAGACAACTGAGCGAAGCTTTATTTAAGTAGCCCACGATTTCGCCAGGACGATTTTTTAATTCCGGCGGGGCATCTCCTTGTGGTTTTTCTTCAGTGCTTGTCGTTGTAAAGAAGCGATAATTTTCGTCAGCAATTTCCAAGGCACGATAAATGGCTTTGCGGCTATAATAAATTGCACAGAATCCGGCTAATACGGCTAAAATGTAAGTAAGCCACGAAAGACCCAGAAGAAATAACGTATCGTGCGCGGGTTCAGGCGCAATCTTTTCAAGAAAAGTTAAAGAGATTGCAAGTGCTCCGCCCGCCAAGGTAAGCACCCATTGATCATATCGTTCGCTCGTCTTGAATGCGAGGTCATCAAGATTGTGCCTATTTGTAATATGAGCCGCATACATTTCCTTGCGATATTGCTGGTAGGCATCTTCTGATTGAGCGGTCTTTGACATAATCAGCACTAAACAACCAAAGCCATGATTTAATACAAGGTTAAGTTGTTAGCACGTTACCCAATTCTTATCCACACCGTTTTCAAATACGCCGGTTCGGCGCGGCTGATGGGAAAATCCGGCGGTTGCGGGACGTAATGCCGTTGCAGAATTTTTCGCTTCGCGCCGCGCACCGCCGCGTCCACGTCCGCGAGAAAATTTTCCGACGGCCAGTCCGCCGCGTTCGTCGAGGCGAACAAAATTCCGCCCGGCTTCACCAGCGGCAGCGCGGCGGTCACGAGTTTGCCGTAATCTTTTTCCGCGCGGAACGTGCCGTGCTCCTTCGATTGCGAAAACGTCGGCGGGTCGAGCACCGCGGCGTCGAACGCGCGGCCTTTCTTCGCCAGCCGCCGCAGCCAGTCGAATGCGTCGCCGTAAATGAAATCATGCGCCGCCGGATCAATTCCATTCAAAATAAAATTGCGCCTGCCCCATTCGAGATATTTTTTCGAGAGATCAAGGCTCGTCGTCCGCGCGCCGGTTTTCGCGGCGCAAACGGAGAAACCGCAGGTGTAGGCGAAACAATTGAGGATTTCCAATCGTGAATCGTGAATCGTGAATCGTGAATCGGTCAAAGGAAAATCGGCGGCGATTTGATTTGTTAGAAAACGGCGGCGGTTGTCGCGCTGATCCAGAAACAATCCGACGGAATAGCCTTCGTTGAAACTCATCTCATAGCGGATGCCGTTTTCCAAAATCTCAAACCGCTCCAGCGCAGCTTCACCAAAAACCAGTTGTGGCGAAACTTCAGTGGTCATCGAGCGACGGACTTGGCGCGAAAGAATTTTGTGATACGCGCCGCGAGAAGAAAAAATCTTGGCTAGCCGCGATAATTCTTCGTTTTGCTTGGCGCTCAACGGCAATTCAGATTGCGAGAGCAAAAAGTCGCCAAGCTTTTCCACGAACCAGCCGGGCCAGCCGTCGCTTGCGCCGTGAATCAAACGGAACGCGTTCGTCAATTCTGGTTCAATGACGGCGGAACGCAAAGCTAGTCGCGGTTCGCGGTCGAAATCCGGCGCAACGGAAAATTTTATCAGCTTGCCGGTTGCCGGATGCGTGAACTCAATTTCCGACGCGTGTAAAAAAACGCGCGATGACGCCGTGCCGCCATAAAGCGTGTCACCGAGGATTGGAAATCCATTTTCGGCAGCATGAACGCGGATTTGGTGCGTGCGCCCGGTGAACGGCTCGGCGCTCACCATTTTCAATCGCGAATTTCTGAATTTGGAATCCAAGATCGGAGTGAATTTTGTTTCCGCCAATTCTCCAGTCGCGCCGCTCGCGTATTTTTCGCCGACACGGACGAGCGAAGTTTTCACCGTGAATTCTTTCGGCGGAACTTCGTGGTCGGTGAGCAGAAGATATTTTTTGTGGACGTGGCGTTCGGTGAATTGCTCCGTGAGCGATTTATTGGCGAGCGGCGTTTTGCCGAAAACCATCACGCCACTCGTTTCCTTGTCGAGCCGATGAAGAATTGCCAACGACAACCAGCGCGGTTCGCGGTGTTTCAACCAGTCGTAAATGCCTTCACCAGCGAATGGGCTGGGTGCGTGCGTGTTCCAACCGGCGGGTTTGGCAACCACCAGCAGATGTTCGTCCTCAAAAATCACGCACGGAACCATGGCGCCATGAAAACATTTTCCGGCGCGGGAATGAAGCGCGGAAATAAATCCGTGTTTCATCTGCGTCCATCTGTGGCTAAAATCTTCGCGTGCATCTGGCCCATCTGCGACTCCGTGACTTCCGCAATTATGTGCGGTTGGACGCGGACTTTTCGCCCGGCTTCCATTTGCTGCTCGGCGACAACGCGCAGGGCAAGACGAACATTCTCGAAGCGATTTATCTCATGGCCACGCTGCGGTCATTTCGCGGCGTCGGCGGCGCGCAAATGATCCGGCACGGCGCGAAAGGTTATTTCGTCGGCGGCCACGTCGTCGCGCAAGGCGAGCGTGAGATCAAAATGTATTGGTCGGCACGCGAACGGAATCTGTCGCTCGACAGCCAGCCCGTGAAAAAACTCGCGGATTATTTCGGCGCGCTGCGGACGGTGGTTTTTTGCACGGAAGATTTGCAACTCGTCAAAGGCGCGGCGCGCGCGCGGCGGAGATTTTTGGATCTGCTGCTCGCGCAGACGCAGCCGGGTTATCTGCCGCTTCTTCAGCGTTACATGCACAGCGTCCGCGCGCGAAACGCTTTGCTCAAAAATCGTTCCGCCGACGAAGCCGCGCTTGAAAGTTTTTCCGTCGAACTGGTGAAGCTCGGCAACGAAATCATCCGCGCGCGCCGCGAACTCGTCCCAAAATTTTCCCCGCTCGCTCGCCTTGCGTATCGCCGTATTTCTAACGACGCGGAAGATTTACGAATCGAATATCTGCCGAGCGTAAAAAATGATTTTGCTGTGGAACTCGCGCAGTCACGTTCGCGGGAAAAAACATTTCGCGCCACGCTCGTTGGCCCGCATCGCGACGATGTGCAACTACTACTCAACGAAAAATCCGCCGCGCAGTTCGGCAGCGAAGGCCAGAAACGCACGCTGGCCATCGCGCTGAAAATGGCGCAGGCGGAATTTCTCGCCGGCCTACACGGCAGCGCGCCGATTCTGCTAATTGACGACGTGATGGGCGAATTGGATTTGAAACGCCGCAGCGGATTTCTGCCGTTGCTCGAACAGGCGCGCAAGACCAGCGGACAGGTTTTCATGACGGCGACGGAAGAAAACTGGCCGCGTGAACTTGGAAAAGATTTACAGCGCTGGGAAGTCGTGAACGGAATGTTAAAACGTGATTCGTCGATTCGTTGAATCGGCCACGATTTAACGATTTAATAATTCAACGACTTAACGTAGCCTGTCGCCATGCGAATTTTGTCAGGCATCCAGCCCAGCGGCGCGCTGCATCTCGGAAATTATTTCGGGATGATGCGCCCCGCCATCGAGCTTCAGGAAAAAGGCGAGGCATTTTATTTCATCGCCGATTATCACTCGATGACCTCGCTGTTCGACGCGGACGAGCGGCGCAAAAACACCTTGGACGTGGCGCTGGATTTTCTCGCGTGCGGCCTCGACCCGAAAAAATCCGTTTTCTTCAAACAATCCGACGTGCCGGAAGTCACTGAACTTTCATGGCTGCTGACCACGTTGACGCCGGTGGCGATGCTGGAAAATGCGCACAGCTACAAAGACAAAATCGCGCGCGGCATTGCGCCGAATCACGGAATTCTTGCCTACCCGGTTTTGATGGCCGCCGATATTTTGATTTACGATTCAAATCTCGTTCCCGTTGGCAAAGACCAGAAACAGCACGTCGAAATGACGCGCGACATCGCGATCAAATTCAACAACACTTACGGCGAGACGTTCGTCGTTCCGAAAGAACAGATTCGCGAAGAAGTTGCAACGGTTGTTGGCACGGATGGCCAGAAAATGAGCAAGAGTTACGGCAATACGATTGAAATTTTCGGCGACGAAAAATCGTTGAAGAAAAAAATCATGGGAATTCAAATGGATTCACGCACGCCGCAAGAACCAAAATCTGACGCGGAAAAAAATCTCGCCATTCAACTTTTGAAATTGGTTGCGCCGGAAAATGTCGGAAAAGAATTTGAAGACAAATTGCGCGCCGGCGGCCTCGGCTACGGCGATTTGAAAAAGGCGTTGTTCGAGAACTATTGGAATTATTTCGCCGACGCGCGGAAGAAACGCACTGAACTTGCGGCAAATCTGGATTACGTCAACAAAGTTCTTGCCGATGGCGCGGGCAAAGCGCGGACATTAGCCCAGACAGTTTTGAAACGTGCCCGGAAAAACTGCGGCTTGGAATGAATCCGTCCGCCGCAAATCAAACTGCGGCAACCCGTCTGCGCCTGCGCATCACCGCGGCGGCGGAAACCATCGTACGTTCCGGCCATCCGTGGCTTTTTGCAGATAGCATCCATGAATCAAATCGTGCCGGGCAACTTGGTGAACTTGCAGTCATCTACGACCGCAAAGATAAATTTCTCGCCGTCGGTTTGTTTGATCCTAATTCGCCGATTCGTGTGCGGATTTTGCACGCAGGCAAGCCGCAGATGATTGGCACAGCGTGGTGGCAATCGCGATTGGAGCAAACGCTCGCGCGCCACAAAAATCTTTTTGACGCTCAGACCACCGGCTATCGTTTGATCCATGGCGAAAGCGACGGCTGGCCGGGATTGGTTTTGGATCGTTATGACACAACGCTCGCGTTGAAAATTTACACCGCCGCATGGCTGCCGCGACTGGAAGAAACTGTTTCGCTGATCAAAGAAAAAATCCCGTGCGAAAGAATTATTTTGCGTTTGAGCCGCAACATCCAAGCAATCGCGGAAAAACAATTCCAATTGCGCGACGGGCAGGTTCTTTCCGGCTCAATTCCGAGCACGCCCGTTATTTTTTCGGAAAACGGAATCCATTTTGAAGCCGACGTTTTGCGTGGGCAAAAAACCGGTTTCTTTCTCGACCAGCGCGAGAATCGCGCGGAAGTCGAAAAACTTTCACACGGTAAAAAGGTTCTCAATGCTTTCAGTTTTTCCGGCGGCTTCTCGGTTTATGCCGCGCGCGGCGGCGCAACCTTCGTGACCGACCTCGACATCAGTGCCCACGCGCTTGAATCCGCAAAAAGAAATTTTGCACTCAACCAAGATTTTCCCGGCGTCACGAATTGTCGCCATGAAACTGTCCAAGCCGACTGTTTTGACTGGCTGGGAAAAACGTCTGAAAAATTTGACCTGATCATTCTCGATCCGCCGTCGCTCGCCAAGCGCGCGGCGGAACGCGAAGGCGCAATTCACGCTTACGAGCATTTGAATTCAATTGGCATCCAAAAACTTTCACTCGATGGAATTCTAGTGGCCGGGTCATGTTCTGCGCACGTTTCTGCCGCAGAATTTTTTGACGCAGTGCGACGCGCCGCCGCAAAATCAGGAAGAAAGTTTTCCGAACTGAAAGTTTCGCGACATCCGTCAGATCATCCGGCTAATTTCAAGGAAGCAGAATATTTGAAAGTGATTTACTTGAAATTTACAGCGTAGCAGCCGACGTGAGTCGGCTCTGATTTAAAATGAGCGGATTCACATCCGCTGCTACATAATTTTCAATTTCGGTAAATCCTGAGAATCCACTAGACCGACCGGCTCTTGTTTTGTGTTCACGACAATCAAATCGTCAATATTCCGTTCGTTGAAAATTTTCAGGGCTTCGACGGCAAGCGCATTTTCTAAAATACAGATCGGTTTCGGCGTCATAACCTTCTTCAATTGCTTCGTGAGCAGGTTGTCGCCGCTCGCCATGTGCCGGCGGAAATCGCCATCGGTGAAAACGCCTGTCAATTTGCCACGCGCATTCACGACGCTCAAACTGCCGGATTTGGCGTGCGTCATCACGAGCAAGGCTTCCTTGACCGTGAGATTTTCGCTCGCAATCGCATTGCGCGCGCCGCGGCGCATGATGTCGCCGACACGCAGGAGCATCGCGCGACCGATCGCACCGCTTGGATGAAATTTTGCGAAATCTTTTTGTTTGAAACCGCGCGCCTGCAAAATCGCCATCGCCAGCGCGTCACCCATGACGAGCATCGCCGTCGTGCTGCTCGTCGGCGCGAGATTGAACGGGCATGCTTCTTTCGGCACTTTGACGTTCAGCGAAACATCACTGAATTTGGCGAGCGATGATTTCAAATTGCCCGTGAGCGAAATTATTTTTACGGAAAAGCGTTTGAGCGCGGGCAACAAATTCAACAGTTCTTCCGATTCGCCGGAATAGCTCAACGCGAGAATCACGTCGCCGTCATTGACGATTCCAACGTCGCCGTGCAGCGCGTCAACGCTGCTCAAGACCACGCTCGTTGAGCCTGTGCTGGTCAAAGTGGCCGCGATTTTTTGCCCGACATTTCCTGATTTGCCGATGCCGACGACGACAATTTTTCCACGTCGCTTGACCGCCTCGATAATTGTTTCAACTGCGCCGCTAAATGATTTGTCCAATTGTGCGCGCACTTTTTTCAGCGACGCAATTTCCACATCAAAAACTTCGCGGGCTTTGGCGAGATGGTTCATGCGCTAATCTGTGTTCGGATACGAGCCGAGGATTTTTACAAAGTTACAATGCTTGCCGAGAATTTCAATCGCGCCCGCGACTTTTTTGTCCTGCGCGTGGCCGTCGCAATCAATGAAGAAGAAATATTCCCACGCCTTGCGTTTGCTTGGGCGCGATTCGATCTTCGTCATGTTGATCTTGAATTTGCGGAATGCGGCGATGGCTTCGTGCAGCGCGCCGACTTTGTCGGAAACGCTGACCATCAGGCTCGTGCGGTCGTCGCCCGTCGGCGGACTGCATTGGCGGCCGAGCACGAGAAAGCGTGTGGCGTTCGCGGCGTTGTCTTGGATGTCCTGCTCCAGAATTTGCAATTTATATTTTTCCGCTGCGAGAATTCCCGCGATGGCCGCCGTGTTTTTTTCTTTCGCGGCGAGTTCCGCCGAACGCGCGTTCGATGACGTTTCAACAATTTCCACGCGTGGCAAATGATTTTGAATCCAGCCGCGACATTGCGCGAGCGATTGCGGATGCGCGTAAAGTTTTTTGATTTTCGTGCGCGGCGAATTGCTCAAGAGACATTGCTGCACCTTCAAAACAATTTGCGAAACGATTTTCAGATCGCTGTCCACGAACATGTCGAGCGTGTGCGTGACGACGCCTTCGGTGGAATTTTCCACGGGCACGACGCCGTAATCCGCGCGGTTTTTGGCGACCTCGGTGAAAACGTCCGCGATGGTTTTTTGCGACGCGTAACGCAGACTCGAACCGAACCGGCGGATCGCGGCCTGATGCGTGAACGTCGCCTCCGGGCCGAGATACGCGATGGTCATGGTCTTTTCGAGCGCGAGCGCGCTGGACATGATTTCGCGGTAGATCGCGCGCAACTGCTCGTCCGTCATCGGCCCGGCGTTGGATTCGCAGACGCGCTCGAAGACCGCGCGTTCGCGATGCGGCGCGTAAATCTCCTCGCCCGCCGCGAGCTTGATGTCGCCGATGGCAAGCACATGGCGCGTGCGCTCGTTGAGCAGCCGGACGATGTGCGCGTCCAGCTTGTCAATCGCCTTGCGATGTTCGGGAATGTTCAAGCGAAGGTAGAATGCTGAATTATGAAGGAAGAATCAAATCTGTTTCGCGGAAGAAGTCCGTGATGGAATTGGAGTGTTTGTTCAATAGTTGACGGCATCGGCCACGCGATTGGAATCGGTGACGGCCCACATATTGAGCGGATCCAGCGACTGGGGAAATCTGATGAATTGTGCGCTGCCATCCGCCATGGCGTAATTCGAACCGCCGGATCCCGTGCCGTTCAGGCTGTCTGCGCTGTTTGCTCCATGGCGGCTCTGGTTGGCGACACCGCTGTCGTTGCCCAAGACGCCTTCGTAAAGGTCCATGTAGAAATCTCCGTATCGCGGCAATTTTTCACCGAGGATGATCGTGTCGCTCGCATGGACGATGTTGTTTGCATTCATGCTGTCGCCTTCGTTGATTCCCTGCGGTTCGCTCGGGCTTTGAAAATAATCGTTCCAGCCGTTGATGAAATAACTGCGCGGCGCGGCGTCGGGGACGTTGTTCGATGAACTGCTGCCGTTGCTGGCCGGCGGCGCGAACTCGTCGGGGCAAAGCAGCAGGCTCACATTTCTTCCGTAGGTGTCGTAAAACACGTTGGGCCAGCGGTTGGTCTCCGAGCGCGGAGGAAAATGCTCCTCGCTGTCGCCGACATACATCTGCGAGCAGAGGCTCAACTGCCGGAGATTGTTCAGGCACGCGATGCGTTTGCCGGATTCCTTCGCGCGCGCGAGCGCGGGCAGCAGCATCGCCGCCAGAATCGCGATGATGGCGATGACGACGAGCAATTCAATCAGCGTGAACGCCGTTTCCGCCCTCGCAAATTTTCTTTGCCCTGTTATTTTCATAACCATTCAATCCGTTTCCGCGTCTTGTAGCACAGACGCTTGCCGCGTCCCGGACGTTGCAACTATTTTATGAAGAAAAAAAATCTTGTGCTCATCGCCATCGCGCTCGCGCTGGCGTGCTTCTACGTTTTTTATTTCACCGACTGGTTCAAGCCGCAGATCATCCGCATCTTTCACGTCAGCCGCGCCACGCGGGTTATCCGCCGGCCCGGACAGAAAGATAATTCAGCCACGATTCCCATCGCCTTCGGCTTCAACCGCGAATACAGGTTCAATGAAATCAAAGTCGTTCCCGTCGCCGCGTTGGAAACAAACAATGACGCCCGCCCGATCTGGCATCTGATTTCAGACTCGAATTCCGTCCCGGTGAAATTTTTCTTTTATGGCGAACGTATCCGGGGAATGAAACTCGCCGTCGCGGGCATGAGACCCGAACCGCTCCAACCCGGCGTCACCTACCGTCTTTTCGTCAAGTCCGGCTCGGCCAAAGGCCAGCATGATTTTCAACCAGTCGCCAATCCAGCAAGCCAAGCTAATCAATAAATCGCGACATCGTTGAAAAATCAAATCACTCACGCGCGTCAATTTTTGTTCCCGCAAAATGGCACGACGCGAAATGATTTTTTGAAACTTCGCGCAAAAGTGGAATTTCTGTTTTACATTTCGCCTCCGCAATAGGGCAGCGCGGATGAAAAGGACAGCCGCTTGGCGGATGGATCGGCGACGGCACGTCGCCCGGCAAAACAATTCGTTTGCGTTTCGATTCCGGGTCAACTTCCGGCACAGCGGAAATCAGCGCCTGCGTGTAAGGATGCTGCGGGTCGCGGATGATGGCCTTCGCCTCCGCCGCTTCGACAATTTTTCCAAGATACATCACCAGCACGCGATGGCTGATGTGCTCGACCACTGCAAGATCGTGCGCGATGAAGAGATACGCGATGCCGCGCTGCTGCTGTAGATCGCGGAGCAAATTTATTATTTGCGCCTGCACCGAAACGTCCAGAGCGCTCACCGGCTCGTCGCAAATAATTAATTCAGGTTCGACGGCGAGCGCTCGTGCGATTCCGATTCTCTGACGTTGCCCGCCGGAAAATTCATGCGGATAACGTTGCGCGTAAACCGGGTCGAGACCGACGTCCTTGAGCAGTTCAAAAATCCGTTTCTGCCGCGCGGATTTGCTGTCGGTCAGTTTGTGGATGTCCAGCGCCTCGCCGACGATCTGCTCGACCGTCATGCGCGGATTGAGCGAGCCGTAAGGGTCTTGAAAAATCATCTGGAACTTGCGCCGCCGCGCGCGCAAGGCCGCGCCGCTCATTTGCAGGATGTCCTCGCCGTCGAGCGAGATTTCGCCCGCCGTCGGTTCGACGAGCCGGACGATGGCGCGGCCGAGCGTCGTCTTGCCGCAGCCGCTTTCGCCGACGAGACCGAGCGTTTCGCCCGGCGCGATGCTGAAGCTCACGTCGTCCACCGCCTTCACGAATTCGCGGACGCGGCTGAACATCCCGTGCTTCACGGGAAAATGCACCTTCAGATTTTTGACTTCGAGCAGCGCGTTCATGCAATTAAAAGTCCGTCAAAATAAAACTGAGTCCGCAGGAAAAGCGGAATCAAACAGGCATCGTATCGTCACGCGGTTGGCTGTGCTCCTTTCAAATTTTCAATTTATTGATAACAAAACCATGTTCACCAATTTCCATCAAGCGTTATCGCGCAGCGGACTTGAGCAGTTTTTAACATAGCTACGATTGGCCGTGATTTTCTTTCAGGCGGCATTCACCCGATTAGCAGAATTGAATCCCGTTCATTTGATTAATCCTGTCTCCGCGTTTGTTCAGTTGAAGTCAGCCGGTTCATCGGTTATTCTCTGAAGACTATGACTTTGACGGAAAAATTACTCGCACGCGCTTCAGGCAAAAAATCCGTGCAGGCCGGCGACAACATCTGGGTCAACGCCGACGTGCTCATGACGCACGACGTTTGCGGGCCGGGCACGATCGGCGTCTTCAAGCGCGAGTTCGGCAAGACTGCGAAGGTCTGGGACAAAAACAAAATCGTCATCATCCCTGACCATTACATCTTCACCGCCGACTCGAAGTCCAACCGCAACGTGGACATCCTCCGCGATTTCGTGAAGGAGCAGGACATTCCGTATTTTTACGACGTGATTGACGACCCGAACGGTCATTGGCATTTCGACGCGAGCAAGGGGATGTTGAACAAGCAATATGGTTCGCGTTACGCGGGCGTCTGCCACACGGCGTTGCCGCAAAAAGGCCACACGCGTCCGGGCGAAATTCTTTTCGGCACGGATTCGCACACATGCATGGCGGGCGCGTTCAATTTATTTGCAACTGGAATTGGAAATACTGACGCCGGTTTTGTGATGGGCACGGGCAAGTTGCTCATCAAAGTTCCCGAGACGATGCACTTCCGCCTCGAAGGAAAATTGCAGCCAGGCGTGATGGCAAAGGACGTCATCTTGCATTGCATCGGCGAAATCGGTTTCGACGGCGCGACGTATCGTGCGATGCAGTTCGATGGCGAAGGCGTGAAATCGCTTTCCATTGACGACCGCATGACCATCGCGAACATGGCGATTGAGGCAGGCGGAAAAAATGGCGTTTTTGAATTCGATTCGCGCACGCAGGAATACGTGGACGCGCGCACGCAAACGAACGGCACGAAACGCAATTACACGCCCGTCGAACGCGATCGCGATGAAAAATTCGTTTATGAACTCGTCGTTGACTTGAGCAAGCTCGAACCGACCGTCGCGTGCCATCCCGATCCCGGCCAGCGCAAAAAAGCGAAGGACATGGGCGACACAAAATTAGATCGCGCCTACGTCGGTTCGTGCACCGGCGGCAAGACGAGCGATTTCGTGGAGTTCGCAAAGATTTTGCGCGGCAAGAAAGTGACGATTGATACGTTCGGCGTGCCCGCGACGCCGGAGATCGTGCACGATTTGCAGACGACGTATTGGGGCAACGAAACTGTCTGGCAGATTCTTGTGGGCGCGGGCGTGCAGATGACCGAGAACGCCGGCTGCGCCGCGTGCCTCGGCGGGCCGGTGGACACGTTCGGCCGCATCAACAAGGCGGGCATCAATTGCATCAGCGCGACGAACCGGAATTTCCCCGGCCGCATGGGCGACAAAGAATCAAAAGTGTTCCTCGCCTCGCCGATGACCGTGGCCGCGAGCGCGATCGCGGGGAAAATTGTTGACCCGCGTGAGTATTTGGCAAATTGAAATTATTTCGGCAGTAGTTCCGCGCCCGGCAGATAAAGCGTGAACGTCGTGCCTTCGCCGGATTGCGTGTGGACGTGCAGCGCGCCGTTGCCTTCCTTGATGAGCCGCTGGACAATGTTCAATCCTAAACCGGTTCCCTGTCGCGGGCCTTTTGTGGTGAAGTAAGGCTGGAAAATTTTCGGCAGCACTTCCGACGGAATTCCCGGCCCGTTGTCGCGCACCCATAATTTCACCAGCGGCGCGGTGTTTTCAAGGCTTTCGACATTGAGCAGCCGGTCGTTCGAGCCATCCTTGAACTTTGTCAAATCAAGCGGCGCGCGCAAACTTTCTCCGCCGACTTCGACGCGATGGCTAAATTGCGCGCATTGGAACGCGTTCACAGCAAGGTTCAGCAAAATCTGGATCAGGTCCGTGCCGTTCATTTTTGCCGCGATGTCCTCGGTGAGCGGCATCGTAGAAAATTCATTTTCCAAAAGGCTCGGATGCACGCGCACGAGCTGGTCCAGATCGTGAAGCAACTGGTTCACGCTCACGCTCGGCGCGGTTTCGTCCGATTGGCGGCGGAGAAATCCGAGATAGCGCCGCGAAATCTCAATGCAATTCGTCACCTGCCGCGCGATGATGCGAAGGCGATCCTTGATGAATTCCAAATCCTCGACTTGCAGGCGATCCATGTGGTTGAGGTGTTTGCTCAACACCTGCACGAAACCGGAAATCACGGTAAGCGGGCCGTTGATGTCGTGGATGATGCTCGCGTAAATGTCGCCGCGAGTCTTGGCAATTTGTTCCTCGATGCGCTGGCTCTGCAATTCGGCGATTAATTCCTGAACTTTTTCTGCGCTGCTGTGGATTTCGCTTTCGAGCATCCGCCGCTGCATCGCCTGATTCACGGCGGCGCGCATCTGCGCGATGTCGAACGGCTTGTTGATGTAATCGCACGCGCGAAGGCGAAGCGCCTGGCGAATCGTGTCCGTGGTCTCGAACGCCGTCATCATGATCGCCTCGATGTCGGGCTTCACATATTTCAGACGCTCCAAAACTTCGATGCCCGACATTCCGGCCATGCGGATGTCCAGCACGGCGACATCAATTTCATTTTCCTG
>Ga0210398_10003812_pt1 | contig 14321 bp, 9 predicted proteins | sample IncBWC4OmetaG_FD_161047 | JGI IMG/M metagenome (GOLD analysis project Ga0210398, IMG submission 161047) | Forest soil microbial communities from Barre Woods Harvard Forest LTER site, Petersham, Massachusetts, United States - Inc-BW-C-4-O | ecosystem: Environmental > Terrestrial > Soil >...
GTCTTGTCGGCGACTTGGAAGCTGGGGTCGATGGGCGTTCCCAGCGGCGGCGGGTGCACGGTCTTGCCGCGCTTGAATACTCGAACCGGCGCGAGCTTCTCCATGTTCCGATAGCCCCAAGCCTGCTGCTCCGGTGTCCACGTGAGGATCGCCGCGCCCCCGGGCGGAAGGGGCGGGTCGGCGGGCAGCGCGTCCGAGGCACCGGCGCCGCACAGCCATGCAAAACCAATCGTTGCGACAAATATTTTTTTTATCATTTCTCACGCTCGCGTGAAGGGAGGCGAGCCCCCACCTTAGCGCAAGACAGGGGCGATTAGAAAAATTGCGGTGGCGTGCCGGGGTGGCGGTCGTTGTTTTTTTGCTCATGCCAGGTTTGATAGGCCGTCGCAGCAACGTGGCCTCGCCTTGGGCGCGACGGGGCGGATTCGAGTACGAGCCGAGCCGGCAACTGATATACCAAGGTGGTCCATGCGCACACCTGGAGCGCTCACGCGCGAACGCAATGGTTCGACCGAGGGTGCGACGCGCTTTCCATCAGGAACTCGGCGTGAAATTAACTTCAATAAACAATGAGTTGCGAGAGATTGCGTCGGCTTGACGCACGAACGCGCCGCAAAGAGGCGCGAGCGGCGCAGTGACGATTCAAAATGATGCGGCTCCCGTGCATCGACGATGGCCTTCTCGAGGGCTTTCCGACGTTGAACGAGCGTCAAGCAATTAACTCTTCTGGACTCCACTAGGTGGCTTCCCATCCACGGAGTGGCGTGTTGTAATCATCGGACAAATAGCTCCGGCAGCGTTGGGAATGAACAACGCGGCACGGAACTCGTTTATTGGGATCGTTTCTTTACCTAAGGGAGAGAAGAATGGGGAATACTAAACTGCAGTACGCGGTGCGTGCTGTGTTGGCCGCAGCTGCCGCAACGGCGGCGGGCGTACCGGCATATGCACAAACGGCTCCGGCCGCCGCGAGCGACACCGCCTTGCAAGAAGTCGTCGTCACCGGATCGCGCCTCGCGATTTCACCGAACGATGTCTCGATCAGCCCGGTCACCAGCTTGGATTCGCTCGACATTGCGAAATCGGGCTTGGTGCGCACCGAAGACCTGCTGAACAACTTGCCGCAGGTCGTCGCTGAACAGAGCGGCGGAACCTCGATCAGTTCCAACGGTACCGCCACGGTGAGTTTGCGCGGCTTAGGCTCGCAGCGAACCTTGGTGCTGGTGAATGGCACGCGCCTGGCGCCCGGCGCCGGATTGGGCACGACCACGACCAGCAGCGCGGATATCAATCAAGTCCCCGCCGACTTAATCGAGCGGGTCGACGTGCTGACGGGCGGCGCCTCCGCCGTGTACGGTGCCGACGCCGTCGCGGGCGTGGTCAACTTCGTGTTGAACACCCATTTCGAAGGTGTCCGGGTCGATGCGAATTATGGTTACGGCCGCTATAACAATGATCACCCCGACCTGCTCGCGAATCTCGCCGCGGCGGGCGATCCCGTTCCCGGCAGCGTGGTCGACGCAGGCTTCAACAAAGACGTCTCCTTTCTCGCCGGTTCGAATTTCGCCGACGGCAAGGGCAACGCGACCGTGTATGCCACGTACCTTAGAACTTCGCCCGCGGTGGGCTATCAGTACGATTACGCCGGTTGCAGCTTGAATACGCCGAGCACGCTGCCGGGTCCCGGCGGTTTGCATTGCGGCGGTTCCGGAACGCCGGCCACGGGACGCTTCGCGGTTTACGGCAGCACCACACCGGGTGGCCCGGTTGCGCCGGTCACGCCGGCTTCCGCCTACGCCGTCGATCCTGTGACGGGCGCCTTCAGGCCCTACAACAGCGCAACCGACAGCTACAACTACGGCGGCTTGAGCTTCCTGCAGCGCGCGGCGGAGCGCTACACGGCCGGTTCGTTCTTGAACTACGACATCAACGACAGCACCAATGTGTATTCGGATTTCATGTACGCGCGTAACAGCTCCGAGGCCAACTACGGCCCCAGCGGACTGTTCACCTACACGGCAGCGACCGTCAGCTGCGCCAATCCCTTGTTGACCGCGCAAGAGGTCGGGATCTTGTGCGCACCGAACGTCGTAGCCGCGAACCAGCTGGCCTTCCCACAAAACGCCGGCACCAACAACATCAACTTGTATGTGGGCCGGCGCGCGGTGGAAAACGGTCCGCGCGAAGACAACTATCTGTCCAACTCCTTCCGCGAGACGCTCGGCGTCAAGGGAAAATGGATCGAAGGCCTGTCTTACGATCTGTACGGTCAGGTCGGCATCAATACGATGCATGATTCTCAGGGCGATTATATCAACGCGACCAGTGCGACCAATGCACTGAACGTGGTTACAGATCCGGCGACCGGACAACCGGCCTGCGTGGCGGCGCTGAATGGCACAGCGCCGACTTGCGTGCCCTGGAACATCTTCCAAAAGGGCGGCGTGACGCCGGCGGCGATCAATTACATTAACGTTCCGGCGACTTACTCGGTGACCACTCAAGAGTTCATTGTCGATGGTTCGGTCACGGCGGATCTGGAAAAGATGGGCATGAAGTTGCCCACCGCATCGTCGGGCCCGAGCGTCAACCTGGGTGCCGAATATCGGTCGGAAAGCTACAAATTGGATCCGGACTATATCTTTGAGAACGGCTTGAATTCGGGCGGCAACGGTGCGCAGAGTCCGATCGACGGCGGATTCCATGTCTCGGAAATCTTCACCGAAGCGCGCCTGCCGATCTTCAACGATCTTCCGGCCGCGTATGACCTGTCCTTGGATGCCGGCTATCGCTATTCCAAGTACACCTCGGGCTTCAATACCAACACGTATAAGTTCGGCGTTGAATACGCGCCGATCAAAGACGTGAAGCTTCGCGCCGGGTATAACCGCGCGGTGCGCGCGCCGAGTGTGGGCGATTTGTTCGCTCCGGCGGTCATCGGGGCGGGCGGCACGGCGGATCCTTGTTGGGGACCGGTGGTCGGCGGCGTCGCCGGCACGACGGCAGGTACCATCCAAGGCCATGACTTTGCGTACTGTGCCCGGACCGGCGTGACGGCGGGGGAGTGGGGCAATATCAGCGCTAATCCCGCGGCGCAAATCAACACCTCCGTGGGCGGCAACATCAATTTGAAGCCGGAAATTGCCGACACCTTCACCTACGGCTTGGTGTTCCAACCCACGTTCGTGTCTAACTTGGTCGCGTCGCTGGATTTCTACTACATCCGCATCCAGGACACGATTGAGTCACTGACCTCGAACACCATTATCAATAATTGCGGCCAGAACGACGCGGGTTGCAACCTGATCCATCGCGGCGCCGGCACCGGCTCGCTGTGGTTCAATAACAATGACTTCGTGACGGCGACCGAGGAGAACATCGGAACCATCAGCACCAAGGGAATCGACCTGGCGTCGCACTATTCGTTCGACACCGGGTACGGCAAGGTGGGAATTCAGTTGTTAGGCACGCGGGTGCTTAACTTCTATACGGCGCCCATCGCCGGCGGCGCGGCGTATAACTGCGCCGGCTACTGGGGCACCACTTGCGGTGCGCCCACTCCCCACTGGAGACATGTGCTGAACACCGATTGGCAGGCGCCCTGGGCGGGACTGGATCTGTCGGTGCGCTGGCGCTACATCGGCCCAAGTCAGACCGACCATTCGAGCCAAGACCCGCAGCTGGCAGCGACTTACTTCCTGCCGACCGCGCATATCGGTGGATACTCGTATATCGATCTGTCTCTGGAGGCGCCGATTGCTTCGACGGGTATCGACCTTCGCGTCGGTGTGAACAATCTGAGTGGCAAGATGCCGCCGATCATCCCCAGCGGCAGCTACTCGGAATGCCCCAACACTTCATGCAATGACAACACCTGGGTTGGCACGTATGACACGTTGGGCCGTTACTTGTATGCCCATATCCAAGTGAAGTTCTGATCGAAGAATAGAAAATCTCTCGATAAATTGCGGCGGGCCTCAAAACCCGCCGCTTTTTTTTGCGGTTGAAACTCAGTCGAAGCGCGGGTAGTCGTCGACCAAATCCGCGAGCGCGATCTTCAGAGGGTCGAGCCAGGGCTCGAAATGGCGCCACTGCTCCAGCCCCGCGGTATAAATGGGTTGGCGCACCTGTTCCGAGCTGATGGTCTGTGCGACGCGTCGATTCTCATAGAATCGCAGGCACTCCGGCTCGAACGGCAATCGGCAGTAATCCAGCAGCCGGCGCACTTCGTTTTCGGTGTCGGTGACCAGCCGTTCATAGTGGAGGCGATAGACCCGGCCTGGCAGCACCCGGTCGATATGATCCATGAGATCCACGTAGTCGCGGTAGTACTGTCCCAGTTCACTGAGGTCATAGGCGAAGTTCATACCCGGGTTGAACAGCTGCTTGTAGCAGGCGAAGCCGCATGCCATGGGATGCCGCCTGGCATCGATGATGGCGGCACGCGGAAACATCAGGTGTAGCAGACCGAGGCTGGCAAAGTTGCCGTGCATTTTGTCGACAAACCGCGGCCTGCCGAGGGGCCGGTGTTTTTGGGCACCGGCGAGGTAGCGCGCCGCCAGCGCTTCGACCTGCGCCTCGCCGAGCGATGTCAGATTTTCCGGATAGCGCGCGGCCGTTTCAGGCGGCCCCGCCAATTCCCTCGCGATGGTGGGCACATACGCGAGCTCGCGCGTCCCTTCGATGCCGGAGTGGCTCGCCAAAATCTGCTCGAGCAGCGTCGAACCCGAGCGCGGCAGACCCACGATGAATATCGGATCGCTCGCCGGCTGCCCCCAGTCGGCGCGGTCGGAAAAGAAGCGCAGAGTAAAGGTCGCTTTGAAGCGCTGCACGAATGCCGTCGTGGCTTTCGGGTTGTAGTCGAAGGAGGCGCGGGCGAGGCGATTGCCGCGCCCATAATGGTCAAACGCTGCTGCAAATTCGGTGCGATCCTCCAGCGCTCGGCCAAGCGAGAATTCGAGGCCGGTGCGATCGGCGCCCGTCGGCGCGACGAGCGCGAGCTGGCGCTGCATGTTTTCAATTTCGGGCGGCGCAAAATGGAAGGTCTCGAAATTCGACAGCGCCCAATACGCCATGCCGTGTCCGGGCCGCAGCGCAATGGCGCGCAGGTAGGCCTCGACGGCCTCGCTTGAATGGCCGATGTAGCGCTGCTGATTTCCGGCCAGCAGCCAAAAATCGGCGTCGCCCGGGTGATCGGCAATCAGCCGAGTGATGATTGCCAGACCCTCGGCGTGGCGTTCGGCAAGCTGCAGCGCCAGCACCTTGAGAATCACGTAGCCGCTGTTGAATGGATCTGCCGCCAATAAGCGCTCGGTGAGCGGCAATGCCTCGTCGGTGCGGCCCTGGCGAATCATCAGCCGCACCAGCTGCTCGCGCGCCGAGCTGTCGCAGGGTGCCTCCGACAGGACGCGATTCAATGCGGCTTCTTCCGCCAAATCATCACCGCGACGCGACGCAATTGCGGCTAGCAGCGTGCAGGCGGCGACTTGGCTGCCCGCCCGCGATCGTTGTGTCACCAATGCTTGCGCCGTTTCCAGCCGGCCCTGATCGAATGCGGCGTAGGCATCGACGAGATCCGGCGGGTCGATCGCCAGCCTTCGGTATCGGGTGTAGGCGGCATCGGCGGACGCGGTTTCTGCCGCCAGCAGACGCTGCTCGGAGAGTTCGCGCCACGCGTCCGCGAGACCTGAATCAAGCTCAACGGCGCGCTCGAGCGCCGTCTTTGCCTCGCTGCTGCGGCCCGAGGCTGCATAAGTGCGGCCGAGTTCCAGCTGCACCAGTGCCGATCCGGGTTGGGCGTCAGCCAGGGCCGCGATGATGTCGAGCGCGCTTGATGAGTTGCCCAGCCGCCGGCACGCAGTGGTCAGCAGCAGTGTCGCGGCATCGTGTCCGGGATGACTCGCGAGCACGGCGCTGGCATACCGTGCCGCGGCAGCCGGATCGGTCTCGAGCAACATCGATGCGCGCATGAGCTCGAGGTCAGGGGAGGCACTCAATGTCAAATTCTCCCTAAATTAACAACGCTTAGGTGGGTGTTATACAATGACGCCGTGAATTCTGCTGCCCCTACGCCGCTCGATGAAGCGACGATCATTCGTGCATTACAAGCTTCGAAGGCCGAAGAGGCCGCCGGCCATATGCCGGAATCCGATCGGTTGCTGGCCAATGTGGCGCAGCGTGCGCCGAACCACCCGGCCGTGCTCAACGAACTGGGCGTGCGCATGCTGGCGCGCGGTGTCCCTGATCAGGCGCAACTTCTATTCAGCCGCGCGGCGACGGCAAATCCCAATCAACCCTCCATCTGGGCCAATCTTGCCAGCAGCTTAAAGGCGCTCGGCCGACGTCTCGAGGAGTTCGATGCGATCGAGAAAGCTCTCGCGCTCGAGCCGCGACATCTATCGGCGCTCTTGCAGAAGGCCGATTATCTCGAGCAGGCCGGCGATCCGCGCAATGCCGCGCAAGCCTACCAAGCGGCGCTCGATTCCCTGCCCGCCGGCGCGCCTATTCCGCCGCATCTGAAATCCGCTTTCGAGCTTGCCAGAATCAAGGTGGACGCCGATCGAGCGGCGCTGCGCGAGGCGTTTGAAAAACCGCTGGCGGCAATGCGCGAGCGCCACGGTGGCCAAGCGCAGCGGCGCGTCGATGCCTGTTTGGACACCTTGATGGGCAAGCGCCGGGTGTACCACTCGCAGCCGACGTGGATGTATTTTCCTGAATTGCCGGCGATCGATTTCTTCGATCGCTCTTTATTTCCTTGGCTCCCCGCGCTCGAGGCCGCCAGCCCGCAAATGCGCACCGAACTCATGCGGGTCCTGGTCGCCGATCGCGAGGGTCTGCAGCCCTACCTCGATTTCGCCGACGGGCTGCCCATCGATCAGTTCAAGGAGTTGAACCGCTCGCGCAAATGGAGTGCGTACTTTCTGTGGAATCAGAGCCAGCCGAATGCGGGGCACATCGCTCGCTGCCCCGTGACCGCGCGAACGCTGGAAGAAGTGGTGCCGCGTTGTCGCGTGGCAGGCCGGGCTCCCACTGCATTCTTTTCCATTCTCGATCCGAATACGAGGATTCCAGCGCACACCGGCATTACCAATACCCGCTGTACCGTGCACCTGCCCCTGATCGTGCCGCCGAATTGCGGCTTTCGAGTGGGTGCCACGACGCGCGAATGGGTGCAGAATGAGGCGTGGGTGTTCGACGATACCATCGAGCATGAAGCCTGGAATTTGTCGGACACGCCGCGGGCCGTATTGATTTTCGACATCTGGAATCCATTGCTCAGCGCCGCGGAGTGCGACATGATTCAAACCGCCACCGAAGTCTACGGTCAGTACTATTCGCATCGTCCGGTAAACGGCGCATGAACCGCTGCAACACCGGCGCCGTGCTGATATTGATGGCCACCGCAGCGGCGGCCGGGCCCAGCAACGATGACATGGCGCGCTGCGCCGCCATAGCCGCGATTGATTTACGCGTCGCCTGTTACGACGCACTGGCGCATCGGCCGGCAGATAAGCCGAGCGCCGCTGCAAAGAGCACAGCGGCGCCCGCTGCGGCACCCGTAGCCGTACCCGCGCCGGTAGCAACTGCGCCCGCTGCGGCGCCGGTACCCGCGCCTGCAGGCGCCGCGCCATTGAATCAAGCACCGGTGTCAGAGGCGGCGATTGCCGCGGATCCGAAAAACTTTGGCTTTTCGCCCGTGCAGAAGCACATCGCCGACCTGGGGCCGAAATCAATTGCGGCACACATATCCAGCGTGAGCTCGGATCAATTGGGGCGCACGTTCGTGGTGCTCGACAACGAAGAAACCTGGTCGGTGTTGGACAATGATGGGCGTTTGAGTTCGGGCGATGCCGTTACGATCAAACGGGCAGCAATGAGTTCGTATCTCATGTTTACAGCCTCGAATCATTCCTTTTGGGTACACCGAATAAAATAAATCTCCTTTAGTACCTCAGGCGCTCGATCCACGGTTTGAGCGCCGCCAGCGCAGGCGTCAAATGCGGCTCGTAGTGTCGCCACTGTGCCGTGGCAGAGGTAACGAGTCCTTGAGACAGTTGCGCCGTGCTGGGGGTGGCATGCTCGCGGGCCTGCACGCGATGCGCGAACTCGCCCATGCTCGCCATCCAGTCGAGCGACAAGTAATCGCATATGCCGCGCATTCGCTGCTCAAAATTTTCGATCAGACTTTCATAGCGCACCTCATGCCAATCGAGCGCGAGGTTGCGCTTGGCGGTGTACGCAAACTCCATGACGGCGTCGTAGAAAGCAGCGGCCCCCGGCACCGTGAGGAATTCGTACATCGACGGATTCATCTGAAAACGGCGTCTAAAACAACTCAATATGACATCGCGCGGGTCGCGGATGGCGAAGAGGATTTTTGCCTTGGGAAAAAGTTTCGCGATCAGCGGCAACTTCAAGCTGTTCAAGGGGTGCTTATCGAGGAATATTTTGCCCGCGACATCGACACCCGCGCTGCGCACGCCGCGCCAGTAGGCGTCGCGCAGGGCATCCAAGACAGCCCCATCGGCGCGCATCAGCGCCTGGAAATTCACCGGCTCGCGCATGAAGGCGAGCACACCGTCGGCCAGCAACTCATGCTCCTCCAGGCTCACGACACGCGGATTGCCGTCCAGCACGACCTCCACCAAGGTCGTGCCGGTGCGGGGAAACCCCAGCAAGAAAGCATGCCCCGCGGCCTCCGAGGATGGCGCCTCGTGAGCTGACCCCGGGGAGTCGAGCTTTTTCACCGCGGCGGTGAGGGCGCGCGCATACCCCAAGAGGTTGGATCCGGCAAAACGATGATGAATCTGCCGCAGCGAGAGATTGCAGGTGCTGTACGCCTCGAAAGCCTCGTCGTAGCGGCCGGCGGCGTCGAACACGTCCCCCAACAATCCGGTCGCACGCGCCCGATCGAGAGGCCCCGCCCGCGAATCATTGATCAACTGCCGAAGCAGCTTTTCAGCCGACGCTTGGTCGCCTTCGGCCAAATCTGCGGCTGCCACGGACAGGATCGCGTCGGGAAACCCCGGCGCAGCCGCCAGAGTTCGATCCGCCCACTGGCGAGCCTCGGCGTGTTGGCCGCGGTGCGTGGCGATCGAAGCCAGCGCCGCCGTCGCCGAGAAATTCTTCGGTTCGAGTTCGAAGGCGCGCAGCTGGCTTTGCTTAGCGGCTCCTAAGGAGCCGAGTGCCATGTGCGCGTTGCCGCGGTTGACGTAGGCAAACGCTAATTCCGAGTGCTGCTTCAACAATTCATCAATATGGTAAAGCGCTTCGGCGGGGCGATCGAGGCGCTGCAGGCACAGTGCCAGCGCATTGCGAGCGCCGACGTCATTCGGGGCGATCGCTACGGCGCGTTCCAGCAGCCTAAGCGCCTCGAGGTACTTGCCTTGTTGTTCAAGGCGCGTCGCCACGATGTTCAAGAGCATGGGATGTTCAAACCCAGCCTCGAGGGTCTCCTCGGCCAGGGCCGCGGCGGCCACAAAATCGCGGTTCTGCGCAAAGCGCAGCACCGTGCGCAGGGTTTCTAGGTCAGATTCAAGATTTCGAGCCATATTGTGCCGACATTTGTTTGCGCTCAAGGCTACCGGAATCGGCCGGATATGGGAAAATTATGGATTACTCGCGGTCGAGGTGTTCTTGAGCGAAGTTTCCGAAGCGATGGGCCAGGCAGCGCAATTGCATCACCAGAATCACGTCGCCGAGGCGATGGCGGCGTACGGAGCGATTCTCACCCGCTGGCCGAAGCTTGCCGACGCTTGGTACAACCTCGCCATCCTCCAGCGCAAGACCTTTCGTTTCGAAGAGGCGCTCAATTCTTATCAGCGGGCGCTCGCCGCCGGCATAGCGCGCCCGGAAGAAGTCCATTTGAATCGCAGCGTCATCTTCAGCGACTTTCTGCGCGATCACGTCACTGCGGCAGCGGAACTTCAGCAAGCCCTCACCTTGAACCCTGCCTATGCCCCTGCATTGCTGAATCTGGCGAATCTATATGAAGACCTCGGCAAGCGCGCCGAGGCCAGCTCATTGTATGCGCGGATCTTGAGCATCGAACCGCAGAACTTCGAAGCCCTGGCGCGGTTCGCAAATTTGCAGCCGGCGGCCGGAGTAAATGATGCGCTCATCGAACGGCTCCGTAACGCGTTGACAGCGTCCTCCGCCATGAGCGATCGGGCGAGCCTGGGCTTTGCGCTGGGCCGGCTGCTCGACGCCAAGGCACGCTACCCCGATGCATTCGCAGTCTACAGCGCGGCCAATCAGGCGAGCCTCTCCAGTGTTGGACCGCATGCCGTGCCCTATGATCGCGCCCAACTGACCGCGTTCGTCGATCGCATGATCGCCGACGGTACGCCGCGCGCCCGCGCCCACACGTTGGATTTACCGCCGTGGCCCATTTTCATCGTCGGGATGTTTCGCTCGGGATCGACGCTGACAGAACAGTTGCTCGCCGGGGCTCCAGGGGTCGCCGCGGGCGGCGAGATCAATTTTCTGCCGCAGCTGATCAACACTGAGCTGACGCCGTTTTTTGACTCCTTGGCGGCTATGACCGTAGAACGGCTGGACGGCATCGCGGCGCTCTATCGTGCCGAACTTCTGCGTGCCTCGGCGGGCGCCTCCTTTGTGACCGACAAGCGCCTCGACAATTTTCTGTACGTCGGTTTCATCAAACGTCTGTTTCCGGATGCCAAGATCGTGCATACGACACGCAATCCTTTGGATAACTGCCTGTCCATTTTCTTCCTGCACCTCGAGCAACAGATGAGCTATGCCTTGAACATCCAGGATATCGGGCACTTCTACCGCGAGTATCGGCGTCTGATGGCGCATTGGAACGCCGAATTCGCCGGCGAGATCTTCGAGTTCAATTACGATGCGCTGGTGAAAGATCCGGAGCCGCAATTCAAAGCCCTGTGCGAGTTCCTGGGAGTTGCGTGGCCGGGGCAGGTGCCGAAGGTCGCCGCGCGTAGCGCCGCCATCCAGACGGCCAGCGTGTGGCAGGTTCGCGAACCGCTCTACAGCACCTCGTCCGGACGCTCGCGTCACTACGTTGACGAACTGAAGGAGTTGCGCCAGGAGTTGGCGGATCTCCTATGAGCACCGCACCGCAAAGCGTCGTGCCCATTCTCGCAACGCCGCTGGGCTTTGCGGCGATTCCGGATGCGGAGCAGCTGAATCCTGCCTTGCGCGATCTGTTCGCGCGGCGCGCCGCCGCCGACCGCCGGCCCGCGCCCAATCCGCTGCGCTATTCCAGCACCGATGACCTCACGGAATGGCCGGAACCGCCGGCGCGACTACTGGCGCAGGGGATCGCGGCGGCCGTTTACTCGCTGCTGAGCGGCGTATGCGACTTGAGCGAGGCGCAGCTGCGATCCTTCAAATTGGAGATGCGCTCCTGGTTCACCATTGTGCGCACGAATGGGTCGGTGCCGGCCACCAACTATCCCTTAAGTGCTTGGTGCGTCGTTTACTGCGTGACGGCGGCACCGCCCGTCGAGGACCGGCCCGATAGCGGCGTCGTGCGGCTGTACGAGTCGCGCCTGGGCTCAACCTTTCAAGACGCAACCAACTCGGTGCTACGGATTCCCTATTCGCAGATGCACTACTGGTGGCGACCGGTGGCGGGGAGCCTGCTGCTCTTTCCCGCATCGCTGACCCACGAGGTCGCGTTGCTGCGCGCCGCCGGAGAATTGGTATTGGTCACGGCGCGTTGCCGGTTCATCGCCCCCGGCCAAAAAGGCTGGTCGCGATGGTAAGCAGCGCGCTCACGGTACGGTCGGTGTTCGCGACGCCCTTCGGCACGGCGCGGCTGACGAATTGCGAGCGCCTCAACAACGAGCTGACTGCGCTGTTTCTGCAGCGCGAAACCGGCGAGCATCGAAATCCCACACCGAGCCATGTGCCGCAGACTGAAACCTTCGAGAGCCGTTTCAATTTGTTCCACTGGTCCGAGAGCTGCGTGCAGGAGCTGCGCAACATCATGCTGAACGCCGTGGCTCAGATGGTGATCGAGACCACCTCGCTGAAGCCACAAGATATCGCCAAGCTCAACTTCCAAAATCACACCTGGTTTCATATCTCACGCTACGCAGGATCTTTCGTCGCGCACAATCACCCGCTGGCGTCGTGGTCCGCGGTGTACTGCGTACGTGCCGGCGAAAGTGTTCCGCAGCATCCCGATAGCGGTGTGCTGCGATTCCTCGATGTCAGGGCGGGGGGCAACGCGTATCTGGATCCCGCGAACGCGACCTTGCAGCGCGCTTATGCCTTGGCTCCCGTAGAATTGAAACTCGAGGCAGGGCAGCTCGTGGTCTTCCCCTCCTACGTCTTCCACGAAGTCACGCCTTTTTACGGCAGCGACACCCGCATCACGGTCGCCACCAATTGCTGGTTCGGCTGAAGGATCTTGAAATGAACAGCACACCGGCTGCCCAAGGCAGCCTGCTTTTGAATGTTGCGCGCCAAGCCATGACGAGCAATGGCTTGCAGCCGGATTTCGGCGCCGTAGCCTTGCAGCAGCTGGCATCGATCACGGCGCCTGCGAGGGATTCGAGTCCAGAAATCCGCAATTTGCGCAGTCTTTTGTGGGCGTCGATCGACAATGACAATTCGCGCGATCTTGATCAGCTCAGCGTCGCCGATACTTCAAGCCCCGGCGCGCTGCGGATCTTGGTGGCAATTGCCGATGTGGATGCGCTCATCAAGCCGGGCTCGCCCATTGACGCTCATGCGCGCCTCAATACGACCTCGGTTTATACGCCGGCGGCGATTTTTTCGATGTTGCCTGAAAAGCTCTCCACCGACCTCACCTCGTTGGGCGAAAGTCAGGAACGACTCGCCCTCGTCTGCGACATGACCATCAATGCCGCGGGCGCGATCGTGCAGTCGGACTTGTATCGCGGATGGGTGGTCAATCGCGCCAAGCTGACCTACAACGCGGTGGGCGCCTGGCTCGCGGGCACCGGTCCCGTGCCTCCGGGTGTAGCCGCTGTGTCCGGCATGGATCAGCAGCTTCGTACCCAGGACAAAGTGGCGCAGTTACTGCGCGCGGTCCGCCGCGCCCGGGGGGCGCTCGACTTGCAGACGATCGAGACGCAGCCCGTATTCAGCGCGGGCGCCTTGAGCGATCTTCTCCCCGACGAACCTAATCGAGCGAAACAATTGATAGAAGAGTTCATGGTGGCCGCGAACGGTGTGACCGCGAAATTTCTTACGGCCGCTGGCTTCAGCGCGCTGCGCCGCGAGTTGCAAGAACCCAAGCGCTGGGATCGCATTGTCGCGCTCGCGGCGCGCTCAGGAGAGACATTGCCGGCCGCACCGAGTGCGCCGGCGCTGAACGCCTTTCTCACCAAGCGCCGCCAAAGCGCGCCTGATCTTTACCCCGACCTGTCGTTGTCAGTCATCAAGCTCTTGGGGTCGGGTGAATATGTCCTGGAAAAACCCGGACAACCCGTTACCGGACATTTCGGCCTCGCCGTGGTCGATTACACGCACTCCACGGCACCCAATCGGCGCTTCCCCGATCTCATCACGCAGCGCCTGCTCAAGGCGGCGTTGACCAAGCGCGCTTCGCCGTATGCCGATGCGGAGCTTCAAGATTTGGCGGCGCATTGCACCCTGCAGGAGCACAACGCGGCGAAGGTGGAGCGTGCCGTGAACAAATCGGCGGCCGCCTCCCTGCTAGCTTCGCGCATCGGAGCGAAGTTCGATGCCATTGTCACCGGCGCATCGGATAAAGGTACGTGGGTGCGCATTTCCTCGCCCACGACCGAGGGAAAAGTGGTCAAGGGATTCGAAGGATTGGATGTGGGAGATCGCGTGCGCGTTGTGCTGCTACGCACCGATGTCGCACACGGCTTCATTGACTTTGCGAGAATTTAAGTAAATATGAAAAACCATGCCAAAGATTCCCTCGCGTACCTGGATCCGGAGTTTCTCGCCAGCGACGACGCGCGGCCGCTGCGAATCATCGCCGAGTATTTGAATCCGCTACGCCGTCTGCGGCTGCAGCGCGTGCACGACACCATTGTGTTCTTCGGTTCCGCGCGCTTGTCGGCGGAGGGACCGCTCGGCCGCTTTTACACCGAGGCGCGCGAACTTGCGCGGCTGGTCACGGTGTGGTCATCGACGCTGCCCTCGCACGTACATCGCTTTGTCATCTGCTCGGGCGGCGGGGGCGGCATTATGGAAGCGGCAAACCGCGGAGCGCGGGATGCCGGTGGCCGCTCGATCGGCCTGAACATCAACCTGCCGCACGAGCAAGAGCCCAATCCTTACGTCACGCCCGAGCTGCTGTTCAAATTTCGCTATTTCTTCATGCGCAAACT
>Ga0210398_10003813_pt1 | contig 14318 bp, 7 predicted proteins | sample IncBWC4OmetaG_FD_161047 | JGI IMG/M metagenome (GOLD analysis project Ga0210398, IMG submission 161047) | Forest soil microbial communities from Barre Woods Harvard Forest LTER site, Petersham, Massachusetts, United States - Inc-BW-C-4-O | ecosystem: Environmental > Terrestrial > Soil >...
GAACCGCCGAGAAGATCTCCTCGACATGGATCATCAATCCCCGGCTTTCCGATTTCTTGCGGCGAAACGCTGCCAGATCTTCCGGGGGATATTCGCGCGTGGATATGACGGTCCACAATACGGCAGCCAAAAAGGTTGCGGCACCCAAATAAAACGAGAGCCGCACCGTAACGGGAATTGCGCTGGCCGAATCTCGTTGAGAGACATGGAAGGCATTCGTCAGCAGCCAAGGCAGCGCCGAAGCCAGAACAGCGCCCAGTCCGATGAACAGACTCTGCATGGCGAAGCCCTCGGTCCGTTGCTCTTCCGGCAAAAGGTCCGCGACGAACGCGCGAAACGGCTCCATGCTGATGTTGATGGATGTGTCTAAAATCCAGAGCAGTCCGGCGGCCATCCACAACGCAGAACATCGCGGCATCAGAATGAGCGCCAGGGAACTTAAGAATGCTCCCGCCAGGAAGTAGGGCCGCCGGCGGCCCAGGCGGGTCCAAGTGTGATCGCTGGCGTTGCCGACGAGAGGTTGCACGATCAAGCCGGTGAGCGGCGCGGCCAGCCAGAGAATGGGAATCTGATCGGCACGAGCACCCAGGTATTCGTAGATGGCACTCATGTTCGCCATCTGCAGGCCCCAGCCAAACTGGATGCCGAGAAAACCGAAGCTCATGTTCCAGATTTGCCAGAAACTCTGCCGAGGTTTTTGCATGATTTGCCGTTACGGCTAAGGGAGAATTTCATCGCCCAGCATCCGGAAACGATTTACTGGCGAACGGCCAAGAGTTCCGTTTCCACGGGCACGCCATGCCGGACTTTAACGTGGAGCAGGGCTTCGAACGGTTTCACTCCTCCGGACTTGGACGGGGTCAGGCGCGACAGCAATTCCTTGACGGAATTCCTATGGCACGCATATTCGGCGGCCGCCTGGGTGCCGAACGTCGTGGTGCCCGCAAAGATCATCACTGAGCGCACCGGATCCATTCCCGGCATGAAAGCAATCAGCGCGTAGTCTTCGGTCAGAGGCGAAGCGTAGGGACTAGCCAGAAACACTCGCTGCTCGTCACCCTGGGGATGTACATTGACGATCCCCAGATCTCCCTTGCGCGGCCCGTCAGTAATCCGCTGGAACACGAATTCACGAGTGTTGGGAATTTCGGTGAGGGTGAGGTTCTCGGAAGGGGAGCCAAGAAAGATGAGGTCGTTGTTCTTGACGTCGTCGAGAGAAAACAAGCTGCCACGTTTCACCCGAATCTGGCGATGAAGGCTTCCAAAGACGTCATCCAGTTCGTGCACCGCCAATACTTCGCCGACGCCGGTATAGTGATCCCAAATCGGCCCGGCGACATCTCGCGACACGCTGTAATAACGCATCCCGGTTTCGGGGCGGCCAATGAATGCGGCATTGCTGAAGATCAGCCAGGGCTCTTGCGGTCCAGTGATGAAAGGCTTCCAGAGTTGCTGAAGTTCGGTTGAAGCCTCGTCGACCGTACCGGCTAGCACGGTAGGTGCGACCTTGTGCCGGGACAGGAGGGCGATCGCCGTGAGGGAAACCACAAGGAGCACACCCAAGGTAACCGCGAGTATTTTCCAGTTGCGCAAACTTCGCGGAGAAATCCGTTCGCGACGATTGCTGCCGTTCGAGGATATCGCCAGGATTCTGCCGGCGTTCGGGTGACGACGGTGGAACTCAAGGTGGTAGCTGCCCTTGGGCAACTCTACGATGATGGAATCGTCGACTCCGTCCGAGCTGTAGTATTCGGCCAGCTTTGCCCGCAGACGCCCTGCCTGTACGCGAATCATGGAATCCAACTGCGGGTCGAAATCCACCGGCCGCCCAAAAACTTCGGTGGCGATCTGATACTCCTTCAGTCGCGCACCCGGGTCGTCGAGGGCATGTTGGGCGAGATAGCGAAGCAGCTTACACAGAGAACCGGAACCGTGGAGAGCATGGCTGGAGACAAGCAGATCAACCTGCTTTGAAAACTGGTCTCGGTCGGACATGAGGAGCCTGGTTACAGACTGTAACATGAAGGTAACAACCCAGCTAAGCTACTGCTAAATAGAAACTTGTTCGCGTAACTGTTTAGAAACCGCTTGAAACTTCTGTTCCGCCCTAGCGCAGTTTCAGACTGCATCCCGTAAGTCGCATCCGCACCACCCGACTGGTTCCCAGGGCTCGAAAGAAAACATGGTCATCCAGGCTATGCTCGTAAGCTCATGGTCGACTGGCTTCCGGCGTTCAGTCGAATTCACGAATCCTCTCAGCACCGATTCTCTTCCCGCAAAAGTAAAGCAACCGTGGCTGTCGCGATCATTCCCAGCATTGCAAAACTCTCGACTGCCTAATCCTGGCAGAGCCGCCAGCAACACCAAAAAATCTCACATCGCTCAGGTAAACAATTCCCCTGACGTGAGATGCATTTGCAGCCCTAACGGGTCTTTCGGATTATCAACTCTGGCCAGTTAGCACCGCAGAAACGAAGTGGCACGACGGAGGCGTAAAGACAATGAAGCATTTTAGCCTATCTTGGTTCTTGACGCTGTGGGGCGTGATTTGTTGGTCCATACTCTCCCTCGGCCAATCCGATACCGGCCGCATTGCCGGGACCGTTACCGACGCCTCCGGAGCTGTGGTTCCGGGCGCCACGATTATGGTGACCAACGTTGGCAAAGACCGGACCGTCACTGTGCAAAGTGGAACCGCGGGACAGTATTCGGTTCCGGCTCTTAGCCCAGGCGAGTACCAGGTCGAGGTGAAGGCGGCGAACTTCAAGTCGGTGACCCAGCAGGTCACGTTGGAAGTCAATCAGACGCTTCCCCTCAATTTCAGTCTTCCTTTGGGCGCCACCACGGAAAACGTAGAAGTGAGCAGCGCAGCTCCGTTGGTCTCGACCGACTCTTCGGACCTAGGAGAGGTGATTCAACAGCAGCAGGTCACCGATCTGCCTCTGAATACGCGCAACTTTACCCAGCTTGCGATTCTGGCTCCAGGCGTCAGCCGGGGGATGAACATCAATGGAAACACGAACGGCGCGAACGGCAATGCCGAAACTTATCGCTACAACAATAGCGGCGGCGCGACCCTGGTAGTCAACGGACTTCGCCCGCAGGCGAATAACTATCTGCTGGACGGCTTCGATAACAATGAGTCTTTGGTCAACACCATCATCTTCTTCTCAGAGCCGGATGCCATCCAGGAATTCCGGGTTGAAACCAACATTGCACCCGCGGAATTTGGACGGGCCGGCGGGGCCATCGTCAATACTTCGATCAAGTCCGGGACCAACCAGATCCATGGAACGCTGTTCGAATACCTGCGGAACAGTGCGTTGGACGCGACGCCCTGGACCAGCCAGGCCGATGCCAAGAAACTTCCCTTCAAGCAAAACCAGTTTGGCGCTACCGCGGGAGCGCCGATCATCAAGAATAAGCTTTTTATCTTTGGCGATTACCAGGGATTGCGAGCCTCGCAGCCCAACACTACGGACTACGCAACCGTCCCCACGGCGCTGATGCGCACCAGCGGCTTTACAAATTTTTCCCAAGTACCCACTCCCATCATCAATCCGATGACGGGAACGCCCTTCCCGGGCAATATTCTGCCGGCCAGCATGCTGAATCCGGCTGCGGTGGCCTATCTCAACGCGTTTCCTTCGCCGAATTGCAACAGCACCATCAATTCCAACTGCCAGTTCCTCACCAACAACTACACTACCAACAGGCAGAACATTACCGACTACAACGACTTCGATATCCGGGCTGACTATAACATTAGTTCCAAGGACACAGCCTTCGTCCGTTACAGTTACGGCAATGAAAGCTTCGACAGGACTTCGGAATTTCCCAGCCTGCCAGCCGGGTTTGGTTCCGGTCTGAATCCCACCAAGCCCTACTCGGCCGTGTTCGAAGAAACGCACCTGTTCACGAACAGCCTGATCAACGAGTTTCGCTTTGGTTTTATTCACGAAGACTACGCCTACTCTCCACCATTCCAGAATGAACCGCTCTCCGCCAATCTGGGCATCGTGAATGCAAACGTGAACGCGCTGAACCAGCCCGATCCGACTCTGGGCGGCGGTGCGCTGATCGGTGGCAACGGAACTCAGTTGGCCTACACCGGTGATTACGGGCTCTACGATGTTCCGCAAGATACCTGGCAGGAAGCCGATAATCTCTCTTGGGTCAAGGGCAAGCACACCCTTAAGTTCGGGGCCGACGTCATCCGCCGGCAAGTCGATTTCTTCCGTCCACTCACCGGCAAAGGCTTCTTCAACATGTGCGGAAACGGTACCAGTCCGGCGACGATTACCGGCTATGAGGTGACGGACCTGCTGGTGGGCTTTGTCTGCAGCTATAGCGAAGGGCCGGTGCTGGGATATTCGGAAACTCGAAACTGGGAATTGGGATTCTATGGCCAAGATGACTGGCGCGTGACGCGAAGGCTGACATTAAATCTTGGATTGCGCTGGGATATTCTGACCTGGCCGGTCGAGAAATTTAATCATCAAGCTAACTTCAACATCAATACCGGACAACTGGAGATTGCGGGACAGGATGGAAATTCGCGCAGCTTCATTCCGGTCTCTTACCATAACTTTGCGCCGCGCATCGGATTTGCTTACGACTTGTCCGGCGATGGAAAAACTAAGGTCGGCGGCGGTTACGGTATCTTCTATTTCGTTGATCGCGGCGGCATCAGCAATCAGCTGGCGCAGAACCCGCCATTCAGCGGACAGGAAACCTATACCTACCTCAACGGATACCGGATCACGTTTACTGGCCAGGCTCCGCTAGGCACCCAGACAGCTACAACCTGCCTAACCAGCTGTAACGCATCGCTTGCCACCAACCCCCTGCCATCGAAAGGGCCCATTATCGTCAATCTTGCCGACCCGACCAATGTGTCGATCTCAGTGGCCACCTTACCAACGAACGAGACACCAAATGTGCAGGAATGGAATTTCCAGTTCGAACGCGAACTTAGTCCGACCACGGTGCTGAGCATTGCGTATGTTGGGGACAAAGGCACTCACCTGGTGACCTACTACAACTACAATCGCCAGTTCTACAATACGTTGCCTTGCAGCGTTACATCTCCCGTAGGCTGTAACTTCCCAGCGCTGGGGGCGATTAACACGCAGGCTACCATCGGCAACTCGAACTACAACGCATTACAGATGACTCTAAACCGTCGCTTTACTCAAGGTTTGCAGTTTGGCGCGTCCTATACCTGGTCACATGCGATTGACGACTCACCTGATGCCTATGACGCCTACAATACAAACGTCGTCAACTATAAAGACCTGGCGGCGGAGCGGGCGAGTTCCGATTACGATATGCGGCACCGGTTTGTCTTCAATACCCTGTATGAATTGCCCTTTGGACATGGAAAGCATTGGGGAGGCAACTGGAACGGATTTACAAATGCCGTTCTGGGCGGCTGGCAAACGAACCTGATCTTTACCGCTCAGAGCGGCACACCATTTGACGTGCTTTGCGGCAACCAGAATCCGCCGGTCCGCTGCGATCTGGTTGGCAATCCCTATGCCGGCATCCCCAATAATTCTCTGGAGTACTTCAACCCTTCGGCGTTCGCACTCGTGCCGGCTAACGGTTCCGGAGTAACCCTAGGCCCTGGAACAACACCTCGCAACTATCTCGTTGGCCCTGGGATCATGGACATCGACTTCTCCACCTTCAAGAACTTCCGCATTACGGAGCGAGTGGTCACCCAGTTCCGGGCGGAGTTCTTCAATATCACCAACACGCCCCATTTCGTGCAGCCTGATTACAACTTTACCGACGGCAACTTCGGGAATCTTACCAACACTGCCTTAAGTTCGGAGCGCGAGATTCAGTTCGCTCTGCGGGTTTCGTTCTAACCTTTGACCCTGGGCGACAGGAGCATCTGCCTGTCCCTCATGTCCTTGAACTTCATGCAAAACCAACTTCGAGTTCGCGTTGCAGTGCGACCGTTTTGCCTGGCGGTCGCGGTTATAGTGTTGTCGGCAGTAGCTTCGCGTAACGTAGCCGCTGGCTCAGCATCAGCTTTAGCCGTCCCTGCTCTTGCCGCGCAGCAAGCGCCCAGGATTTTGAAAGTGGAGCCCCCAAACTGGTGGACCGGCTATGTTTCTCCGGTAATGCTTCTTCTTTACGGCGAGAACCTCAGTGACGCGATCATTTCAGTGCAGTACCCCGGAGTGCAGATCGGCAAAGTCCAATTGGAAGACGACGGAAAACACGCATTCGTTTGGCTGAACTTAGTTTCCGCCAAGCCTGGCACCGTAACTCTGAACATCAAGACCTCATCCGGCGATACCACTGCCAGCCTGCTTCTTTCCCAGCGCTCATCCCAGGTGGGGAAATTTCAAGGAGTCACCCTCAACGATGTCATCTACCTGATCATGCCCGACCGCTTCGCCGATGGTGACCCGGCTAACAATCTGCCGCCAGGAACCGCACCCGGGACTTACAACCGCAACAATGCTAGGGCCTATCACGGAGGAGATATCAAAGGCATCCAGCGGCATCTGCCGTATCTGAAGGATCTCGGAGTTACGATCCTGTGGCTTACTCCGTTATACGAGAATGATGATTCCAGCTCGGACTATCACGGCTATCACGCGGTCGATGAGTACGCCGTGGAAGATCATTTCGGTACGATGGCCGATCTGCAGACCCTGGTGGCGAGCGCTCACCAGCTAGGCATGAAGGTCCTGCTCGACATGGTGCCGAACCATGTAGGGCCCAAGCATCCGTGGGCCCAATCGCAGCCCACGCCCGGATGGCTGCACGGCACCGTCGAGCACCACATTAACAACTCGGATTATGATTTTGCGCCAGTCAGCGATCCCCACGCGGTGCCCGCGAACTATATCACCGCGCTGAACGGCTGGTTTGCCAACACGCTACCCGATCTTGCTCAGGAGAATCCCTTAGTCGCCAGCTATCTTCTGCAAAATGCCTTGTGGTGGACCGAGAGCGGCGGCGTGGACGGTTTTCGCATTGACACCTTTCCCTACGTTCCGAGGCAATTTTGGGCTTACTACCACGACGGGCTGTTCACTACTTATCCCCGTTTCTTCACCGTAGGGGAGATTTCCAGCACCGATCCCACCGTCACTTCCTATTGGGCTGGCGGCCAGACGGGCTTTGACGGCATCGACACCCGACTGACCACTCCGCTCGATTTCCCTATGTATGAGGCGATTCGCGAAGTGGTAGCTCATGGGGAGCCGGCCAAGAAGATCGTGGAAGTGTTGCGCCAGGATCGGCTCTATCCTCATCCGGAATTACTCGTCACGTTCATCGGCAATCATGACAAAAAGCGATTTCTGACCGAGGCAGGTGGCTCGCGAGACAAACTAAAAGTAGCATTTTCTCTGCTTGCAACTTTGCGCGGCATTCCTCAGCTCTATTACGGCGATGAGGTCGCCGTGCCAGGCGACGACGATCCCGACGATCGCCACGACTTTCCGGGCGGATTTCCAGGCGACGCACACGATGCTTTCACGCGTCGCGGGCGCACCCCCGAGGAGCAGGATGTCTTTGAGCACGTCCAGACTTTACTGAGGCTTCGCCAGCAGCACATCGCATTGCGCACTGGCCTGCAGAAGCATGTTGCGGTCGAGGACAAGTATTATGCCTTCACTCGCGAGGGCGATGGCGAACGACTCCTGATTGTGTTCCACAATGGCGACGCAGATGAAAACATAACCTTCGACTTAGCCAATACATCGCTCCTGGATATGAAGGCGTTGACTCCAATCTTCGGGTCCGCGCCTGTACGCCTGGAAACTGGGAAGTTGAGTGTATGGATGGCGGGCAATAGCGTAGTGATCTATCAGGTGCAATAGATTCCTGGCTACTGTGCCGGGACTCTCGTGCAACCTGTGAAGCTCCGGGCCAAACCGTGCCGGTCATCCGGCAGGCAGTCGAATGTCACGAAATCGTAATGTTCGGCTTGCTGTAACGACCGTGACGCCAGCCGAAGTGCGATGGCCACTCGGCTCCGGACTGGTCTGCTTTTGGTGAACAGGACTTTTCCGCCGCTGATCTTCTTTTCCGGACACAGACCGAGCCAGGGGCGAACGCCGACGCATTGCCGAGAGACATCTGTGCCTACTTCGCAGAGGATGACGTCTAGCACGGATGAAGCCAGGAGGACGGAAGCTGGCTCGCGACGGACCGATCGAATGGAGATACTGAAGCCATGGGCAGTGGGACACCTCGGTTTTCCTGCCGGGAACCTTCTTTACGTGCTGCGCATTGACGAGGCACACCTCTATCCCGCAGGACTCGAGGATGTGATACACGGGAATCCAATACACACTCGTTGACTCCATGGCCAGGGAGCGTATCCCGCACTGCTGTAGCCAGTCCGCAAGTTCATTCAGATCGCGGGTGAAGGTTGGGAAACTAGGGACAGGTCGGGGATCACGATCAGCCTAACTGCGACAAACAACTCGCTTGCACCTGCATCGATGCCGGCTGCATGCGGGTGCAAGATGGGCAAATTGCTCGCACCGTTTCTTGGATCTCTTCGCCATTGGCTCCTCCGAGGACCTGCCGGATGCCCAAGGCGCGAATCAAAGGCAAACTCCCAATTGAGATTGTCGTCAAAGCTGACGAGCGTCATCACACGTCTGTACGCAAAACTCGGACCCACGTTTATCGTCGGGCTTCTGAAGCGCCAATGTCGGCGCGGGCTGTAGGTGTCATCCAACCGGCGCAGATCATCATCGCTCTCCCCCCTGCTCCTTTGCTCCCTGTCTGGCAAACGCCAGTTGCACGCTTGTTGGGACTAATGTCAACACAGCACTTCGACGACATGCCGACAAACCGTAAAAGTGGATTGCTTCCGTGTGGCCGACAACACGCCCAATGACCCGTTTAGGGATGAGTGCTTGGCCAGCACCGGAGTAAACACTCTTGTATATGACATAAGGAAAGTATTTGAGCCTGGATCCATGTGCTCAGCCTAGTCGTAGACTCGCTGCACCCGTCACGCGCGGCCATGGCTTTCCATGCTCATGGGACGGTGTGCTAGCATGTGGCCGTCAAAACCATGATCCGCTTTGTCCGTTATGATTCATCTTGACCAAGCCGGAGCAGGAACCACTCGATCAGTAGTTCTCGCGCCCTCGCGAGATCTGGACCCGATCATCGAGCACTACTGGATTCAACACCCTCTGGTAGATGTGTTCCAACAAGCCTGGCGCGTCGTTCCAGATACAAATCCATATTTGATTTTTGTGGCTTCGCCTATGCAAAGAGCCGATTAATCGTAATCGCTCCTGGATTATCGGAGATGGTCGCGCGCGCGCAGTACGTTGCCGCGCCCGCGACTCAGTTATGTGCGCTCCATCGCCCCGGGGGCTTACGTTGTCCAAGGGTGGGGTGCCTCGGAGTCTATGGCACGGCTCGATCAGAGAGCACCTGACACACCCTGCCTCGAACAGCAAAAACAAACCCACTCTTCTGTACGACCGAAGGGTGGGTAAGAACTCCGGGCCGCTGACCCTAGACTAGCGGCTCCGACTATTACCTAATACTTATTGATTCCGAGCAGGAATTGAAGGCCATTCGGTACCCCCACTCCGGTCACGTCATCCCATCCTGGCGCCGTCGCCAACGATGAGTCGGTTCCGAACGACAGAATGCCCCAGTTCTGCGGAGCCCCTTGCCATACTGCGCTGACATAACTCCCCCCTGGAAAGTCGACCAGGTAGGATACGGAATAGGAAGGATGGCAGCCTCTTTGGAGCCATCGATGCTCGCATCCCGTTACGTTATAGGTTTGCCGATTCGAGTAGCTACTGGCCTGGATATCCGTGATGGCGGAAGGATAGTACTTTTGCGCCCAATAGAGGTATGGCGCGGCCAGGCCGAGAGAAGCACTCGGGTTATTGACTACCTTCTGAGCATAGTATTCGTTGGCAATCGCCCACAGACCAGTGAACATGGGGGTTGAGAGGCTCGTCCCGCCGCCGACTTCTATTAGAAACTGGCCTGTGTTGGTGTCCGTTTGAATGACTTGCACCCCCGTGTTCATGTCAGCTAGGAAAGCGACATCAGGGAGTTTGCGAGGTTTGTTCTTGTTTGGGAGCCAACAACTCACATTAGTAAAACAGCCTTGCTCCCAGACAGTGGTTTTATACACAGCGCTGTAGCCACCGCCGGCACCTTGTTGGAAGCCCTGTCGGCTAGGAGGGAGCAACGCGATGGTCCCTGCGGCGATCTGAGTCAGGTTGTTTCCCCAGCCGCTCTGGAACAGAATGCTGTTATTGCTGTTCAAGGCCAGCGTCGTCCCACCGACCGCCGTTACCCATGGATCACCGGCCGGTGAAGAGACAGCCACTGCGCCGCCGCTGCAGTCAGAACCGGGGACGTAAGTACTGTAGTCTCCGCAATCACCTGACGCAAAGTTAAGCGAGATGCCAAAACCGGCAGCTTCCATAGCTATCTGATCGGTGAACTGGAGAGTCCCGGAACTAACACTCCTTTCCGGATAAGCCCAGCTGTTCGAGATCTGTTTGGCGCAAACGCCGTTTATGTTCTCCAGACACGTGCCAGTTGACTGGTTTACACCTGATTCCGTTACGGCATCGGACAAACTGGTAAGCAAGCCGGAGGTATCCGACGCGACCCACAGATAGACAGAGGCGCCGGGCGCCATGGCGCTGGCGTATTCGACATCCATGGTAGTTTCCGTGGCCCAGGTCTCATCGGACTGAACCGTCCCTGACAGATTTACAATCATAGATGGGTTGGGAAGCCTGAAATAACCGGCAAAATAGTTTTCGTCAGCAATGATAGTCGGGGATCCATAGGCCACCACAATGCCGATTGCCTGGTTGTTTGCGGTGTTCCCGTCCAAATCCATATCAGTTAGTCCGTAAGCGCTTTGTACTTGTCCGGGCGTATAGGCACACGTGGTGTTAGTGTCGAGTTGGTATGTCTGGCCAGTATAGGTAATGTAAGGCCAGTAGGTCCAGGAGTCGAATTGGAATTCCCGCGATGAGCCAAAGCATGAATTGGTAAACGTAGTTGGCGTGACTTCATCAACCGGAATCCCCGGAATTGGCTGTCCCGTAGCCTGGTTTACCGGCCGCCTGATACTCGGCTCAGCGTTCACATCGTCCAGTCCCAGAACGGCTGCCACTAGCGGGCCGGCGGGTCCTTCAACGGTTACATCTTTGGTGTTTGCGCGATAGGTTTTCTCATGCACGCTAAAACGGTCAATCGGAACTTGAAATGCGCTTTGCGCTTCGCCAACTGTCCCTTCTGCTATCACGTAAGCGTTGAACTTGTCAGTCTTGGTAACGTTCAGGTCATGTGAAGTAAGGAAATCTCTCACCATCGCTGCTTCCGCAGCACTCGGTGCGAAGTTGTCTGCGTATTGATCCATGGTGAGCCATTGATGGTACAGAGGGGATCCCTTTGTGTATATCTGCTGAAGCGTCTGTTGGAACGCGGCTTGGTTGTGCTGTTGCAGCACAACCGTCACCGTGATTTGCTTGTCGGGATCTTCCGGCCCCAGGTCTTGAGCCTGACGGACAAGCCCGGGTGTGCTGCCCTTAATCACTTTCGGTCCGCCCTGGGCGCTTGCGAAGCTCGCCGCCAGGACAATGGTTGCGAACTGGAGGACGGCGACACCGAAGCGTCGACTAAATGCCCGACCAGAAGTGAGTGAAGCTACGTTTGTCGTTTCTTCAAGACTCACCGCATCGATGAGCTGTTCAGTGATCTGTGATTTCATGGTGACCTCCTTGTGGTCATAGGTTGTGGCGGCAATGTTGGTTGAAGTGGGGAGCAACTACCGCCTGGTTGCTCATCACTTACAAGGTTTTGTAGTTTCTTAAACCTTCACCGCGAGCTCGAGCAGAGCCATAGCCATGACCAACCAAAGGGCAAAAGCCACGGTGTTGAGCGATACCCGGATCGCCATGTGGTCGATTAGCTCGTTGTATTTCGAGTTCATAACCCTTCCTTTTTCAGGGTGCGGCGGTGTCCCTGCGGGCACCTCGCCTGGTTTCCCTGTGAAATCGAGTTCTTTCGCGCGGTTTTGAGAGCGACTTCCCTCTGCTAACTTCTCGTCGAACAACCCAACAAACTTTCATCAGGACCAGGAAGCGCGAGAGGAACGCGGCCCTGGCACGGCGGGCTTTGCCGCCTCTCGTCCGCCCGCGACTGGCTCTGCCCCGAAGTCAGAATCAGGGTCAAGAAAGGTCCCGCCGTTAGCAGAGCGGGCTTGGTCGGATTGACGCCTTTTGCTCGCATGTCGAGCCGGGCGTATCCGCCGGCCGGAACTTCACTGCTCGACGACCGCAGGGCTTCGCTGGCTGCTCTGCCCCGCTGTGGCGACGACAGCAGGATCAGAGTCAGGAATGGTCCCAACGTCATCGCTCTCGTATAAGTCGCTTGCGATTTCATCCTGACCTCCTCCTTACTTATCACCTTGGCTATGACCGCGAATTTCTCGGCCCAAGACTCGTCTGGTATCCCTTCCCGGGAGCGGGATAGTTTGCCCCGCGCTCAGGCTCCCCTTACGGAAAGCGATCGGCCCGTTGGTCTTCTTTTTCCGCTTTCGTGAGGGCACAATGCGCCGCTTCGTTCAGGCGATCAATGGTTGCGGGGTTATTTGGGGGTAAGTTCTAGGTAAGCTCAAGGTCAGTGGCTAAATGCTTGATCAGCTGATGGTTAGCACAAAATTTCATCGAAATAAGGAGGGATTTAGGGATTGGCACCAACTCCAAAATAAAGCTGAACCGCCACTTTTCGTGGAATCAAACTGAATCTGTCAGCCTTGGCCTTCCGGTTCGTTGAAGTACCGAGAGTTTTCATCACGCGCCCTAAGGGAGACAACCCAGCGGCTTCAGAGCGATCGCCTTCTGGCAGAAGAGGCAAGCTATGCTCAGCAGGCACCCGCCGACAGCGGACTTTTTGGAGGCAGTCTGGGAACGGACCGCGTCCATGCAGGTCTGGTCTTTATGTTCCAGAGCAAAAGCGCCCCCGTTTGGGAGCGCTCTGGACTTAGGACAGCACATCAAAAACTTTACCTTACCGGATTATGGAAGGTTTGCCCGTTAACCGGGAATACTCGGAAGGTTAGTGCTCATCAAAAATCGCCGCCGGCACCTCCGCCTCCCGAAGCTCCCCCACCGAAGCGAACGTCTCCACTCGTTGTTTGTGGGCTTGGCGTTATTGACTGAGGTGTTGCCAGGCCCAATATGGTGGAGGTCGCGTTCATCCATTGTTTGTCCTTTCCCGATAGGCGTGCGGCGGTAAAGCCGCCGCGAACCCCGCCTGGGCTCCGAGCTAGCCAGCGTCGAATGAACAATGCAACGCCGATCAACAATATGCCCAGAAGCATTGGGTCCCAAGTATGCCGTGGCCAACCGAGATAAGGTTTATTGGAGACCAAGGTTAGGACGGCGGCAATCGCACCTGCCGCCATGACGAAGCGGTCCTTCTGCCGAACCCCGCGCCCGAGTACGGCGGGCGGCAGGACCCAGATTAGCAGCCAGGTTGTCCAGTAGAACGACCTCGCATATTCAGAGGCGGCCCCAGCGCCGCTTCCCCCGCCCCACCACCCTGCTGCGGGCAGATTCGACGACGAGAGTTTGAGGTTGATGGCCAGGTAGATGCCGAGCCAGAGAAACGCTTCGGCGAGTGAATATGCATCCTCGAGGTAATCGAAGCGGTGGCGGGTCCGCAGCGCGGCTACACAGATCAACCCGACTACATAAAACACGGCAACCATCGCACGCTGCGCCGCGTTGGATAAGGTCCAGTCGCCCGACAGCAAGACGGCAAAAATCATCGCGGCGAGAAATGCATACCACAGTCCGAAGCGGCGCCAGATCCAGAGCGACAAGACAGCACCGGCGGCGGGAACCAGGGAGTGGGCTGCGTTCGAAGCTGGCAGCAAAGGAGAGCCGCTGAATAAAGCGAACTGCATTCCCGCGCAAAGAAATCCAACCGAGCCGACGGCGAGCGCTTCCTCGATTCCATAGCGATACAAAAGGCCCTGGGAAACGGCAACCTCGGCGGCTGCATAGCTGAGAGCAGCGCAGATCAGCAGGAAAATGCCGTTGGTTTGCTGCGATGAATGCCGAAGAAAGACTGCGAGGAACAGCCCTGCTGCGGCACATACGCTGATCAGGGTGAAGAGGAACAGGATCGGCCGCAGGAAAATGTTGGTGGTGCGCAGCTCGGAAATCGTTTCCTGTTCCAGACGCTGGTACTGCTCCTTGGTCAGGATGCCCTCGCTGGCCCAGTCCGCGATCAGTTTGCGGGCGCGCAGAGTCTCTTCGCTGGAT
>Ga0210398_10003814_pt1 | contig 14317 bp, 12 predicted proteins | sample IncBWC4OmetaG_FD_161047 | JGI IMG/M metagenome (GOLD analysis project Ga0210398, IMG submission 161047) | Forest soil microbial communities from Barre Woods Harvard Forest LTER site, Petersham, Massachusetts, United States - Inc-BW-C-4-O | ecosystem: Environmental > Terrestrial > Soil >...
CTCATCCGTTTTTCTCATCAGCTACATCGTGAACCACGCACTCCACGGCGACACGATTTTCCCCGGCTACGGCCCGGTGCGCACGCTGTACCTTTCCATTTTAGCCAGCCACGTAATCCTTTCGATCATTGCGCTGCCGATGGTGCTGACGACGTTCTTTTTCTCGCTGACGGGCCGGTTCGCGATGCATCGCCGAATCGCACGCGTAACGTTCCCCATTTGGCTCTACGTTTCGATCACCGGCGTCGTGGTTTTCGCGTTCCTCAAGGCATATGCGTACTAGATTCGGTATTGATCCGGGCTGATTAGCAGAGTAAGGGCACGAAACCACCGTTGCGAGCTAGCAAAGACGCTAGTGTTTATCGGAAGCGGGCATTTCGCATGCGTTTCGCCCGAGATTTTAGTGAACCGAGACACTTTTACTCTTGCCTAGTTCATTTCTTTTCAGCAGAAATGAGGCCATAAACATAAGTGCCGACCCCACCGACAGCAGCCAGTACACATCGATGTAAGAAAGGACTGCAGCTTGGGCCTGAAGCATGGCGTAGAGTCGACCCAGGGCCTGTTGTTGAGCGGCATGTACGCTCAAGCCGACACTCGTCAGGCGTATTGCGAGGGCTGTGATAGAAGCCTGAAACCGGGCAGAGGTGGTGTATTCCGCCAAGACCGATTGGTGATACTGACTGCGTCGAGCAAGGAGCGTTGTGACAGCGGATGTCCCGACGCTCTGCCCCATGTTGCGCATAAAATTCATGAGCCCGGCGGCAGCGTTGGTTTTTTCCTCTCCGAGGCCCACGTATCCGGCAAGCGTAAGGGGGACGAATAGAAAGGCCACGGGAATGTACTGCCACACACGTAATAAGGTGGCCGAGCGGAAGCTCATGAGCAGATCAACCTGTTTCGACGAGATGTACATGCTCGCCGCCAAAGTTATCCAACCAAAGGCTACGAGATAGCGGGCCTGGATTCGCGTGGTAAGCCTGCCCACCATGGGAAGCACAACTAGCACCACGAGGGCGCCAGCAGAGAGCACCATGCCTGCTTTTTGGGCCGTATATCCCATAAGAGTCTGCAGGAGTTGCGGCATGAGCACCGTGGAACTGAATAAGGCCATTCCCAGCATCAGGAACATCAGACTGCTGGTCGCAAAATTGAAGTTCTTGAACAAGCGCACGTCAACGATGGGCGCTTTGTGAAACCATTCCCAAAGAATCAGAGAAACGAGGCTCACGGCCGCGAGCACAACCAAGGTCGTAATGAAGTGAGATCCGAACCAGTCGACTTCCTGTCCTTTGTCGAGGGCGATCTGCAAAGCACCGACCCCCAGGGTCAGCAGAGAGAATCCGATGAAGTCGAACCTGGAAACACGCTTCTTCACGCTGGCCAGGTAAGGTGGATCTTCGACAAGCTGATAAACGAGTAGCAATGCCAGAGCACCAACTGGAACGTTGATGTAGAAGACCCAGCGCCAAGAGTAATTGTCGGTGATCCAGCCTCCCAATGTCGGACCAACTGCGGGAGCGCAGATGGCTGTGACTCCATACAAAGCAAAGGCCAGGCCGCGCTTTTCGGGAGGGAAGGTGTCTCCGAGGATGGCTTGTGCCATGGGCTGCAAGCCTCCTCCGAACGCTCCTTGCAAGACTCGAAACAGGAGAAGAAGACCAAGGTTGGCCGCGATCCCACACAGGAAGGAGCTGACTGTGAAAAACACAATGCAGATCAGAAAGAAGCGCTTCCGCCCAAGCCATCCGACCAGCCATCCGCTTATTGGCAGAACGATGGCATTAGAGACCAGATAGCTGGTCAAAACCCACGTGCTCTCGTCGTTGCTAGCCCCTAGGTTGCCCGCGATGTGGGGCAAGGCTACGTTGGCGATGCTTGTATCGAGCACCTCCATAAACGCCGCCAGCGACACCGCAACGGCGATGATCCAAGGGTTGCCTCTCGGCTGCCAGATACTCTCTCCGGAGGTGCCAGATGTGGAAGCGCTCATCGGACTCTCACATCCGGATCGGTAGGCAAGTCCGGTTTGAGCAAACCTTCTGCATGGAAGAGTTCTCCGGGAGCGCGATCAAAATCAGGGCGCGATGGAATGCCCTGCACGACTTTCACGTAGTTCCCTATGGCACTGTCCGGAGTCAACAGGCTGAACACCGAGCCTGCACAACCGCCCAGGTTGGACGAGCCGTCTACCGTGCATAAGACAGCGTTTGGGCGGGCCGTCTTGCGATTGCGCAATCTCATGCTTCCTGCTTTGCTCCCTTTGTAGTTCGCACAAGACGCGCGTCTTTTCCGAGCTCGGCTTCGGCCTGGAACCAATCAGCTAGCTCACGGCCTCGGAGACCGCCGCGCTCTAGATGAATTTCATAAGCGCGACGCCTGATATCGTCGTCATTTGGTGCAGGGTTTCGAGAACTGTCTTCTACGTGAGGCTCGATGCGGCTTGCGGGAAGCTCCGAAGTCTCATTTCTCTTGCCTCTCAAGGTCATACCCGAGTCCTTTCCTTTCGTAGTTGACTTCCTCTCGATCTCAGCCGACCCCATCATCTCCGCGCCACGGGTCCTGACCGGGGTAAGTCGGGACCCGTGGCCACAATAGCGGTATCGCCGGTTCAGAACCGAAAGACGATACCGGCGGAGCGTTTGGGCTGTGTGCGTGGCCGCTTCGGAATGCTGTGCCCCCGGTCCAAAGTCTGGCCGTCGGTACGCGAAGCCACGGGATTCTGTGGGAACCATCAAATACTTGTGAGGTCATAAGCTACGCCGTCTCCGTACAAAAACACTGCCCGAGCTTCGATTTGCTCAACAGCCTAATGTCCCAACGGAATGCTGCCGTCGCGCTCCGAAATCAGTGATCATGCCTCGGGTCGATAAGACCGTCCGGACCGGTGAAACACAGAAATCCCAAAATCGCCAATACCGCGATAAACAGAAACGTCTCCATAAACGCCTCCCTTTGTCCCCGGTCTAACCACACGCATTGCAAGGGACCTGATCTTGCGAGATATCTGCCGTGTCACCTCTCGCTCGTAATGTCTCCCTTCCGGACATCCAAGCTGATCCGCAATAGCGCTTCAATCTCTCTCGCAATTTTCTTCGTCCGTGAAACACGCGGCCCTTCGCCGCGGAAACGGAAATTCCCAGGATTCGAGTGGTCTGTTCCGTGGACCGCTCGTCAAGCCCATGCAGCCGGATCTCCTTCCGTGTTCCGGGCGGCAACTCATTCAGGGCCAAGGACAGCGAGCGCCTGGTGATCCCGCTGCTTCGACCCTGGTCTGTGAGTTCGACCTGACAAGGTTCTGCTTCTCTCTCAATTTCGTGACAAAACTGACTGTTGCGATTCCCTGCGGCCGACTCGTTGAATTGGGTGCGCCGGGGTAGCTCTTAGACAGAACAGCGGAGCGACGCCCCCACCCAAGAGAGCACCGAACAAGCAGGAAATCACTTTGAGCAGGCAACGCTTACCGTTGGGTTTCAATTGAGCGAGCACGTGTTTGATATAGATACCCGTGGCGATGAATTGCGTGCCCTCTTTTGATATGGTTCGCAAGAGTCTTTGTCCGCCTTTGTCGATGAACGTGACCCCACTAAGATCGACAGTGCATGCTCGTCCCTGCTGGGCTCGGTGCCTCTTTTTCCAGCATGTCCTCAGCTCGCCGACCCAAGGCCCGACCAAACGGCCTTCGAGCGTCCACCTCTGTTCTGTGGCCATCTCCACAATCGTGATTCGCAACATTTCGATTGCTCCGGTCCGTCGCCTGGCAGATGATTCTTCGAACATCAGCCTGGGTCATACCTCGATCTGAAACTGTTGCCGCGCTCGGAATCTGGGTTTAATGCGAACCGTTTCGCGCGCGCTTGCGCATGTGAACTTCCGACCCGCCTCGTTCAAAATGCACATCGTCCATATACGCTTTCATCAGCAAGATGCCGTGCCCATGTTCAGACGCGGGATCCGATGTGAAGCTGTTACCTACGATCTTTCCGATGTCGAACCCTTTTCCCTGATCGGTCACGACGATGGATATTTCCTTACCCGGCTGGCAGCGGCAGCGGACGTGTACTTTTTCTCCTGCATGCCCTTGGCTGCCGTGAAGGACGGCATTGCCCAGTGCCTCTCGGAGTGCCAGTTCGACATCGAGCTCCGCTCCCGGAACACATTGCGATCCTTTAATCAGCCCCATCAAGCGGTCCACCAGCGGCGAGATCGCTTGAATTTGGCTGGGCATCCAGGAATCAATTTCGAGGATCGAAGAACGCGAGCGTTTTCCGGAGAACCGCGATGGAGAGTCCGATGCTTTGTTCAACCTTCGCATTTCGCGCATGGCCAATGCCTCATGCCAAGAAGAAATGCATCATCGGGGCCAAAGCGCGGAAGGTTAGGAAGGCCACGGAACTTACTGATTTGTATTGGGATGGCGAATCGAAAGAGCGTTCCTTGGATCACGCTGCCAGCGTGGCACTGCCGTAATTGTGGTAAGCGTGCCCGACTTGTGGCACATGAGAAATGTTCGGAGGGTCGGAAAGCTTTTCGGAATTGCACGGAATGAAAGCGCAGTGCGGGTCGCTTAGGCAGAGCGGCGCGCGATTCCGAGTTTCTGAACTCTCTGCTGGAGGGTGGATCGCTTCATTCCAAGATGTGCTGCCGCCCCGTTCGGGCCAGCCACAACCCAGTTACATTGCTCCAGGGCTTTGAGGATCTGCTGACGTTCTAATTGCTCCAGAACATCGTGCAGTGCGCCATTTGTTGATTTCGGAGTCGTGGTTCCTTCTACCACATGGCCGGCCATTGAGACCTTCAGATCAGCCACATCGACGCTCAGGGCAGAACCCGCCGAGATAATTACGGCGCGCTCGATCACATTCTGGAGTTCTCGTATGTTCCCTGGCCAGTCATATCGGCAGAGGGCATCCATTGTCGCTGACGGAATCGTCTCTATCACTTTGTTCATGCGCCTGGAGAACTGCTGAGCGAAGTGCCGCACCAGGAGCGGGATATCCCCATCGCGCTCCCGCAAGGGTGGAACGTGGACCGGAAAAACATTCAAGCGGAAAAAGAGATCTGATCGGAACTTCTGCTCGCTCACCATTGCTTCCAAATCGCGGTTCGTCGCGGCAATCAAACGCGCGTCTGTTCGAAGCGTCCTCGAGCTTCCCAGTCGCTCGAATTCCCTCTCCTGAAGCACGCGGAGCAGTTTGGTCTGCAACTCCAGGGGTATCTCTCCGATCTCGTCCAGAAAAATCGTGCCGCCGTTGGCTACCTCGAAACGGCCGAGACGCTGCGCGATAGCTCCGGTGAAGGCACCTCGTTCGTGTCCGAAGAGCTCGCTTTCCAGCAAGCCCGTCGGAATGGCCGCACAGTTGAGTTTGACGAAAGGCTTTGTGCGCCGGGGGCTCAAATCATGAATGCCACGCGCGATCAGTTCTTTTCCCGTGCCGGTTTCTCCATAGATCAACACCGTCGACTCCGTCGGCGCCACGGTTTCCACTCGCTTGAGGACTCTGCGCAGAGCAGCACTGTTTCCAATAATCTGCGCAAAATTCATTTCCGTGCGGATTTCATCCTCCAAATACAGTTTTTCTTTCGAGAGCTGATCTCTTAGCTCTCGAATCTCGCCGTATGCGAGTGCATTCTCTACGGCGAGAGAAATCTGGCTTCGGACCTGAGTGAGGAAATTCACCTCATCCGACGAAAAGGGTTCTGCCGTCCTCCTCCCAACGCCGAGAATTCCTAAGATGCGACTGCGCCCAGGAAGCGGCGACAAATAGCTGTATGCAAGACCTTCCAAGACGGAAAGATCGGGCTCTATCGGAATCGCCTGCCGATCGCCTTCGACGAGCAACGGCTTTCCAGTCCGGTAGACAACAGCAGCTGCCGACTCTGGCGGGACCACCATCTCCTCTCTCACGAATCCCCGGCTTTCCGGGAAATCAAGCGCCTTCACCCGCAATTCCTTCCCGTCCGGGTCTGCCAACGCAACTCCCACCGAGTCGCACCGCAGAACGCGCCGGATAGCTCCCGCAATCGTTCTCAGCAGATCCCCCAATTCGAGGTTGGAAACGACCTGGTTGGTTAGCTCGAGCAGAAGGTGCAGCCGGTCGTTCTTACTTTGCAGTTCTTCGGACGCCTTCTGGAAGGCTCTCAAGTTCATGGCATTGTCGAATGCCAGCGCAATCTGATCGGCCACCAGCGACGCGAATCGGACTTCCTCCGCCGAGTAGGTATCGAGTTGTTTGCTGCCGAACGAGATCGCTCCCAATTTGCGGTACACGGTTGTCAAAGGAAGCGTGCACGTTGAGCGAATGTGGAGCTTTCTCAAGATCGCATGCACCCGTTCGTATCGCGAATTTGCTTCGCTCGTCGAAGTCAGCAGGGGCTCTTGATGCTCATAAACCCACCACGTGAGCCTTTCACGTGGCGTCACATTCTCGTCGGGAATCAGTACGGATCGAGTCCCCATGTCGATGAAGTGATTGTCAAAAGTGTCGTTGTTTTGATCTCGAACGGACACCCCGATGTAATCAAATGCCAGGACGCGACGCAGTTCGTTGGCCAGCGCCCGAAAGAGCTCTTGGGGATCGCGGTGTGCACCGATTTCTTGAGATACGCGAATGAGGGTTTCGTAACGCGTCTCAGACAACGGAGCAGCAAGGACTTCCGGATCGTTGCTCATGGTTTGTCGACCGCCCGAGTAATCACGGGTTCCATTCATGTGATGCCCGACCTGGCACAATTGGTGCCACAAAACGGGCACGCCGCGTGGGCCATCGACGCGCATGCGGTGTTTCGATCCCCACTATCGATCTTTCTTCTTGACAAACAGAAGCAATTCCATATTATGAGACGCGTGCCACAATCCAAGACGAGCGATTCTCCGTACAAGGTTCAAGTTCTCGATCGGGCTCTGGCGGCCTTGGCGATACTGGCAAAGAGTTCGAGCGATTGCAGCTTGGCGGAACTGTGCCCTGCGCTGAAGCTCCACAAAAGCACGGTGCACCGGCTGATGATGGTGCTCGAACAACACCGGCTGGTGGTCAAGAACCCGGATACCGGGCGCTATCGTTTGGGGCTGAGACTCTTCGAGTTGGGATCCCGAGCAATCGATGGGCTCGATCTTCGTGGACGTGCTCGGCCCTATCTCGACCGGCTGCAAGACGAATTTGGAGAGACCGTCTTCTTTTGCATTCTCGACGAGGGACAGGTTTTTTACATGGAGAAGGTCGAGTCGCAGCGCAGCGTGCGCACGGCTTGCACGGTAGGAAGCCGGGCACCCGCCTATTGCACAGCGGTGGGAAAGGCCATGCTTGCAGAGCTTCCGGATGTGGAGGTGAGTAAGATCGTGCGGCGGTGGGGGCTGAAGGCTGTTACGCCGAATACGATCACTACGGCTGGCGATCTGAAAGCCGAGTTGAAGGCGGTACGTGCGCGGGGCTACGCCATCGATGACGAAGAGAAGGAGGAAGGACTGCGCTGCATTGGAGCTGCGGTGCGTTCGCACAGTGGAAAGCCGGTGGCGGCCATGAGCATTTCCGGGCCGGCGTTTCGGATGACCAAGGAGAGGGTGCCGGAGATCGGCCGAGCACTGATGGAAGCCGCTAGCAGGCTTTCTGCCGAATTGGGTTACCAGGCGGCCCCAGAAGAGTTGCTTTCTAGCGCAGCTAATTAACAGGGTGTGAAGGACCCGGCGAAAGCCGGGCTTTTTTCCGCCCTTTTTTGAGAGTGGGATGCAGTCTCATAATGTGGTACGGACTGTCCGGCGAGGCGGACCTCGATAGAAGCAGTAGTAAAGACGTCGAGAGGTGCCCTGCACAACGATAGGAGAAGCCCATGCGCGGAAAATTCGGAGTGGCAGTGGTTTTCTGCTTGGTAGCCGTGCTGTTTTCCAGTGTTTTGAGTGCGCAACTCACCACGACCACGATCTATGGCCGAGTGACCGATGCGAACGGCGGCACGATCGCTGGTGCCGCAGTGACCGTAACGAACACGGATACAAACCTCTCACGAACGGCGCAAACGAACGCCGACGGGGAGTACCGCATCGAATTGCTTCCGGTGGGCAACTACCGGGCGGAAATCGCGGCCCAAGCATTCAAGAGATTCGTGCGAGCCGGCGTCGTGCTGGAAGTGAATGTTCCCGCGCGTGTAGACGCGATGTTGCAGTTGGGAGACATCAACCAGACTGTCACAGTCTCTGAGAGTGTACCGCTGGTGGACACCACCAGCCCGGAAATCGGGCGCACCATTGAGAATCAAGAAGTCGTTAACCTGCCGCTCGTAAATCGTAACGCGTATGAATTGCTGGAGCTCACACCAGGCGTTCAGAATAGCAGCTTCAATCCTGGCCAGCCGAATCCGGTCATCACCCTGGGTTACCCGGAGCAGCGAACCTTCATTAACGGCGGCGTGGATGGCGGGGCAGGATCGGTGAGCTACTACCTGGACGGCGGAATCAACATGACGGGTTTGCGGAACACGGGCAACATTCTTCCCAATCCGGACGCCATTCAGGAATACCGCGTCGAAACGAACAACTACAACGCGGAGTACGGGAAAATGTCCAGCGGCGTCATAACGGTGATTACAAAATCTGGCACGAACGCCTACCATGGCGGGCTGTTCGACTACTGGCGGAGCGATGCCCTGAACGCTGCTCCCTGGAGCTCGACTCTTGGCACTCCACCTCTGCGACGGCAGCAGTTCGGTGGGACTTTCGGCGGCCCCATCAGGAGGAGCAAGACCTTCTTCTTTGGCTCCTATCAGGGTCTGCGCCAGCTCAGCAGTTTCCTGTTCACCGGCGCGACGTTGCCCACAGCGGCGGAGGCGGGAGGAAATATGGCTGCCCTTCTCCCGGCTGGCGGTTCTTTACCGAGCCAGTACACCTGCGGTTCGCCAACCGTGATCTGCCCTTCGTTGCTGGATCCCGTTGCCAAGAAGCTGTTCACTTCAAGCGTTTTTCCCAATGTTCCCACGGCGGGCGCTGGCGCCTTCCAGGCGGTCGCCCCTAGCCCGTACAACACGGATGAGTTTCTGATCAAGGTGGACCACAACTTGACCAGCAACCAACGGCTCGGCGGAAGCTACTTCTACACCAGCGGAAATAATCTGGTCCCTCCGCTGAATTCCACCACCGGCCAGCCCAATGGCAACATCCCTTGGGACGTGCAGCAATTCACTTGGCGCCAGCAAAACGTGAACGTGAGTGATACTTGGACGGCCAGGTCCAATCTGACGAACCAGTTATGGCTCGGATACACGCGCAATATGGCTGGACGATTAAACCTGCCTGGCACATCCTTGGGCGATCTTGGCTCGGAATTCACTGTCCAAGGACCGCGTTCGCTGCCGCAGATCTCCGTAACGGGCTTCTTTACGGCAGCGAGCGCCATCGCCGGGCCCGTCGCCAGCTCGAATTTTTATTCCGTACGGGATGTGGTCAGCTACACCCGCGGCCGACATTCGATTTCTTTTGGAGGTGACGAAACTCTCGATAAAGACATTCAGCAAACCTTGTTGAACAATTACGGCGTGTTTGGTTTCAATGGCACGAACATAAAGGACGCCGTGTCGGGCAAGACTGTTGCGGTTCCGGCGCTCGCGAATTTCGTGATGGGTCTCGCGACGTCTGTCTCCCAGGACGCCCCGGTGACCGGTTACACGAACAATTGGAGCACCGGGCTTTTCCTCCAGGACAACTTCCGAATCTTCCCGCGTCTGACTCTCAACCTTGGTGTGCGCTGGGATATTCAGAGCCCGCCCACCGATCCCTTGAATCGTGGGACCAGCTTCCAGGTGGGGGAGCAATCGACGGTAGTGGCGGCGGCTCCCGAGGGCGCCCTCTTCAACGGCGATCCGGGCGTTACGCGCGGCATCGTGCCGGTGCGGTGGCACCATGTTTCACCCAGAGTCGGATTTGCATGGGACCCATTCGGCGACGGTAAGACTTCGATCCGGGGCGGTGCTGGAGTATTTTACGGCAGCGTTTCAGGCAACGAATGGAACACCGTCACGAATTTCGAGCCTTCCGCCGTGCGCTTCGCTTTCACCAACGTCACACAGCAAGTGACAGGTTCCGGCTTGACCGCCGTGCCACAGGGCGCCACACTTTCCTGCCCCTACAATAAGCTGGTGGCGAATAATGCCTCAGGCACGCCGCTCGGTCCAACGGTAACCTGCGCCGCCGGGAGCGGCAGCGGCGTAAGCGGCACGGATCCGTTTCCGTTTGTTCCGCCGCAGTTCCTCACACCCGGAGGGTCGTTCTTCGGCTTCGCGAAGAATTTCCAATGGCCGTATAGCTATCAGTTGAATTTTTCCGTGCAGCGGCAAGTCACCTCGAATTTCAGCGTGTCTCTGGCCTACGTGGGCAATCTTGCCCACGATTTGCCCTTCGCACAGGACATCAATGCGCCTCAAACCGGCGCTTTAGCGCCCGCCTGCGCGACCAGCACCGGCGGGAATATCGTGGCACGCCGTCCGATCGACAATACGCGCGTCGCCACTTGCACGGCCCCAGGAAGCCCATTTGGCACGGTCCTGCTTGTGCAATCCAATCAAACCGCCTCGTACAACGGCCTACAGGCGACCGCCCAATTAAGAGTGACACATGGTGTGATGCTGTATGGCTTCTACACCTTTAGTCACACTTTTGACAGCGTGCAACTCGACAACAACACCACACAGGGTGGCGCCGAGGACATGACCAATCTGGGCCTGGAACGCGGCCCTGCGGATTTCGATCTTCGCCATCAATTCGTGACCGCGCTGGTGTGGCAGTTGCATTACTACCATGGAGACCGTTTCTTGGCGCGCGGAATCGCCAATGGGTGGACAATCTCCCCGATCATCGACATCCACAGCGGCCTGCCTTTTACCGTTCTCAATGGCAAAGACGCCAACCTGACCGGCAACAGTGCCACCGAGCGAGCCGAGCTTGTGCCTGGGCAGAACCCGGTCTTAAGCAATCGCACTGCGGCCGAGTGGTTTAATATCGCTGCGTTCTCGCAGAATCCCGCAAATCTCGTGAACGGCATGGCCGTTAACGGAAACTCCGGGCGCAATATGCTCCGTGGTCCCACGTTTAAAGACGCGGATCTGGCGATCTCTCGCGACTTTGTTTTCAAGGAGCACTTGGATCTGCAGTTGCGTGCCGACGCCTATAACGTTTTCAATTTGGTGAGCCTGAACACCCCGGGCGCCACGGTTGGCACCTCCACATTCGGAGTAATCACCTCAGCGAGCGCCATGCGCCAGCTGCAGCTGGGTCTTCGTTTCACCTTCTGATGGCGGGCCCTGTTGCCAGAAGTGATCTTCGTGCATCATAGGCAGCTGGCGAAAGCGCCCCCGGTTCCCCGGCCGAATGAAATGTCCAACCCGGAACCGAATCGGAACTTGTCAGTCTCACGCTAGCCGAGGAAACACGTTATGTGTTTGAAGGAACTATGAACACCAAAACTGCAAGTCCTTTAGAGAAGATGGTATTTCGGAAAACCAACGCGCACGCCGGAAGGCATGTGGCAGTTACTCCGGAGAACAGCACGATGCGGCATTTGGCGTACGGGAGGATTCGGCTAAATAGCTCCGTCCCCAACGTATTCTTTGACAATGGAGAACGCGAAACCGGGCTGATTCTCCTAAACGGCGCGGTCACGGTGAGAACGAACGGAAAAGAGTTCGAACTCGGCCAGTACGACGCCATTTACATCCCCAGGGACTCGAAGATCGAAGTTTCCACCAAGAGCCAGGCGGACCTCGCCGAGTTTTCTTCCGACGTGGAAGGCAAGTATCCACTTAAAGTGGTGCGCTACGCGGAAACTTCTCTGGATCCGGGGATGAAGTTCAGCGCTGGCGGGCCGGGTTCTTCGCGTCAGCTAAACATGCTGATCGCCAAGAACGTCGAAGCCGGACGCCTCGTGGCCGGATTTACGCACTCTGATCCTGGCAACTGGACAAGCTGGCCGCCGCATGAGCATGCGAAAATGCTGGAGGAAATTTATGTGTACTTCGACATGCCTGAACCCGCGTATGGAATTCAGTTGGTTTACAACGACACTCAGTATCCGGAATTGGTAACGGTGGTGCGCGACGGCGACGCGGTGCTGATGCCGAGCGGCTATCACCCAAATGTTTCCGTTCCGGGCCACCGAATCGCTTTTCTCTGGGCGATGGCCGCTCATCGCGAGGTGGAGGACCGGCAGTTTGGCGTGGTGAACATCCAGCCGGGATTCGAACAAGGCGGATCCGGACTAGAAGTGGGCCGCAAGTAGACGATCAAATCAGGCCAAAGGGAGCCGATATAGGAAGAAAATCCGATCGCGACGGCCACAATTGCAGCCTCGGCGTACCCTATAGCGTTGCTTTTGATCCATACGCTGAGCCCGAGGCGCGAGCCAGCAGTGATCGCACCAGGGTGAGCCGATGAATCTCGAAGCGTTTCAAATAAACGGGAAGAATGCGCTGGTGACGGGTTCGCACCGAGGCCTTGGCGCCGCTATTGCCGTGGCCTTAGCAAAAGCCGGCGCAAACGTTGGCTGCCATGGACGGGACCCGAATCCTGGTGCCGCCTGCGACGAGATTCGCGCGGCGGGCCGCGAGACATTTTATCTTTCCGCGGATTTGACGGATCCGAAGTCGTGCTCGGCTCTCATCGACGAAACGATCTCGAAATTCGGCTGCATCGATATTCTTGTGAACAACGCGGGAGTGATTCGGAGGGCTCCCGCCGCGGAATACCCCACCGAATTCTGGGATGAACTGATTGCCGTGAATCTGACAGCGGTGTTCCATCTGTCGCAGCTCGCCGCGCGGCACATGCTGGAGCGGGGCGGAGGCGGAAAGATCGTCAATATCGCTTCCATTCTCTCCTTCCAGGGCGGGATTCTGGTTCCCGCGTATGCTGCGGCAAAAGGCGCTGTCGCCCAGTTAACGAAAGCGCTGGCGAACGAATGGGCAGCGAAAGCGATCAACGTAAACGCGATTGCGCCGGGATATATGGCCACGGACAACACCACCGCACTGCGAAACGATCCTGTGCGTAGCCGCCAAATACTGGATAGGATTCCCGCGGCCCGATGGGGTGAGCCAGATGATCTTGCAGGCGCCGCGTTATTTCTGTGCTCCTCCGCCAGTGACTATGTGCACGGACATGTACTGGTCGTGGACGGAGGCTGGCTGGCGCGATGAGGAACCTCACCTCAGGCCAAAGAGAGATATCCCGGAAGGGATCGGAACACCTTGGGTTGACAGGAGAAAGCAAATGGAAACGCGAACAAACACTTTTCCCGACCTCGTCGTTGTAGCCTACGAGAAAGGCAAAGAGTCCACGCCGGAAAGTGGGCTGAGACGGCGCGTGCTTGCCTACAACGACAAACTGTTTCTTGCTGAACACGAGATGATCAAAGGCTGGGTTGGAACGGTGCACAGCCATCCGCACGATCAAATTGTGTACGTCGTCGACGGCCATATTCGGGTCAGCTGTCAGGGAAACACGTTTGACGCTCGAACAGGTGATACTTTCGTCGTTCGCGGTGGCGTCGAACATGGGGCGTCCGCCATCGAAGATTCTCGCGTAGTCGATGTCTTCACGCCATGCCGGGAGGACTACATCACCTGAGCCGTCGGTTCGTTCGTCGTTTTGAGTCGTCGTTTTCATTTTTCAGCGATATCAGTGCTCCATGCACCAAGCTTGCTTTCGATCGATGTGCCTCCTCGCGATTCTATTCGCAGGTCCGGCTTCCGGAGCCCGACGGATCAAGAACCCTCAAATGACAAACCTGCACGCGACCCGCGGGATGAATAGAGTGTACTGAATGCGAAAAACAAAACGGCCTGCCGTGGGACCGATTGTGCTGATTCTCGCCGCTGCTCTCTTCGCAAGTTGTGATTCGTTCGCACGAACGCAGGCTGACGCATCGCCAATCCGAACTTCAGAACTCGATCGGCAGATTCGAGATTTTCTCCAGAAGGAAGTGACGGCTCACGTCGCCGATATCGCGACTCTCGACCCTCCTCCGGACCGGGTAGTCGGTGCGTTGACGACCGGCGAATTCTCCTGGGGAACATTTATGCGAACGCTCGGAGCCTATTCGGAGTTCGCGGGGACGAAGACGATTGCAAACCACGACGTTCTACAAATGATTGGAAAAATGGCGCAGATCGAATTGCACCACGGAGGAAAAACCTGGGCGCAACTCTACGCAGCAATGGCTCTCGAAGGTTTCGGGACAGACCTCGAACACAATGCCCTGTGGCAGGGATTGTCTTCCGAAGGGCGGGCAACGTACGTCGCCTTGCTTGACCCGGGCAGATTCTACGACGCAAAAAC
>Ga0210398_10003815_pt1 | contig 14317 bp, 11 predicted proteins | sample IncBWC4OmetaG_FD_161047 | JGI IMG/M metagenome (GOLD analysis project Ga0210398, IMG submission 161047) | Forest soil microbial communities from Barre Woods Harvard Forest LTER site, Petersham, Massachusetts, United States - Inc-BW-C-4-O | ecosystem: Environmental > Terrestrial > Soil >...
AGCTGGTATTGAGCTCATTCGGCGGACCGATTGCCCACATCGGTTATTTTCGCGAAGAATTCGTCGTGCGCCGGCGCTGGATCGGCGATGCGGCCTACTCCGATCTCGTCGCGCTCTGCCAATTTCTTCCCGGTCCGGCCAGCAGCCAAGTCGGATTTTCCATCGGCCTGATGCGGGCGGGATATCGCGGGGCACTGGCTGCCTGGACTGGCTTCACCTTGCCGTCGGCAATCTGCCTGGTGATTTTTTCTTATGGCGCGGACGCGCTGCACGGCGCGCTCGGGATGGGGATGCTGCATGGCTTGAAGCTGGTTGCCGTCGCGGTGGTGAGCCAGGCGGTATGGGGCATGGCACGTACGCTGTGTCCCGACCGGCAGCGAGCATCGATTGCCGCGGTGGTGGCGCTGCTCTGTTTGTTCAGCCCCGCATCGACTATCCAGGTGTGGGCGATCATCCTCGGCGGCATGGCCGGCCTCGGGCTCTGCCGCAGCGCCGTGCCCGCAGGCACGAAAACCATGACAGCGCCGGTTTCGCGCACGGCGGCCTGTGTGTCGCTGACGATTTTTGCCGTCCTGCTTGCCGGGCTACCACTGCTGCGAGGATTGGGACTGCCTGCAGGCGCAGCGCAATTCGAAGCATTCTATCGCTCCGGTGCATTGGTATTCGGCGGCGGCCACGTCGTGCTGCCGTTGCTGCGCGGCGCGTTTGTGACGCCCGGCTGGGTCAGCGACGATGCTTTTCTCGCAGGCTATGGCGCCGCGCAGGCGGTTCCGGGACCTTTGTTCAGTTTTGCGGCCTATCTTGGCGCCGTGGTCCGACCGTCCTGGTTTGGCATACCGGGCGCAGCGCTTGGGCTCGTCGGCATCTTCCTTCCGGGTATGCTGGTGCTCATCGGGGCGCTGCCGTTCTGGGAAGCTTTTCGCAGCCGTGCCAATGCGCAAGCAGCCATGCGCGGCATCAATGCGGCGGTGGTCGGATTGCTGGGCGCCGCACTCTACAACCCTGTTTGGACCAGTTCCGTGAGAACTTCAGGAGACCTCGGCGTGGCGCTGATCGGCTTCGTGCTTCTGACCGTGTGGCGCGCGCCGCCGCTGCTGGTGGTGATTGCGGGCGCTCTCGGCGGGATGGCACTGGCAAAATAGCGCACAGGCAATTCAACGGGTTGGGCGCGCCGCGCTTGACAACTCTGTACTTTGCACCGCAAAGTAAATGGCCCACATGCACATAGCAATCATCATGGATGGAAACGGCCGCTGGGCGGCGCGACGCGGACTGCCGCGCACCGCCGGTCACGTGCAGGGCGCCAAGGCGGTCAATGTCACGGTGGAAGCGGCGGCCCGCAGCGGCATCGAGATACTGACGCTCTACGCCTTCTCGGCAGACAATTGGAAGCGCCCGCCCGCGGAAGTCAACGCACTGATGGATCTTCTTGGCCGCTACCTATTTACGGAAACCCGCCGTTGCGTCGAGCGATCGATTCGCATCAATGTCATCGGCCGGCGCGACCGGCTCTCTGCCAGTCTGGTGCGGGCCATCGAGCAGAGCGAACGGTCGAGCGCAGCAGGGGAGGCCATGCTGCTGCGAGTCGCGGTGGACTATTCCTCACGTCATGGCATCGTGCAGGCGGCAGGCCGGGCGCGTGACGGCGTGGGTATGGAGGAATTTGCCCGCTTGATGCAGCAGGCAAATCACTGCCTAGCGCCGGCAGCTGAAGTCGACCTATTGATACGCACCGGCTCCGAGCAGCGCCTGAGCGACTTCATGCTGTGGGAATGCGCGTATGCGGAACTCTATTTCAGCGATTGCCTGTGGCCGGATTTTGATGAGCGACAGTTTTCACTGGCCCTCGGCGCGTATGCCGCGCGCCATAGGCGATTTGGCGGTCTGATCGCTCAGGAAGGATAGATTCGCGATCTGCTACGGCCACATTCTTCGAAGTACGCCATCGTGCTTGATGAAATGATGCCACAGCGCCGCCAAGGCGTGAGCCGCGGCAAGTCCAAACGCACCGTATGCGAGATAGCCGTGGATGTCCTCGGTTGGCTCAAAAATTGCGGGGTTTTTCGCCACGCCAAAGTTCAGCTGCACCAAGCCTAAATCCAGCGACCTGCCGTGCCAGATGAAGGTGACGATGCCAAAGATGGGAATGATAAAAAGCAGCGCATACAATATTAAGTGCACCGCGGGCGCCAGCTTGGCGCTGGCAATGCTCAAGTCCGCCGGCGGCGGCGGCGGATTATTCAACCTGCCTACGAATCGCAGAATCAGCAGGATCCACAGGGATAATCCAAATAATGCATGCACGTTGATCCAAAAGGCCTGGCTGTGCTTCGGCCACGAATCGTGCAGCAGTCCCAAAATCCCGACAACGACAAGAAGCACGAACAAGGTCCAATGCGCGGCGATCGCCCAAGCCCCATAGCGTTGGGCCGCACCGGCCGATGATGTCGGCAACACTTCTGAACTACTCACGCGATTTCCCTGATTTGAATCCACCAACGCCGCACAGAGCAACCGTCCGGCCACCCGACTCTGCGGCACAAAGTCCATGGTATCGCGGATCTTGCGCTACCGCAGCAAGGATACTTTAAAAAACCGTAAAGTAGCGATCGCGTCCGGCGTGCTATGTTGAGTCAGGCTTTGCGTTACGAGGCCGGCCGTGCGTTTGAACCTGAGTATTTGCTGCCTAGCGTGGGGTGCGCTCGCCGCCGGATGCGCCGCCGTCAACACGCAATCCCCGCCGCGCGAGGTGCCCGCCGCATTCGACAACGCGCCAAGCACGCAGCCGGCACGGTGGCCCGCACAGGAGTGGTACCGGGATTTCTCCAGCGATGAGCTGAATACCTTCATCGACCTGGCCGTCAAGGACAATTCGGATCTGGCGGTGGCCCGCGCGCGGGTGGCGCAGGCCGATGCAAGGGCGCGCCAGGCTGGTGCCGCGCTCCTGCCGAGCATCGATGCTGCGGGCAATGCCTCTTACCTGGCCGGTCATTCAGCGCAGGGTGGGGGCCATGAACTCGATTGGTCCGGGATGTTGACGGCCAGCTACGAAGTGGACTTCTGGGGGAAGAATCGCGCGACCGCCGAATCCTCGCGATTTCTTGCCGGCGCGTCCCGCGCAGAGCGCGATGCGGTTGCCCTGACCACCCTGGCGGGCGTTGCGGATGCGTATTTTCAAGTGCTGGCGCTGCGCGAGCGGCAGACGGTGGCGCAATCCAACAGCGACGCCGCGAAGCAGTTGCTGGAGGTCGTGCAGTCCCGCTTCGATGCGGGTGTCGCGAGCCCGGTCGAACTGGCGTCGGAGCACACCGCGTACGATGCGGCACAGATCGCCGCGGTGGATTTGCAGCAAGCCGAGGTCGAGGCGCGCGCCGCGCTGGCACTGTTGCTGGGACGCGTTCCGGAGAACTTCAATGTGCAAGGCAAGCCGTTGGATTCGCTCACCGAACCGCATGTGGCCGCGGGCCTGCCCTCGGAATTGCTAACCCGACGTCCCGATATTGTCCTGGCCGAGGCGAACTTGCGCGCCGGTCACGCTGATCTCGTGGCTGCCCGCGCTGCAATGTTTCCCAGCTTGAGTCTGACCGCCGGAGCGGGCGTGCAAAATCCGGCGTTGCCGGCGACGGTGTTGACCATTCCGGGGGTGGGTCCGTCGTTTGCCCTGGGCGCGAGCCTGATTCAGCCGATCTTCGATCATGGACGATTGCAAGCCCAGCGTGATGAGGTGCAGGCAAAGGACACGGAACTGCTGTTGGCTTATCGCGCGGCGATCATCGCAGCCCTCATCGACGTTGAAAATGCGCTGAGTGCAATCCAGCACCTGGACGCGGCGCGAGAATTTCAGGTCGCGAATGTGGTGCACAGCGAACGCGCGTTCGAAGGGGCAAAGCTGCGTTACCAGGCTGGATCAGGCGACTTCCTGATTCTCCTCGAGGCGCAGCGCACGCTGTACGCGGCGCGCGATCAATTCATTCGATACAAGCTTGCGCGGCTGCAATCTCTGGTCAGCCTGTGCAAGGCGCTCGGCGGGGGCTGGACACAACAAGTCCCGCCAGGCATGACGGCCAGATCAACCCAGCGGAATGTAAATCAATGAATGCGATCATCCGATCGAAGCACCGGCCATGCAACACCGCGGTGGGACTTGCGGTCTGCTGCCTGGCCGCGGCGCTGCTGCTTGGCTGTCACAAATCTGCGCCGGATGCCGACGCAGCGGCGCAAAACGCCGCGGCCAAGGACAAGCCCGCCGCTGGCGAGGAATCCGCGGAAGGCGTCGAGCTGAAGGCGGATGAAATCCAGAAAATGGGCATCGTCACAACCGCGGCGAAGCCGATGATGCACACTCCCGAAACGGCCGGCTTTGGTACGGTCATTGCTCACGAAACAATCGCGCAGACGGTTGCAGATCTTGCCACGGCGATGGCCATCGAACGCCAGAGCCGTTCCGCCTTGGCGCGCGCGCAGAAATTGGCGGGAACGCCCGGTGCCATGCCGGTGGAGGCTCAGGAAGCCGCCGAACGCCAGGCGCAGGTCGATCAGGCCGCGCTGCTGTTGGCGCAACGGCGCCTGACCACGGCGCTGGGACAAAACCCGCCCTGGCAGGAGCACGACAGCAGCACTGAGCTTGCAGCACTGGCCGCCGGCCACACCAAGCTGGTGCGCGTGACCTTTCCCTTCGGGGCACTCGGCAGTTCCAGTCCGGTCGCGCTGCGCTTAGCGCGATTCAATGCAACCCCCGGCGCAAAGAGCTGGGAGTCGCACTCCGTGTGGAGCGCGCCGGCGGATTCCAACATCCCGGGCAAGAGCTTTTTCGCCTTGCTCAAGGGCAGCGATGTCGGCGAAGGCGAGCGCCTGCTCGCCTGGGCGCCGGTCGGCACCGCGGAATCCGGCGTGCAAGTGCCCGCCGCTGCGGCGGTGATCACCGGCGGCAGGTACTGGTGCTACGTCGAGGAAAAACCGGGCAATTTCGTGCGCACGGAAATCGACACGAGCATGCCGACGGCGGAGGGTTACTTCGTGAAGGAAGGCGTGTCTGCCGGCGACAAGATTGTAACCAGCGCCGCCGGGCAGCTCCTGGCGCGTGAACTGAATCCCAGCACGACAGCCGACTAGTCATGATAAGAGCACTTGTCGCACTTTCGGTGCGTCACTACGGAGCGATCACCGCGCTGACGCTGCTGGCATTGATCTTCGGGTCATGGGGCGCGCTGCAGGCGCCCCTCGACGTCTTTCCGGAGTTCGTTCCTTCACAGGTCGACATTCAGACCGAAGCACCCGGATTCGCGCCGCAGCAAGTCGAAGAGCTGGTCACGAAACAAGTTGAGAACGCGGTCAACGGCTCGGCCGGTCTCGCTACCTTGCGCTCCGAGTCGATCCCCGGCCTGTCGGTGGTGAACATCACCTTCAGGGACGGCGTCGACGTGCACGTCGCGCGGCAAGGAGTTGCGGAGCGTTTGGCCGAACTCGGCAGTTCATTGCCCGCCGGCGTCGGTACGCCCAAGTTGTCGCCGCTGGTGTCGAGCACGATGGATCTGTTGAAGATTGGCCTGGTATCCGACAAGGTCGATGGTTATACGCTGCGCGACAACGCCGATTGGATCATCAAGCCGCGCTTGCTGGCGGTTCCCGGCGTCGCCCGGGTCATTGTTTTCGGCGGCGACGTGCGCCAAATTCAAGTTTTGCCGGACACGCGGAAACTCTCCAGTTTCGGCCTGTCGTTTTCGGAAGTGGCTGATGCGGCGAAGGCCGCACTACCACTACGAGGCGCCGGATTCATCGATCTCGCCGCCCAGCGCGTCTTGCTGCAGTCGCCCACGCCGGAGCCCGACATCAATTCGCTGGGTCAGGCCGTGGTCGGCGTGCGTAGCGGCACGCCCATCCTGCTGCGGGATGTGGCGGCCATAAAAATCGCGCCCGCATTGCGCTCCGGCGATGCCCTGGTCATGGCCAAGCACGGCGTGATGATCTCGACGTCAAGCCAGTATGGGGCCAATACGCTGCAGGTAACGCTGGCCATCGAGAAAGTGCTGGCCGATTTGGAGCCGGCCCTCAAAAAGCAGGGAATCACCCTGTACTCCGCGCTGCACCGTCCGGCCAATTTCATTGAGCGCGCACTGCAGAATCTGAAGGAATCCTTGGCCATCGCCGCGGTGCTGATACTGGCAGTGCTGTACATTTTCTTGCGTGACATGCGCGCCGCGTTGATCGCATTCACCGCGATTCCCCTGTCTCTGCTGGCGGCGGTCGCCGTGCTGCGGTACCTGGGATTGACGCTCAACACCATGACTCTCGGCGGCTTTGCCGTAGCCCTCGGCGTCCTGGTGGACGATGCGATCATCGGTATCGAAAACATTTTGCGCCGCTTGCGCGAGAACGGGCAGCGGGCGGAACCGCGGCCGCGCCTCGAGATCGTGCTGGAAGCCTCGCTCGAGGTCAGGGGTCCCGTGATTTATGCAACCGCGGTGGTGATCGCGGTTTTTCTGCCGGAGCTGTTCACATCCAGCGTCCAGGGGCGCTTTGTCGGTCCGTTGGCGCTCGCCTTCATTTTTGCGGTTACCGCCTCGCTGATCGTCGCGATGACCTCCACGCCCGCCCTATGCGCGCTGTTTCTGCGCCAGCACGACGCGCGTCCCCAAGCGGGTTGGCTTGCGCGCCTCAAATCCTGGCAGGGCGCCGCGGTTCGGAAAGTCGGCGGACACATCAACGCGACATTGATTGCCCTGCTGCTACTGGTGATTGCGGCGGCTGCAGCGCTGCCCTTCTTGGGCGGCACGTTCATGCCGGATTTTCGCGAGGGACATTTCGTCATGCAGGTCACGAGTTCGGTGCCGGGTACCTCGCTCGATGAGATGCTGAGCGCGGGGAAACGCATCAGCGAGGATGTACTGGCGCTGCCGTACGTGCAGACCGTGGAACAGCAGGTAGGCCGCGCGGAGTTGGGCGAGGATACCTGGGGTCCGCATCGCAGCGAGTTTCACGTGGAGTTCAAAGCCGATGCCACCATCGATCAGGAGGCGGCGCAGGAGCAGTTGCGCGACATCTTGCGGCACTACCCGGGATTGCAGAGTGAAGTGGTTACTTTCCTGGGCGATAGGATCAGCGAGAGCCTGAGCGGTCAGACCGCCCAGGTCGCGATCAAGATTTTCGGCGCCGATTTGGATGTCCTCGAGCGAACCGCGGACAAGGTGGTTGCAACGCTTGGCAAGGTGAAAGGCATCGTCGATCTGCAATTCAAACGCCAAAGCGGTACTCCGGCCATTTCCATTCACCTCGTGCCGCAGTCCCTGGCGGCGACCGGTCTCAAGATCCAGGACGTTCTCGATACCATAGAGACGGCGTATGCGGGGGCGAGAGTCGGCCAGACGTTTCAGGGCACGCGGACGGTCGATGTCGTGGTGTTGTTGCCCGACGAGCAGCGACATCAGCCGACGCAACTGCAGAACTTGATGATTGCAACTCCGTTGGGTCCGGTGCCGCTGGCTCAGCTCGCGAACATTGAAGTGACGCAGAACCGCTATAGCATCGAACATGATGGCGGCCAGCGCCTGGTCGTCGTGACTTTCAACGTCGGATCGGGCTCATTGCAGGGCGTGGTAAAACAAGCGCGACATGCAATATCCCAGTCAGTGGCTCTCCCCCTGGGCGTGTTCCTGGAGTTCACCGGTGCCGCGGATGCTGAGATAAAAACTCGCAACGAGCTGCTGCTTTATTCAGGATTGGCGCTGGCACTCATCGTGATGATTCTTTTCATGTCGTTTCATTGGCGCGCCAATAGCTGGCTGGTATTGGCCAACATACCTTTCAGCGTAATCGGCAGTGTGCTGGCGATTGCCGTGACGGGGCTGGGCATTTCACTGGGCACCGTCGTGGGTCTGGTTACGGTTTTCGGCGTCAGCGCGCGCAACGCAATCCTGCAATTGGCACATTACGAGCATTTGGTTCAAGTCGAAGGCTGTACATGGAACTTTGAGCTCGTGCTGCGCGGTGCGAATGAACGCTTGGTGCCCATTTTGATGACCGCCGCGGTAACTGCGTTGGGCCTTGCGCCGCTCGCATTCTCCCTGCATCGTCCCGGCCTGGAGATCGAAGGTCCGATGGCGGTGACGGTGCTGGGAGGCTTGTTGTCCTCGACTCTGCTCAACTTGTTGGTGTTGCCGGCGCTGGCGATGCGCTACGTGCGGGTTTCGCAACCGACGATATAACTGCCTGACCCAATGAGAATATTGCTGATCGAAGACGACCATGAGACCGCCCACTATATCTCGGTGGGCCTGAGCGGCGATGGGCACGAGATCGCCATTGCCGGCAACGGCCGGGAAGGGCTGAATCGGGCCAACTCGGAAAAGTGGGACCTGCTGATCGTCGACCGCATGTTGCCGGAACTCGACGGACTGAGCATCGTCAAGGAGTTACGTCATATGGGCGCGGTCATACCAGTATTGTTCTTGACGACGCTCGGCGGCGTGGATGATCGGGTCACGGGCTTGAATGCCGGTGCCGATGACTACCTCGTCAAGCCATTCTCTTTTTCGGAACTGTTGGCGCGTGTTGCTGCATTGGGCCGCAGAAGTCCGCGCTTGGCTGTCGAAACGACGCTATCGATTGCCGATTTGCAGATTGATCTGCTGGGCAGAACCGTCACGCGTGGAGGTATCGCGGTTGAACTGCTGCCGCGTGAATTTAGACTGCTGGAATATCTGGCGAAGCACATGGACCAAACCGTGACGCGCGCGATGCTCCTTGAAAATGTCTGGGACGTTCATTTCGACCCCAATACAACGGTGGTCGAAACACATATCAGCCGATTGCGAAGCAAGATCGATCGCGGCCAGTCGATTCCACTGATCCACACACTGCGCGGCGCAGGCTATACGTTACGTGTCCCGGTTTAGAGTAGTTCGAACTTCCAGTTTTCGCCTCGCACTCATGTATGCGACGCTCACCGGGATAACCTTTCTGGTGCTGCTCAGCGTGATTTTTTTGTCCACCACCCGGTTCATGCGCCATCAGATAGATGACAGCGTCACCAGCGAGTTGGACGAGATCATGGCCGACGCGCCGGACCGAAGCGTCGCTGCCATCCAGGGCGTGGTGCAGGCGCTTGCCAAACATCCGTCCGGGTTTTACTACCTGCTGCAAGATGCGAACGGCATCGTTCGAGCCGGCAATCTACCGGCACTCGATCCGAAAGAAGGCATCCGCGAATGGCCGCTAGCCTCGAAAGGTCAAGGTTCGGCATTTTCCGCAGTTCGAGGTCGCGGTATCAGCCTGCCGGGCGCCTATCTATTTGTCGGTTGGAGTACGCACCAATTGCTCGAGATGGAGGAAATGGTGGTGAGATCGTTTGCCTGGGGCTTGGCGGCATCGATCGCGCTCGCGCTCGCGGGGGGACTGGTCATGAGCGGGCGCCTCATGCACCGCATCGAAACGGTCAGCCAGACCAGCCGCGACATCATCGGCGAAGATTTGCAGAAACGCTTGCCGGTGACGCGGGCGGGCGATGAATTGGACCACTTGGCGGGCAGCATCAATGCAATGTTGGATCGAATCGAAGGGTTGATGAACGACCTGCGCCAGGTGACCACGGATATTGCCCATGATCTGCGTACACCGTTGACACGTCTGCGGCAACGATTGGAATTGGCCAACCAGGCCGAGAACGACACCGAACTGGCGCGCACCACGCTCGCCAGCGCGGTCGCGGAGCTCGACTCGATACTGGCCATATTCAGTTCTTTGCTGCGCATCGCGCAAATGGAGAGCGGCGCACGTCGCCAGGGATTCAAACAGGTTCAACTGAGCGATCTGCTGGGGACGATCGGCGAGCTGTACCGGCCCATGGCGGATGAGAACGGGCAAGTATTGATTGAAACGATAGAACCGTCGTTGTGGGTCATGGGTGAACGCGAGTTGTTGATGCAGCTATTCGCGAATCTCATCGAAAACGCGCTGCGCCATTCGCCGCGCGGATCGACGATCGAGATTCGCGCCTCCAGGCACGAACGTTTCACGAATGTGGGCGTCGTCGACAACGGCCCCGGAATTCCAGAGGCGCTCCGCGACAAGGTACTGCAGCGTTTTTTCCGCCTTGAATCGAGCCGCACCACGGCCGGCAGCGGCTTGGGCCTGAGTCTCGCCAGCGCCATCGTCAAGGTTCACGGCGCGACGTTGGAATTGTCGGACGCCAACCCGGGTCTTTGCGCCACGGTGCGATTCGCATAGTATTGAGGCCGGCTGCCTGGGTTTCACAACTGGTTGGGGGAAAATGTCATGGCTGAAAATGTGTACAAGGTCATCGAACTCGTTGGCACCAGCTCAGAGTCTTGGGAGAAAGCGACCGCGGCCGCGATAATGCGCGCCAGCAAGACGCTGCGCGACCTGCGGGTCGCGGAAGTGGTAAAGCTCGACGTGCAACTCAAGAATGGCAAGGTCGAAGCCTATCGATCGCGCATCAGCGTGTCGTTCAAGTACGAAAACAAGGGCTGATGCGCTGATGTGACGCGGGCTCCCCGAGGAACCCAATGATCTCCACGATCGTCATTGTGGGCGGTGGCCAAGCCGGCGCCGAGGCCACCGACACCCTGCGGCGCGCTGGATACGATGGCCGCCTCATCCTGGTGAGCGATGAGCCGCAATTGCCCTATCAGCGGCCGCCGTTGTCGAAAAAATTCCTCGCCGGGGAATTGGAATTTGACCGCCTGTTGTTCCGGCATCGGTCCTTTTATGACGAGCACAAGGTCGAGCTCAAGTTAGGCGTCCGTGCGACACGCCTCGACGCCACGGCGCGCCGCGTCTGGCTGTCGAACGGCGAGGAGATTGCGTACGACAAGGCGCTGCTGTGTGTCGGCGCCGTCTCGCGGCAATTGACATGTTCCGGAGCCGACCTGGCAGGCGTATGTTATCTGCGCGCCGTTGGCGATGTGCCGCGTATTCAAGAAGGCCTGAAGCGAGGTTCTCGCGTAGTCATCATCGGCGGCGGCTACATCGGACTCGAAACTGCCGCGACGGCTCGCAACATGGGTTGCAGCGTCACCGTTCTCGAAATGGCCGATCGCGTCATGAATCGCGTGGTTGCCTCGAACGTCTCCCAATACTTCGAGCAGGAGCATCGCTCTCAAGGCGTGAAAATCGAGTGCAATGCGCGCGTGACGCGGTTGGAAGGACCCGGGCGGGTGGAGCGCGTCGTGTGTGCAGACGGCAGCGCCTATGAAGCCGACCTGTTGGTTGTCGGCGTCGGCGCCATCGCCAACACCGAACTCGCCGGCGCGGCAGGACTGAAATGCGACAATGGCATCGTCGTTGATCAGTACTGCTGCACCAGTGATGCCGCGATCTATGCAGCGGGAGACTGCACCAATCACCCATCCGCGCGCTTCGAAATGCGCGTGCGCCTCGAATCGGTCGACAATGCCTTCGAACAGGCCAAGGCGGCAGCGCTCAATCTGCTGGGACGGCCGACGGCCCATGACCGCGTACCTTGGTTCTGGTCGGACCAATTCGACAGCAAGCTGCTGATCGTGGGTCTGTCGCAGGGTCACGATCAACAAGTAACGCGCGGCGATCCCAAGTCCCGCCACTTCAGTGTCTGCTATCTCAAGGGCGGTGAACTGCTGGCCGTGGAGGCCATCAATCACGCCAAGGATTACATGGCGGCGCGCAAGCTCATTGCGGATCGGGCGCGCCCGAATCTCGACAAGCTCGCGGATCCTCAACTCGCATTGAAGGAAGCAGTATGAAAAGCCAGCATCTCGTCGATCCGCAGCTCCTCGGGTTGCTCGAATTGATTCCCACCATGAAGTTCTCCACCGAACTGCTACCGGAGATCCGGGCGCGCACGTTTCCAGCGCCGGCGGATCCGCGCGCCGCAGCTGTCGCCATGGAAACCCGAAGAGTTTCCGGACCGACCGGCGCCCCGGATGTGCCGGTGTTCATCTATCGGCCGCGCGAAAAGAGTGGCGCTCTGCCTTGCATCTTTCACATACACGGCGGCGGCTACGTCATAGGATCGGCCGCCTCGATGGAGCCTTTCCATCGGCCGCTGGCGCTGGACGCGGATTGCGCCATAGTCTCGGTCGATTATCGGCTGGCGCCCGAGACGCGCTTTCCCGGCGCAATTGAGGATTGTTATGCGGCCCTCGCCTGGGTTTACAAACAAGCGTCTGCCATCGGTGTCGATGCGCGCCGCATCGGCGTTATGGGCGAAAGCGCCGGCGGCGGGTTGGCTGCCGCGCTTGCGTTGCTGGCGCGCGATCGGCGCGAGTACAAACTCGCTTTCCAGCACCTCATCTACCCGATGCTGGACGATCGCACCTGTGTGACCAAGAGTCCCCATCCCTACACCGGGGAATTCATCTGGACGCCGCACAACAACAGCTTTGGATGGTCTTCGCTGCTCGGCGTCGCGCCGGGCTCGGCAGACGTATCGCCTTACGCCGCGCCGGCGCGCGCCGCGGATCTGGCTCGATTGCCACCGACTTTCATATCGACCGGCGCCCTCGATCTGTTCCTCGAAGAAGACATCGACTATGCGAAGCGGCTGGCGTGGCAGGCCGTGCCTGTGGAACTGCACGTCTACCCGGGCGCGTACCACGCTTTCGACATGGAGCCCATTGCGCGGGTGGCGGTGAATGCAAGGCGCGACAGCGTCGCCGCCCTACGGCGATTTCTCCATGGAACGCCGCTTTAAGCCGCGACCAACGGCTATACCGGATCAGTGGCGGAGACCAGCCGCGGCGGCTGGGTTGCGCGCCACGCCAGCACCATGGCCACCAATACCAGCAGCGCCGAAGTGAGAAAGCAGGCACCCGGCCACAGCTTCCACTCGGCGTGCGTGCTGACGGAAGCGGCGAAGATCTGGGTGAACAGCGCCGGGCCAATCAGGCTCGCCATACCCTGAAGGCTGGCGAGCGATCCTTGCAATCGTCCCTGCTCGGTGGGCTCCACCAAGCGCGTCATGATGGCCTGCAGGGAGGGTGTGGCGATACCCCACAGCGCCATGACCGGCACGCCGATCCAAAGTATCGGTCCGGTGGGTGCCAGGCCGTAGATGGCAAAGCCTACCGCGCCAAATGTCAATCCGACCACAATCGCGCCGCGCTCCTTGAGGAACTTGACAGCGGGCTTCACCAGGAAACCCTGCACCAGCAGCGAGGAAATACCGACACCGGCCAGCAGCATGCCCACCGCGCGGGTATCCCAACCAAATCGGTAGTACATGTACAAAACGGCGGTGCTGGGAAGCACCACGTGCGCAAGACTCACGAGAAAGAAACTACGTGAAAGACCGGCAAGCATCGGATGCGAGCGCAGCAGCCTGAGAGCGCCCAGGGGATTGGCATTCTTCCACTGAAATGGCACGCGCTTGTCCTTGGACAGCGACTCCGGCAGTACGAACAGGCCCCAGCATACGTTGGCCAGCGCCAATCCAGCGGCGGCCCAGAACGGCAGGCGCGGCGAGATGGCGCCGAGAATACCGCCGAGCGCGGGCCCGAGCACGAAGCCGATACCAAATGCCGCACCGAGCAGTCCAAAACTCGCGGCGCGCTTCTCCGGCGGCGTGACGTCGGAAATATACGCCCCGGCGGTGCTGAAGCTCGCGGCGCAAATACCGGAGATCACCCGGCCGAGCAACAGCCACCAGACATTGGGCGCGAGCGCCATGAGAATGAAATCCAACCCCAAGCCCGTGCATGAAATCAGAATCACCGCGCGGCGGCCGAAGTGATCCGACAGCGACCCCTGCACAGGCGAGAAAATGAGTTGCATCAACGCCCAGGCGGTGCCGAAGGCACCATAGATTTCCGCGCCGCGTGCCGCGCTGCCGCCGGCGAAGTTCTGTACCAGCAGGGGCAGGACTGGAATGATCATGCCGAAGGCCAGCATGTCGATGAGCACCGTGACGAAGATAAAGGCCAGTGCGGCCTTGCGGGGCGGATGCGCGGGATTGCTCATACAGTCGAAGCGTATCCTAGCGGCATCCGCGCCTTGCCGACAGGCGCGGGCTTGGGCCGCGCGCCTGGCGACTGTAATTTTATACAGCTACGGCGCCAATTGCGCGCAAACGCAGCGGCTAAGCCTTTCAGTGAAACGCGCATTTGTGCGATATTGCGCTTGAAGGACTCGCTGCGAGTCCTGGTTTTTGCTGCGAATTTGACGTGCTTCCTGCCATTTAACAGAAGAATTGGTTCTCATCGCGTAGGCTCTTAGGGACGGTTTCAGTATGGCTACACCAGCTCGATCGATCGCTTCATTGACGATTTCTTTTGGCCTCGTCGCCATACCGGTGAAGCTGTATTCCGCAACCATTTCCTCGGAGCGC
>Ga0210398_10003816_pt1 | contig 14313 bp, 7 predicted proteins | sample IncBWC4OmetaG_FD_161047 | JGI IMG/M metagenome (GOLD analysis project Ga0210398, IMG submission 161047) | Forest soil microbial communities from Barre Woods Harvard Forest LTER site, Petersham, Massachusetts, United States - Inc-BW-C-4-O | ecosystem: Environmental > Terrestrial > Soil >...
ATGGAGGGCTTGTTGACAAGGGCGCGGGCGATGGCGACGCGCTGACGCTGGCCGCCGGAGAGCTCATTGGGCTTGTGCATCATGCGAGCGCCGAGGTCGACGGACTCGAGGACTGCCTTGGCGCGGGCCGTGCGCTCGACGGCGGGAGTACCGTTGTAGATGAGGGGCAGCTCGACGTTGTGGAGAGCGGTGGCACGGGCGAGGAGGTTGAAGGTCTGGAAGACGAAGCCAATCTCCTTGTTGCGGATGCGGGCGAGCTCGTCATCGTTGAGCTCGGAGACGTCGTGGCCGTTTAGCCAGTAGCGGCCTTGCGAGGGAGAATCGAGGCAGCCGATGAGGTTCATGAGGGTCGACTTGCCGGAGCCGGAGGGCCCCATGATGGCGACGTACTCGTTGTGTCGAATGCGGAGGTTGACGCCGCGCAGAGCGTGAACCTGCTGATCCCCCATCTCGTAGGTCTTCCAGAGATTCTCGGTGACGATGACGTCTCCGGGGTTCGGTCCGGCGGAGGAGGTGGTTGTGATCGGGGATTCGACTGCGGTTTCGATAGCCATCCGGGTCTCCGGTTGTGTTGCCTGTTTGAGGATAGTACGTTTTGGCCGAGAAGATGGTTCCATGAGGGTTAATGAACCATCTACCGGCAAACGGTGCTCCCCCTGGGCTATAGTTACGACTTCTCGTCGGGGTTCGATTCGACGGCGTTGTCTACTTTGACGGGCGTGCCACTCTTAAGGGCGCGCAAAATTCGATAGCGGCCGGTGACGATCTGGTCACCTTCCTTGAGGCCGCCGAGGACCTCGATGTCGGTGGCACCGGTGACGCCGGTAGTTACGGGAACGAATTCGACGCGGAGCTTCTTGTGATCGGTCCTGACCACGTAGACTCCCTGGACGAGCTGGGACTTGGTGGCAGCGCCGGCGGGCGTAGCTGCGACACCTGCTGCGGGCTTGCCTGCGTTTGCGGCGAGGACCTTTTCTGCCGCGACGTCACGCTGGACGAGTGCCTGGATGGGGATGGTGAGGGCGTTGGGTCTGCGGGCGGTGGTGATCTTGGCCGTGGTGGAGAGGCCGGGACGGAGCTCGTCCAAATTTATGCCGGGAGTTGGGTCGAGGGTGACGACGACCTTGAAGTCCTTGGCCTCCTCGGTGCCCGTGGTGCTTTGGCTGGTGGCGATGCCGGTGGTGCGGAGGAGGGCCTGGTCGCCGACCTCGGTGACGTGGCCTTTGAAGATGCGGCCGGGAAGGGCATCGACGGTGACTTCGGCAATCTGGTTGAGGGAGACGTTGACGATGTCGGTCTCGTCGACCTTGACCTCGGCCGTGATGACGGACATGTCGGCGAGGGTCATGAGGGTGGAGCCTTCGGCGTTTTGGATGCCGAGGACGACGGTCTCGCCTTCGCGGACGGGGACGTTGGTGACGAGGCCGTCAAAGGGGGCGCGGCTGATGGTCTTGTCGAGTGCGTCGTAGTTGGCGCGCTGGCTGGCGACGGCCTGGTTGGAGTGGCCGCGCTGAGAGTCTGTCTGGGCGCGGGCCTGCGCAAGAGCGGCCTGGCGCTGGGCGAGGGTAGCGACGGCCATGTCGTAGGCGGCCTTTTTTGCGTCAAAGTCCTGTTTGGCGATCAGCTTGTTGTCGAAGAGGGCCTGGGCCCGGCTGTAATCGAGCTTCTTTTGCTCGAGATCTGCCTGGCCCTGGGCGATGTTGGCTTCTGCGGTCTTTTCGGCGGCGATGAAGCTGGTGATGTCGGTGCGGGACGCGGCGATGGTGGCGTCCTGGGCGGCGACTGTGGCCTCGGGTTGGACGCTCTCGACCTTTGCCAGAACGGTGCCGGCCTTAACGCGGTCACCCTCCTTGACGTAGAGGTGGGTGATGCGCCCGAAGGCGGTCGCGCCGATATTGACGTAGGTCTTCGGCTTGATCTGGCCGGTGCCGTTGACGATGGAGGTCAGGTCTTGGCGGACGACCTTACCTGTGGCGACCTTGGTGACGTTGGCCTGGCCGTGGAGAATGCTGGCGACGACGATGCCTGCAAGGACCAGGACTACCGCGACGATCACAATAATCTTTTTAGCGCTCATTGCTGCTTTCTATAGCCCCCCGGAGAAGCTCGGAGGTGCAATTGGAGAAGTTGACGCCTGTCAAAGAGACAATACGGAGACGAGCGAGCTTGCGTTCCGTATTCCTTCCAGAAACTGGACTTAGCTTCGCCGGAGGAAGATTGGGCCGAGGTCCGTAACTCTTCTTTGGGCGAGATTTGGGGGTTCTTTACGAATACAAATGATGATATCAGGGCCGCCCGTACGTCTACCTCTTGTAACAGGGATATAACCGCACTACAATACAGGTTGGTTACAGGAGCACACCCCCCTACTATGATGAGTCCACGGCGCTTGGTATCCGGCACGGCCCTATGCTTCCTTTTTTTGATGGGAGTGCGGGTGCTGGCTGCACAGGAGACGTCCGGCACGGCCGCGCAGACCGATGGCGTGACGAAGGGGCCTGTGACTGTCGAGAAGCCTGATCCTTTGAAGCGTCCCTTGAGCGACCAGGAGAAGAGGGACCAGCAGAAGGCGTTGAAGCAAGAGTTGAAGGGCGTGTACAAGAAGTGGGTCGATGAGGACGTCCGGTGGATCATCACGGACCAGGAGATGCAGGCTTTCAAGAGCCTGAGCAACGACGAAGAGCGCGACCAGTTTATCGAAAATTTCTGGTTGCGGCGCAATCCGAATCCGGACTCTCCTGAGAACGAATTCCGCGAGGAACACTACGCGCGCATTGCGTATGCGAACGAGCATTTCGCGGCGGGCAAGCCGGGCTGGAGAACGGACCGCGGCCACATCTATATTGCATTTGGCAAGCCGGACAGTATCGACTCGCATCCAAGCGGCGGCAGCTATGAACGGCCGATGGAAGAGGGCGGTGGCAATACTTCCACCTTCCCGTTCGAGATTTGGCATTACCGGTACCTTGAGGGGATCGGCGACAACATCGACATTGAGTTTGTCGATACGTGCATGTGCGGCGACTACCACATGACGATCGACCGCTCAGAAAAAGATGCGCTGAAGCATACTCCCGGAGCCGGGCAGACACTGTACGAACAGATGGGCCAGTCGAAACAGGCGGACCGTTTTTCGGGAGGTGGACTGGAGCAGCTTGGTGCGGGGCCGCTGTCGGCGCAGAACCAGAGCAAGCAGTTCGACCGGCTCGATCAGTTTGCGAAGCTGCAGGCCCCCCCGGTGATCAGGTTCAAGGACATGGAAGCGTTCATGACCACTTCGAAGATCCTGACGGGGCCGCCATTCTTGTTTGACGTTCGCACTGACTACGTCAAAGTGACAAACGACACTATCCTGGTGCCTGTGACCCTGCAGATCAAGAACGGCGACATCACGTTCAACACTAAAGACGGTGTTGCGTTGGGGACGGTGAATATCCTAGGGCGAGTGTCGAACCTGAACCACAAGCCGGTGCAGACCTTCGAAGACACGGTCACAGTGCAGGTGCCCAGTGAGCTGCTTGCACGCAAGCGAACTGATTTGTCGGTGTATTGGAAGTCTTTGCCGCTTCGGCCTGGTTTGTACAAGATCGACATCGTGATCAAAGACGTCAACAATCCGGACCATATCGGCAGGTGGCAGCGGAGCTTGAATGTTCCGAGATATGACGACGATCGTCTTGCATCTTCCTCGCTGATTCTGGCGGGACAGATGGAGCGCGTGCCATCAAGGGACATCGGGGCAGGGAACTTCGTTATTGGTGACACTCATATTGTTCCGCGAGTGCCGAGCGGCATTGCGGCGCCGGTGACTTTTCATCGGGCGCAGAGTTTGAACTTTTGGATGCAGGTGTATAACCTTGGTATCGACGAAAAGAGTAAACAGAACGGCGCGACGATTGAGTACCAGATCCTGGACCTGGCAACGAACCAAGCCGTCCTGCAAACACAGGAGCTGACGGCGAAGACGAATCCGAATGCGGACCAGGTCACGATTGAGAAGAGCTTGCCACTGGCAAGCCTGCAACCTGGCAAGTATCAGATCAACATCAAAGTGAATGACGGAATAACGAAGCAGCAGATCGCAGAATCTGCGCCGTTCATCGTGGATTAGGCAGGTGCGGATGTAGTACGGCGACATGGTTATGCAGATTTCAATTGGCAATAACCGGTCACTGCGCATTCTGTAGAGACGCTCCCTATTTTCTGGGTGCGGAACATTAGCAACGGCCATCGACGCGCAGGACGGCTTTACTGTGCAACGACCCCAGGTGAAGATCGCGTTTGTCTCGTTGATGCTGCTGACCGTGGCCATGCGGATTGCTGCGGGTCAGAGTGCAGCCGTGTCCGGGGTGGTTCGAGATGCGCAGGGTGTGGCGCAACTGGGCGCTCTGGTGCAGGTGGTTGCGGAGGACTCGACCGTTCTCGGCGCTACGTTTACCGACCTTCATGGACGCTATCTGATCCCTCGTCTGGCGCCTGGGAGATATGGGGTGAGGGCAAGCGCTGCTTTGTTTGTTCCAGCGCTACGAGACAACCTGCAGCTTCGAGCAGGGGCGCAGGCGGTCGTCAACCTTACCTTGAATACGCTCTTCGAGTCGGCCACGTGGATCCCGGCAGAGCGCCGCAAGGCAGATGAGCCGAGCGATGACTGGAAGTGGACGATGCGCTCTGCGGCCAATCGCCCCATCCTGAGGCTGGCTGAAGACGGTGACGTAATTATGGTCTCATCGAGCGTGACGGAAGCAGCGTCCAAGCGCTCCGAGAGGGCCCGGACCGAGATGACGGCGGGTGATGGCGGGTTCGGCAGCAGTGGGATCCATAACGTTTTTGTCTTCGACCGGACGCTCGATGATGGCGCCGGAGCGAGACTGCATCTGGACATTGGAAAACAACCCGGACCGACCGCGGTTGGGCCGTCGACAGAGGTCGCCACGGGATTTGAGACGCAGCTAGGCTTTGCCGGTGCAGGCAGGGCGGTGGTCAGCTATCAATCTCACCCGGAGCTGGTGAGTTCGGGCGGGACGCCGGGACTTGACGCGATGCAGATGTCGACCGCCCAATTGATTCGGATTGGGGACTTTGCCGATGTGGAGGCAGGCGGCACTCTTTATGTGGTCCGCACGTCGGGGTACGCCACGGGTTCGCGGCCGTTTGTGAAGATAACGACCCATCCGATGAAGGCATGGACGGCCGGGTATCGGATGGCGACGTCGCAGAACCTGCAATCATTTGCGGGGCTTGACTCGGTGCAGCAGGAGCTGCCGATTGCCGTGATGTACCAGGGGCGGATGCAGACTGCGCAGGGTCTCCATCAGGAGTTCACTGCGGGCCGCAAGACCGGACCCGGAATGATCGAGGTTTCGTATTACCTTGATTCTCTGGATCGGGTTGCGGTGTCGGGCGGCGGTGCGCTAGGTGCCGCAGATATTCAGCGGACCGGCCAAGCTGGCGCGAATGGGATACTTGCAGACTCAACAACGGGGAATTTTCGGTTTCTCAGTGCGGGATATAAGACCCAGGGCGTGAATGTGACGCTGACGGAGCCGCTGACTCCCAGCATGTGGGTGGCGGTGGAGTATGCGACGGGTGCCGGTCTGGCCGCGAAGGACGGGGCGCTGATGGAACTTCCCACGATCGGGTCGGACCTTGCACCGCAGGCCGCCCAGACCGCGACGATCGCCCTGCGGGGAAGGGTGCTCCATAGCGGAACGAGTCTTCGGGCATCCTATCGGTGGCAACCGGCGCGGTTGGTGACGGCGGTCGATCCGTATGCTCCGTTTGGCGATCAGGCCTATTTCAGTTGCTATCTGCGGCAGGCGCTGAGGCTGGGGAACCTACTGCCGGCCGGACTTGACGCGACTATCGATGTCACCAATCTGCTGGCCCAGGGGTATCGTCCGTTCCTCTCGGCGGATGGTAAGACGCTGTTCCTGGCGGAGGCGCCGCGGACCCTTCAAGCCGGGCTGGCCTTCACTTTCTAAATAAATTCTTCTATTCGGTTCGGAGTGCTTCCATCGGATCGACGGTGGCCGCGCGTCGCGCCGGAACGCAGGACACTGCGAGTCCGCCGCCGACCAGCAATAGCGTGACCGCCGCCATTGTCCAAGGGTCGTGGGCCGTGATGTTGTAGAGGAAGGTCCGCAGGAGGAGACTGGTCACGTAGGCTAGAACCAGTCCCAGAGTCGATCCTGAAAGCAACATCCAACCGGCCTGCCTCAGCACGAGCCACATTACGTCGCCACGCCGAGCACCCAAGGCGATGCGAAGGCCGAGTTCCTTTGTGCGGTGTGCCACCAGATAGGCGAGCAGACCATAGATTCCAGTGATGCAGACGAGTAGGGCCGATCCGCCAAATACGATTAATAGCCGGGCGGCCAGCTGCTGGCTGCCGTAGGAGTCCTCGACGACCTGATCCATCGTTGTGAAGGTGCTGTCGGAGAGCTCTGGGCTGGCGTGCCGCAACATTTCGCGCATCTCGGGGACGATGGAGGACGGGCTTCGGTCTGTCCGGACCGCGAGATCCATCGCCATGCCCTCGGCGCCTTTGTAGAAGCCGGTGCCGGGTGTGATCTGTGGAATAGCCACTTCAATCTCCGGCTGTGATTGTTTGGCGATGGAGACCTGTCGCTCGTCGTCGAGCACTCCGATAACGACGGCGCGCTTGTCGTTGCTGAACGAGAATAGATTTTCGCCGAGTATCTTTTCGGGGGGCTCGTCACCGTCGAAATATGCCTTTACAAAGGCGCGATTCACGACCGCTACGGCTTGCGTGCTGGCCGTATCACCTTCGTTGAAGAACCTGCCTTTGAGCATTCTGAATGCAAAGACGCGTTGCATCTCCGGTCCGACCGCTCGAAACTGTGCGACTAAATCGCGTCGGCGCACATCGGCAGCACTGGTTCCAGCGACTCCGAAGGTGAACTGCAATTTGAAGGTGTTTTCGAGGGGCACTGCGTTCATCAGGACGGCGGCCTGCACTCCGGGCATGTGATTGACGCGGTCAACCAGGGGTTGATAGAGCTCGGTGGTCATGTTTTGTCCTGCAAACTTGTAAGCTGGAATCGTCATATTGGCGATGATGATGTGGTCGGTGCGGAAGCCGAGCGTGACATGACGCAGGGCGTAGATTGTTCGGAGCAAGAGGCCGCATCCGACTAAAAGGACCAGGGACATCGCGATCTGTATGACGACAAGCGAGGCGCGGGTGCGATATTGGGCCGCGCCAGAGCTGCTCTGTGGGCCACCTTGCCGCAATCCGGATTCGATTGGCGCTTTTGCCGCGACGATAGCGGGCCAGATGGAACACAGTAGAGCGCTGACTACTGTCAACGCGACCAACATGCCAATTACGGAGGTGTTTGCAGTCAGCTTTTCGTGGATATGAAACTGGCTGGTCAGCCCGTGTTCAAAGAACTTTATCATCAACGTGGCGAGACCAAGGCCAAGGGCTGAAGCTATCGCGCTGACGAGGAGGCCTTCAGCGGCAAACTGCTGGACGATGCGCCAGCGGCTGGCGCCAAGTGCTCCGCGCACGGCGATCTCCCGCTGCTTTGCGGTGGCCCGCGCGAGCATCAGGCTAGTGCTGTTTACGCACGCGATGAGCCACAAGACCGCTGAGGCCCCGAAGAGCGCCAGGAGGGCCTTTCTGAGATCGGTTTCGACGAGCGAATCCTCGTAGCGCTGCAGTTGGATTGAGGTGACGAGGTCGCGATCGTACGGGTCAGCGTATTCTTTGGCCACGTCAGGTTGGATTGCCCTGAGCTCTGATTCCGCGGTGCGGAGGGTCACGTTTGGATTTAGCCGTGCGATGACCTGGTAGTTCGGAGTAATGTTTCGTGTATGAACCGTGTCCTTGTCGCCGATTATTGTTGGCAGCCAGACGAGGGGGGCGGCCCCGTTGAGCGGGAAGGCGAAGCCACGAGGCATAACGCCAATCACGATGTATGACTCTCCGTTTAGTTTGACTGCTTTGTTTAGGACATTCGGATCGGCGCCGTAGATGGTCCGCCATACAGGATCGCTGAGGATAAGGGTGTGGGCCTCTCCAGAGAGAGCGGAGCCGTCGCTCTGGCTTTCAAAGTTGCGACCCATGGCTGGATGCACGCCCAACAGTGCGAAGAGGTTGGCGCTTACCTGCGGAGCATTGACCTGTGTCGAGCCCGTTTTGCCGTCGAGGAAGGAGACGTGTTTGTTCCAGCTATAGAACGCGATCTCTTTCAGTGAGTGACTACGCTGACGCCACTGTTGCAGATCGAGGAAGGGTGTGCCAAAGCTTACTGTGCCTCTCTTACCGGACTCTTTGATTTCGACCAACTGATGCGCGTCTCTATAGGGAAGCGGGCGCAGCAGGACACGATCGACCACGGTAAACATCGCCGCCGTTGCACCGAGGCCAAGGGCGAGCGTCGCGGTTACAGTGATGGCGAAGATTGGCGATCTCGTCAGCTGGCGAAAAACGTATCTCAGGTCATGTCCAATGCGCTCGAGCCAGAGCGATCCCCAGGTCCCGCGCGTGACGTCTTCGATCAGCGGGACATTGCCAAACTCACGCATCGCCGCGGCGCGCGCTTGTTTAGCGGACTGTCCGCGGTCTTGGCGTTCCTGAATGTCCATTTGAAGATGGGCTTGGATCTCCTCGTCGAGATCTGCTTTACGCCTGGAGAAAGACCGGGCAAAAAAGCTCATGCTTCTTCTCCTTCCGGGGTGCGGTGCATGACTGCGCCGATGATATCGACCATCTGCTGCCAGCGGCTGAGATCAGAGGCCAACTGTTTCTTGCCGGCGGCAGTGATTCGGTAGTATTTCGCGCACTGGTTGCTTTCGGTCTGCTTCCACTCAGAGCGTACCCAGGACTGTCGCTCCAGGCGATGGAGGGCAGGGTATAGGGAGCCGGTCTCGATTTGCAGGACATCACCGGAGTTTCCGCGGAGGGCCTGAACGATGCCGTAGCCGTGGTGAGGTCCCCACTGCAGCGTCTGGAGGATGAGCATGTCGAGTGTGCCTTGAAGCAACTCGATCCGGTTCTTGTAGCGATTGCGTCCTATCATGATGTAGGCACTCTACACCTGTAGGAAGTAGAGTGTCTACCGCCCGACAGTCACCCCGGAGTTACGGAGAGTGACGCGTTTGATCCGGTCACTTGGGCGGGGACGCCGCAGCCTTTCGAGCCGACCTTGAGCGAACTATCCAGACCCAGGCCAACGCAATCGCAGAGGTCGACACTATGAATTCCGCCCAAATAAAGGAAATGAAGTCACTGAGGGCACCCACTCCCGGCACACCGGGTTGGACGCTTCGCAGAGCAGGAAGACCGAATATGAGGGCCACGCAGAGCGAGAGTGGCAGCAAATTGATCTCGCCGGGAGACGCAGTCACCCGCAGGACCATCGCCATAATGCTGATGGCTAAAACAAACATAACCGTCATAACAGCGAGAGAAACGGTGATCACAGTGTTTGCTCTTCGCATAGAGATCGTGGTGTGCATGAGCTTGTACGTGTCATCCGGGGACACTGTTCCGTCGAACTTGATCCCAGGAATCGAAGCCGTGAACGTTTCGTTGATCGATATCGTTTCACTGTGATCGAGATCGCTCGTTCCCACGATTAGCGTGGTCGCGAGCGGATCGGTATTGTTGTCCTCAAGATTTTCTTCTGGCACGGTCTCGACCTTTGTCTGCACCGGAGCAGTGACGAGGAGGTCGATGTCAGTCACATAGTTATCAAAAGGGTATCTGTTTTGGTTTCCAGAGAGGAGACTGTTGAACTCGATTGGAAAGATCCGCTCGCCTTTAGGAAAGACAACAGTTTGCTTTCCGGAGGCCGAATTGATTAGTAGTTTGATGTCGGTGGCGGGCGTGGCCTTGTCTATCGCAAATCGGCCCATTGGGACAAGCCTGATGCGTTCGTGGAGCAGTCCTTGCGCCGTATCTATGGACATTACTCTGACGTTGACTCTGACGAAGTCAGCGCTGGAGGCCGATGACTTGATGATGGTGAGAGAGCGCCGGCCTTCCTCGGTGATACCCAGCCAAAGAACGGAAACGTAAATTCCCATTACTGCCAGAACGACAAACACCCGAACCATTTTGCCAAGAAAGCCCATTTCGAGGACCTCTCTGCCTGCCATTACTTCGGGGTTGGAGTTGTTGAGCCAGCGAGCCGGGGATTTCATCGGAGGAGCAACTGACTGAGTAGACTGCGGGCGCGTGTCAATGAAAGAGAGGCCAATGAAAGAGAGTTTGAATCATGGTGGAGCGAGTTGGCAAGTCGCGCGAGGGTTCGGATCCATGCCCATCAAAAAAATGTGGGGCCTCTGCACACCTAAATTTGAAAACCTAGCATTACTACCAGTCGTGAGAACTGGTGATGTGAGATATAAAGCAAACGTGAACTCTTCATCAAGACATGGTTTTGGGCGCATAAGGCGAGGAGAAAAACAAATGCGAGCGCGACCTGTAGTCCGGGGCTTTCCCCTGCGAACGGGCAAGCTGGGGGTGTACTTTTGGCGGGGTCAACGGAGCCACAGTTTTGACGTTGCCATGATCGCTGTAGGTCTTTTCCTGCTGATGGCAGGCACCGGATGTAGAGAGAAGGAAAAGGCACCCCCGCCTGCCCCTCCTGTAGTCGAAGTTGCCGAGGCGGTCCAGCAGAATGTTCCCACCTACAACGAATGGGTCGCGCAGCTAAACGGCCCAATCAACGCCGACATCACCCCGAAGGTGCAGGGCTACCTCCTGACGCAGAATTACAATAACGGCTTCTTCGTCAAAAAGGGTCAGCTTCTGTTTACTGTAGATCCCCGACCTTTCGTGGCCGCTCTCGAACAGGACAAGGCGCAGGTCGCCGTGGCCCAGGCGAACCTCGGTGAGGCGGAGAACAACGTCGCCCGCGACACCCCGCTGGTTGCGCAGAACGCGATCCCAAAAAAGCAACTCGACACGGACCAGTCAACCCTGGCCGCGAACCAGGCACAATTGAACGCCGCGAAAGCGCAGATGGTGCAGGCGGAATTAAATGTTGAATGGACCAAGGTGTATTCGCCCATCGACGGCATCGCTGGCATAGCGAATTCCCAGATCGGCGACCTGGTGGGAACGACCACCAAGATGACGACGGTCTCCCAGGTCGATCCGATCTGGGCATACTTCAATATCCCCGAAAGCGCCTTCCTCGCCAACGCGGAGGCAATTAACCGGGCAATCCGCAGCGGGAACAGGCGAGGGGTGCCGCGTAGCGTCGAATTCATCCAGGCAAATGGAGACACCTACCCGGCGAACGGCGAAATCATTTTCGTGAATAGACAGATCGCCTCCCAGACAGGCACCATCCAGATGGCCGCTGCCTTCGCCAACAAAGGCGCCACCCTCCGCCCCGGCGGCTTCGGACGGGTGCGGATTCAGGTCGGCGTGACCAACGATGCAATGTTGATTCCGCAGGCCGCCGTGATTGAAGTGCAGTCGCAATACCAGGTCATTGTGCTCAACCCCGAAAACAGGGCAGTGATTCGACCGGTCAAGGTGGGAGATCGGGTCGGCCCGAACTGGATCATCACTGAGGGACTGAAGCCCGGCGAGAAGGTTGTGGTCGAAGGCATTCAACGCGTACTGATGTTTGCAGCGGCCGCGCCGCCGGAGATGGTGAAGGAAGGCATTCCGGTCGTCGTTAAGCCTTACACGCCAGCCCCTGCGGCGCTCGGGGGCAACTGATCATGTCGAAATTCTTTATTAATCGCCCCATCGTCGCGATAGTCATCGCAATTTTGATGGTGCTGGCCGGCGGGGTCGCGGTGCTCGAGCTACCTACGGCACAGTTCCCCAATATCGCCGACCCCATGGTACAGGTGAAAGCCAGTTACCCCGGCGCGGATGCCCAGACGATTGCCGAATCCGTTGCAACACCGATCGAACAGCAGATGTCGGGCGTCAGCGGCATGAATTACATGTACTCCCTGAGCGCGAGTTCCGGCGGAGGCATGACGCTGTACGTTGACTTTGCGCTGGGAACCGACATCAACACCGATCAGATTCTGGCGCAGATGCGGCAAGGCCAGGCCGCCTCGCAACTGCCCTCCGAGGTAACCCAGCAAGGTGTAGTCGTTCAGCCGGGGACGACGGCGCCCTTTATGCTGCTCGACCTCTACTCACCCAATGGCTCATACGACAGCATTTTTCTGGCCAACTACGCCACCATCAATTTGCAGTACGCGCTCACCCGTATCTCGGGGGTCGGACAGGTCCAGATATTCGGCGCCGGTCCCTATGCCATGCGGATCTGGGTGAATCCTGATAAGCTGGCGAGCCTGGGCGTGACCGTCTCCGACATCACGAACGCGGTCAAGGCTCAAAACAAGGTAAATCCTGCGGGCCAGGTTGGAGGGGAGCCGGTTCCCCAAGGTCAGCAATTCACCTACAACGTGCGAGCTCCGGGGCGTCTGCCCACGGCCGAGGATTTTGGTGAGATCGTCGTCCGCGCTCAGTCCGACGGGTCAATCCTGCGGCTGAAGGACGTGGCGCGTGTGGAACTTGGATCGCAATACTATTCCTATGTTTCGCGGTTGGGAGTGGCGGGAGAGAATAAGCCCTCTCAGCCCGCTGCCCTCCTCGCGCTATACCTCACTCCTGGCAGCAACGCGCTGCAAACGCGAGCCGCTGTCCTCAAAATGATGGACGAGGCGAAAGGCAGGTTTCCACAGGGGCTGGACTACATTACCGCACTCGACACGACACTCGCTGTCAGTGCCGGCATCCACGAAATCTACAAGACGCTGGGAGAGGCCCTGCTTCTGGTCATCATCGTCGTCTACATTTTTCTCCAGGGCTTCAGAGCTACGCTGATTCCTCTGCTCGCCGTCCCTGTCTCTCTGATTGCGACCTTCATGGTCTTTCCCATGCTTGGCTTCTCCATCAACACCCTGTCGCTTTTGGGTATGGTTCTGGCAATTGGACTGGTCGTCGACGACGCCATCGTCGTCGTGGAGGCGGTCGAACACAATATCGAGCTCGGTCTGACGCCTCACGACGCGACCATCAAAGCGATGGAGGAAGTTTCGTCACCGGTCATTGCGATCGCACTCATCCTGGCTGCAGTATTTATTCCCACGGCCTTCATTCCCGGTATTACTGGCCAGCTTTATAAGCAGTTCGCAATCACCATCGCGATTTCGGTGCTCTTCTCGGCATTCAACGCGCTCACCCTCAGCCCGGCGCTTTCCGCCATGCTGCTGCGTCCCAAGAAGGAGTCTCGAGGACCCCTCGGCGCCTTCTTTCGCGGGTTCAACAATGTCTTCGGTCGCGCCACGGACGGGTACGTGAATATATGCAGGCACCTGATCCACAAAGTCGCTCTGGCGTTTCTCCTGCTCGCCGGGCTGGCGGTGGGTGCGGGTTATTTCGGAAAACAGCTCCCGGGAAGTTTTCTCCCCGATGAAGATCAGGGATACCTCTATGCTGGCTTGCAACTGCCTAACGCGTCGTCTCTGCAACTCACCTCGGAGGCCGCGCGCGAAGTCGAGAAGGTCATGATGGACACACCTGGCGTGCAATACGTCAGCACCGTCAACGGATACAGCTTGTTGAGCGGCGTCGCCGCCACCTACAGTGGATTCTTCTTTATCTCACTGAAGCCCTGGGATGAACGCAAGACTCCGGAGGAGAGTTACGAGGGGATCAAAGCTCACCTTCAGCAGGCCCTGTCAAGATTCCCAGGGGGAATTGCATTCTCGTTCCCGCCGCCAGCGATCCCTGGCGTGGGCACCTCAGGAGGCGCCACTTTCATTCTTGAAGACAGATCTGGCGGCACCATTGACTTTCTCGCGAAACAGACCCAGATTTACATGGCCGAAGCGCGCAAACGCCCGGAACTGGCGGGGCTTTTTACCACCGCCCTGTTCGGGGTTCCCCAAGTCGGGGTAAAGGTGGACAACGCCAAGGCGATGACCCAGCAGATCCAGTTGAGCGAGCTGTACCAGACTGTGCAGACGTTCATGGGCGGTTCATTGATTAACTTCTTCAACCGATTCGGGCTGCAGTGGCAGGTATATGTTATGGCCGACGGAGACTACCGGACCAAGGCAGACAATCTCGGCAAGTTTTACGTCAGGAATGCATCGGGCGACATGGTCCCTCTCAGTACGCTGACCACTATCGATGCGCGCAGTGGCGCCGAGTTTGTCATGCGCTACAACCTGTTCAACTGCGTGCAGATTAATGCCGCGGCCGCGCCCGGCTACAGCTCCGCTCAGGTCATGGCTGCGCTGGAAGACGTCTTCCACAAGACGATGCCCGGCCAGATGGGCTTCGACTACTCCGGCATG
>Ga0210398_10003817_pt1 | contig 14312 bp, 11 predicted proteins | sample IncBWC4OmetaG_FD_161047 | JGI IMG/M metagenome (GOLD analysis project Ga0210398, IMG submission 161047) | Forest soil microbial communities from Barre Woods Harvard Forest LTER site, Petersham, Massachusetts, United States - Inc-BW-C-4-O | ecosystem: Environmental > Terrestrial > Soil >...
CAGCCGGAGTGCCGGAATTTGCGCCTCTGTACACGATCACCTGAGCGCGCGCCGCAGCCATATCATTCCGTCCGCAGCGCCTTCGCCGGATCAGTCGAAGCCGCACGCCGCGCCGGAATCAGCCCTGCCAGAGACGCCGCCACAGCGAGCGCAATGATCGACACCGCCAGCACCCTGGCGTCCACGCCCTTGATCTCGTAGAGCTGCGTCTTGACGAAGCGCACACACACCAGCGCTGCCGGAATCCCGATCGCCAGCCCGAGCCCCGTCTGGATCAGCGCCCCGCGCATCACCATCGCAATCACTCCGCCGCGCTCTGCGCCCAGTGCCATGCGAATCCCGATCTCGCTCGTGCGGCGCGCGACTGTATACGCCGTTACGCCGTAGAGCCCGATGGTGGCCAGCAGCAGCGCCAGCGCGCCAAACAGCATGGTGAGACGGGCGATCATGCGCTCCTCAACGAAATTGCCGGCGATCTGCTCGTCGAAGGTCTGAAAAGTCACCACCGTCAGATTCGGATTGATGCTCGACAGCGTCTGTCGCGTCAGGGCCTCCATGTCGTTCATCGGATGCGAGGTGGCCAGCACAATCGCAGGCGCGTAAAGTTCTATATCTTCTGAAATTGGAGATTTATCGCTCGGCGCCCGCCGCATCAGCGGCAAAAAGTACATCATGTGGTCCTTCCAGTACACACTCTGGTAGATAGAGTCCTCGACCACTCCAACAAGCTCGAAGTCTCCCGGTGAAACATTGCCCGGTTGACCAAAATGCTGCCCGATCGGATTCTCGCCTGGCTTAAAAAGTTTCTTTACGAACGCCTGGTTGACCACCGCCACCGCCGGGGCCGTCGACGTATCTTTCCCGGTGATCGCGCGGCCCGATACGACACGCGTTCCCACTGAATCGAAGTAGTCGCTGTTCACCCTTACCACTGAGGCAATCTCATTCTTGTACGGCCGCCCCAGTATCTGAACGCCATCGCCCCAGTTGTCGTCCTCCATGGGCGTATACGAGCTGATGCCCACCTTCACGACTCCTGGAATCGCATGGAACCTGTCTTCCATCAGCCGATACAGCGGTTCGAGCTGTGTCTGCGAATATCCAGCCGCCTGCGGATTGATGTGGACGATATAGCGGTTCTGCGTTTGCACGTGCATGTCGGTGTGCTGCAGCCGGTTCAGGCTCTGCGAGAAAAGCCCCGCGCCGACCAGCAAAACGAGCGATAGCGCTGCCTGCAACACCACCAGGCCACGCTGCAGCAGCGATGCGCCGCTCGCCGTCGTCCTCGCGCCGCTCCGCAGAGCATCGGCGGGATCGGCCTGCGCCGCAATCCATGCGGGAGCCGCGCCGAACAATACTCCCGTCAGCAGCGATAATCCGCACGCGAACGCCAGCACAGCGGGCGACGGACTCGCCTGGATGGGAACGCTGTGAGACGAGGGGAAGGCAAGCGCGAGGAGCATGCGCGTGCCCGCATAGGCAACTATGAGTCCGGCAATGCCGCTCAGGACCGCAAGCACCAGGCTCTCGGTGAGCAGCTGGCGAACGATTCTTGCACGCCCCGCGCCCAGCGCTGTCCGCACTGACATCTCCGCCTTGCGCGACATGCCGCGGGCCAGCAACAGATTCGCGATGTTGGCGCACGCGATCAGCAGCACCAGTCCGGAGATGGTCATCAGCATCTTCAGGTTTGAGGCATAGTGCTCCTGCATATGCTGAATTCCGCCACCCCCCGGCGCCAGCACCACATGCACCTTCGGAAGCTGTTCCTTTCCGGCTCCTCCGGAAAAGACATCGGTCTGACCGAATGCCTGCCGCACCAGTCCGCTCAGCTTCTGCTGCAGCGCCGCCAGATCCGTGCCTGGCTTTACGCGCCCCACCATGTAAAGCCACCGCTCATTCGGGCTGTGTACATACGGCGCGTTCGCCAGCACTGGCATCGATTCAATCGGCATGTAGAAATCCGGAGGTGCGCTGCTCAGTCTGTCGCCATAGAACCCGGCCGGAGCAATGCCCGCGATCGTCACCGGCTTCGTATTCACCCAGAAGGTACTGCCTACGACCGACGGATCGCCCGCATAGTCGCGCTGCCAGGTGGCGTAGCTCATCAGCGCCGCGAAGGGCGCGCTCTCCACATCATCGGCATCGGTCAGCAGACGCCCGGCACGCGCCTTCAGGCCAAAAGTCCGGAAGTAATTCCCCGAAACAAACTCGCCCATCGCCGACCGCGCACCGGTTTGGTCGCCATCGCGGCGCACCGTGACCGGCCGGTATTCGAAGCCCGCCTGTATCGCCGCCAGCTCTTCGAACTCCGGAGCGTTTTTTCTCAGCAACTGCCATGTTGCAGTCGGGAAGTAGCTGTAATCTCCTTCGTCGTCGCGATCGTGCTGTATTCCTCCACCCACGCAGCAGTCGTTGTGATTGCCGATCCGTACCAGCGTCTTCGGATCGGCTACGGGCAGGTTCCGCATCAGCACCGCGTTGACCAGCGTGAAGATGGCCGCATTCGCTCCGATCCCCAGCGCCAGCGTCAGCACCGCCGTCGCCGTAAAGCCCGGAGTTTTCCGCAACTGCCGCAACGCGTAGCGCACATCCTGAATCAGAGTCGTCACCATCTCTGTTGAACCTCTCGAAGCGGGCTGCTCCTCTTGATTCCCCCGCACGCCACCGCCCAAACGAGGGCCTCTGCTAAACCTCTATTTATCTGTGTATTAATAGACGCAATTAGCCGGGACAGCGTCCACTCACGATCCTCACCGTCCAAAATAGGACACGGCCGGCCCTGTCCCGGCCGTTTCGACTGGCATGGGTTTCTGCCCTCCGTGCACCAACAAGTGGCTATGTCGCCCCCACCCCCCACGGCGATATAGTGCAGCCATGTTGGCATTCCCTCGCAGGACTGGCTTCCCTTCGGCCCGTTTCTATTTCACTCTCATCCTGATGCTCACCTTCGGCGCCCTCCTGTTGGTCGCATCTCGAGTCCTGGCAGCCCAAGACAAGATGAGCAATATGCCGGGAATGGATCAGAAGAACGCCGACCCAAATCGTACCTGCGACGACATGGGTATGAGCGTGAACAGCATGAGCGTCATGGGCCAGAGCATGGCCGCCATGACCAACCACATGTGCATCACGCCTATGCGCCCCGAGCAGCCCAGCGATAAGGAAAAAGTGGAAGCCATGCTCGCCCAGATCAGGGCCGCCATCGACAAGTACAAGGACTATAAGAAAGCCCTCGCCGATGGATACGTCATTGGCAACCCCAAGGTCGAGCAGCCCCAATACCACTTCACCAAGGATGCCTACGTTCATCTCGCCGACACCCAGTTCGACCCGACCAAGCCAACCTCTCTGCTCTACTATCACACTGCCAACCAGCGCTACCGCCTCGAAGGCGTCATGTTCACCGACAGCACCAGCGCCAATCTGGACGAACTCAACCAGCGCATACCGCTCAGCATCGCGCGCTGGCACGAGCACACCAATTTTTGTGCCGCCCCGGCCAACAAGGTCTATGAATATCATGGCGAAAATCCCAAATTCGGCATGTTCGGTTCTATCCACACAGCCGAGGCCTGCAAGGCCGAGGGCGGCACCTTTTTCCCTGTCATCTTCAGCTGGATGATCCACGTCTTCCCCTACGAGACCGACCTCAAAGATGTCTTTTCCATGAACGACGACGTCCCCCACGTTCACTGACCCCACATCAATGGCCGTTCGTTTGCGCCCCGCCACAAGTGTTTGAACTTTCCAATTGGCAACCGCCACTGAATCGTCTATAAGTGGTCGCTGACTTGTGAAAGATGCCGGACGTGATTCTCAGAACTCCGGCCGGCTCGGCGACCTGCCAGGCCTCAAAGTTCCGATAACGCAGTCATTGCGGTCTCCGCCCGCTCCGGAGATCTCTCAATCGCTCTCAGACTTCCGTTGCTCTGACGCTTTGAATAAGGAGATACCCATGCCGAGTACCCCCACGAGACCCGCCGCCTGGCGTCTCACCTTCGCCTACCAGGGCGGTGAAGTCCATCTTGAGCGGAAGGAAAAGTTGACCATGGTTGCCCCCGGCTCCGACCCGACCGAGGGCTACCAGGGACAGACCGGCTACTGGGTTGAGCTCCGCGACGCCGCCGGGAATGTGCTCTACCGCGTCATCCTCCACAATCCCATGCCCCAGTACGTCGAGGTCCACGAGAAGGGTGGCGTTCATACTCACGCAGCGGTCAGGCAGCGCCGCGGTACCTTCAGCGTCATCGTGCCCGCACTGCCGCAGGCCACGGCAATCTCGTTCTATGGAACCGACGAGCCGCCGGTTGAGCCGATCGGCAGCCGTGTGATGGAGCAGACCCGTCCCGCTACTCCCCGCATCGGTACCAACGCCGCACGCGAAATGGCGACTTCGACGCTGGAGGCCACACGTCCATGAGCACGTCAGACGGAACCGTCAAAGGCATTCAGAAGATCGTCGATCACGGTGATGACGCCCTGCGCTGGAACATCGTCATCCTCGCCGAGGGCTATCAGGACTCCCAACTCCCCACCTTCCTCACCGACGCGCAATCATTCGCCAATACCTTCTCCACCACCGCGCCCTTTGACACTCTCTGGAGCGGCATCAACGTGCACGCCGTCAGCGTTTCCTCAACCGACAGCGGTGCTGACGATCCCGCCACCTGCGGAGACGGCACCCACGGCGCCGGCACCACGGTTCGCACCTACTTCGACGCCACCTACTGCGGCGGAGGAGCCATCCGCCGCCTGCTGACCGTGAACTCCGCCACTGCACTGTCCGTAGCCCGCGCCCAGCTTGGCCGCGAGCCGGGAATGACCTTTGTCATCGTTAACGCCACACAATACGGAGGCTCAGGAGGCCAGGTAGCGGTCTTCTCCAAAGCCCCGGGGGCTGCCACGCAAGTCGGTATGCACGAGATGGGGCACACCGCCTTCGGACTCGCCGACGAGTACTCCACCTACGCCGGATGTAACAGCAACGAGACCGGCCACAACACCTACTCCGGCGCCGAGCCCACCGAGCAGAACGTAACCGCGAACATCACCACTCTCAAGTGGCAATCGCTGGTCACCGCCGGCACGCACATACCCACAACCACCAACGCCGACTGCACTAAGTGCGATACCCAGGCCTCACCCGTGCCCACAGGCACCGTAGGAGCCTTCGCAGGGGCACGCTACTTCCACTGCGGCATGTACCGTCCGGAATACGACTGCCGCATGCGCAGCACCGACGGCAACCAGAACTTTTGCGCCGTCTGCCGCAGCGTAATCACGAACAAGATCAAGCCCTACGTTCCTACAACTCCCACCCCGACACCAACTCCTACACCCACGCCAACTCCTACACCCACTCCCACACCAACACCAACACCCACCCCTACTCCCACACCCACCCCGACGCCTACGCCAACACCCACGCCTACTCCAACCCCGACTCCCACGCCAACTCCAACCCCGACGCCAACGCCCACGCCCAGTACGGGCAGCGTTGCCTTCTTCCCGCAGCTACCACCTTACCCGACACCCGCGCCGGCTCCACTTGCGCCACCAACTCCCGCTCCGGCAGCGCCGCCGCCGGGAAGCAACACTGTAGCCATCGTCGGAGTAGTCGGCCTTGCGACCCTCATGGGCATGGTTGCAACAGCAGGACTAGTTGCCGTCGTCGCCATCGCGAAAGACAAAGACAAGGATGGATAGCCGGCACTAACCGGCGGGCTGGCCCACGCATCCGGCCCGTCGGAAACATAGCAGTGGTCCCTGGAGATGTCGGAGCACGACCATGGTGTTCGGCTCATCCACACTGCCGAGGGATTGAAATCCAGAAGTGCCGGCTTCAAAGCCGCATAGATTCATTGACGATCCGCAGGTGACTTGAAAGGGGAAGATATGGCAGAACTCATCGTATGTACTCCGAGATACCTTCCGGTGGAACAGTGGCCGGACGCTGCTGACAGGGCCATTGCGATTAACCCGGCGAATCGACCTCAGGTCGAGCTGCTGGCGCGAATCATGCCGTCGTTCAAACCGACTCGAGAGCATATCGCCGCAATGACCACGAAGTACTGGAAGAGCGGGAAAGTAGCACTCACGGTAAGCTTTCTGGACGTTAGTGATTCGGCTCTTCAGGATAAAATCCTCCAGCACATGAATGCGTGGGCTCCGCGCGCGAATGTTGCTTTCACGAAGGTGGCGAGTGGAGGACAGGTCAGAATAACCACCGTTCACGGTGCGCCCCCCACCGGTGGCCATTGGTCCTTCATCGGCACAGACATTACAACTATTGCCGCAGATAAAGCTACGATGAACCTCGATTCGTTCACGCTGTCTACTCTGGATTCGGAGTACCGCAGGGTCGTGAGGCATGAGGCTGGTCACACGTTAGGCTTCATCCATGAGCACATGCGAGCTGCGCTGGTAGCCAAGATCGACCCGACAAAGGCTTACGCGTTCTACGGTGCGCCTCCGAACAACTGGAACAAAGCGATGGTCGATGCGCAGGTCCTGACGCCGATAGAGGAGTCCTCTCTTACAGGCACGACGCCGCCGGATCCCAACTCGATCATGTGCTATCAGATATCGGGAACCATCACGAAAGATGGCAATCCCATCCCCGGCGGCGCCGATATCGACGATTCCGACTACAACTTCGCTGCCAAGCTGTATCCACCTGGGACTACGCCGCCAACCCCAACGCCTACCCCAACCCCCACACCGACTCCAACACCCACCCCCACGCCTACACCTACCCCCACGCCTACACCGGGAACCGGCACTCCAGAATTCTCTTTCCAGCCGCAGCCGTACTATCCGCTACCACCGGCGGCTCCAGTAGCTCCTCCTGCTCCGACCGCAGGGCAGCTGGTGGCCCCGGCGCTCGGCGGAGGCGCAACCGCGATCGTGGGTGTCGTCGGACTCGCTGCAATCATGGGCATGGTAGCAACTGCCGGAGTAGTCGGCGTCGTCGCCATCGCCAAAGACAAGGATGGGTAGCGGGCATTAACGGGCGGGCCGGCCCACGCTCCCGGCCCGTCGAAAACATAGCAGCCGGTCCCTGGAAACGTCGGAGCACCACCATGGCAGCCAGGGTTGTTCACTTCGGATGTGACGAATGCAGGCGCCTCATGATTCTGCGCATGGAGGGCTATGCCATCGCCGACTGCCCATCCATCCTGAAGCTTCGTTCTGTCCTGCAGGAGCCTGGTCAAGCTTCGGCCGTTCTCTTCACCGGGCAGGACGAGAAGGACCGTATGGAAGCCATTACCTTGGCGCGCGAACAATCCTGCGCCCCGCTGATCCTTTTCGATGGCCTAAACCGCGCCGGAAACGAATCAGACTTCGACCTGGTGATTCCCCCGCTGACCCCGCCGCAGGAGTGGCTGGCAAAGATTGCCGCAACCATCCAACAACACCGCTCCACGCACTAGGTGCATCCGAATCTCCCTGGAGCTTTTCGATGCTGAATCACGACTCGAACGAAAATACTTGCCGCCACTCTCCATCTTTCTGCACTCGCACAGGACTCGAAGCCTCGCCGCGAAACTCGGCAACCGCTGCCGCCCAAAACCGCAGCGCAGAAGGATTCTCCTCCATTACTCGAACTTCCCATTGCCCTGGAAACCGCCTCCACACCTCATGTGCGACATGCGTTCCCACTCCCCGCCTGCGATACGCGCGCAGAACGAAGAACTCCGCGACATCCCAGACCACTCCCCCGCCGGCCACAGCCTTCCCTTTTTTCAGCAGCACAAAGCCGGCCAGCTTCCCGTCCACTCGCACCAGCAACGGATATCGCGCTGACTCGCTCCAATAGAGCGAAAGGTGCGGATAACCGAATCTGCCGTCCTCACCGATCTTCAGACCCAGTAACTCGCTGAAATCGTAGACGTATAGCTCCAGCAAATTCGCCAGCACCGGTTGCTCTTCCGGCGTTGCGGCGAGAACCTCAATGTGAGCGGCCGGCAAGTCTGCGGATTCACTCAAATGTGCGTACCTCAGCGACCATTCTCTCGATACATGCTGTCGCTTGTCCGCAAATATACTCACGGACGGCGTGCTGTGTTCAGCCTAGCCTGCCTACGATCTTCCAGTCGGCTAGAATTTCGTGGAACCTGATTCTCCTAGAACCAGGGCATTCCTTATATAAAGGCGAAGCCCTTCCCCAAGATCGCTCTCTCATGACGTATGCGGCCAGCCCGGAATGGATGCAGCGCGCGCGAGCGGCTCAAAGCCGCTGGGCGAAACTCGCCGTCCGCGAGCGCTGCCGCGCCTTGCGCCTCTTGCGCCATCGCATCGCCGAGCAGACTTCAACCATCGTCGACACGCTCTCGGAAGAAACCGGCAAGACTCCTTTGGATGCCATCTCCGGCGACGTCCTGGTGACATTGGAGCAGCTGCTCTACAACGAAAACCACGCCGAGCGTGCGCTGCAGACGCGCACCGTCGGCAGACCTCCGCTCTTCTACCTCGGCGCCCGGTTTGAAGAGAGCTACGAACCTTTCGGCGTCGTTCTGGTTTATTCGCCGTCGAACTATCCCATCCAGCTCTCGATTATCCCCATGGCAACAGCGCTGATTGCCGGGAACGCTGTTGTCCTCAAGTGCTCCGAGAAGACTCCGCGAACGGCGCGCCTGATCGAAGCCATCTATAGAAGCGCAAATCTGCCCGAAGATCTCGTTCAGTTCATCTCGGCCGACCCTGAAACCGCGGGCACCCTCATCGACGCCGGTCCGGACATGATCTTCTTCACCGGAAGCAGCGAGAACGGCCGCAAGGTCGCAATGCGCGCCGCCGAGCGCCTCATTCCAACGCTGCTCGAACTGGGCGGCAAAGACCCATCACTCGTTTTCGCAGACTGCAATTTCCAGCGCGCCGTTGAGGGCGCCGCCTACGGAGCTTTCGCCAACGCCGGTCAGGTATGCGTCGGAATCAAACGCCTCTACGTGGAGGAGCCCATCTTCCTTTCATTCCTCGACGCCCTTACCGAGCGGGTCCGCAACCTTCGCGTCGGCCACACTCTCGATAGCGATCTCGGTACTCTGCCCGAAGTCGCTCGCGGCAGGTTCAACGCTCAGGTTGAAGATGCAATTCAGCGGGGAGCGCGAATGCATCTGCCTCAGGGACCGCTTACCGGATGCGAGCCTGTCATTCTGAGCAACGTTCCTTCGAATTCGCGCCTCATCACCGAAGAATCTCTCGGCCCGGTCGTCTGCGTCGCTCCGTTCACAGATGAAGCCCACGCGATCACGCTCGCCAACGCCAGCCCTTTTGCGCTGAGTTGCAGTGTATGGACCGGCGATCCCGCGCGCGGCCAACGCGTCGCCGCCCAGATGACCGCCGGCACCTGCGCCGTGAACGACGTCCTGCGCAACATCGCCAATCCCCACGCATCTTTTGGAGGAAATCTTCAGAGCGGATACGGCAGATATCACGGCCCGCATGGCCTGCGCGCCTTCTCGCGCTCCAGGAGCGTCATGATCGTCGGCGATCGCAGCAAGCGCGAGCAGCACTGGTTTCCATTTACGCCGCAAACCTACGCGCTGCTGCAAAGAGTCGTCGCCTTTCGTCACCGCAAAGGGTCGATCTTTACTCGCCTCCGCAATCTCCTCTTCCCGGCGCTTTTGATTATGCTCCTATTGCCAGCGGCGCCTTCAAGGGCGCCCTCTATCAGCGGGTGCGATAGGACGTCAGCTAGCCTAGCTCCGACAAAAACTCCTCATGCGTGAGGATTCGCGCGAACATCGGCAAGTTCTTCTCAAAGGTGAAGCGCTGCTCTTCCTCAGAGAGCGTCGCCGCGCAATCGGACAGTGCCACGATGCTGAAGCCCTTTTCGTAGCCTGTGCGCGCGGTCGACTCGACGCAACAATTTGTCAGGAATCCGGCGACGGCCAGCGTCTTTATCCCGCGCGAACGCAGAATGAAGTCTAAATTGGTGCTGGCGAAGGTATCAAGCCCGCGCTTTCCCTCGACGACTATGTCATCCGCACTCGGCGTAAGTGAATCTACAATCTCCGCTCCCCAGCTTCCGCGCACAAATGCATTCGAATCTACCACTCCTTTGAGAATGCCGTACGGCTCCGGCGTAATCTCCTGATAGCCTTTCGCAAATGAGATCGGTGCAAACATCACCGTCACGCCAGCTGCGCGCGCCTTGTCTGCCACCTGCCTGGTGTTGGCGAGCATGTTGGTGCTCTCCATCACTGACTTCACGCCCTTGTGCAAAGCTCCGCCCTCACTGGTGAAGTCGTTCTGATACTCGATCAGTAAAAGCGCTGTGGTCTTTGGATCAATGGGCATACTATCTTCCTCCGCAAGGAATGAGAGCTCAGGTTATCGGCGTTACTTTACGCGACGGCATTCGCTTTCAGCAGATCTTCGATGCGCACCGGCAGCTCGCGTACTCGTACTCCCGTAGCATGATAAACAGCAGCCGTAATCGCCGGTGCAATGCCCGCCAGCCCGATCTCTCCAATGCCGCGCGCTCCATATTCATTTAACAGTGGGTCGGGAATGTCGAGAAAGTGAACGTCGATCTGTGGCGTATCGGCGATCGTGGGAACGATGTAGTCGGCGAAGTTGTCGTTGATGGGATGGCCGTTGCGCGGGTCATAAATGGTCTCTTCGAACAGCCCCATGCCCACACCCATCACGATCGCACCCGCCATCTGGTTTGTTGCCGTGCGCATGTTGATGATCCGGCCGCCATCCACCACACTCACCACCCGGCTCACACGCAGCCGCGCGATGCCAGGGTCCCACTCAATCTCCACAAACTGCGCGCCAAAAGAGTGAGTTGAGAAATTCTGAGCTTTCGGATCCGCTCTCAGGCCGCCACTCTTTCCGTCTCCCCTTGCACTGGCCAGGTTCGCCATGTGCAGTATGTCGCCGAAGGGCACGCCACTCGCCGGGGATTCTCCCTTCACATGCACGCGGCCGGCAGTTATAGCCAGCGGGGGAGGGTCGTCCCCTTTCAGAAAAGGGGAACCTTTGACACTGGATGCCACCGTCAGCACCACCTTTACCGCCGCATTCGTGCCATCGATCACCGCCGGCACAAAAGTAGCAGTCGCAGTCGAGCCGCCGGAGGTAGGCCCGGGCGGCAGCGAACTGTCTCCGAGGACGACATCAATCTTATCGACAGGAATTCCCGTCTTGTCACTGACGACCTGCGCAATCACCGTGTAGCTGCCCGTGCCGATGTCCTGTGTTCCGCAGCTAACCCGCGCTGTGCCGTCGGCACGCAGGCTCACCGTCGCGTCGCAGGTGCCGCGATTCGCTCCCCACGATGCGGCCGCCACGCCCCAGCCGAGAATAAGATCGCCCTTGCGCATCGACCCAACCTCAGGCGTACGGCGCGACCATCCAAAGTTTTCCGCGCCCAGTTGGAGACACTCTTTGAGATGCCGCGATGAAAACGGCCTGTTGTTCTCCTCATCGATGAGCGTATCGAGCGAGATACGCAGCTCCACCGGATCCTTCTTCAGCTTGATGGCCAACTCGTCCATCGCCGATTCGAGCGCGAACAGGCCGGGAACCGCGCCGGGACCCCGCATCGGTGTCGGCGTCCCAACATTGCGGCGAACCAGCGCCGACGTGACCTTGAGATTCGTCGTGCTGTAGAGGAACGGCGTCGCCTCGCCGCAGTTCTCACGAATGTCATCGCCGTAGCTCGTGTGGTTGCGATAATCCTGCTGCAGCGACACCAGCTTGCCATCGGGCGTAGCGCCCAGGCGCATGCGCTGCTGTGTATTTGGACGATGGCCCGAATTCGTGAACATCATGCTGCGGCTGAGAGTGAACTTCACAGGTCGATTGAGCTTCCGCGAAGCGGCCGCGGCAATTGCCGAATGCGTCCACGGAAAGAGCTTGCCGCCAAATCCCGAGCCGATAAACCGCGAGATAACCTCGACATTTTCCTTCGGCTCGCCAAGCACCTGAGATAACACGGTCTGATGATTCATCACGCCTTGCGAGCTCTCGTACAGCGTGTATTTCTGCCCGTCCCACACCGCAACCGTGGCATGCATCTCCATCGGATTGTGTGTCTCGACCGGCGTGATGTAGGTCTCGTCTACCTGCACCGGTGCCGAGGCAAATGCCGATTCGGTATCGCCGCGATTGCTCATCACGCGTGGTCCGCCGGGCTCGCCCTCCGCAGACAGGCTGTCTGACAACGACCGCTCCACGCTGAATTTGTCCGGTTCATAGTCGACCTTCACTGCCGCTGCTGCCGCCTGCGCCTGCTGGAACGTTTCTGCAACTACGGCTGCTACGTATTGACCCCAGTAGTAGACCGTCTCGTCTTCAAATGGAGGCCGGCTCTCGCTGTTGCGTCCACCCGAGGCATTGCGGTAGAGCGGCATGATGTTGCCGTGATGCATCACCAGCAGTACCCCCCGCATCGCTTCCGCGGAGTTACTGTCAATACTCCGGATCTTCCCGCTGGCGATTGTTGCGCGCACCGGCACCGCATACACCAGCCCGGGAAAGTTGTAGTCGGAGGCATAGCGCGCCGAGCCGGTGGTCTTCAAGGGGCCGTCGATGCGCGGCACTCCTGCACCAATGATGGCCGACGGCGCCGGCGCATTTGGGTCAAGCGCCTTGGGCGGAGCGCCATCCTGGCTCCCGATAAACTCAACAAACTCTTCGAACATCATGAGAATCTTCTCCTGCGCGATGAACCTTGCCGTTAAGCGTTATGCCGACTGCGTAGAAACCGTGAGCGCTCGCACGATGCATCGCTTCGCCAGCTCAACCTTGAATCCGTTCTCGCTCGCCGGCTGCGCATCCTTTAACGCCGCCTCTGCGGCTCTGCGAAAGGTCGCCGCATCCGCTGCCTGTCCTTCCAGCACATGCTCCGCCTCGCGCGAACGCCACGGAACCGTGCCGACTCCCCCGAGAGCGACGCGCGCACGCTCAATTCTGTCGCCGCTTACCTTGACAACAATCGCCGCCGAGGCCAGCGCGAACTCGTAGGCAGCGCGATCACGCAGCTTCAGATAGTACGAACGCGTGCCCGGTGCGGGAGGCGGAAGCGTGACGCTGACAATCAGGTCTCCCGGCTCAAGAACATTCTCACGGTTAGGCGTCGAGTCCGGCTTGAGATAGAAGTCTCCAATGGGAATGCTGCGCTTGCCCTTCACTCCCTGCACCTGGATCGTTGCTTCGAGCGCCGTGAGCGCAACATTCTGATCCGACGGATTCGAGGCGATGCAATCCTTGCTCGTGCCGAGAATGGCCATCATCCGATTGTGTCCGCCGAGCGCCGAACAGCCCGTTCCTGGCTCGCGCTTATTACAGCCGTGCGCCGTATCGCGAAAGTACACGCAGCGCGTGCGCTGCAGCAGGTTGCCTGCCGTCGTCGCCATGTTGCGCAGTTGCGGAGACGCACCCGACAGCAATGCCAGCGAAAGCACTGTGTAATCGCGCTCGACAACCGGATGATGCGCCACCGCCGAGTTGCGTGCCAGCGCGCCAATCACCAGCCCGCCGTCGGGAGCAGTTTTGATCTGTGCAAGTGGCAGAGCGTTGATGTCCACCAGTTGGTTCGGCCGCTCCACATCAAGCTTCATCAGATCGACGAGCGTTGTGCCGCCGGCGACAAAGCGGACATCCGCATACTGCTGCGCGGTCTTCGACCTCGCTCCGGCCTGCACCGCCTGCTCTACGCTGGTCGGCTGTCTGTACTGGAAGGTCTGCATACTCTCCTCCTGTGAAGGCGATCAGGCTGATTTGTGGCTGCGGCCTGCCTGCACCGCGGCAATGATGTTCGGGTATGCGCCGCAGCGGCATATGTTTCCATACATGGCCTGCTTCACGTCATCGTCCGTTGGCCCCACCGGCTCGGACATTACCGCCATCGCCGACATGATCTGACCCGAGGTGCAATAGCCGCATTGATAAGCGTCATGCTCAACGAACGCTGCCTGCATGGAATGAAGATTCCCCGGTTGGCCGATCCCCTCGATGGTCGTGATCTCATCCGCCGAGTGCATTACCGCGAACGACAGGCACGAATTCACTCGCTGCCCATTCACATGAACCGTGCAGGCTCCGCACTGTCCGTGATCGCAGCCCTTCTTTGTGCCGGGCATGTTCAGGTTTTCGCGCAGACAATCAAGCAGCGTAGTCCGCGGATCGAGACGCAGCGTGTAGCTTTTCCCATTCACCTTCAGCGCTACCGGCACCGCTCCAGCCGCAGCTGCCGACTCCGCCTGCTCCGCAACCGCCGGCTCAGAGACAGCCGTCGCCGCCAGCAGCGGTGGAGCAGTTGCGGCAAGCCCCGCCGCTCCCAGGCTCGACAG
>Ga0210398_10003819_pt1 | contig 14306 bp, 16 predicted proteins | sample IncBWC4OmetaG_FD_161047 | JGI IMG/M metagenome (GOLD analysis project Ga0210398, IMG submission 161047) | Forest soil microbial communities from Barre Woods Harvard Forest LTER site, Petersham, Massachusetts, United States - Inc-BW-C-4-O | ecosystem: Environmental > Terrestrial > Soil >...
ATCCGGGTCTTTGTCGGCGAGCGCTTCCTCGTACCCCTCCACCATCTGCTCGATCATCTTGGCGGTGGTTACCCCCGGCAGGTCCGAGCCGCGCGCCGCCGTTGCCAGCGACAACCCGAGGCGGATCAGATCGTGCGCCGGATTGCCGATCACGGTCTGGTCGAGGTCGCGGATCTCGATATCGATCTGGCCGTCGGTGTCAGCCAGCGGACCCAAATTGCCGACATGGCAATCCCCGCAAATCCAGATCGGCGGGCCTTGCGGCACTTTGCTGCTGTCCGAGGCGGCAAGCCACTCATAGAACTTCAGCGTGTTGCCCCGAACATACGCATGCGCCGAGCCGGCCATTTTCAGATCGCGCGATCGTCGAAGCGCGGCGTCCCGCTCGGAAATGGATTTGATCTGCGATGAGGCCTTTGCCATGCAATCCCCTAATAACCTTGGAAGGCCTCAAAGATTGAGGTTCCAGCATTCCAGCCGGACCTCAACCCAGATCCGTCAGCTGGGCTAAACACGGCCCCCGATATACCGGTCGCGCTCTGCGGCAACCTGCTCGGGAGTGTAAGGCGGCGCGCTTTCGTCGAACGCGGTCCAGCCGCTGTCGCGATAGGCGGCGCCACGAACGGTTGGGTCGACCCATTTGTGGCGTTGCAAGATCTCGCGGGCTACCGGGGCACGAGCGTCATCGACCCGAGCGGTGACCAGGGTCCCGCCGCGGCGCACCCCTTCGGCATAAAAATTGGCGTCATGTTGGGGGACGCCGGCACCGGTGAGCGAGCCGACAATTCCGCCGGTTGCCCCACCCACGACTGCTCCGCCCACGGCGCCGACGGCTGTGGCGACCAGCCACCCAGCTGCCACGACGGGTCCGACACCCGGGATTGCCAACAGGCCAAGACCGGTCAGCAGACCGCCGGCCCCGCCCACTGCGGCTCCAATGCCAGCGCCCGTCCCGGCGTCTGCGGCAGCGTTTGTTCGATGATCCTTGTCATATCGGTTGTCTACGTTATTCGAAACCAGGCTGATGTCGGCGTGCGGAATGCCGGATGCTTCAAGTTCATTGACCGCGGCGACCGCGCCATCGTAGGTGTCGTAAAGGGCGGTGACTGTTTGTGTCATAACATTCCGCAATCAATAGGTAACTAACTAGGGTCAAGCAATTTCCCGATGCCGGTTACTTGGCGACGACATTTCCTTGAAAATCGAGCGCAACGTCGACGTTCGTATCTCCTTTGGAGGCTGTGGCTCTCCAGATCCCGTCTTTGTCTTTGATCAGACCGGCAACGTTGGAATAACCGGCCTTCTCGATACGGGATTTCGCCTCCGCTTTACGAAAGCTGTTCGCCCCGGCGACAGGCGCCCCTGGGTTGTTCACATCAGATTTCGCGACAGCGGGGGTGCCTGCATCGTGATTTGCCGGTGGCCCCGCACTTTGTGCCATAGCGCCACCCGCGAGACCCGCGCCTGCCATGACCGAGATGACGGCCGCAGCCAAAAGCCTTTTCATAACAGTTCCTTGATTGTTTCGTTTACGCAAACAAACTTTAGCCCTGTTTCGTTCCACAAAGCCGGTAGGTTTCGTTCATTAAATTGTGCAATATCTGCCGGTGACTAAGTCAACCAATCCTGATGAGGGAGACGGCGCAATAAAGATCCGCGGGCCGCCAACCCCACACCTTCGAACACGCCCTGCGGCCGTCCTGATTCAGGACACGGCTGCTACGTGCTCGAGTGTAGACGGTTGCAGTCCGATCGCCAGATGGGTATCCGCAGCTTCTCTCGCCGCGGTGATAACCTGCGCAACTGCTTGGTGTAAAAGTATAGCAACTAGGTCGACCCCGGTTTTCGTTAGAGCGCTGTGCTCCTCGGCCTCGTCTGCCTTGAGAGTCCAGAATCCGCCGACGATTGTCGCTTTGGGCAGTTTGCGACGTAACCCTCGGGCGAGGTAATGGGGGTTCGTAAAGGCCCCGGGTTCAAGATAGCAAAGGTAGGCCATTTGCACGCCCGACCGCGAGACCGGAAAGGCAGGTGCTATGGCCGTAGAGCCAGGGCTCGACCACCTGCCCGGTGGTAAGCTCGACCACCACGAACAAACCCGTGGTCGACAGCAACATCGACCAGCCTGGATCGACAACAAACGCGACCATCATCGGAAGTGCTGCGGCGATGATCGGGCCGATATAGGGAACAAAGCGCAACAACATCCCAAGGATACCCCAGAGCCCTGGGTTCGGGACGCCGATAAACCACAATCCGCTGCCGACCAACACGCCGAAGCTCGCGTTGACCGCGGTCTGCGTCAGGAGATAGCGGCTAAGGCGTCGGGCCGCATCGTCCAGCGCCACGGTTGTGCGCCGAAGATCGCCGGCCCCGGCGAGCCGGATAAATCGGTCCCGCAAATCTTCCCGCTGGAGCAGAAAGAACACGACAAAAACGACGACGATGCCGGCCGTCGCCAGCGGCTGAAGCAGAGGTGTAGCAATTTCGTAGATAATTTGGAGAGGCGTCGAGGCAGCTGGGCGGATTTCGACCGGCACCGGGCTTTGTGGCTGAGGCAGCTGGGCGGGCTTATTTGCTGTTGGCTTGCTGACCGCCTCAGCTGGCTTCGCGATCTCTCTGGTGAGATTGTTCACCATCGCCGAGGCACGGTCGACAATCCCAGCGTTGCTCGTCGTATGTCGAAGCGAGTGAATCTTTTGCGAGATATTGGTTTGATAGCCGGGCAGCTCCCCTGCCAGGTGCGCGAGCTGGGTGCCGACGAAGGCGCCGAACCCGCCGAGGATCGAGAAGGCGAAGATGACGACGGCAATTACCGCGGGCACCGGGCCGAGGTGCCCGCGGCGCAGCAGCAGAACCGCCGGCCCAAGCGCGAAACTCAGAAGGATCGCGAGGGCCATCGGAACAAAGACTTCCCGCCCAAAATAGAGCCCTGCGACGATGACGACGGCAATCGCCAAGGTCCCGAGGCTCGTGGGTGGAGTATCGGAGGTACGGACCTCCGCCCGATTGGCGGCGAACGGGGACGACACGTCATTTGGCACGACCGGCAGCCTTCTAGATCAACGGGCCCGCATCAGGTCAGCGATGGTGCTTCAGCCCGGAAGCTCGCCAATCCTCGCTCGGTGATGAGTCGTCTCGTCGTACTCGCTCTTGCTAGGCCATGCATCACGGTTTTGGAAGCTGTCGGGGTCAGACCGTGCGGCGGCGACCAACGACTGCGTGATAGAGGATCAACACCGTGATTGCACCGATGGTCGCGACGACCATGCTGTAGATGTTGAGGCCGGTGACCGGAGCCGCGCCGACCAATGAGAATAGAAAGCCGCCGACAAAGGCGCCGACAATGCCGAGCACGACGTCGAGCAATACCCCCTCGCCGCTCTTGTTGACGATCTTGCTGGCAATGAAGCCGGCGATTAGTCCGAGAATGAGCCATCCAATGACCGACATCGCGTACCCTTTCCAAAATGCGGTGGTGTTCGAGCCTACGTAAAGCCGCCCGGCTCGGGTCGTCGAAACTCAAGATTTCTTAGCGCACTGCCGCGCTATTTAATGTACTGTTTGCAGGCCTCGGCCGTCGGGTGAGGCAATGCTGCCTCGGGGTGCCGTCGGCACCCCGACTTATTAATCGAACAGTTAGATTTTCGGGCCGCGTTGGACCGGAGTTTCCGGCATCCTCGGACCTGCGCCGGCCGTTCGACCAGTGCTGACCTGCCCGCCTGGGACCTGCTCGATTTCGACCTCGTCCCGGCGCACGGTGTCCCTGACGGTCTCCACGCGATCGCTTGCCTCTTTGCGAAGGCTGACCTCTTCGGTGACCCGCGCGGTCTTGGAAACGACCGCCTCCTCGCTGGTCTCGGTCATCTCGATCGTCCGGTCGCTGAAGTCGGCATCGCCAAGCGGACGTCCATCAGTGACCGGATGACGGTCCATCGTGACCTTCTCGGTGCGGAGGGTGACCGCCTCCTCGACGGGGGTTTCGACGACATAACGATGGATGCGGGTAGTGCCGCCACTGACCGCGCGCTTGCCGACCGACAAGGTCTCTTCGGCGAGCTCTAGAGTCCCGCCCCGCATTGCGGAGGTTACCGGTTCCCGTGCCCCGAATGCCGGGGCCGGCGGCGGACGGGTTGTCGTCATCTCCGCGGAGCCATGCTGGGTAGCGTGTTCGTCCAACTCGACAGGATCATGTCTTTCCAGAATTGCGCTGACCCGGTCGAAATCCTCCGCCGGAACCTTGACCGTCAGGACGGTCGAACCGCGATCGATGCTGCGGTCGTACATTGCGGTGTCGTGATCCGGCTCGCCGCCGAAAAGGCTGCTCCAGAAGCCCGGTCCACGTGCCGGGGCCGCCGTCGTGGTCGTCGCGGCGCCGGTGAAGGACCCACTCCGGGTGTGCTGAGTGATCGCATCGGCCGGCACATTGGCGGCCCTGAGGTCACGCAAGGCGGCATCGGCATTGCCGCCGGTGAATACGGCGACAATGGTTTGTTCATTCATCTTTGCTGCTCCTGAGCAAGTTTGGCGGGATCCGTCCCGAGGGAGGGTGGGTCGTCTTCTGACGCCGCGCCCGCCTCGGTGCGGGTGATCACGGCGTTCTGCTCGAGCACCATCACGGTTTCCCGGTGGTGCTCGGTGGTGCGAAGGCGCCGGATGCGAACCTCTTCCTTGAGGATTAGCCGGCGCTCGACGACAACGATCTCTTCAACGACCGAAAAGATCATGGTGTCGCCCTCCTCTCGAACCGGCGGCACGACATCGACCGGAAGGCCAATCTGGATCCGCTCGACCTCCACCCGTTCATGAGTCAGCGTTTCATTGACCAACCGCTCCTTCTCCCGCGTGACGGCGCTCACCCTTGCCGTGTCACCGACAACTTGCCGCCGTGACACCGAAATCTCTTCGGCGTGTAGGGGTACGGTTAAATTGCCGGCGGCATTGGTGACGGATGGCAAGTTGGATTTCCTGTGCAAGCGGTGAGACGGGAGTTGACCCAGAAGCGCATCAAAGCAAAGCCGTATGAGTGGCAAACAAAGCGTTTGCCATTGGGGTTGCGGGGATATGGACCCGTTTTTCGTGACCGAATATGCAAATACGGGGCCCGAATTAAACGAGCCGCGGTGAATAATGTACGAGTTTAAATTCGCAACAGTGTTGGTCGCGCGTTCTTCACAATCAGTCCGCCGGAGACAATCTGTCGGCGAGGTTTCGAACACACTCCTGTGATGTGGGTCAGAGCTGCCCTGATCCGAGCCGTAGGGCGGCTGTCCCGATGAACAACCAACCAAATTCCGGCGCTTGGGACCGGGGACGGAACGGCCAACCGAGTGAGCCCCTCTTCCCGATCCGCGCGAAAACGGGCCAGGCAAGCTAAGCCGCCGCTGTGAACCGCGGCCGAAATCGCAGCTTCATGACTGCTGGTCTGCAACGCTACGCGGGCGCGCGGCGCCAGATCCGCTAACCAACCAGTCTGCGTTGCATCCTGGATGTCATTGAGCTGGGCAATCAGATGGTGACCTGGGCAGCCGCTCTCGAAGTCCAGCTCGCCACGTCGCTGCAAATATTCCGGGCTGGCGTACAATCCAAAGGCCAGCGTGCCAATGCGACGGAGGATCAGGTCATGCTGATCCGGCCGCGAGAGCCGGACCGAGATCTCCGCCTCGCGCATCGACAGGCTGAGTTCTCGCGGATTGGGGATCAGATCGACCATAATCTCAGGGTGCTGCACGTGCAGGACCGCAAAACAGGGCGCGAGAATGTGGCTGGCGACGGTCTCAGCGCAGGTGACGCGAACGAGGCCGGCGAGACGCGTGTCGCGACCGCCGGCATTCCGTTCCAGGGAGAGCGCCTCTGCTTCGAGACGCTCCGCCTGCTCGCGGACATCCTGGCCGACCAATGTTGGCACATACCCGTCCGGGGTTCGATTGAGCAGCCGGACGCCGAGGCTCGCCTCCAGCGAGGCGAGGCGACGCCCTACGGTCGATTGGGTGACGCGAAGGTCTTGGGCAGCAGCCGATAAACTGCCATGCCTGGCAATGGCAAGAAAGAACCGGAGATCGTCCCAGTCGAGCATCCGCGAGCGGCCCTGCATTTTTGCGTTTCCGATCGCCAGCTTTGGTTGTCTGGTCAGGCCAACCAGCGGGCATATGCTGTCTACGCCGGATTCGGCCCAGAGGTTCATAACAGGAGCTTCGTGCGCGACAAGGCATACGCGCGAGCTAAGGAACCGCCAATACCTACCGCCCCTCCCCCCACATCAAGCAAGAGGATATGCCCGATGAAGAACCGTCCGATCCCTGGGGCTAGTCCGTTTCAGACAGCGACCACCAAACCCAGGGCCCGACGCGTTGGTGGCCGGGGTTAAAGCTGATTCCCCGGCGGTTCGGACCTTGCGCTGTCGCACGGTTGCGACCGGCAGTTTCCATCAGCCTCAATTACATCCGCAGCTTTCGACCTCAGCCGGTCGTGGAAGATAAGCCGGAGGGCTTGCTGGCCGAGGATATCGCCCCCAACGCTTCGGAAGCTCTCCTCGCCGCCTTCGGTTCCTGCCTCGCGCTCAGTATCCACGCGAACGCAATCGCGCGACGTATTTCAGTCCAACGGCTGGAGCTGGAACTTGAAGCCGACATCAACACCCCAGCCGTTTGGGGCAGCGGCAACATCGACCCCAAGCCGATCGGTTTCGAAGAAGGAAGCCGTGCATGTTTCGGTCCGACTCGACGCGGACGCTTCGCGCGAAGCGCTCGCCGCACTCGTCAAGCATGCAACCCTGTGGTCTCCAGTCGCCAACACGCTTCACAACCCGGTGCATCTCTCGATGTCACTCCGGCGCCAGCAATGGAGCGGACGACCGAACAATCAGGCAGTGAGACTCCAGCTCGTGAGGTGCGTCACCAACTTGAGCGTTATTTCATCGCTGTAGAAAGTTTTGTTTAGGAACAGGCAGTATGAATTGCGGAACGCATAGAGGGCCGGTCCTGTTAGCAAGCAAACTGGAAGTGAGGGCGGCCCTATGACCATCTACGATGAACTGAAAAAAGATCACGATCAGGTCCAGGAGGTGATGACCCGGATCGAAGAAATGTCGTCTCGTGCCTCGACCTCAAAGGTGAAGCTATTCGAAGAGATGAAGGCGGCACTGACGGCGCATTTGCGGGCCGAGGAAAAGGTCTTCTATGACGCGATCAAGCCGGAGAAGAGCGCGCACGACATTGCGCTTGAAGGGTACGAAGAACACCACCTTGCCGATTTGCTGATGCGCGAAATTTCTCGGCTTCCCCCTAACGACGAAAAATGGACGGCGAAGTTCACCGTTCTCAAGGAAAACGTCGAGCATCATGTCGAGGAGGAGGAAGGCGAAATCTGGGCCAAGGCGCGTGAGATTTTGGATGAAGCCAAGGCGCAGGAGCTGGGCGAGGCGTTCGTGTCCGAGAAGGAGAAATTACTGGCCAAAGCTGGTCAGGGGGCTTCAGCATAGGAGCCGACGCTGGCCCGAAACCGGCGACGGCATCCCGATCATAACGGCAGCGTCAGCTCGGTGAATCGGACCTCAATTCGCGCCCAAGCTGGGGCCCAGCTTGAATTTCCCACCAATTCCCCCGGACCCGACCCGTTTCAGATCGGCAATGAGGGCTGGGCCGAGTTTGCCTTTGGTGCGCTCGACGCCGATTTTGTCGAGGAACAGCCAAGGTGCGTCCGCACGTCGCGCAGAACGCCTCAGTGACGGTCATCGCCGCGCCTCCCGGCGTCGGCAGACGCGGGATACCCCATACCGGTTCATCTGCATCCCGGCGACACGCGCACTGCGCCCTATGCTGTCAGAGACGGCCGAACTTCTGCTTATATTCGTTGTAGGTATGGACCAGACCGCGTCGGCGGGCTCGTCGAGGATCGGCTCCAGCACACCTGGGCCGTCATGGATCGCCCGCGGGCAATAAAAGGTGGCGACGACCGCCAGGTCATCAAGTCGCACCTCCTCGCAATAGCCCTTGTCGATTTTGAATGCGACGAGGCCGGTGCCGACTCGCATGGACAGCCATGGTCACAGCTGCGATATTCGATGTACTTACCTTCAGTCTGCCAGTTCTTGTCTGCCATTCCTACCTCTCTTGTCGTGACTGTGCCCACCTACCGGTTTCGTGTCTACGGTCAAATTCGTCTTTTCTACACGGATATTCTGACCGTCGAGGGGCGAGTGGTCGCGCTGTGCGGTGTGGTCGGCGCAACACCCGTAAGCGGAGCTGACTCCGCACATTGCGTTCGGTAATAGGTAAACGGAGCTCTTGCTTACCGTTCGGTAAAGCTCAGCGCGCGAGGACGGGAACTCGCCAGCGCAGAACCGGGTTGTCCAAGATGGGACTGTCGCTTGCCGGCGATCTCAAGCTTCGAAAGCTCCAACTTGGCCGGGGTCATCACCGTCCCGACCGTTTTTTTATGAAAAGCGCGACCGGAAATCCATGCGGACCAGCGATCACCCTTATGGTAGTGCCTCCTCCGGCAGGTGAGGGCATACCATTCGAGGCTGGCCGGGCTCGTCGACCCGGCCAGTTTCGCGCGGTCGCGCCGGCGTATGGGCGCGTCCTAAAAACCGACCAGAAGTGAGTGAGCTAAACGTACCCGAGCAGCAACAGAATGACGATGATTATGAGCACGAGCCCAATCCCGCCGCTAGGATAATACCCCCAGCCGGTGCTGTAGCCCCACCGTGGAAGCGCGCCGATCAGCAGCAGAATCAAGATCACAAGAAGGATTGTCCCCAGCACCGTTCCTCTCCCTTTAGCTCCATGGACCGTTTCGGCCGGCGGTCCGTTTATAGCCAAGAACCAGCTCTCACGCCGTGGAGACGGCTATGGACGACAATCGGAATGGCGATCAGATGAGCAAGGCCGCGGACGAAGCGAAAGACCGCCTCGGAGCCGCCACGGAGACGGTCAGCGATCTGGCCGGAAAAGCAGGGACAGCAGCGGCGGGCGCGGCTAGCACGATCCACGGTGCGGCGAGCGAAACCGTCAAGCAAGCCGGCGATGCCGCAGCAAAAGCGTATAAACAGGGCGCCCAGGCTGCCGAGTACCTGAGCCACAAGACAACCGAGCAACCCTTGGTTGCACTCTTGATCGCCGGCGCCATCGGGTTTTCGATCGGATACATGTTGTTTCGCCGCGACGCAGCCTAGATGCGCGCGGTCAATGCTCGGTCCTGCTGAGCACCCGATCGCGAGCCCGGCTGCCCCCGCTTAGACGCGCACGAAGCCGGAGGTAAGGCGGCATTGCGTCGGCCTCGAAGAGAAGCACGAGTTCCGCGGAGGCAGCGCGACCGTCGGGTGCCGAATGAGTATACCCCAACGAGGCGAGCGGTGAGACGCCTAAAGCCGTCTCAATTAAATTGGAAACTCACCTCTGAGACGGCATCAGGGCAAGGTCTAGTAGCTAACGAGACATTTTCCTCCCGTCTGTCGCTCTGCGGGTATGCCCAACCCTGTAACCGCTTCTTGGCGCAACCAGCGTCTCAGCGGTCGTCGCTGTCGAGCACGACGCAAAGGGCGAGCGAGATTTCCAGCAGGCGGGCCGCGGCGTGGTCGATCTGGCGCCGTAACTCGTCTGGAGGCGGACCTTGCGCGAGGTCGTGCGTCACCCAATCGAGATAGGCGATGACGTGCCGGCGAGCCTCGTCGAGCAGATAAAAGCCTGGCCGAGGCGGCAACGGCAAATTCAACGCGGCGTCCCAACCCGCCTCGCCCTTCATCGCTTCCAAGGCGAGAACACCGCGCGAGTGAGCGATCACCGGCATCCTGCGTACCTCCGCCTTGTGATTGGAGGGGATAGGGGCACCACACACTCGCCCGTACCGTCAATCCCGCGCTGCGTCTCGTTCGAGCTTTGGTCTGGGTCAATGGTGAGGCATCGGGAAGATCAAACCGTCCGCCCGCCTACTCAACGCTCTCGAGGATCTTCAATGGGGCGCGGCCTAAATTAATCGCAAAGATGAGGAATTCTGCGACGCGCCCGGTGCTGAGCGGGTTAGGCGGGCTTGCCCACGCTCAGTTCGAGCAGTCGAAACGCGAGCTACTCGGCGGCTGCCGATCGCGGTTGTTGCGCCAACCGAGGCCCGCTCTGCCGTGCTCAACGTGCGCCCGGCTTGCCGCGTTCGGTATCGAGCGCGGCGTACGCTGTCTTGATCAGATCGCTCTTCACGGCCGCGGTATCGTCCTCGGCGGTGGCGAAAGCGACAACGATCTCGAGCGCGTTTTCGGCCGCGCTGCAATCGAGCAGCACGCGCGGAGCAGGGTCAGCGAGCACATGGGGGTGGGCTTCGACGATGGCGCGAACCTTTTCGATTGCCGGCTCGAGCTTGGTCCCCTCCGCGGTCCGGAAGCGCACCTCGCCGGCATGGGGAGGCGCCGGATAGATGCTGAAGTTGCGCAACGGCTGGCCCCAGACGCCGCCATTCGGCACGATGATCTGGACCTTGTCGTCGGTCACCAGCTCGGTCCAGAACAGCGACAGCTGCTTGACCGTGCCGAGGCTGCCGCCGACCTGCACCTTGTGGCCGACCCTGAAGGGCCGGAAGATCAGCAGCATGATGCCCGCCGCCAGGTTGGAGAGCGTGCCCTGCAAGGCGAGCCCGACCGCCAGGCTGGCGGCGCCGAGGACGGCGACGGGGCTCGTCGTCTGGATCCCGAATTGCGACAGCACGGCGAGCAGGGTGATGGTCAGGATCAGGTAGCGCGCGAGGCTGCCGAAGAAGCTCTTCAGCGTCGGGTCAAAATGCGGCGTCCGGCTGAGCATCCCGACCACGAGCTGGTCGGCTTTGCCCGAGAGCCACGACCCGATCAGCAAGATGACGATCGCGCCGAACGCGCTCAGCGCGTTGGTGACGATCAGCGGCAGCACCGCTTGCATGTTGACCATCAGTTCCTGGGTTTTTCTTCCAACATCCCGACCTCGTCGCTCGCCCACCGGCCGCAACGATAAGCGCGACTAGGAACCGGATCGAACCCGCTGCGTAATGGCCCGATGATTGTCACATGCCAGCGAGGCGGCCACCGCGGCCATGCACGTGGGCGGAGCCGGTATCGGCCGCACTCACGGGCTGTTGGCAGCGAGCGCCAACGCCGGTGATGCAGCGTGAGAAACGTCGCGCCCGCAGTACCGCGATTAATGTCCCTGACTAGGGTGTTGCCAGCGCCGATGCTCTTGCTCGGCCACAGCTTGAGCCCGTCCGTCGGCTCGCTGCCATAGAGACCCGTGGCTCGAAGCGCCGCTACGTAGCGGCGCTATTCTTGATAATCGTGAGGTTTCTGTGAGGGTCGTGCCGACGGGCGGCGGATGTGGCGCGAGAATGCGATGGCGCGATCTCATTGAAACCCGGTTGAACTGAGCCGGGACGCGGTTGTGTCAGGGTGGGAATAGGGCAGTGGCCGAGCAAGAAGATTACGCAGCTGGGCGGAGGTGCGTGCCGGTCCCGCCCCGGCAGCCCGCGGCCCGCCGACCCATACCGCACCGCGGTTCACGGCTTAAGGCTGACTTCAGCTTGGAAAGCTAGCATCGCCGGCATGTGGAAAGGGGGAAAATGCGAAGCCATGCGCCGAAGCGCCCGCGAATTTGGCCGATGATGGCCGATGCCTCATGGAAGAGTCCTCGCCCTCAAGCAAGGCGCCGCTAGCATCAGTAAGCAGCGCCCGCACGGAATGGTCGTCGCGTGACGTTGCCTGGGCGAAGCGGCGACGTTCGCTCGCACCGCACCGCACAGCGCCGACGCCCGCAGAGCAAGCGCGCTCGATTTGCAGCTCCCAGCGATCTGCGATTTTTCCGTCACCAACGTCTGCAATGCGGCCTGCGATTTTTGCGAGTTCTCGCGCGACCAAATGCCAATCGGCCCGCGGCGCCACGTCGATGCCGATATGTTTGCGCGGGCGGTGCCGATCCTCTACCGCCGCGGGATCCGATATATGACGCTGCAGGGCGGCGAGCCGCTGGTGCACCCCGAAATCGTCGGTCTTGTCTCGGCAATCGCCGGCGGCGGCATCCGCTGTGCCGTGATCACCAATGGCTGGTTTCTCGCCCGCGACATCGAACAAATGGCGACCGCGGGCCTCGACCGGCTGATTGTTTCCCTCGACAGCGCCGATCTCGCCGAGCACGAGCGCAACCGGGGTTTGCCGGGTCTCGGCGCCCGCATGGCCGAGGGTATTTATTGCCCGCGCCCACGCCTGCGGCCTGCGGGTTTCCGCCTCCGTCACGGTCAGCCGCCTCGTCCGTTACGATGAACTACCGGCGACGTTGCGCCGCCTCGGCTTCGACGCGGTCGGCTTTTCGTATCCGCGGCGCGAGCCGTTTGGCTCGACCTCGCTTGTCTATGGCGCGAAATCACACCTGGTCGATCTCGAGCGGGACGAACTGCTCGAGGCGCTCGCAGCGATCCGCCGGCTCAAAAAGCGCATCCCGGTGTTCAACCCGACGGCGTCGCTCGCCGAAGTCGCGCGTTATGTCCGCGGCGAGCGGCAATCGATCCCCTGCATCGGCGGCCATAAATACTTCTATCTCGACTGGAACCTCGATATCTGGCGCTGCGAGGCGTGGCACGAGCCGTTGGGCTCGGTCTTCGACCTCGACCATATCCCCGACCAGCGCGAGCCCTGCCATGCCTGTATGATGGCCTGCTATCGCAACGCCAGCATGCTGATGCACGCCGGCGTCGCCGCGGCCGACGCCCTCCGAGCGCTCGCAGCGACCGATATCGGGGCTGCGGTCGCATCGCTGTTTCACAGCAGCGTCACGCTTTCGCTCTGGTCCTTGATCTGCGAGGCGCCCCAACTGCGCCGCCTGCGGCGTGTTCGGCCGGCCTGAGGCCGACCGCAGGCACATGGCGCCGTTATTGCCTGATCCCGGGGTCTGAGTAGCAGCGGAACAGAAAACCAACACAAGGCGCGCGGGGCCTATCTGTCTTGGCAACAAACCCCGATTATCAAGAATAAAACCTGGGGCAGGGCAGGGCCCACCGACGGAATTACTCTCGTACCCGTCGGGCGATTGTAAAAGCTTACCTCGTCACCTCAGCGCCGTAAACGGCCGCTCGGATTGGCAAAACCCGCGTTAAAATCGACCGGGCATGCCATTGTCGAGGCGGCGGGAGGGAGCGACACATGACCAGGAAGATCGCGCTCGAGGAGCATTTCCTCGGCGAGGGGTTCGCCAATATGGGGCGCACCGAGGGTAGCGGGCCGGCGGCGGTGTTCCGCCGCCAGGCAGCCGAGCGGCTGCCAGAGATCGACGCCCTGCGTCTCGACGCCATGGACAAGGCCGGTATCGACCTCGCTGTGCTGTCGCTGTTCCAGCCGGGGATCCAGGGCGAGCGCGACACCGCGACGGCGATCCGCAAGGCGAAGGCGGTCAACGACACGCTGGCCGAGCGGATCGCCAAGCATCCCGCGCGCTTCCGCGGTTTCGCCGCGGTACCGATGCAGGATCCGCGCGAAGCCGCCGACGAGCTCGAGCGCGCGGTGAAGGAGCTCGGGTTCAAGGGCGCGCTAATCAACGGCCACACCCAGGGCGTCTATCTCGACGACGCGCGCTGCCTGCCGTTCTGGGAGCGCGTCGCGTCGCTCGACGTGCCGATCTACCTCCACCCGGCGAACCCGATGACGATCCCGGCGGCGTTCGTGGGCTATCCCGGCCTCGCGCAGGCGATCTTCGGTTGGGCGGCCGAGACCGGCGGTCATGCGTTGCGGCTGGTGCTCTGCGGGCTCTTCGACCGCTTTCCATCGCTCACGCTCATCCTCGGCCATATGGGCGAGGCGCTCCCCTTTTACCTCTGGCGCATCGACAGCCGCTTCAAGATCAGCGAGCCCAAGGTTCCGCTCCGCCAGATGCCGTCCGCATACATCCGCCGGAACATCGCCGTCACCACCGCCGGCGCCTTCTCACCCGAGCCGCTGCGCTGCACGATCGACGCGATGGGCCTCGACCGCGTGCTGTTCTCGGTCGACTACCCGCTCGAGGACAGCGACGACGCTGCCCGGTTCATCGAGACGGCACCGTTGAGCGACGTCGAGCGCGAGGCGGTATGCTTCCGCAATGCGGAGCGCGTGCTCAGGCTGTGAGGACCGGCCCCTCGACCGGTGGGATCGCGAATTGCTACGCTGCGTTGCCGCCCATCATGGGGGCGATCTGCGGTTCCCGCTCGCGAGATGGCTACGCCCGGTATGCGCCGTAAGCGGCTATCGCTCTCAAAGATGGGGCGCATTCGGATACATGCAGCATCGGACTCTGCGCGCCTGCCACTCGGGTTTGGTCCGCGACGCGGGAGGA
>Ga0210398_10003820_pt1 | contig 14306 bp, 9 predicted proteins | sample IncBWC4OmetaG_FD_161047 | JGI IMG/M metagenome (GOLD analysis project Ga0210398, IMG submission 161047) | Forest soil microbial communities from Barre Woods Harvard Forest LTER site, Petersham, Massachusetts, United States - Inc-BW-C-4-O | ecosystem: Environmental > Terrestrial > Soil >...
TCACCGCAGTAGGTATCCATGACATTACCACCGGAAATAACGCTTACGCCCCGGTGACCGGCTATGCAGCGAAAAAGGGCTTCGATCTTGCCAGCGGGTGGGGCGCGATCGACATGAATCAGTTTGTTGATTCTTTCATTGAAACTCTTCACCGAGCGGGCTCAGGTAGCTGAAGCCAGCGCTGGGTTGGAATGTCCAGTAGTTTTTACCGAGATTGGCCGCGTCGGCACTGCACGGGATCGATCCTATGCATGTTTTTTGAAAACTGCCGGTTGGTAGATATATTCCCAGTTGCGTTTGGACCTTTAAGTCCGCGTATCTTTTTGGCGCCGAGTCGGGGTATCTTTTTCCGTTACCATCTGGGCTGACGTAATGGCTCCAACCCATCATCAGCGGGAATATCTCAATATCTCCGAACCCGTTCCTGACAACATTCATTCTCTGCCTACCGAGTGCGCTCGTTACGGTTTGGTTCACTTTGACCCACTCGTAGGGTACCGCAAGCGCAACAGCAAACTGCCCTTTCAATATCTTGTATCCAAATTGATAAAGAATCACCGAGGTGTTTGAGTAACTGGTCGCATTTGCATCCGTCGATAATACAGGCAATTTCAGGCCTCCCGCGGTGTGGTAGTAGGTGGACACATTCTCATATCCAACTGCTCCTACGGGGCAGTCATTATCTCCTACGGGGCATTCATTATTTCCTACGGATTTTCCATTGTCCGGGTTAGAATTTTTAAAATCGGGCAGCATATCAATGAATGAACTGGCGGCGCCGGGAAAATAGTGACCAGCAGCGCCCTCTTCCGCACGAGCGGCGGACGAAGCCGAGATAGTTGCCGCGATCAGCAGAATCCATAAAAATCGCATTTGGCCCCCTTTTAGTTTTCGCATCAACTTGCGTCGGTAAGGCAAGAAGATGTCGTATCAATCTTGTGCACCGAGTGTGAACAGGCCGGAATTGCCGATTAAAATTGGTGGATCACTGTTTAAACTCTCCCGAGACCGTCTGCAATTCAAGGCATCGACAACTATCAACAACGGGGCGGTCGAGAAGCTGAACGACGAAGAGCGGCCGGCGGTGCCTCGTCTTCAAATTAGGACCGTTGTCGGTTAATCTGAAGGCGCCTCGAAAGTAGCGTCCTTCTCCCTATTCTTTCCACAAGTGCGGCGACAAATGAAATGAGATAAGATACTTGCTGCATCCAGTAGAGTCCTGAATACAAGGCGAGCATTCCGTTTGCCCCTCTTTATCTCGCTGAATTCGCGCAAGCGCAGGTAACGAAGAGAAGGGCTCAATCTCAGTTCTTGCCGCGTGGAGTATAACAAGCGTTAACGTAAATCCGCGGGATATCTGTTTTAGACTGTCCCAACTTAGGATGGCCATACCCGAGCACGCCCGAGGCTTCCCTTTTGGGCTCTCGCCTGTCTTCGCTTGCGGGGCTATCCGGGAACTTCAACAGTTTATTGACGGCTAGAGTCTGCCGCGTCCGTGGTCGGCTCATGCCCAGCGAAATCCACCTTCGAATTGCACCACTGAAATGCCAGGTACTACGATTCTACCGAAGAGCAAACCACGGGAGCCAAGCCGCGCGCGATTCATTACACCGTCAGCACATCCCTTCAAGGCGACTGGGAAGGTGATGCCAAACCTGCAACCTGACGCGCAAGGCCAGAACCGCCGAGAGACCGCAGATGGTCAGCCGATCAAAAGAAAAAGCCGCCACCAGTGCTTCGACCAATTTCACCTGTTGGCGATCTGTCATTGGCCGATCGAGGAACTCTCCCTCGTCCTCCCAATCCCCCAAGATGACTTAGTACCCAAGCGGGGTTTGCGACGCAGGAGATTTGGGTGCTCCGTCCAGTATCCTTTCCGGGAAGGAGTAACTATCAGTTGCTAAACTTGAAACGATGGAGATAGGCACCGACAGAGGTCGATAGCCATCATCACGCAAGGTCGACCATCTCATGGAACGGGACGGGCCGATTTTATTGTTCTATCACTTCGCAGCCCGAAGCGTTGAATTCTGCGATAATAGCTTTGCGCCGTTGCGCGCTCGTGTCGAGTTTTTGAACGATCGCCAAACATGCCGACGAGGGCGCTGAGCTCCAGTCGGCGATACGACACTCGAACTTCATCTTCGCGGCCAGACGCGCGGGTTTAACTGGATCGCATCCTTCGCTGAGTATCACGCGTAGAACACCGTGCATAATGGTTCCCGCCTGCCAGAGTTCGGCAATGCGAATATTGTCCCTCAACTAATAGACAGTAGAATATGTTATCGGGTACAAGAAGCCACCGAAATGGGCTAGATTTAAAAAAGGCAAATCCGGAAACCCTAAGGGTCGCCCGAAAAGGTCGCTGAACAACGCCACGATAGTTAAAAGCGTACTTGATGAAGAGGTGACCCTTAAACGAAACGGCGAGACGGTTGGCCGGATGTCTAGGCGGCTCGGTATCTTAACGGTTATGGCAAATAAGGCCATGGCTGGCGACGTGCGCGCGGCGAGGTTTTTTTTCCCTGACGTACATGAGACGAGAGCGCAACCGCGGAGCTGTTAGCTCTTACTGCGAGCCTAGATGCGGAGCGTCTGGAGCAGGAGCGGATTGTGAGGGCTATGACTCCAGCAGAGCGGAGCCAATATCTTCAAATTGTCGTAGACGCCAAGGATCGGGCAAATACTCAAGCTGCCGCCACCAGGGAGAGCGCTCCGGAGCGATGACTTCAGACGGCGGCCGTTTACGTAGTTGTGCATACGCGTTGATGCGGCCCGTTCCGCAGCTTCCGTCGATAGGCCTCTTGAACTGGTTGCGACGTAGGCACCTTCACGAGAATCTGGTTAGATGTCGAGCTTGCGCTGCCACCAGCAACCGCCGGCTGCGCATGGATGACGATGCGCGCCGAGGTGCAACGCCTGCGTCGGATTGTGGCCTCGTCGCGCCTGCCACGCCGCCGCAGCGTGATACTTGTGACGAATTTCCGCAATGTCCACCTCCGCCGGCGGCAGCTTCAGGTCCATGTCCTCCAACGTGTCGGCGAGGATCTCGGAAATGGCCAAGTTGCGGAACCACTTGTGATCGGACGGGATCACGTACCATGGGGCGTGCTTGGTACTCGTCTTTTCCATGGCCTCCTCGTATGCCTTCATATAGTTTGGCCGTAGCTTGCGCTCCGAGTAATCGGCCTCGCTGATTTTCCAATGCCGCATCGGGTCATCGAGGCGCTGCGCGAAACGATCGAGTTGTTCCTGCGGGCTGATATGTAGGTAGAACTTGAGGATGCGCGTGCCGTTGTCATGCAGCATCTTCTCGAAATCATTGATCAAATCGTAGCGCTTCGACCACACCGACTTCGGGACCAGCTTGTGCATGCGCACCACCAATACATCCTCATAGTGCGACCGATTAAAGATCACGACTTGCCCTTTGGCTGGCGTGTGCAGATGGGCGCGCCAGAGGAAGTCGTGGGCGGCTTCGATCTTACTCGGCTGTTTGAAGCTGGCGACCTACGTCCCCTGCGGGTTCATTGCGGTGAAGACGTGGCGCACCACTCCGTCCTTGCCACCGGCGTCGAGCGCCTGCAGGACGACCAACAGTGACTTGCCACCGTCCGCGTACAGCAGATATTGGGCCTTAGCCAAGCGCTCAACGTGTTTCTGGATCTCCGGCGTCGCGTCTTTGTGCGATTGGTCGTGCTTGTCTTTGAATCCCGGGTCGAGTTTATCGAGCCGGACCTTGGCGCCAAGCTCGACGACGAATCTCCTGCGATAGTTCATCGTCGCGGAGTCTCCAATAAATTTGCCCTCTCATGGTCCCCAACGATTGGTGGGTAAGTATGCCTTCCGATGATCAGATGTTCATTATTGAGAGGCATCATTCGAACCAATTCACCTGCCGGGACTGCCATTAGTCGGTCGGAGTCGCCGCCCCGCCGCTGCGGCAGGATGAAGGCTGCCATTGACTCTCGCTAGGTGGCGCTGAGGGCGTTGCGTCCCCAGATTCAACATTCGGTGAACTTCGACCTTTACCATGTCGTTGACGAAAAACCATGCGAGCGCGTAGCCCCACACTGCCAGCGCGTATTTCCATCCCAGAGGCTTCATACCCCAGCCATAGACCGCTGCGAGGGTTCCAATGACTTGGGTTGTCTCAGTGGCTACGACCAGGCGCCAATTGGGCCATGGCCGCTTCCAGAAAGTTCCCGCGCTTCGAGTAATGTAAATGGTGAGATGACCGGCCACCAGGAGCTTGAGGAACATGAGGCTCTGAACGATCGGCCTGGGCAAGTGAAGATATTTCTCTGCGATCCAGAAAAGTCCGAATGCGGAGACGACTCCCAGCACGCCGAGAACCGAACTCACCGTGAGTACGCGTTCCATATCCCAGCGCACTGGGCGGGGAGCAACGATGGTGTTGTCGTAAGCGATCATCATGATCGGGAAGTCATTGAGAACCGCGATGAGGACGATCATGACCGCGGTTACCGGGTAGAAGTTGAACACCACGATCGCGAGCGTCATGAAGAGCAGTACGCGGATGGTTTCGGCGATCCGGTAGATTGCGTAGCTGTTCATGCGCTCGAAGATCTTGCGCGCCTCTTTAATGGCGGCGGTGATTACAGATAGACCCGTCGCCGTGAGCACCAGGTCTGAGGCCGCGCGAGCGGCGTCGGTCGCCCCACTTACCGCGATTCCGCAATCGGCCTGTTTGAGCGCAGGAGCGTCATTGACGCCGTCACCTGTCATGCCGACGATATGTCCACCCGCCTGGAGGGCCCTGACGATTTTGAACTTATGCTCCGGAAAAACCTGCGCGTAGCCGTCGGCGGCGTCGATTCTTGAATTGTCTTCAGCCTTACCGTCAGGAAACAGATCGCCGGCAATCGCGATGTTAGGCCCCAGCTTGAGTTCGTGGGATACCTCACGCGCAATCGCAAGGTTGTCCCCGGTTACCATGCGAACCTGGAGTCCCATCTTTCGGGCGGTCGCGATCGTAGAGGCTGAATCGTCACGAGGTGGATCAGACAAAGACAGCAGTCCAAGGAATTCCCACTTTCCCTGGGCATCGGTGCGGGCGACGCCAAGAGTGCGATAGCCTTTTGCCGCGAGATCATTAACCTGCTTTTCAGCTTTTTTGCGCGCGTCTGCGTCGGGACGGACCAGATCCAGAATCACCTGCGGAGCACCCTTCGAGACTTTGAAAGTCGCGCTCTCATGCTTGACCTCAGCCTCGGTTCGCTTACTCACCGGATCGAATGGTGTGAAGTGAGTGATTTGATAGCTCTTTAACGCCGAGTGATCGGTGAGGCCTTTGAGGACGGCCTCGTCGATGCCATCGCCACCCTCCGTTCGTGATGCGAGCGCCGCTCCCAGGATCAGATCCTGCTCGTTGCTCGCCTTGAAAATCACAGAGCTACCCAACTTGAGCTCGTTCTTGGTGAGCGTGCCAGTCTTGTCGGAGCAAAGAATGTCCATGCCGGCCATCTCTTCGATCGCGACCAGGCGGGAGACTATAGCCTTCATTCTCGCGAGCACGGATGCACCGACGGCCATCGTGACGGATAGGACTGCGGGCAGGGCGACCGGTATTGCGGCTACGGTAAGAATCAGCGCGAATAGCAGAGTTTCGACCAGCGGGTCGCCGCGATATAGCGCGCACGCGAGGATCAACGCGACCAAGCCCAGTGTGATCAGAATGAGGAAATTGCCGATCTTGAGAACCGCTTTCTGAAAATGAGAGACGGTCTGTACTGTCTCGACCAGACGTGCGGTGCGGCCGAACAGTGTATCCATCCCGGTCGCGACGACCAGCCCGTTCATCTGACCCATTCGCACGATGGAGCCGGAATATGCGACGTCATTTTTCTTCTTATCGACCGGCAGTGACTCTCCCGTAAGCGCCGACTGATCGATGCTGAGATAATCGCCATTGACCAGCTTAAGATCGGCGGGGATGACATTGCCGAGTTTGACCATGACAATATCCCCATTCACCAGGGTTTTGGCTTCGACATCACTCCATTTACCGTCGCGCAGTACCCGCGAATGCAGTGCTAGATTTTTCTTCAGGGCCTCGATCTCGTTGTCGGCCTTAAATTCCTCCCAGAAGCCGACCACTGCATTCAGCGCCAGCATGAAAAATATGATGACGAAGTCTTCCCAATGCCGAACCGCAGCGGAGAGGACCGCGGCAATTTCGATCATCCAGGGGATTGGCCCCCACAAAAAGGTCAGGAACCGCTTGAGCGGGCTGATGCGCTTTTCTTCGATGGCATTCGGACCGTCCTTCTTGAGCCGAGCCGCCGCCTCTTCCTGGGTCAGCCCATCCTTGATATTCGACTTGAACTTGGTGAGCGCCTCCTGGATGGTCCCGGTATCAGTCGGCACCTTCACCGCACCTTTAGATGCATGTGCCTTTGCCCCATCTGCCTTGAGCGAATCCGCCTTGGGCGCATCAGTCTTGGAGTCTTCGGCCTTAGAGCTGTCAGCCTCAGATTCATCAGCTTTGGCGGCTTCGGGCTTGGTCACATTCGCGTTGGGAGCATCTGCCTTGGCTCCATTTGCCTTAGGCGCATCAGACTTGGAGTTGTCAGCTTCGGGTACGTCGGCCTCGGGCTTGTTAGCGTTGATCGCTTCTGCGGAAAGGGACGACTCGGCTTTTTGCCAGTCCTCGAGCGCGCTGCCGGGTTCACCGTGGCGAGATTGAAAGACTTTATACGCGCGATCGCGAATCTCATTCACATCGGGCATCGGCTTAACGACCGTCACCTTGGAGGTGTCAGGTTTGGATGCCTCGGGTTCAGGCGCATCGGCCTTCGCAGAATCCGCGCACAGAGATACCTCCGCCTTGTGCAAGTTTTCGCGCGCCAGGAATATTTCGTATGCGCGCTTTCGAAACTCTTCCGCGCTCGCTTTCGAGCCATTGGGCCCGGCGACATTTGCCTTGGACCCGTTTGGCGCGGAGCCATTTGAACCGTTTAAGGTCTTAGCACCGTCCTCGGAGCTTTTCTGAGTATCCATCTTATAACTCCTACCGATTCCTTTTATACACCGAGGACTGACCTTGGTCGTGAGCTTTAGAGTCGGTGAATAGCAGCCGCATTGATGACGGCGCTCATGTCTCTTCCATCGCTATACTGTATTCGCCACGGCGAGCAGCATGGTTGCGGTTGCACTTGGCGCGATGATAGAGAGCTTGCTGTACCGCCGACACTTCAGCTTCTTTACCGTGCCAAATCTCTAAAGCTGGTTGCTGGATGGCGCGGCCAAACGAAAACGTCGATGCCCAAGGCAATCGCGACTTGAGAGGAACGTTCATCGCATTCAAACGGGCCTAGGCCAGTTCACCGGATCGGCCACCCGACAAGAACGCAATTCCTGGGACTGCGGCGGGGACAGCTCGCAGGAGACACCTCACCGTGGCGTCGGCGATTTGCTCCACGTCATCCTGACGCGGGCAGTCTTTTCCGGGTAGCGCCATGTTGGGTTTGAGGAGCATGCCTTCCAGCATCACATGCTGAGTACTGACTTGGTTGAAAACAGCGTGAAGGACTTGCTCAGTTACTTCCAAACATTGTCGCAGATCATGTGACCCATCCATGAGCACTTCGGGCTCGACGAGGGCAACCAATCCAGCCTCTTGACAGATAGCGGCATAGCGAGCCAGCGCCTGCGCGTTGGCAGCGATGTAGCCCCGACTGGGAATGCTATCGCCGATAGCAATCACGGCGCGCCACTTGGCGAATCGGGTGCCCGTCCGGACATATTCCTGGACGCCGACACTCAATCCATCTGAACCCTCAGTCACCTTCTCACCAAGGAACCCGGCTAGGGCCTTCGCGCCGATATCCAACTTGATACTTGGAATGATTCCCGAATCGATCAGGACCTTGACAAAGGGAGTGCCATCTTTCTTTCTCTGGCGGATCGTTTCATCGAAGAGGATCGCGCCACTTCTCGATTCGCCAAGCCCGGGTGTGGTCACTATCAATTCTCGATAGCAGCGCCGGGCTTCCTCCGTCTGAGAAATTCCCAAGTCGGCAAATCGTGTGTTGCAGGCCGAAGTACTTTCATCGATCGCGAGTAGACCTTTGTCCTCGGCGACCATGGTTCTCGCAGTTCTGACAAGCGCTTGCGCATTCATTTGTGATGACTCTTTAGTCCTAACAGTTTCAATCTCCACTATTTTGCGACGACGCCCGCAAGCGGCTGGTGAGCTCCGCTGCGAGGCCGCCAGGCCAAATCATCCATCATCACGTAGCTGAGCATGGCGACAATCATCAAACTACGGCGCCCACAAACGCCAATCACGATGCGCATGTTTCCAGTAAGGACGATGGAAGCCATGATTCTCGCTATCTTGCATCTAGGTGCTGGTGGTGACCCGGCTTTGTCTTAGCCATGAACTTCCTTTTCGATCCCATTTCGAGTCACTCCGGAATAAGTACTGCTAGCGCTCGGCTGCTTCCACCGCCAGTTGCGGATTTCCAGCAAGTCCTCACCGTGCTTATCGATATAGTGCTTGTGCTCGATAAGCTTGTCCTGAACCATCTGTTTCAGATAAGCACCCTTGGCACCCAGATGCGGCAGGCGATCCACCACGTCTTGCACCAGATGAAAGCGGTCCAAATCGTTCTGCACGCGCATATCAAAGGCCGTCGTAATGGTGCCTTCTTCCTTGTAGCCGCGCACGTGCAGATTTCGATTGGTGCGGCGGTAGGTCAGCCGGTGGACTAACCATGGGTATCCATGGAAGCCAAAGATGATGTGCTTGTCTTTAGTGAACAGCGAATCGTAGTCGGTTTCGTTCAGCCCGTGTGGATGCTCGCTCGCAGACTGCAGCTTCATCAGATCAACGACATTGATCACCCGGATTTTCAGATCGGGCAGATGTTCGCGAAGGATAGATACGGCGGCGAGAATCTCCAGGGTGGGGGTGTCTCCACAACAGGCCATCACCACGTCGGGCTCGGCGTCCTGGTCATTGCTGGCCCATTGCCAGATGCCAATGCCTTCCGTGCAATGCACTACAGCCTCTTCCATGTTTAGCCATTGGGGTAGTGCGTGCTTGCCTGCAACCACCACGTTGACGTAATGGCGACTGCGTAAGCAATGATCGAAGACCGACAGCAGACAATTGGCGTCGGGCGGCAGATAGACGCGCACGATATCCGCCTTCTTATTGATAACGTGGTCGAGGAAGCCGGGGTCCTGATGCGTGAAGCCGTTGTGATCCTGCTGCCAGACGTGCGAGGTCAGCAGATAGTTCAGCGAAGCGATCTTCCGGCGCCAAGGCAGTTCCAAGGTCACCTTCAGCCACTTTGCGTGCTGGCTGAACATCGAATCGACGATACGAATGAAAGCCTCATAGCTATTGAAGAGTCCGTGCCGCCCGGTTAGCAGATATCCTTCCAACCAACCCTCGCACTGGTGCTCGCTGAGCATCGAGTCCAGCACGCGTCCCGCAGGCGCTAGGAATTCATCATTCTTTACTTCGCGCGCGTCCCACTGCCGGTTAGTGACTTCGAAAACCGCGCCCAATAGATTAGAGAGCGTCTCATCGGGACCGAAGACGCGGAAGTTGCGCTGCTCCTGATTCAGCTTGGCTACATCGCGCAGGAACTTGCCGAGCACGAGCGTATCCTGGCCGTCCACGGCGCCGGGCGAAGGCACATTCACAGCATGGTCGTGGAAATCCGGCATGCGCAGGTCGTGCAGTAGAATTCCGCCGTTGGTGTGAGGATTGGCACCCATCCGGCGCTCGCCCTTCGGCGCGAGCTCTGCCAATTCCGATATGAGGCGGCCGTTCTTATCGAACAGGTCCTCTGCCTTGTAGCTCTTCATCCAGCTTTCAAGCTGCGCAACATGGTGGGGATGCGTGGAATCTACCAAAAGCGGCACCTGGTGCGCCCGAAAAGTGCCCTCGACTTGCAAGCCATCGACGAATTTCGGTCCGGTCCAGCCCTTGGGCGACCTAAGGACGATCATTGGCCAGCGCGGTCGCGTACCGTCGTTGTTTTTTCGCGCGTTGTTCTGGATTTGCCTGATGTCTTCGATGACCTCTTCCATGGTGGCCGCCATGAGTTGATGCATCGTTTCCGGATCATCGCCTTCGACGAAGTGGGGCGTCCAACCGCAGCCGCGTAGAAACTGCTCCAATTCCTCATGCTCGATGCGCGCCAGTACGGTCGGATTGCTGATCTTGTACCCATTGAGGTGCAGGATCGGCAGCACGGCTCCGTCGGAACTTGGGTTCAGAAGCTTGTTAGACTGCCATGCAGTAGCTAGCGGCCCCGTTTCCGCTTCACCGTCGCCGATGACGCAGGCAACGATCAGCCCTGGATTGTCGAACGCGGCCCCGAAGGCATGGCTAAGCGAGTAGCCCAGTTCACCACCTTCGTGAATCGACCCCGGCGTCGTCGGCGCGACATGGCTGGAAATCCCGCCCGGAAAGGAGAACTGCTTGAACAGCTTTTTTAGCCCCGCTTCGTCCTGGCTGATGTTCGGATAAATCTCGCTGTAGGTGCCCTCGAGGTAAGTATTGGCCACCAGCGCCGGACCACCATGACCCGGACCTGCGATGTAGAACATATCAAGGTCATGCTTCTTGATAACCCGGTTCAAATGGAGATAGATGAAGTTCTGGCCCGGCGTCGTGCCCCAATGTCCGACCACCAGTGGCTTCACATGGGACAGCTTCAGGGGTTCCTTTAGCAACGGATTGTCATAGAGATAAATCTGGCCGACCGACAAGTAGTTGGCGGCGCGCCAGTATGCGTTCAGTTTGTAGAGCATTTCGGGGGAGAGCGTTTTTGTATTCATTGTTTAAATCCCTTTCTTCAGCGAAGGCCAAGAACGTCGCAAACCATCTTGGCGATCATGAGTTCTTCGTCTGTATGAATGACGCGGACAGTTACCCGGCCGGTGGCCGCGGAAATCACGCCCGCATTCGCCGCGTTTTGCGTCTCTTCGAGTTCAATTCCGAGGAATCCGAGCCCGTCGCAAATCCGGGTGCGAACCACGGGAGCGTTTTCGCCGATGCCGCCGGCGAACACTAGCGTTTCCAGTCCACCTAACGCCGCTGCGAATGCGCCGATCCACTTCTTGACCTGATAGCAAAACAACGCGATCCCTTCAGCCGCCCGCGTGTCCTGCGTTTCATGTTCGAGCAAATCGTGCATGTCGGAACTGGTTTCCGACACGCCGAGCAGCCCGGACTGGAAGTTCACCATCTCGTTGAATTCTTTCGCGGTCATTTTTTCGGTGCGCGCCAGATACCAAACCAGTCCGGGATCGAGATCGCCTGAGCGGGTGCTCATCGGCACTCCGGCGGTCGGAGTAAAACCCATGCTTGTGTCCATCGATTTGCCGTGACGCACGGCCGCGAGGCTCGCGCCATTGCCGAGGTGTGCGAGGATGACCCGGCCTTGTGCGGCTTCCGATCCGCCCAGGCGGGCTAGTTCTTCCATCAGAAACGCATACGACAACCCGTGGAACCCGTAACGCCGCACCCCTTGTACTTCGTAGCGGCGCGGGATCGGCAACAACCGGGCCACTTGCGGCAGCTCATGGTGAAATGCCGTGTCGAAGCACGCGACTTGGTGCAGGTCAGGAAATCGGCGATGAAACGCCTCGGTTAACAGGATCTCCTCCGGCATATGCTCCGGATCGAATGGACTGAGCCGACGCAGATCCGCGACCACTTCCGGAGTGATTCGCTGCGGTTCGAAATACTTCGGCCCGCCATGCACCACGCGATGCCCCACTGCGGTCAATGCATCATGTTCGCTACGTTCCTGAAGCCAACTCATCAACGCATTCACTGCTACCGTGTGGTTCGGCACGGCCAGCGCCCGGAAGAAGTTCTCCGAACCCTTTACCGCAAACGTCGCATCTGGCAAGCCGATTCGATCGATACTCCCGTCCAATGAGCGGCGTAGAGCATTGCCGAATTCGAACAAGGCGAATTTAATGCTCGACGAGCCGCCATTGATCGTCAGAATGTGTGAGTTAGCCGACTGCATCGATAGCTCCTTCGTCCGTGTGCAATCCGAGTGAAGCCAATTTCGCGCAGGTGGACCTGTAATCTGTGTGAAGAACGCTTCGAATCCCCAAACCTTCGGCGATTCGAACGAACATCGGCGTGTTCTCGATATAGACCACCTCCCGGGCCGGCGCCTGGGCGATGTCCAGCGCAAGCCGAAAGATGTCCTCGTCGGACTTGCGAATGGGGACGAAGCAGGAGGAAATAAAAGAGTCCACAAAACTGTCTAGCTTGAACGTCCGAATCCTATAGGCGTTCAGTTCGCGTGATTCGTTGCTGACCACCGCGATCTTGAGCCCGTATCGGGCCTTGAGCTGAGCGAACAGCTTGATCATCTCGGGATAAGGCTTCGATTGTGCGAACATGAAACGCTGAAACTGAGCCGGGGTGAGGGGGCGCTTCTGGTAGAAGACCACCCGACCTAAATTTTCCTGTAGCGTGAGGTTTCCCTCTTCATAAGTGTCGAAAGTCAGGTGATGCCAATCCTCCTCGGACCACTCCAGCTTGAAGACTTCGCGCGCGGCTATTAAGTGAAATAGGAGAACTGGCGGGTCGTCATTGCCGATTTTCGCTGCCCGTTTGCGCGCTTGATGATCCCACCCGTTGGTGAGCAGGACACCACCGATATCCAGAAACACGCAGGTAATTGCAGCCGCTTTCCTCATGGAAGTTTCACAACCAACCGCCGCTGAAACCTGCTCGTTGCAAGCAATTCGCCGCGGTCTTGTCGATCACCAGCCGGTTCTCTGGATTCGTCTCATGCAGAAAGTAGCCAAATGATTGATGCTGAAGCCTTTCTAGCTCAGCTTCGCCGATTGGTTGCCTTGTGCTCAAGGAATCACCCGGACGGCCTTCGGTTGCTGCGAAGGTCCAGCCAGTGCGGCGCCGACGATGGCCTGTGCTTCCGCAAGGATACGGTGCAGGTGATCAGCTCCTCGAAAGCTCTCGGCATATATTTTGTAGATGTCTTCGGTGCCAGACGGACGCGCCGCGAACCATCCGCTGGCGGCGATCACCTTCAAACCTCCGATGGAGGCACCGTTGCCAGGAGCCTTGGTGATGATGCTCTGGATTTTTTCGCCAGCGAGTTCCTTGGATGAAAGATGCTGCGGTGTTAGCTTCTCAAGGATTTGTTTTTGCTCTGGGTTAGCAGGAGCCTCGACACGATCATAAACAGGTTCGCCGAACTCGCGGGTGAGTTCGACGTAGAGTTCACCGGGGTCGCGTCCCCTGCGAGCCGTGATCTCCGCCGATAGCAAAGCCGGAATGATGCCGTCCTTATCTGTCGTCCAGACGCTGCCATCCAGCCGGAGAAAACATGCACCCGCACTCTCTTCCCCGCCAAAGCCAAGCGAGCTATTGAGCAAGCCATCGACAAACCACTTGAAACCAACCGGCACCTCGTAAAGCTTCCGGCCGAGCTTTGCGGTAACGAGATCAACCATGCTGCTGCTCACTATGGTCTTTCCAACCTCCGCATCCTTGTTCCAGTTAGGTCGATGCTGGAAAAGGTAGCGGATGGCGACCGCGAGGTAGTGGTTCGGGTTCATCAACCCGGCTGTGCGTGTTACGATACCGTGCCGATCAGCGTCGGTATCGCAGGCAAAGGCGATCTCGAAGCGATCCTTCAGGCCGATCAGGCGCTGCATTGCGTAAGACGAGGAGGGATCCATCCGAATCTTACCGTCCCAATCAACCGTCATGAACCGGAAAGTCGGATCGACAACCTCGCTGACAACCGTGAGATTCAAGCCGTAACGCTCGGAAATCGAACCCCAGTAGTGAACTTCGGCGCCCCCAAGCGGATCCACGCCCATTTTTATATTCGCGCCGCGAATCGCATCCAGATCGAGCACGCGGCCGAGATCGTTTACGTAGGCGTTGAGAAAGTCATACCGGTGCGTGGTGGGGGAGTGCTTCGCCTTTTCGAAAGAAATTCTCTTCACTCCATCGAGGCCCCTCTCCAGAAACCAATTGGCCCTGGCCTCGATCCACCCTGTGACGTTTTCATCCGCTGGACCGCCGTTAGGCGGGTTGTACTTGAAGCCGCCGTTGTCGGGCGGGTTGTGCGAAGGCGTAATGACAATGCCGTCCGCCATTCCCGTCTTGCGACCGCGGTTGTAGGTAATTATCGCGTGGGAAATGACAGGGGTGGGCGTGTATTCGTCCTTATCCGCGAGCATGACCTCTACACCGTTGGCCGCCAGCACTTCGAGGGCGCTGGCACAGGCCGGGACCGACAACGCGTGAGTGTCGATGC
>Ga0210398_10003823_pt1 | contig 14301 bp, 12 predicted proteins | sample IncBWC4OmetaG_FD_161047 | JGI IMG/M metagenome (GOLD analysis project Ga0210398, IMG submission 161047) | Forest soil microbial communities from Barre Woods Harvard Forest LTER site, Petersham, Massachusetts, United States - Inc-BW-C-4-O | ecosystem: Environmental > Terrestrial > Soil >...
AGGAGCGGCCGCTCGGGGCGGGCCGGCCGCGCTGGCGGGGACGCGGCGCCGATCGCCAGCCCGCGCCGCCAGTGCGCCGCGACGTCCCGGCTCAGCGCGATTTTTTCGGCGGGCGCGGCCGCCGCGAGGACGGCAACCGCGCCATCGGCGAGGCTGGAAAAGAGCGCGGTCAGAGCGCCTGCACCGCCTTCAGCACGTCGGCGACATGGCCGTTGACCTTCACCTTATGCCAGACGCCACGCACCACGCCCTCCTTGTCGATCAGAAAGGTCGAGCGGTCGATGCCCATATACTTACGGCCATAGAGGCTCTTCTCGACCCAGACGCTGTAGCTCTCGACAACCTTGCCGTCGCCGTCCGAGCCGAGGGTGAAGGGCAGCTGGTATTTGGCCTTGAACTTGTCGTGCGCGGCGACCGAATCCTTGGAGACGCCGATCACCGTCGCGCCGGTCTTGCCGTAGTCGGGGAAGGTGTCGCGAAACCCGCAGGCCTCGGCGGTGCAGCCCGTGGTGTCGTCCTTCGGGTAGAAATAGAGCACCACCGGCTTTCCCTGGAGCTTCGACAGAGTCACCGAGCCGCCGCCATCGGTGGGGAGTGTGAAATCGGGGGCCTTGTCGCCGATCTTGACGCTCATCTCGCCACGCCTCCTTCTTGAGTCTTATCGTGTCCCGCCTGCCGCGCGGGCTCGGCGATCAGGCGATCATAGCACTCGCGCACGGCGGCGCAGGCCGTTGTGATATCCGCATCGAGTCGCGCAAAGTCAATCGCGCCGACAGACCGCGCGAGGACGGCGCCGGCAGGCCCCGCTAGCGCCGCCGCATCCGGCAGGCCCTCGAACAGCAGGGCCAAAAATACGCGTACCGCGCGCAACAAGGCGAGCGCATCGCCGAGCGTTTGCGCTGACGGCGGCTCGAGGATACGGGCGGCGCTCAGCGCTTCGATGGCGCCGGCGATGTCACGCCGTAGCGTCCGCGGCCTCCGCGCCGCTTCACGCAGCATCAGGTATTGCGCGATGAATTCGATGTCGACGAGACCGCCACGCCGGTAACGCAAATCGAGCGCGGTCGGACGCGGATGCTCGTCGGCGATGCGCCGGCGCATATCGGCGACGTCGGCGACAAGCTTGACCGGTTCGCGCTTCTTTCCAAACGCCGCGGCAACGGCGGCGTCGATACGCCGGTAGAGGCGCGCGTCGCCCGTCACCGGACGGGCGCGGGTCAGCGCCATATGTTCCCAGGTCCATGCTTCCTCGCGCTGGTAATGCGCGAAATGCGTGAGACTCGTCGCGATCGGCCCCGAGGCGCCGGATGGCCGCAGGCGCATATCGACCTCGTAGAGCCGGCCCTCCGCGGTCGGCGCGGTAATCGCGCCGATAAGCCGCTGGCAGAGCCGGGCGTAATAGGTCGAGATCGCGATCGGCCGCTCGCCATCCGAGGCGTCGTTTCCGTTGGGCGCATCGTAGATCAGGATCAGGTCGAGATCGGAGGCGGCGGTCATCTCGCGGCTGCCGAGCCGGCCCATCGCCAGGATCGCCACCTCGCCGCCGGGGATTTTGCCGTGCGCTCGGGCGAAATCCCGCGCGACCGCGGGCAGTAGCGCGCCGAGGACGGCCTCGGCGACATCGGCATAGGCGCTGCCTGACGCGGCTGGGTCGAGCGTCCGGTGCAGTAGCTGCACGCCGATCTGAAAGCGCCGCTCATTGGCCCAGCGGCGCAGCAGGTCGAGCGTGTCCTCGAAATCGCGCGCGCCGGCGGCGATCTCAGCCAACTCCTCGCCGAGCGCGCGGAGGGACGGCAGGGGCGCGAGAAAATCTTCATTCAGCACCGCTTCCAGCAGTGCCGGGTGGCTCGCGAGGTTTTCGGCGAGAAGCGGCGCTTCGGCCATGATGTCGGCGACGAGACGCAAGAGGCCGGGATTGGCGTGGAATAGCGAGAAGAGTTGCACGCCCGCGGGCAGGCGAGACAGGAATGCATCAAAGCGGGCGAGCGCCGTGTCGGGGGCGGTGGTGGCGCCAAAGATGCGCAACAGCTCGGGAACGAGCTCTGTGAGGATTTCGCGCGCCCGCTGGCTGCGCGTCGCGCGCATTCGCCCGTGGTGCCAGTCGCGCACCATGCCGGCAACCGTGTCGGGCTTGGCGAAGCCCATCGCCGCCAGAGTTTCCAGAGTCCCGGGGTCGTCGTCGGTGCCGGTGAACACGAGGTTGCCGGAGCCGGCGAGGCTCGGCTCCTCCTCGAACAGCTCGGCATAGTACTTCTCGACCGAGCCGAGCCGGCGCAGCAGTTCGCCGGTGAACGCCTCGGCACCAGGATAGCCGAGAAAGATCGCCAGTTTGGTGATCCCGTCGTCGTCGCCCGGCAGGCGGTGGGTTTGCCGATCGTCGACCATCTGCAGCCGGTGCTCGACCCGGCGCAGGAAGCGATAATCCGCGGTCAGTGCGCGGCAGTCGGATTCGCCGATTCGTCCCGCCCCAGCGAGCCGCGCGAGTGCCTCGCAGGTCGCGCCCACGCGCAGGTCGCGGCGCCTGCCGCCCCAGATCAACTGCTGCGTCTGGGCAAAAAACTCAACCTCGCGGATGCCGCCGCGGCCGATCTTGATGTCGTGGCCCAAAACGGCGATGCGGCCGCCGCCGCGATGCGCCTGGATCTGCCGCTTGATCGAGTGGATGTCGGCGATTGCTGCAAAATCCAGATGCCTGCGCCATATATAAGGTTGCAGCTCTTGTAGGAAGCGCTGCCCGGCGATGCGGTCGCCGGCGACCGGCCGCACCTTGATGAACGCAGCACGTTCCCAGTTCTGCCCGACGCTTTCGTAATAGTTGAGCGCCGCACCCACCGACATGACGAGCGGGGTCGAGCGCGGGTCGGGGCGAAGCCGGAGGTCGGTGCGAAAAACGTAGCCATCGCCGGTACGCTCGTCGAGAATGCGCACCAGTTCCCGGGCAAGACGGTTGCAGAAACCGTGCAAGACATCCTGCGCCAGCGGTGCGGCTCGCGTCGGGTCGTAGAGCAGTATGAGGTCGATATCGCTCGAGTAGTTGAGCTCGCCGCCGCCGAGCTTGCCCATGCCAAGGACGATGAGGCCGCTGTCTTCGGGTGGGCGCACGGGGAGCGGCGCCCCCGACACGGCGCGCAGCAGCAGGGTGAGGGCGGCGTCGATGGCGGTCTCGGCGAAGCGAGTCAGCGCCGCCATCTGCTGCTCGAGGGTCCAAGCGCCGGCGAGTTCGGCGAGCGCCGCGGTCAGCGCGACGCGCCGCCGCGCGATGCGCAGCCGCCGCATCAGCGCGTCCTGATCCTCGCCATCAATCGGCCGTTTTGTGTCGGCAATAACCGTGTCGAACGCCGTGTCGGCGCCATTTTCGACGAGCGCGGTCAGGAACGCCCATTCGCGCACCGCGACCCCGGTCAGAAACGGACTGTTGCCAAACATCGCGGCGAGCAGCGCCTGACCGGTCGTGGTCGTGCTCCATGCGCGGGCAGCGGCGGCATCGTCGCCTGCTGCGGCGAGCGCCTCGTTCCAGGCGTCCTGGCCGAGCGCGAGCAGGCGCGGATCGGCAGGCAAAGGCAGCGCGCCGCCGGGGCCGGTGCTTTTGGGGGAGAGGGGCGATAAGAGCTTCACCGCGCGGTTCCGGCGATGGTCGCGACACTGGCCCGCCCCTCGGCTCGGGTCAAGCCCGCGCCGAGGCGCTGCCTCGCGCGCGCCGCCTGCCCCGTCAGCGGGTGGGGCGCACGCCGGCGCAGCATGTCGTGCATCACGGTCACCGGCTTCTGGTTTGGCTCGGCAGCGTCGCCGCCATCTTGATCCTTATCGCGGCCGCGGGTGCCTGGCGACTGCTGCAGGGGCCGGTCGAGCTCGACCGTCTGGTGCCGTTTGTCGAACAGGCGCTGCAACGCTCCGGCGCCGGGATCGGCGTCGCGGTGGCCGGGGTCAGCATCGGCATCGACCCCGATACGCACCAGCTCGACCTGCGGGCGCAGAATGTCCAGCTGTCGCTGCCCAATGGTGAGAAGCTCGCGAATTTTCCGCTGATGGCGACAAGCTTCAGCCTCGGCGCGATGCTTGGCGGGCGGATTGAGCCGACCCGGCTTGTCGTCGAGCATCCGGTGCTGGCGTTGACCCGCGACGCCAATGGTGTGCTGAGCTTGCGGGTGGGCAACGGTGATGCCGCCGGCGACCAATACGGGCTGGGGGATGCGTTGGCGTTGCTTGCTCCGCTGCGGCCCGGCGCGCCGTGGAGCCAGTTGCGGCAGATCGCCATCCGCGACGCGACGATCCTGATCGATGACCGGACGGCCGGCAAAGTGTGGCGTGCCGAGCGCGCCGCCGCATCGCTCGAACGCAGCAGCGACGGCGCAGCGGGTGACGTGTCGTTTGCCATGACGCTCGGCAATAATGCGCCGGAGCTTCACGCGACCTATCGCTATCTCGCGGCGACACAGCAATTCGACCTGGGGCTCGCGGTCAACGGGCTCGATCCTGCTGCGCTGGCGCCGTTCGCGCCAGTCCTCGCGCCGCTCGCCAAGGCGCAGTTCCCGGTCTCCGGCACCGCCGACATCCGCTTTAACGCGCAGACGGGGACTGCCGAAGGCGGGCGGCTCGATCTCGGCTTTGGCGCCGGGCAGATCGAGACCGATCTGCTGGCCAATGGCAGCGTCCCGGTCGCGCAAGGCGAGTTGCACGCGGATTACAACCCGGATAGCGCCGAGCTGCGGCTCGAAAAACTGGCGCTCGACCTGCAGGGCGGTACGACGCTTGCCGTCACCGGCAAGCTCGGTGGGCTGCGGCCGCAGTTGGTCAGCACCGGCGCGCCGTGGCCGCCGAATTTGGCGGGCGCGATCGGCGTTACCCTGTCGCACGTACCGGCCGGCCGGGCCGGCGCTCTTTGGCCGGCGGGCGTTAGCCCTGGCGGGCGCAAATGGGTATCCGCCAACCTGAGCGAGGGGATGCTCGACGAACTGGCGGTGCAGCTTGGCGTCAAGTTCGATCCGGCGACGCGCGCCACCGATTTTTCCGATCCGCGCGGCACGATGCGCTACCACGACCTGACGGTCGATTATTTCAACCCCTTGTCGCCGGTGAAGAAGGTCAGCGGCACCGCGACCCTCAGCGGCCGCAGTCTCGATTTTGCGGTCAGTGGCGGCTTGCTCAAATCGCTGAAGGTAACGAGCGGCACGGTGTCCATCACCGATATCGGCGCGCCGGTCGAGACGTTGACTGTCGATGTCGGTGTCTCCGGACCGCTGCAGGATGCGCTCGATGCGATCGACGCAAAGCCGTTGCGCTACGCGCACGAGGCGGGGATCGACCCGGCGCGCGCCGCCGGTAAGCTCGATACCCAGCTGCATTTCAAGCTGCCGCTGCTGGCGGGTCTCAAGCTCGCCGATGTCGATTACGGCGCCAAGGCGACGCTCGACGGCGTCTCCTATCAGAAGGTCGCCTTTGATCGCGCGCTGACCGACGGTAACTTCGCGGTCGAGCTCGGCCATGACAGTGTTCACGCCAAGGGCTCCGGCAAGTTCGACGGCGCGCCTGCGACGATCGACGGCAATCTCTATTTCCATCCGAAAGCCGGCCCGCGCATCAACTATCGCATTGGCCTCACGCTCGATGACGCGGCGCGGCAGCGGCTCGGCTGGGATTTTGTCGACGGGCGGGTGTCCGGTCCGGTCGCGCTCGATCTCGCCTATGTCGTGCCGACAAGCGGCCCGAATTCCGAGGTCGATGCGGCGGTCGATCTCGGCGAGGCGAGCCTCTCGCTCGAGGAAGCCGGCTGGAAGAAACCGCCTCAAGTGCCGGGCAAAGCCAGGCTCGTTGTCGCGCTCAGCGATGACGTCGTCGTCGGGCTGCCCGAGATTGACGTCAAGACCGCGGGCCTTGACGGCAAATTCTCGGTGGTGCTGAACCGCGACGATCGAAGCCTCGACCGGGTCGATATCCATCATCTCGTTCTGGCCGATGATGATTTCAGCGGCGCGGTGAGCCGGAGGCCGGGCGGCGGTTGGCAGGCCGATATTCACGGCGCGCGGCTCGACATCCACCGTGCGCTGAAACGCGCGCTCGAAAACGAGTCGCCCGCAAGTCAGACGCCGCTGGCGATTAACGCGCGCGTCGCCCAACTGATGCTGGGGCCGCACCGTGAAGCGCGCGACGTGACCGCGACCCTGCTGCGCGATCGCGGCAGATGGCAGATCGTCAACATCGCGGGTCACTACGCCAATGGTCACCGGATCGCTCTGGCCATCGGCGGCGCGGCGGGGGCGGGCAAGCTGCATATCGAGTCCGACGATCTCGGCGCGACGGCCGCCTTGTTCGGGATCGCCGACAATGTCGTCGGCGGCAAGCTTACCGTCGACGGCACGGTTGGCGAAATCGACGGCCATGAAGTGTTGCGCGCCCGCCTCGAAGGCACGGATTACCGGCTCGCGCGCGCCCCGGCGCTGGCGCGGCTGTTGTCGCTGACCTCGCTCGACGGCATTGCCGCGATGATGTCGGGTTCGGGGATACCGTTTACCGATCTGCGCGGCGATATCGGTTTCTCGCGCGGGGTCATCTCGCTCAACCGGGTGATGGCCTATGGCGGCGCGCTGGGCATCAGCGCCAAAGGTTGGCTCAACCCCGGTGAAGACCAGATCGACATCGACGGCACCTTGGCCCCCGCCTACGCGCTCAACTCGGTGCTCAGCAATTTCCCGGTGCTCGGGTCGCTGTTGATGGGCGGCGAAGGCCAGGGGCTCTTTGCCGCCAGCTTCCATCTCGGCGGCTCCAACGACAACCCGACCGTGACGGTCAATCCATTGTCCGCGCTGACCCCCGGGCTGCTGCGGCATTTGTTTGATCCGTTCAGCGACCTCAACCAGCCCGCGGCCGCGTCGCCGCCCCCTCCGGCCCGGGCTCCCGCGGCATCAGTCCCCGCGTCGGGCGTGACGCATTGAAGATTACGCGGCGCGCACCATCACGTGACGTTTGCGGCCGGCGCTGAGCTTCGCTTGGCCGGCCGGGTCGAGGTCGCTGAGCGACACCGGCTGGGTCTCGCTCGTGATGACCGCGTCATTGAGACGTGCGCCACCGCCTTTGATGAGCCGCCGTGCTTCGCCGTTGGACGCGGCAAGCCCGGCGCGAACGAACAGCTCGAATGCTGGCACGCCGCGCGCCAGCGCGTCGCGCTCGACCGCGACTTGCGGCAAGGCATCCCCCGTGCCGCCATCGGCGAACACGGCATCCGCGGTCTTTGCCGCGTCCTCGGCGGCGGCGCGGCCGTGACACAAAGCGGTCGTCTCGGTCGCGAGGATCTTTTTCGCCTCGTTGATCTCGCTGTCCTGAAGGCGCTCGAGCCGCGCGATCTCGTCGAGCGACAATTCGGTGAACAGCTTCAAGAAGCGGCCGACATCGGCGTCCTCGGTGTTGCGCCAGTACTGCCAGTATTCGTAGGGGCTGAGCTTCTCGGCATTGAGCCAGACCGCGCCGCCGACGCTCTTGCCCATCTTGGCGCCGGATGCGGTCGTCATCAGCGGCGTCGTCAGTCCGAAAAGCGTCTTGTTGACGACGCGCCGGCCGAGATCGACGCCGGCGACGATGTTACCCCACTGGTCGGAGCCGCCCATTTGCACCGCGCAGTCATAGCGGCGGGCGAGCTCGACAAAGTCGTAGGCTTGGAGGATCGCGTAGTTGAACTCGAGGAAGCTCATCGGCTGCTCACGCTCCAGGCGCACCTTGACGCTGTCCTGGGTCAGCATGCGGTTGACCGAGAAGTGCCGCCCAATGTCGCGCAGCATCGGGATGTATTTGAGCTCGTCGAGCCAGTCGGCGTTGTTGACCATGACCGCGTCGGTCGGCCCGTCGCCAAAGGTCAGGAACTTGGCGAAGACCCGGCGGATGCCGGCCATATTGCGCGCGATATCCGCGTCGGAGAGCAGCGGCCGCGATTCGTCCTTACCCGACGGGTCGCCGATCCGCGTCGTGCCGCCACCCATCAGCACGATCGGCTTGTGGCCCGATCGCTGATAAAGCCGCAGCAGCATGATTCCCAACAAGCTGCCGATATGCAGACTGTCGGCGGTACAATCATAGCCGATATAGGCGGCGACGCTGCCGGCCTGAAGGCGCGCATCGAGAGCCGTCTCGTCGGTACATTGATGCAGGTAGCCGCGCTCACGGGCGGTCGCGAGAAAGGTCGATTTGGCTGACATGGCGGGTTCATCTAGCACAAATCGCCCCGATGATGTGACCCCTGGGAATGTGACCCCCGCAGAGGTCATCCCAGCATTGGGGCTGATGAGCGGCACGTCGCTCGACGGCATCGACGTTGCGGCAATCGAGAGCGACGGTGAAGCTTGGGTGGAGACCGGCCCAGCGATGACGATGGCCTATCCGGCCGAATTTCGCGAGCGGTTGCGCGCGGTGCTGGGTGGCGTCGGCGAGGTTGCTCGGGTCGAGCGCGAGCTGACCCATCTCCATGCCACAGCCGTCGCCCGGTTCCGCGGGCGCCACGCGCGAACGCGGTTCGCGCTGATCGGCTTTCACGGCCACACGATCCTGCATCAGCCGGAGAACCGCCGCACCTGGCAGATCGGGGATGGCGGGCAGTTGGCGCGGCTTACGGGCTGCGATGTGGTTGGCGATTTTCGCAGCGCCGATGTCGCGGCGGGGGGCGAGGGTGCGCCGCTCGCGCCGCTTTATCACGCCGCGCTCGCCGGTAAGCTCCGCAAGCCGCTCGCGGTGCTGAACCTCGGCGGGGTCGGGAATGTCACCTGGATCGGCGAAGGGCCAAGCGAAATCCTTGCGTTCGACACCGGACCGGGCAACGCGATGCTCGACGATTGGGTGCGCCGGCACACCGGGCAGCCCGCCGATCTCGATGGCGCGCTGGCGTGCGGCGGCACGGTGTCGACATCGCATGTCACGGATTTTCTCACCGCACCCTATTTCGCGCGCCAGCCGCCAAAATCGCTCGATCGCGACGATTTTGCGGCATTTATGCCGGAGGGTCTCGGGGTCGCGGATGGCGCGGCGACTCTGACCGAGATGACCGCCGCCGCGGTCATGGCGGCGGTCGCGCATTTTCCGCGCCCGGCGCGGGAGTTCCTGGTGACCGGCGGCGGCCGCCACAACCCCGCGATGATGGCGGCGCTGGCACGGCAGCTCGGTGTGCCGATGCGCGCCGTGGAGGCTGTTGGCTGGGAGGGCGACGCGCTCGAAGCGCAGGCCTTTGCGTATTTGGCGATCCGCTCGACCAAAAGCCTGCCGTTAAGCCTGCCGACGACGACGGGCGCGCCGCAACCGATCACCGGTGGAAGATTGTTCAAGGCCGGGTGAGAGGCTTAGTGCGTCCTTCGAGACGGCTGCTGCGCAGCCTCCTCAGGATAACGAATTTCTCTGTGCCGAAAAGAACACCGTCATCCTGAGGGGCGCCGCTAGGCGCGTCTCGAGGGACGCTTCCACAGCCTTGCAGTGCTACTTGACGACGATCGTCGCTACCATATGCGGGTGGATCGAGCAGAAATATTTGTAGGTGCCCGGCTTGTCGAAGGTAAATGAAAAGCTATCGCCGGTGTCGAGCGCCTCGGACTTGAAGGTCTTGCCGCCGTCGGCGCTGGTTACGGTGTGCGGTTCCTCGTCCTTGTTGGTCCAGGTGACCTTGGTGCCGGGCGCGATCATGGTCAGTGCCGGGGCGAACGCGAAATTGTCGATCGTCACTGTCGGCGCTTGTGCCGCGGCGACCTGCTGCGGGGCATCGGTTTCGGCGGCATAGGCAGGCAAACTCAGGGCGAGCATCGCCGCAGCGGCGAGCGGCAGCGCCCGCCGAGTCATCTTTAAGTACATCTGATCGCTCCAGTTTTCGTCACCCCCGGGCTTGTCCCGGGGATCCATGTGGATGGCCGGAACAAGTCCGGCCATGACGGGGTGAGGTTAAGCCAGTGTCTCGTCGGTGAGCTTGGGTGCGGCCGCGGGGGCAAAGGCGATCTCGCGGATACCGAGCACGGTCTTGAGCTTGTCGGCCTCGACCTTCATCGGGCCGGGATTCGGCGCGGCGCCGGCCGCCGGCTGCGGAAAGGCGGTCGACATCGCGGTCTGGAAGGTGACCTTGCCCTCGACCTTCTGCACGACCTGGTGGATGTGGCCGTTGAGCACGGTCACCGAGCCGAACGGCTTCAGATAGCTGAGCGCCTGGTCGCCGTCGGCGGTCGTCCAGCCCCATTGCGGATAGATCGACCACAGCGGGATGTGCGCCATGACGACGATCGGCGTCGAGGCGCTCTTGCCCTTGAGGTCTTTCTCAAGCCATTCGAGCTGGTCCTTGCCGAGTGTCCCGCCGGTTGCCGGACCAAACCCGATGACATTCATCAGCGCGACGAAATGCACGCCGTTTTGGTCAAAGCTGTACCAGCCTCCAGGTGCCGCACCCTTCCCGCCGAAGCGGTCGAAATACATCTTGCCGTCGTCGCCGATCACGTCGTGCTCGCCGGGCACGAAGTGCACATCGAGCTTGGCGCCCTTGATGATCTGGTCGGCGGTATCGAACTGCTCGGGCTTCGACAGATGGGTGACGTCCCCGGTATGGACCATCATTGCCGGCTTCAGCGCGGTCGCCTTGTCGAGCGCCGCCTGCAGCGTGCTGTTGGGATCGGGATTGGCGTCGGCCTTGAAGCCGATATGGCTGTCGCTGATCTGGACAAAGGTAAAGCTGCCTTCCGCCGCGAGCGCCGGGCCGCCGAGGCCGAACGGCAGCGCCTTTGGTACACCGCCGACAACGCTCCAGGCGATGCCGCTGCCGGCCCAGGCGAGGCACTTCATAAAATCGCGTCGTGAGTCCATTTTTCGCCGCTCCCGTGGGTTGCCAGGGAATTGCCCCTGGGAATTGGGTGTCGGCGAGGGAGACCGGCGGGCGCGGTGATTTATTCGGAAGCGCCGCCAAAAAAATTTCTGCGCGAATTTTTCGGGCAAGCGAGAATAAAACCGGCCGCGGCGCGGTCACGGGCATTGGCAGTATTGCCGGCTCGCGGTTCGAGCTCGTGAGGAGAATGCCCCCTTTATCGCGTGACGACACGTTCGAGCGGGTGGTGCTGCCGCATCTCGACGCCGCCTACAACCTCGCGCGCTGGCTGATGCGCGATCCCGAGGCGGCGGAAGATGTGCTGCAGGAGGCGATGGTGCGCGCGCTCACCTATTTTGCCAGCTTCAAGGGCGTCAATCCGCGCGCCTGGCTTTTACAGATCGTGCGCAATACGGCCTATGGCTCGATGGCGCTGAACCGCGGGATGCAAACCGTGCCGATTGCCGAGGAAAACGATGAGGCAGGCGCCGCCGAACTGGTGTCGGGCGACGACGATCCCGAGGCGGCGCTGCTGCGCTCGCGCGAAAGCCGCCAAGTGCGCGCCCTGATTGCCGCATTGCCGGTCGAGTTGCGTGAGACGCTGGTGCTGCGCGAATTCGAGGAATTCTCGTACAAGGAAATCGCCGAGGCGACGCAAACTCCGATCGGTACGGTGATGTCGCGACTGTGGCGCGCCCGGCAATTGCTGGCGCAGGCGGCGGCCGCGGAGGGTCTGCCATGAGCGAAAATCGGACTCCCTTGGTGCCCGATTGCGAGAAAGTGCTGCTGGTCCAGGCTGAGCTCGACGGCGAGCTCGACGCCGCGCAGGCTGCCGCGCTGGAGACGCATCGCGCGGGCTGCCCGATCTGCCAAGCGGCGCAGGAAGAATTATTGCGTACGCGAGCGCTGCTGCGCCGCGAGCCCTACGAGGCGACGCCCGATGATGTGCGCGCCCGGGTCATGGCGCGTCTGCGACAGGTCGAGCCGCAAGTCGTGTGGTCGCCTGCCTCCTGGTCGCGGCCCTCGCGACGGAACTGGGGCGCGCTATGGGGCTCGGGCGTCGGTTTTGGGCTCGGCGCGGCCTGCGCCGCGGCGATCGCGGTGCTGCTCGTGCTGCCCGAGCGCAACGACCTTGTCGACGCCGTCGTCGCCGACCACATCCGCGCGTTGCAGCCGGGCCATCTCGAAGACGTGGTCTCGACCGACCAGCACACGGTCAAGCCGTGGTTTGACGGGCGCATCGATTTCGCGCCGCCGGTCAAGGATTTCGCGGCCGAAGGGTTTCCGCTCAAGGGCGGGCGTCTCGATTATCTCGACAACCGGCCGATCGCGGCGCTGGTCTATCAGCGCGACAAGCACATCATCGATCTCTACGTCTGGCCGGCGAGCGGTGCGCCCACGCATTTGACAAGCGACACCAACTCCCATGGAGCAATCCAGGGCTACAACGTCGCGCATTGGACCGCCGACGGCATGAATTTCTGGGCGGTGTCCGATGTCGAGCGCGGCCAGCTCGACGATTTCGTCGCGATGTGGCGGAAAGCGCCATAGTTCCTCGAGTAGCAGGAATCATCGCTTTTTTAACCAACGATGGCATAGGCTCTCGGCAGGAACGCGTCGCGGAGCCGCCAAATGAAATGCTCACCTTTCATCCGTTTTGGCCTGATGCTTGGATTTGTCGCGCTGATGGGAAGTGTACCGGCGCTCGCGGACGGCCCCGCAGTCAGCTGCCCGCCGCCGGTGAAACACCACGTCGCGCTACGCCAGCACCATTGGGCGCACCACTACGTCACACGCGTGGTCTGGACGCCGGCCTGCGGCAGCGTCGCGCGCCCGTGCAATATCGAGCACCTGACGGTGCCGTTGCCGTAACAGGGCTAAAAGCCCAGCTCGTGCAGCATGCTGTCGAGCACGGCCTGGGCGTTCCAGGCCGCGATGTCCTCCGCGCCTCGAGCGTGGAGGAGCCTATCTACGACCTGCTCCTGTAGTCCGAACGCCTCTTCGCGTTCGCCCGCCTGCCATAGCAGCGCCGCAAGATTGGCCTGCGAGGTCAGCGTGTCCGAGTCGTCTTCGCCGAATACTCGCGTGAGTGTGCTGATCGTTTCGTCGAGCAAGGTGCGCGCCGCCTCGAAATCGCCGAGGGCCGCAACGGTACCGGCGAGGTTGTTGACCGCACGCAGCGTATCGCGCGCTTCCGCGCCGTAAGCCGCGCGTAGCCCGGTGGCGACCTCCTCCTGTAACCGGCGCGCTTCGGCGAGGTCGCCGAGCTGGCCGATCGACACGGCGAGCTTGCCGAGGGCCTTCAACGTGTCGGGATGCGCTGCGCCGAAGAGTGCGCGGCGGCCGGCGACCACGGCCTCTTCCAATTGCCGCGCCGCATGGAGCCGGCCTTCGTTCCATAACGCTTCGGCGAGGTCGAGCATCGCGACCAGCGTGTCGGCTTGCGCTTCGCCGAGAGCTTGCCGACGCTCGGCGACGAGGGTTTCGAGCTCGGCGATCGACGGCATTACGCCGGCACGTTGCCCCAGACGACATAGCGCGGGCGTGGGCGCAGTTCCTCGCCCTCGGCGACCGCGCGCTCGTTCTGCGCCATGATCACATCGGCGAGCGGGTCGCTGCCGACGTCGCCGAGTCCCTTGGCGCGGAATAGTGCCTCGATATCCTCACGCGCCTTGCCCATCATGAAGGGTAGCTGATCGCCGATCGGCGCGTATTCGGCACTGCGCCGGGCGCTCGCTGTCTGCTCTTCACCCGGCGCGACAAGCGACTGCCCGTCAATCACCGCGAGCCTGCCGCCAGGCCGCAGCACCCGCATCCATTCGCTGATCGCCGCCTCGGGATGCGGCAAGGTCCACAGCACATGGCGGGTGATCACCAGATCGAAGCTTGCTGCCGCGAATGGCAGGTTCTCGGCGTCGGCATGCTCGAAGCGTATTTGCGCATTGGCGCTTGCCGCCTTGTCCTTCGCCAGCGCCAGCATTTCGGGCGCGAAATCGATGCCGGTAACACGGTGCCCGCGCGCCGCCAGCTCGAGGCTGAGAAATCCCGTGCCGCTGCCGACATCGAGCGCGTCGAGATTAGCGCGCCCGCCGAGCGCCAGCGCAAAGACGCGATCCCACGCGGTCCGCTCCGCCGGGGTCGCGATGCTGTGACCGAAATCCTGGTCGAAATGCGCGGCGCGGCGACCCCAATGCGCGGCGACGTTCCGCTTGACGGTATCGGTTTGAGGCATCGTCACCTCCCAGTTCCGCTGGCTATTTCAGCCCGACGACCTCCGCCAGCGCATCGACCTGCTCGACATAGTTCGAGACCGGGTTGAGCATTAGATGGTTGGCGCCCATCGCGACGACCTTTTCCAGCCGTTCGCGCACCTGTTCAGGCGTGCCGTGGATGCCGGAAAAATCGGTGCCCGGTGGGTTGTGATAGACGTCGTCGAACCAGCGGGCAAGCAGTCGCCGCGCGGTCGCCGGGTTTTCATCGCCCATCATGAAGAC
>Ga0210398_10003825_pt1 | contig 14300 bp, 8 predicted proteins | sample IncBWC4OmetaG_FD_161047 | JGI IMG/M metagenome (GOLD analysis project Ga0210398, IMG submission 161047) | Forest soil microbial communities from Barre Woods Harvard Forest LTER site, Petersham, Massachusetts, United States - Inc-BW-C-4-O | ecosystem: Environmental > Terrestrial > Soil >...
ACGCGGTCCGGGGATCTTTTTCTTTCGGGAAACATCGCACTGATGGTCAACTGGTTTGGCTTTGCGGCCCGAGCCGATCGGCCAGGCTCGCCGCTCGAGGGCAGGATCGCGATTGCCCCACTTCCCGCCGAGCCGGGTCGCCGGCCCGCATCGCTCTCGGTTTTTTGGACCATGGGCATCGCAGCAGGGAGCAAAAATAAGGCTGCAGCGTGGGAATTTCTGCGTTTCATCGCGAGACCTGCGATTGACCGCGCGCGTGTCGATCATGGAACGGTCGGTGTGCAACTGGCCACATGGCGCGATCCGGCGCTGCAGCGCCGCATCCCGTGTTACGCGGCGATCGAAGAGATTTCACTGGGAGCGATGCGGTTGCCGAGGAGCCGTCATCTGCCGGCATTTGCCGAGGTGATCGACAAGGTAATCGTTGACGCGCTCACCGGGGATGATCCGTCCAGCGCCATCCTAGAGCGGGCGCAGACAGAACTGGCGCACATGAATCTCATCTTCGACGAGGGGCTTTGAATCGGATTCGTCAGGAAGCCTTACGAATTGATGGGCCGTTTTTCGACGAGCAGCAGATGTTGACAAACCAGTACGGTCTCACCTTTCTGGTTCGTAACCTTGCAGGACTCGACGACGATGCCGTGGGCTGGGCGCCTGGGGTCGTCGCGTTTCTCAGCCACGGCGACCTCGACATGCATGGTATCGCCGATGTAGACGGGCTGAATGAAGCGCAGCCGGTCATAACCGTAAGACATGGCGCGCGGGTTCATGACCTGGGCGGTCATGCCGACGGCGACACTGAAAATCAGAGTGCCGTGTGCGATCCGGTGACCGAAGGGCTGCGTCCGGCACCATTCCTCGTCCATGTGGTGGGGATAGAAATCTCCCGTCTGCCCGGCATGCACCACGATGTCGGTTTCGGTGATGGTTCTGCCCGCAGTAGTACGCGTATGTCCTGTCTCGTAGTCCTCAAAGAACTGTTCGCAGACCACGTTAGCTCCTTGGCGGAAGGGAAAATGCGGGATTTCGGCCTATTTCTGTTTTATGAAACTAATTTTTGCATATAAAATGAATCACCCTTAGTTTATACGGGAGCCGGCCGTCTCGCATGATCGATTCTTCGGCAATTCGGCTGCAGGGAATCACCTGGAATCATAGCCGGGGGTTTCTTCCCATGGTAGCCACGGCGCAGCGGTTTCACGAACTGCATCCCCAATATCGGATCTCCTGGGAGGTTCGAACTCTGCAGGATTTTGCCGATGCCTCGGTTGCGGATCTGGCCGGACGCTGCGACCTCCTCGTCATCGATCATCCTTCCGTTGTGGGCGCCGCTGAGGAGAACCTCCTTTTCCCTCTCGACGCATGGATTCCGGCAAGTTTCCTGCAGAACCAAAAAGAACATTCGGCAGGGCGATCGTACGAGAGCTATGTTCACGGCGGCCATCTTTGGGCGCTTCCTATTGATGCCGCGACTCCGGTGAGCGGATGGCGGACGGATCTGCTGGCGGAGTTGCCGAAGACATGGCCGGAGCTGATGGAGCTGGCGGCCGCGGGCAGGGTTGCAATCCCCGCGATCCCCCTTGACAGCCTCATGCACTTTTTCATGTTATGTGTCAGCCTTGGGGAGGAGCCATTCCGGAATGGGGAGAGGGTTGTCGGCGAGGATGCTGGGCGTGAGGCGCTTGGGCTTCTTCGGTCGCTGGTGCAGAGGTGCGATCCAGCGTGTCTCATGCGCAACCCGATCGCGACCTGGGAGGAGCTTGCCAGGGGTGACCGCGTCGCGTATTGCCCATTCGCGTACGGCTACTCGAATTACGCGCGCACAGGCTACGCGAAACATCCTCTTTCATTCGGAGGGCTGGTTTCTCTGCCCAACGGCACGGCACTCCGCTCGGTCCTTGGAGGAGCAGGTCTGGCCGTTTCTGCGCGCACGCACTATCCGGAGATCTGCGCTCGCTACGCGGAGTTCGTTGCTTCACCACTGTGTCAGTCAACTCTATACTTCGAAAGCGGGGGCCAGCCGGGGCACCGCGCGGCCTGGCTCGATGACGAAGTGAATCGCCGGTCGGGCGATTTTTTCCGCAGGACTCTGGCGACGCTCGACGCAGCGTGGCTGCGCCCGCGCTTCACGGGTTATCCGGCCTTCCAGGATCGCGCCGGACTCCTGATCCACGAACATCTGCGGGGGCAAGCGAGCGACAGGCAGACGATCGAAAACCTGAATCGACTGGTGCTTCAAGTCCCGGCCACTTCCAGAAAGAGCGAACATGCGACCGCTTGATGGGCTCCTCATCGTCGACCTTAGCCAGTTTCTTGCCGGACCGTCGGCCTCTCTGCGTTTGGCCGACATGGGAGCGCGGGTCATTAAGATTGAGCGGCCGCAGGGCGGCGATCTATGCCGCCAGCTCTATATCTCCAATCTTGAATTGAACGGTGACAGTACACTTTTCCATTCCATCAACCGCAACAAGGAGAGTCTTACCGCTGATCTAAAAACCGAAGTAGGGCGGGAGCAGCTGCATGAGTTACTGGCTCGTGCCGATGTGATGATTCACAATTTCCGGCCCGGGGTTATCGAGCGTCTGGGCTTCGATTATGACTCGATTACCGCGCGCTATCCGCGGCTGGTTTACGGCGAAATCTCCGGGTACGGGCGGACGGGTCCATGGAGTCAGAAGCCCGGTCAGGATCTTCTGGCCCAGTGCTTGTCAGGACTGCCGTGGTTGAGTGGCGACGCCAACCAGCCGCCGGTCCCGGTGGGAATTGCCGTGGCGGATCTTTATGCAGGCGCACACCTGGCAGAAGGACTTCTCGCCTGCCTGGTGCGCCGGGGCGTGACTGGTCGCGGAGGGCGCGTGGAAGTAAGTCTCCTCGAATCGATCCTGGACTTTCAATTTGAAGTCCTCACCACCTACCTGAATGACGGGGGGCAGTTGCCGCGCCGCAGCGCCATCAGCAACGCGCATGCGTATCTGGGCGCGCCCTATGGAATTTATGCGACCGCCGATGGTTACCTTGCGCTGGCCATGGGCTCCATCACGCAGCTCGGCCATTTGCTCGACTGCGAATCGCTGCTGGTCTGGTCGGATCCCAGATCGCTGTTCGACCATCGCGACGAGATCAAGGGCGTGCTGGCCGAACATCTGTTGACGCGCACGACGACGGAGTGGCTGGCAATTCTCGAGCCCGCGGATGTGTGGTGCGCCGATGTACTCACGTGGCGCGATCTTGTGCAGCGCGAAGCTTTCCACGTGCTCGATATGGTCCAGGAGGTTTCCACCGCGGATGGTTTATCGCTGCGCACGACGCGCTGCCCGATCCGCATCGATGGAGAGATTCTGAAGAGCGGGCGTGGCGCGCCTCGTCTGGGTGAACACACGGAAGAGATTCTGCGGGAGTTCCCGGCGCCTGGTGCGAGGCGGAGCCGCTGATGCCGGCGGCGAGCGGCGATTCGATCGTGCTGTCGGCAGAGACGGCCGACCTATATGATGTTGGCTTCCTGCCCCATTCGAAGAACGCCGGAGACAAACTCCGGGAAACGGACAATGAGCCGCAAAACGTCAACTAGTTATTCGGTTCCCGCGCTGGACAAGGGTCTCGATATCATCGAGGCGCTGGCGGCGGCGGAGGTTCCGCAGACCCTGACCGATCTGTCCCACACGCTCAAGCGCACACCCAGTGAGCTGTTCCGGATGCTGAATGCGCTGGAGCGGCGCAGCTATATCACCCGCGATCCCGTGTCGGACGGATACAGGCTGACACTGCGGCTCTATGAACTGGCGCACACGCATTCGCCCGTCGATCATCTTCTGGCGGCAGCCGGCGTCCATATGCGGGAGCTGGCGGATGCGGTACACGAGTCGTGCCACCTGAGTGTGCTGAGCGGACCGATGCTGCTGGTGATCGCTCAGGCGGAGAGCCCGGAACCGGTGCGGCTGTCGATCGAGGTTGGTTATCGTGCCCAACCGCTGAACACGGCGTCGGGTCGCGTCCTGATCGCGCTGCTGCAGGAGCCTGCTCGCCAGCGGTTCCTCGATGCGGACCAGATTTACGCGCAGATGAGCGCGCAGGAACGGAAAGCGCTGGCTACCGATCTGACACAGATTCGCAGGTCCGGATACCTGATGGCGCTGAGCACACGGCGCACCGGCTACGACATCTGCTGTCCGGTTGGGAATCCTCACGTCGGCGTGACAGCCGCGCTGGCGGTCCCGGTGATTCCTGGTGGGGCGAATTCGGGGCGTGAGCGGCAGCTGATCCACGTTGTGCAGCGTTATGCCAGGGCGATCACCGAGGCGCTGGGTCTGACGCCGGCACGGTTTGTCGCTGAAACCGAATGAAGCTGCGCAAAGTGCGGAGATGGTACACCGGCATTGTTGTTGCCGGAGTATTGGCGGCTCTGATCACGGCCGCTGAGTATGGTTTCACGCAACAAGCTGCTGAGGCGACGTGGCCCGATGGCGCGCCTTTTCTTTTGCTGGGCGCTGCGTGGTACCCGGAACAATGGCCCGAGTCGCGCTGGGACCAGGATCTGGCGCTGATGGAAGCCGCGAATATCCACATGGTGCGGATCGGCGAGTTTGCCTGGAGCCGCATGGAGCCGGCAGAGGACAGGTACGATCTGGATTGGATGGATCGCGCGATTGCGGCAGCGGCGCGGCATCATATTGTGACTGTGCTGGGGACGCCGACCGACGCTCCACCTGCGTGGCTGACGCAGAAATATCCTGACGTGCTGCGGGTGAACGCCGATGGGACGCGGGATGAACACGGCAACCGGCGTCAGTTCTCGTTCAGCAGCCCACACTATCGACAGCTGTGCCGCGAGATTGTGGCCCGCATGGCGGAGCGCTTCGGGCATAACCCTAACGTGGTGGGCTGGCAGATCGGGAACGAGTTCTCGTCTGATTCGTTCGATGCGGAGACGCGGCAGCAGTTCCAGCAGTGGCTGGAACGGCGGTACGGCAGTCTCGATGCCCTGAATGAGCACTGGGCGACGGCGTACTGGAGCCAGACCTACACGGCGTGGGATCAGATTCCGATGGAAGATACGCGCGGCAATCCAGGGCTACTGCTCGATCACCGGCGGTTTGTGAGCGACACGTGGCGCAGTTTTGAGGAGAACCAGATACAGGTTTTGCGCGGAGTGATCGACCAGCGGCAGTTGATCACAACGAATATCGGCGGGCTCGCGTGGAGCGACCGATGGGACCACTACGAAGTCACGCAGCCGCTGGATTTTGCCTCCTGGGACGATTACGTGGGACAGGGGCACCTCGATCCTTATAAGGATGGGGCGATGCACGACCTGATCCGCGGGCTGAAGCGGAAGAATTTCTGGGTGATGGAAACGCAGCCTGGCTTTGTGAACTGGGCTCCGGTAAGCAATGCTCTCGATCGCGGCGAAGTACGGCGGATGGCCTGGGAGGCGATCGGTCACGGAGCCGATGCGATTGGGTACTGGCAATGGAGGTCGGCACCCAACGGGCAGGAAGAATATCACGGGACGCTGGTGGGAGCGGACGGGACGCCGGTTCCTGTTTACACCGAAGTGCAGCAGGTCGGCGAAGAGTTCGCGCGGCTGTCGCCGCTGTTCAAGGGGACGTCGCCGGAATCGCAGGTGGCGATTCTGCACGACTACGACAGTCGGTGGGCGATTGACTTTCAGTTGCATGCCGCTGCCTACGATCAGCAAAAGGTACTTATCGATGACTATCGTCCGCTGCTCGACCTGGCGCAGTCCGTGGATATTGTCAGCCCGTGGACGAATCTGGATGCGTACAAGCTGCTCGTCGCGCCAGACCTGAACGTGATCTCCGCGAAGCTCGCGGATCATTTGCTGGCATGGGTGCGCGACGGCGGGCATCTCGTGCTGGGTCCGCGCGCGGGAATGAAGGATGAGTACAACGCTCTTGATCCTCATCGCCAGCCGGGTCCGCTGGAGCCCGCACTGGAGGGACGAGTGGAACAGTTCTATGCTCTGGACACGTCAACGACTGCCGTTGGAAGATGGGGCAACGCGGAGGTCAATGTGTGGGCGGAGGCTCTGAGCGCCAGGAACCCTGACACGCAGGTATTGATGCGGTACGGCCAGACGCCAGGCGGCGGAGCGCAGAACGCGTACGACGGACAGCCGGCGGTGATTACGCATGCGATCGGACGAGGGCGCATCACGTATATCGGCGCATTGTTCGATGCGGGCACGCTGGAGCGGGCCTTTCGCTCGGTGCTCGAGGAGAGTGGGGTGCGGCCGGCGTTTGGGCCGCTCCCGGAGGGGGTCGAGGCGCTGCGCCGTGCGGGCATGGGGCGCACGCTCTATGTGCTGATCAATAACCGAACGACCGCCACTGAGGTTGCCCTGCCGCATCCGATGATCGCGCTGTTGGAGGCGCGCGGGCAGGTGCGCTCGGTCTCGCTGCCGGTTCAGGGCGTGGAAGTGTTGGAAGACCGCTGAGTCGCAACGAAGCTGTAGGAGCCGGAAGCGATGCGAAAAACCTGGTTGGGTCCTTCGGAATGCAGCCAGGTGACGCCTTTCGCGTTGGCGACGGGACGATTGGACTCGGCGATCTCCCCCGCGGTCGACGCTGGCACATAGAGAATGGCTGTCATTCCAACGGGAACGACGGCATCGACGCGGGTTCTGCCTGCACCTCGCTGCCATGCGATGGAGATCCGTCCCACGGCGGAGTCGTAAGAAGCGCGAGCCGAGCCGACGCCGCAGACCATCGCGGGATGGAAGATGATCTGGTTTCCTTCCGGTCGGGAGAGATCGAAGTCGAGCCCGGCGAGGCCGCGATAAAACCACTCTTCGGCGTGACCGAGCATGAAGTGGTTCTGCGAACTGGTTGGATTGGCGTTCCAGGCTTCGGTCAGCGAGGTTGCACCCATCTTCAACTGATACCCGTAGCTGGGCGGATCGGTTCGGGAGAGCATGTCGCAGATGACATCGCTGCGGCCCCCCTCGCGAAGAGCTTCGAGCACGTAGTGGAAGCCGATATCTCCGGCAGTCAGATGATTGTTATGCGCGCGGATGTCCGCGACGAGATTCTCGAGCACGGCGGAACGTCGCGCCTCCGGCACCAGGCCGACGGCCAGAGAAATTGCGTTGGCGGTCTGGCTGCCGGTGTCGTATTGGTTGGTATCCGCATGCAGGAGCTGCTGGTTGTAGCTCGTGCGCACCGACTCGGCCAGAGATGCGTAGCGAGCCGCATCGTCCGGCCGGCCGAGCAGCGCAGCGATGCGCGTCATGGCGGTGAGATCCTCATAGTACGTCGCCGTGGCTGTGACTTTCATGCCCGTGAGCTGCGCGTAGCCAGGTGGTTTGGGACCCATGTCGTACCAGTCGCCGAGCCCTTCGCTCAGCACGTGGTCCTTTGCCTCGGCGCCCAGGTAGTCGAGATATTTCTGCATCTGGCTGTAATGGCTGCGGAGCAGGTCGAGATCGCCGGTGAACCGGTAGTCGGTCCACGGGCTGAGGATGACTGCGCTGCCCCATTCAGGCGAATCGCGGAAGCCATCCTTGAACACCGTGTACTCGGGCGCGATCTCGGGGACAAGGCCGTCGGACAGTTGCGAATCGGCCATGTCGCTCGCCATCTTCTCGTAGAGGGTGTGCATGTCGAACCCGTAGAAGAGGCCGGGCCCCATCAGATGCGTTTGCTCGAGCCAGCCCAGTTTTTCGCGATGAGGGCAGTCCGTGAGGACGCTCTGCATATTGCTCTCGATCGCCATGTCGATAAGGCGATGGATTCGATCGAAGAGTGAATCGCTGGTCTCGAACGTGCCGGTCGGCTGGGCTGACGAGTGAATAAAGACGCCTTGAAGTTCTTCGACGCGGGGCTGTGCATCCGAGGCGGGAGCGGGCGTCGTTTCCACCTGGACGTAGCGGAATCCGGAATAGGTGAAAAGGGGATGCCAGCGTTCCACGCCGTGGCCGTCGAGGGTGTAAGTGAACCAGACCGGTCCGTGAAATGTACGCTGGCTGACCAGGCCATCGTCCGTGAGCAGTTCCCCAGGAATGAGCTTCACGCTGCTGCCTCGCGGCCCGCTGACCGAAATCTGCGGCCATCCGGAAAAGTTCTGTCCGAGGTCGTAGACGCTGATCCCCGGTTTGGGTGTCGTCACCTTCACCGTTCTATAAATGTGCAACGGCTCGATGGGAGGAATTTGTTGCCCCCTTAGCTCGCCGCCGGGGCTGTCGGTAATGGTGGCCTGAGCCCAGCTGCTGTCGTTGAAAGCCGCATCATCCCAGGGGGCGGCCATCCGTGCGTCGTAGTCTTCGCCGCCATAAGTCGATGAGAAAGTGATGGGGCTCCTGGCTACCTTCCAGGATTCGTCGCTGACGACGGTCTTCTGGTGGCCGTCAGCGAAGGTGAGGATCATTTGTGCGATCAGCTTCGGCGGGCCAAAGGTGCCATTGAGCTTCTGATAGCGGCCCGGTGTGCGGGGCACGTTGTACATCCCATTGCCCAGCAGCACGGCGATGGCGTTTCGGCCGGCGTGCAGCTCGCTGGTCACATCGAAGGAGTTATAGAGAATGGTTTTGTGATAGTCGGTCCACCCCGGATTGAGCACGCTGCCGGTAATCGGCTGCCCATTGATGTGGACTGCATATTGACCGAGACCGGAGATGAAAAGGAGAGCCCGCTTCACTGCGCCCGCTGCGTCGAACTCGTAGCGAAAGACCGGGAGCGCCGCAGCGTCGGTTTGGGGATCGGCGCCGAGCACCTGTTCGTTGGCCGTGATCCAGTGCGCTGTCCAGTCTTCCGGACGCGGCAGGCCTGTGGTGAACGTCCCGGGCCGGCTCCATGCCGACGGCGTACCGTTCTGATCCCACAGCCGCACCTTCCACCAGTAGGTCTGGTGCGAGGCGAGTGGCTTGCCCGCGTAGCGAAGCTGCAGAGCGCTGCCGGCAGAGACCCGTCCGGAATCCCACAAGTCGCCTTCGCCTCGGGCAAGGGAAGTGGCCGATGAAGCGACGAGGACCTGGTAGGCAGTCTGGCCGAGTGCGCGCAGTGCAGGCCTCTGTGCGACTGGAATCCAGCTGAATACCGGAGCCTCGCTCTGGATGCCCAGCGGATTCTCGCGAGAATCGCAGCGGAGATCGGTTGCAATGATCGTCCCCTGCTGCGCGGACGCCTCTGCGCGAGCGAAGGCAGGCAACAGCAGGAAGATGCAGCACGCAACGATTGAAAGTCGTTGGCCCGGATTCCGGCGAAAGGCTCGCCAACAGAGAAGCATAGGGTGGGACCTCATCAACGGTGCAAGCAAATCATAAGCAAACGGACAAAAAATGAGGGAGAGCCTATGGCTCTCCCCGACGGAGGCACCTCAAGCGGCTGGTTAAAAAGTGGCCCGAAGCGAAAACTCCATCTGGCGTGGATCGCCCGCTCCGATAACGTCGCCGAATGAGCTTGTTGGACCACTCCATACACCCTGCACGATGGTGTTGGGATGGTTAAAAACGTTGAACGCCTCGATGCGAAGCTTAAAGCTGACACGCTCCGTGATCGGGAAATTCTTGTCCAGCGCCGTATTGAACGCAATTTCCCGAGGTCCGCGGACGACGCCCGGAGCGGCATCGCCGAACTCGCCCCACGCGGGCGCCTGAAACGACGAAGCGCTCAGGTAGCTGGGGTGTCCCAGGTTCGTCTTGCCGTCGCCCGGGTGGGTGACAGGCGCGATCTGGTTGGGACGCGTGGCCAGGCCGGCGTTGCCTACCGACAAGCTCGGCGTTACGCCCAGGCCGCTTTCCAGAACAGCGAGTCCTGAGGTCGCCCAGCCGGACAGAGCCTCGCGGGCAAGCAGGCTGCCGGAGTTCCGGAAGAACGGCATCTCGTAGACCCAGGCGGAGGTGAAAACGTGACGGCGGTCGAAGTCCGGCGCGCCGTAGTCCAGCATCTTGTTGCGCGGGTTCTGAAAGGAGGCCGACTGATCGTAACCGACCCCGGTCCCATTTGCGCCTGGGTTCGACGGTTGCACGTCCTCCAGCGCCTTGCTGTAGGTATAGGCTGCGTTCAATGTCAGGTCCCGCTGCTTCCAGACGAGGCCGCTTTGCAGGCCGTTGTAGTTGGCGACCCCGCCGTTTTCCGTGCCGGTGATCGACCCGTATCCGGGATAGGGTGCGTAGTACAAAGTTGAAACGCTGCCCGTGTTGAGACACGGATCGTACTGAAGCGTGCTTGCCGGTGGCCCTTTGTAACTGCTGCTGTTGGCGGGGTTGTTCGCGCTGGCCGCGCAGGCTGGGGAGCCGGGGGTGGTGCCGTCCACAGGAAAGTTGTAGCTGTATCCTTCCGCCATCACATGCTGCGAGATGCTGCCGGCATACGCTAGCTGTGCCACCGCACTGGGCAGCAGTTGCCGCTCCACGGCGAGGCTGTAGGTCTTGGTTTCTGTCGGCCGGTAGTCTGGCCCGATCACGGTCAGACTTGGGATTCCCGGCGCGCTCGCCGCCCCTCCGGCCGTCGGCAGGCTGAGCAGGCTGTTGGTGATGGTTGTGCTTTGCACGAAGGGGGGATTGGAGAGCAGAGACGACGTTTCGAGCAACGCGATCTGCGTATACCCGACGCCGAATCCACCATGGACCGAGGTCTTGCCGTCATCCGTGAGCCGATAGGCAAAGCCGACGCGTGGACCGAAGTTGGCTCGAGTGGGATCGTCGAAGCCCCGCGGCGTGCTGCCCTGGCCGGCGACGACGATGCCGTTGGTCAGGTTCGCCACCGAACCGGAGGCGGTGAGCGGCTGGTTCGCTGCGTTCAGCGTTTCATGACCGGTAGTGCTGAGAGCCGGCGCCTGCGATGCAGTCCATGTGTTGGCATTGAAATTCGTGACCTGGTCGCCTTCCTCCCAGGTGGGACGGTAGTAACTCCACCGAACTCCCAGATTGACGGTGAGGCGCGGGTTCAGCTTCCAGTCGTCTTCTACATAAGTTTCGAACCAGCGATTATGGAAACGTCCGGAAGCCTGCTCGTTGGTCTGTTGGTAGGTCGCATCCAGTCCCAGCATGTAGTCTGCGGCGGAGTCGCCCGCGTTGGCGCCGGTAAAGCTAAAGTTGCCCATCGGAAAAGCGCTGGCGTTGACGTGGCGGATGGTGAACAGATACAGGATGCCGGCCTGCAGGAAATGCTTACCGCGCAGCCAGCTGAAGTCATCGGAGGCGATGCCCACGCCGTCATGGATGTAGTTGGGCTGCGCCCCAACCCCCAGCCACGCCCAGGTTCCGCCGCCGTTGACGCTGATGTCGGGAATGCGATTCAGCGGATCGGCATTCGAGTAGGCCTGAGCGATGCTTACCCCGCTGGGCATCCGGAAGTTCGTCACTCCCAGCAGCCACTTGTTGAAGGTCTCGCCCCCCTGCATGGTGTTCGTGACGTTGGGAGTGAAAGCGGCGGTCCACCGCACCATCGCATTCAGTCCACGGCTGTACACGGTAGAACCGGGGTTGGGCGCCGGGTCGTTGTAGTTGCGTGAGGGACGCAGGTTGTTGACCTCTTCCGAAGTCCAGCGCGCCGTGATCTGGTTTTTGTCACCGATGGCCTGATCGATGCGCCAGTTGTAATCGTTTTGCGAGTCCTGCTCTGTGCCGTTGTTGATGTAGTTGATGCTGCTGCCCGTGTCGTTGGGTAGCGGCCAGTAAGCGTTCATCAGCGCCACCGAGACAGGATCCATGCACGCCGGATTCAGCTGATCGTAGCGGCCACTTGCGTCGGCGCTGATGCAGGTCGAGGGATTGATCCCACGATAGGTGCTCAGCAGATTCTGGCTGCCCGCCGTCAGAGAAAGGCACGGTGTAAGACCGTTAGGGCAGTTGACCGTGTTAGTGAGGGACGGGCTGGCGCTGAAGTCGCCGTTGCGCATCGCCTGGGGAATCATGTTGCGGGTATGGATGGCCGCCGGGTAGTGGTTGATGCGCCACTCTCCGCCGGCGAAGAAGTAGGTCTTCCCGGTGCGATCGTCGTTGTAGAGATGCGGAAGGATGACCGGACCGCCGAGGGTGTAGCCGAAGATGTTGTAGTGGAGAGCGGCGAGAGCCTGCGAAGGCGGCGTGGTGTAGGGCTTTGCCGTCCCGATGCCATTGTTGCGTACATACTCATAGCCGCCGCCGTGGAACGTGCTGCCGCCGCTTTTGGTTTCGACCAGGATCTGTCCCGAGCCGGCCATACCGTAGCGAGCGCTGTAGTTATCTTTCAGGATCCGGACCTCGGAGATCGAATCGATCGTGGGCACGACGTTGACGTTGATCAGCGCATTGGGATCCATGTCGAAGAGCCCGTCGACCGAATAGGTCGTCTTTTCAATGGACGTCCCGCCCACGACGATTTCCGTCTGGCCCAGATAGCCGCCTTCGCCGTAGTTGGGCAGAGCATTGGCACCGCTGGCAGCGCTGACGCCGGGTACGATCAGTGCCAGCGTCTGGAAGTTGCGCCCGTTCAGCATCAGATTCGCTACTTCTTTTTCTGAAATCGTGCCACCCAGTTCGGCGCTCTCCGTCTGCACGGCAACTGCATCGGCTTCAACCGCCACCGTTGCGGAAACAGCACCGACTTCGAGCTTCAGATCGGCGCCGCGACGCTGCCCGGGATCGAGATGGATATCGCGAACCAGCACGCTCTTGAATCCATCCTTCCTGGTCGCGATGGAATAATCGCCCGGCGCCAGCGGTTCGGCCGTGTAGTAGCCCTCGCCATTCGTCTTCTCCACACTGGAAACGCCTGTGGCCTGATTGGTGACACGAACCTCCACTCCCGGCAGTACTGCACCGGTTGTGTCCGTGACAGTCCCGGTGATGGCGCAGCTGGTCGTGTTCTGGGCGTGGATGCTCGTTACAGCACCCATCATTCCGATCACTGCTCCCAACCCCACGGTTTTGAGCCATTGTTTCGAACTCATCGAAGCCTCCTTTTCGTGCGCTCCTGTTGTTCCTCCGACCCGCGTTCAGTGCGATGGATTTGAGCAGGAAATTTCATATATAAAAAGAGTTTTCATGCCGCAAACGAAAACCATCCTTCAAATCTGCGTGCCCCGCAGAGGAATTGCGCTTCCGCAGTTGATCCCTTCGCGCCTTTTATAGAAAGTCGGAAGGCACAGCAGTACAGAGTCGCAACAGGAATGTTTGAGCTACACTTTGGGAACCGGGAACGGCGATACCCTGCAAGTGCCGAAAAATCTAGAATGTCGGCGGCAGAACTGTCAATAGAAATCTTTTTTCACTAATGAGAGTTGATACCCGCAATTCGTTGCGCGTTCATGGCCGGAGGTTGACGTCCGGCTGCGTTGCCGTTCTTGTGATATTCCTCACCCTGCGGCTCGTCGCCGCGGAGACATCGAGCGCACGTCTGCGCACGAGACTGGCGCGGGTCGATGCGGTGGTTCACACGGGTCCCTACGTTCCGGCGTGGAGTTCTCTGGCGCGCTGGCAGACGCCGGAGTGGTTTCGCGATGCGAAACTCGGGATTTTCATTCACTGGGGCGTCTACTCGGTTCCCGCTTTCGCCAATGAGTGGTATTCGCGCAATATGTATTTGCAGGGCACTGCAGCCTGGCAGCATCAGGTGGCGATATGGGGGCCCGAATCGAAGTTCGGCTACAAGAACTTCATTCCAATGTTCACCGCCAGTCATTTCGACCCCAGGGCATGGATCGATCTCTTTCAGCGCGCGGGTGCCCGCTATGTGGTACCCGTTGCCGAACACTGCGATGGGTTTCCCATGTACGACTCCGACCTGACTGCGTGGGACGCAGCCCGCATGGGCCCGAAGCGTGACGTTGTGGGAGAGATTGCGAAGGCTGCGCGGGCCGCGGGTCTCCACTTCGGCGCCTCTTCGCATCGGGCCGAGCATTGGTGGTGGTATGACGGTGGCATGCAATTCGATTCTGACGTGCGCGATCCGAAGAATGCAGGGCTATATGGGCCCGCGCAACCGCAGAATCTTCCTGGCGTAACGTCGACCGGAGAACCCGATCCGAACCACCTGGAGCGGTGGTTGCCCCCGGACCGGGCCTTTCTCGACGACTGGCTCGGCCGCACGACCGAAATCATCGACAAGTACCACCCCGATCTTCTCTATCTTGATTGGTGGGTCGGACAGCCGGCGTTTCAGCCCTATCTGCAGCGGCTGGCTGCCTATTATTACGACCGCGGGGTCGCATCGAATTATTACGACCGCGGGGTCGCATCGAAGAACGGGGTGGTTCTCACATATAAGGAGCATGCGTTTCCGGAGAACGCTGCGCTGCTCGACATCGAGCGCGGCAAAATGGATCAGTTGCGTCTGCTTCCCTGGCAGACGGATACCTCC
>Ga0210398_10003826_pt1 | contig 14300 bp, 10 predicted proteins | sample IncBWC4OmetaG_FD_161047 | JGI IMG/M metagenome (GOLD analysis project Ga0210398, IMG submission 161047) | Forest soil microbial communities from Barre Woods Harvard Forest LTER site, Petersham, Massachusetts, United States - Inc-BW-C-4-O | ecosystem: Environmental > Terrestrial > Soil >...
TCTGGCTGCTGGATACCGGCAAACGCGGGGCGACGCCGCTGCGTCTCACCGACGGCGGCCCCAACTCCAATTCCGCGGAATGGAGCAAGGACGGCAAGTACATCTACTTTCTCTCGAATCGCAGCGGCACGACCCAAGTCTGGCGCATCAGTGCCGTCGGCACCGGGCCTCGCGGCGACACGCCCGTACCCGATTCGACCCAGGTGACGAATTTGCCGCTCGACGTCGGCAGCTTCCACGTTTCGCCCAACGCCGATCGGATTTTAGTGAGCATCGAGGTGTTTCTGGACTGCACGGATCTGGCTTGCACCAAAAAGCGCATCGATGCCGCCGCGCACCCGGCGGCGACCGGCGCATTGCACACGCAGCTTTTCATCCGACATTGGGACAGTTGGAGCGACGGCCGGCGCTCCCAAGTGTTCACGATGGCCTTGAGCGACAACGGCGTGGCGCAGGGTACCCCGGTCAATGTGACGGGCGGCATCGGCGATGTACCCAGCAAGCCCTTCGGCGGCCGTGAGGATTATGCCTTCAGTCCGGATGGCGCCCAGGTGGCGTTCTCGGTGCGCGGCATCACGGGTGAGGCGTGGTCGACCCACTTCGACGTTTATACGGTGGCCGCCGACGGCGGCGGCCTGCCGAAGAATCTGACCGCCGACAACACCGCCTGGGATGGACAACCGGCCTTCTCGCCGGATGGATCGCAACTGGCCTATGTGGCCACCGACAGGCCCGGCTTCGAAGCGGATCGCTTTCACCTGGTGCTGCTGAATCTGCAGTCGGGCGTCAAGCGGGCTCTGACCCAGAACTGGGATCGCTCGATCAGCAGCTTTGCCTGGTCGCGCGACGGCAAGACCTTGTTTGCCACCGCCGATCACTTGGGACAGCGTCCCCTCTGGGCCATCGATGCAGCCAGCGGCCGCGCGTCCGCCATCACCGGTGCCGGCGAGGTTGAAGGCTTTGCGGTCGGCGCTTCGAAGGTGTTCTACACCGCCAGCAATCTGGGTTATCCCGCCGATCTTTATTCGGTCGGTTTCAGCGGCGGCAAGCCCGCACAACTGACGCACCTCAACCAGGCGGTGCTCGAGCAGCGCCAGTTCGGCGAATACCGGCAGTTCAGTTTTGCCGGCTGGAACAATGAAAATGTATTCGGCTACGTGATCAAGCCGGTGGATTTCAAGCCCGAGCGCAAGTATCCGGTCGCGTTCCTGATTCATGGCGGGCCGCAGGGAAGCTTCGGCAACGCCTGGAGCTGGCGCTGGAATCCGCAGGCATTCGCCGGCGCAGGCTACGCCGTGGTCATGATCGATTTTCATGGCTCGACCGGGTATGGCCAGGCCTTCACCGATTCCATCAGCGGCGACTGGGGCGGCAAGCCGCTCGAGGACCTGAAGCTTGGATTGGATGCGGCGCTCAAAGCGAATCCGTGGCTCGATGCGGACAATGTATGCGCCTTGGGCGGATCCTACGGCGGCTTCATGATCAACTGGATCGCCGGCCAGTGGGCGGATCGGTTCAAATGCCTGGTGAGCCATGACGGCATTTTCGACAACCGCAGCATGTACTACTCGACCGAGGAACTCTGGTTTCCGGAGCACGAATTTTCCGGGCCCGAATACCAGAACCCGGCGGCCTACGCCAAGTTCAATCCCATCGACCATGTTGCGAAGTGGCGAACGCCGATGCTGGTGATTCACGGTCAACAGGATTATCGCGTGCCGGACGCACAGGGCATATCGGTGTTCACCGCCCTGCAGCGCCGCGGCATTCCCAGCGAGCTGCTGTACTTTCCCAACGAGAACCATTGGGTGCTGAAGCCCGCGGACAGCATCCAGTGGTACGACACGGTGCTTGCCTGGCTGAATCGCTGGACTCGGCCTTAGGCCTCCAGCCCGCGCCAGGCGGCCGGATAATTCTCGCCGAGCTGCACGATCCGGTGCAGCAGCTCGTCGTAGTTCATGCCGGCCTTGAGCGCGGAGGCGGAGAAATCTTCCGCCGCTGAGATGTTGGGATTGGCATTCGCCTCGAGCACGAACAGTTCCCCATCGGGCCTGAGACGAAAATCCATGCGCGCATAACCGGTCAGATGCAGTGCCCGGAAAATGCGCTTGGACAGCTGCTCCAGTCTCGCCACGGTGCCCTCGGGCAGTTCCTCGGCGGCCGCCGTGGTGATGCCGTACCGCTGCTGATAGCCCCGATCCCATTTGACCTTGCGGGTGGCAATGGCCGGCAGATTCTCCGGCAGTGAACCAAAAGTCATCTCCCAAACCGGCAGCACCTTGAGCCGATCATTGCCCATCACGCCCACGTACAGCTCGCGTCCCTCGATGTATTCCTCCACCAGCGCGTCGGAATGAGTCTGACCGTGGATGAAGGCGATGCGCTCGGCCAGCTGCTTCTGGTCGGCGACCACGGAGGCCTGCGCTATCCCCAACGACGCGTCCTCGGTGGAGGACTTCACGAACAGCGGAAAGCGCAGCTTCTTCGGGATGTGCACTTTCTTGCCGCGCGGAAACACCATGAACTGCGGCGTCGGTATGCGATGGTAGGACAGCAACTGCTTGGACAGCACCTTGTCGCGCGACAGCAGCATGCCGCGCGGATTGCACCCCGTGTAGGGCTGGTGCATGAGTTCCAGAAACGCCACCACATGCTGGTCGTAGGTGACGATGCCGTCGAATTCCTCCAGCAGGTTGAACACGATGCCCGGCTTCCAATCCGTGATGGCGCGGCGCAGCTCCGACAGGCTGTCGCTCAGCCCCAAGGGCATGACCTCATGTCCCGCCTTTTTCAGATGCGAAATCACGTCGTATTCGGTGCGCCATTCCTCGATCTCTTTCTCGGTCGAACCCTTGAGCGAATCGGGGGGCACGAGCGTCGAATGCACCAGCACCAAGGCGCGAACCTTCTTCACGGCACCGCCCTCATAGCATCAGTCGCGGCAGCTTGCGTTCTTCGTACGACTCTGCCAAACGCGCCACGGCCCACAGCAGCTGGCCTTTGAGCTCGCGTCGCGATCCGCGCACGTACAATCCCAGGCGTTCGCAACGCTCGATCATCAGCCGCAACACTTGATGCACGAGGTATTCGCTGAAAGCCCCTGAGCGCTGAATTTGCTGCCGCAACGGGGCGCGCATCTCGCGCAACACGCCCGCGGCCTTCGGCGAGGAGCGGTTGCGCGGCGCCGTGGTGAACACCTTGAGCAGCAATTCGTCCGCGCCCGAGCGGCGCGGCATCCGATAGCGCGCGAGCTTGCGTTCATAGTGCCCGCGCAGCGTGCCGGTCTCGTGCGTGACCTCTTCGATGGTGCTGCGGTCGGCAATCTGCGGCTTTTGATCGCCGATTTCCTGGGCCAGCCGGTCGATGAACTCCAGCTTGGCATACGCCGGCCAGCCTTCGTATTCACGCCGCCATGTGGAATTAGGCTTCAGCCACACGGCAAAGGTTTCCGCAAAGTCCTCGGTGGGGTGTGCCTGCGCATACCATGCGCCCAAGTGCTGCACGAAACGGCGGCTGCCGGGCCGCGGCCGATAAGTGTCGGGATAGGGGAGCGATGCGGGCCCGAAGACCGAGCGCCAGCCGCTGCGCCGCCGCAGACGGTAGGCGGAATCGATGGCATGCCCTGCTTCGTGGCGCAGGATGCGCATGAGCCAATTGCGATTGCCGCCCTCCGCCTCGCGCATGAATCTGCGCTCGAGGCTGATCAGGCGCTTGTGGGCGAGGTAAAAAGGAATCGCGATGCCCGGAATGCCGTCCGGCGAAAACCATTCCTGGGCGAGCCAGCAATGGGGACGAAATTGGATCCCGCGCATCGACAACTCGCGGTAGAGGCGCTCGATGGCGTTCTCGAGCTCGGTGCCCTGAATCTTCAACTTCAAATCGCAGAAGCGCAGGCCCAGAACCTGCTCATCCGGCAACGTTTCCCAGGCAACGGTTCGCCACCTGCGCCGCTGCGCCTTGTTCACGTCAGGCTCATCGCCAATTCCTCCGCCAACGTGTCCTCGTCGGTTTCGGTCATGGGTGCCGGTGCACGCCGGCTTTCGAGTCCGGCGAAGTCGAACACTTTGGTATCTGCAAGCTGCGAGCCGGAAATATTGCAGATGCTGGAGAAAATTGCTTCGATGCGGCCGGGAAACTCCTGCTCCCACTGCCGCAGCATGTTTTTCACGGCGCCGCGCTGCATGTTGGGCTGCGATCCGCACAGCGTGCACGGAATGATGGGAAATGCGCGCGCTGCGGCATAGCGGGCAATCATCCGCTCCGGCACGTAGCACAGCGGCCGTATCACGATGTGGCGTCGATTTTCGCTGAGCAGCTTCGGAGGCATCGCCTTCAATTTGCCGCCGAAGAACATGTTCAAGAACAGCGTCTCGACGATATCGTCGCGGTGGTGTCCGAGCGCGATCTTGGTGACGCCATTCTCCGCGGCAAACCGATACAGCGCGCCCCGCCGCAGCCGGGAGCACAGCCCGCACATCGTCTTGCCTTCTGGAATCACGCGCTTGACCACCGTGTAGGTGTCCTGTTCGATGACCCGGTAGCGCACACCGAGGTCCTCGAGATACCCGGGCAATACGTGGGCGGGAAATCCGGGCTGCTTCTGGTCGAGATTCACGGCCGTGATTTCAAAGCTCACCGGCGCGCTGCGCTGCAGGCTCAGCAGGATGTCGAGCAAGGTATAGGAGTCTTTGCCGCCCGACAGGCAGACCATGACGTGATCGCCGCCGGCGATCATCGAGTAATCGGCGATGGCTTTTCCTACTGCGCCGCGCAACTGCGCCTGCAGCTTTTTAAACGTATTGCTCACAGGATCCGGCGCGCTCATGGGATTTCGAGATACTTGGCTTCCAAGTACCTGAGGTATGCGGCCGCCGTCAGCGGCTTGCCGGTCGCTTGTTTGATCAGTTCCTGCACCGGTAGCCGTGCGCCGATGCCGTGCACGTTGTCGCGCAGCCAGTCCATCACCCCGCTGAATTGGCCCGCGGCGATCTCCTCATCGAGCGAGGGGTGCGCGGCGCGCATGGCCTCGTTGAGCTGGCCCGCGATGACGGCGCCGAGCGCATAGGATGGGAAATATCCGAAATGGCCCACTGCCCAATGGATGTCCTGCAGGCAGCCCTCGACGTCGTTCGCGGGGCGGATATTCAGCCGCTGTTCCAGGTTCGCGTTCCAGGCTTCGGGCAGATCGGCCACGGGCAGCGAACCTTCGAGGATCTTTTTTTCCAGCTCATAGCGCAGCATGATGTGTACCGGATACGTCAGCTCATCGGCATCCATGCGTATGCAGCTGCGGCGGACACGGATCAGCTGGCGATACAAGTTCGCTTCCTGCCATTCAGGTCCGCTGACCTGCAAATATTTCTCGAGCAAGGGACGCAGGTATTTCACGAACGAACGGCTGCGGCACAGGTTCATCTCGAACAACAGGGACTGGCTCTCCTCGAGCGCCAGCCCGCGATCCCTGCCCACCGGCTGGTCGCGCCATTTCAGGGGCAGTCCTAAGTCATACATGGCGTGGCCGGTTTCGTGCACCGCGCCCAGCAGGCCGGAGAAAGGATCATTCAGGTCGAATCGCGTGGTGACCCGGATGTCGCCCGGCACCCCTTCGGTAAAGGGATGCTCGCTCTCATCGAGGCGCCCGCGGTCGAAGGGGAAACCCAGCGCCTTGAGTACATCGACGGCCAGCGAACGCTGGCGCGAGACGCTGAACTTGCCCGTGAACGGCGTCGGCGCATGCGCCGCCTGCACCTCGATGGCCTGATTGATCAGGCTGGGAAGCCTGCGCGACAGCGCCTTGAATATGGTGTCGATGTCGGCGGCCGAAACGCCCGGCGTAAACCCATCCACCAACGCGTCATACGGGGCGAGCCCGCGAGCCTGCCCGAGCAGCGCGGCCTTGTCCCGCACCAAATGGACCACTTCTTCCAGATGAGGCGCAAGCAATTTGAAGTCATTGGCCTTTTTGGCCTCGACCCAGAATACTTCGGCGCGCGCCGTGGCCTTGGCGAGACGGGAAATCAGCGACGGCGGCGTCGCGATGGCGTGATCGCGCTGGCGGCGCATTTCGCGCAAGTTCGCCAGCGGCCAATCTTCCAACTGAGATGCGCCGGCCTCGGCGCGCTCCAGCAGCCGCGCCACCTTGGGCGTCGTGAGCAGCGCATGGTGCTCGGTCTCGAGCGCCGCCAGCTGCTCGCCGCGCACATCGGCGCTGCCGCGCGGCATCATGACCGCGGCATCCCAGCGCAGCAGCGACAATGCGCCGCGAAACGCATGCAGGCGGCGAAACTCTTGTTCCAATTGCTCGTACGGCGAGGCAGCCATGAGACCCTTGAAGCGGCCGATGACTTGCCGCGCTATTCGTTAGCGGTTTAGTTTAACCCGAGGACCGTCAAAACCGCTGGAATTAGATGAAAAGTCCTTTTTTATCAATAGCTTACAGGTGTCCTAACCGCCTTTCAACTTGAATGAGCCGCTCTGGCGGAACGGCAGATTGTGCAGGAAAGGCAGGTCGATGCTGGCTGCACCGGTGAGTGTGTAGTCGATCGAGTCGCCATTCTGATTCGCCTTGTCGGTCAATTGGCGCAGCGCCAAGGCGAGGTTCGCGGTGATGGTCATGTCGAATTCCGATTCGCCGAAGGCGGGAACGACAACGGCACGGTCGCTGACGCCGCTTGCGATCTGTTCCCCGCCCACCGTCAATTCCGTATGCAGCCCGCGAACCGGCAGCGCCCGATCGTTCGGATTTTGAATATTCAGCTTCACGGCAAAGCTCTGCTTCAGCAGATTGCCGCTGCGCATCTCGATACCGATGACCGTGACGTTCGGCCGCGTGAACTTGGGCGCCATGGAGCAGCCGCCCAGGACGAGACTCGAGGCGATCGGCAATGATCCCGCAAGGCACAACAAAATCTTCGGCAGCCGTGGCAACATGGAAGAAATGATACCGACTTTTGCGACCCAGGCCTTGATCGTCATGGGGTTATTCGCGGCCGCCCCCTCGAGCAACGCAGCCGACCCGCCGGCCATCCCACCGGCCATCCTGCCGGCCGCCCCGCCGGCCGCCCCGGTCAAGGGTGCCGCGGTGGCTTGCCTGGTCTCGGGCGATGGGTACCTGCGCGCGACCTTGGGAGGCGCCGTGGATGCGCACCTCGATTGGCCCAACAGCGGCACGCTGTGCCAGGGGGAGTTCCGCACAAATCCGCCCGGCGTGCGCCTGAGCTTTCAGCGCGCCGCCAAGACTGCGCCGAATCTGCTGCTGGTGTTCGGCTTGACCGCGGTCAAGGAGGGCCTTTCCGCGCGCGAAGTGAAAGCCAATTTGACGGTCATCGTCCAAGGCACCAGCCGCATATTCGGCACATTGGGCGATTCCCGCTGTACCGTAGATTCCCTGACCCAGCGTCCACTGGACAAGCCCCATACCTTCAGGCTCGAGGCGCGCGGTTTTTGCACACAACCGGCCCATGCGGTGCGCGGTAAGGGCGATGTCCTGGTGAGCACCTTCGAGTTTGCCGGGCCCGTGACCTACGAGACGCCGGCGAGCTGACCGAAGGACATCGCATGCGAATTCGGATCACGCTGGTATTGTGCGTCCTCGCCGGCGCTCCCGCGGCAGGCGCGGAGGTGCCGATTTACGACGTTGACGTGATCCATACCTATCCCCATGACCCCCAAGCCTTCACCGAGGGACTTTTTTATTTGAACGGCTATCTGTACGAGAGCACCGGCCTGGAGGAGCACTCGAGCATTCGCAAGGTACGGCTCGAAACCGGTGAGGTACTGCAGAAAATCGACATCCCCGCGAAATACTTCGGCGAAGGCATCGTGAACTGGGGCGGAAACCTGATCAGCCTCACCTGGAAATCCCAGGTGGGATTTATTTTCAATCTCGACAATCTCAAGCTAAAGGGCCAGTTTCACTACGCCGGAGAAGGCTGGGCGCTGACGCGCGACGACAAGCGCATCATCATGAGCGACGGCACCTCGGAGCTGCGGTTTTTGGACCCGGCCACGCTGAGCGAAACCGGCCGCCTCCGCGTGACCCTCAATGGCAACCCGGTTCAAAACGTCAACGAATTGGAATGGGTCAAGGGGGAGATCTTTGCCAACGTCTGGCAAACGAATTGGATCCTTCGAATCGACCCGGCCAGCGGCGCAGTGGTCGGTTTGATCAACCTGTCGGGATTGCTCAAACCCGCGGATATCGTTCCGGGCCAGACCGACGTGCTCAATGGCATTGCCTATGACGCCAAGAACAATCGGCTGTTCGTCACGGGAAAGAATTGGCCGAAGCTGTTTGAAATTCACCTGCGAAATGCCAAGTCGCCCAATGCCTCCTCGAGCGGTCCGAGCCACGGCTCGAAATGACGCCATTGATCGACACCCTCGGAAAAAATCGGCTGCCTCACCTGCTCCGCACTCGCCGTCTGAATGCTGCGACGATTCTCGAAGAAGCGCAGGCACCGGTCTTCGAAAGGCAGACCGCAGTATTCGAGGAGGCCGCGCACCTCGCCCGATAGATCCTTCACCACGTCCTCATAGTTGACGCGATGAACCCGGCCGGGAAGCACGGCATCGAAATGCGCCATGAGATCGACATAGTCGCGGTAAAAGCGCCCTAAGTCCGCCAGATCGTTGGTGAAGCGCTGACCCCAGGCAAAATGCTGTTTGAAACATGAAAAGCAGCAGCCCATCGGATGCCGACGCGCATCGATGATCGCAGCGCGCGGGAACAGCAGGTGAATGAGCCCGATGTATAGGAAATTATTCGGCATCTTATCGACAAATCGCGGCTCGCCGGTCCGGCGGTATATCCGGGTCGCATCCAGGTATCGATCCGCCAGAGCGGCGACCTCGGCGGCGTTCAGCGCGGCCAGCGCCTCCAAAAATGCGGCGTCATCCATTTCGTTGCTCTTGCGGCCCAATCCGCGCGCAATCGATATGATGTCCGCGAGTTCGCGGGTGCCTTCGACCAGCGAATGACTGGCGAGGATCTGCTCCAGAAGGGTCGATCCCGCCCGGGGCAGTCCCACGATGAAGATGGGGTCAATGGCCGTTGAGCCGAAACCCAGGCGCTGCGCGAAGAAGTCAGGCGTGAGGAGTTTCTTCGAACGCATGATCTGTGCCGAAATCCTGGCAGAATCGTAGGGGAGCATACTTCGCCGCAACGAGTTGGCGGCGGAATAGTGCTCGAAGGACTCGGCATACCGCCGGTCATCTTCAAAAGCCTTGGCGATCGCAAACTCGAAATCCACGCGGTCGTCCGTCGCCAGGTCGTCCCGATTCAATTGCGCGAGCATGGCATCGAGCTCAGCGGCGCTGAAACGAAAGGTCTTGAGATTGGCCAGACTCCAGTAGGCGGCGCCGCTGGAGGGCGCGAGCGCAACGCTCGTGCGATAGGCGCTTACGCTGTCGCCCGATCGACCTGCCGCCTTCAATTCATGTCCATAATTCATCCACAATGAAGCGGCGGCACTAGAATCAGCGATGAGCGTGTCCAGGATTTTGATGGATTCATCGTGACGGCCGATCAGGCTGAACACCGACGCCTGAAGCGATCGATAGGCGCCATTCTGCGGTTCCAGCACCAGGAGCCTCTCGACCAAGGGCAGCAGTTCACCGGGCCTCTCCAATTTCAGTAGCAGACGAGCGAGATCGTGGCGCGCGGCAGAATAGCCCGGGGCTAGATCGAGGCAATTGCGCAGCAGCCGCTCTGCCTCAGTATAGCTCTCGGACCGGAAGAGGACCTCTGCGAGCAAGCGCATGGCCGCGACATCTTGAGGGGTCTGCCGCAAGACGCTCCGCAACATGCTTTCAGCTGCCGCGGTTCGATTCTCCTGTAGTGCCCACGCAGCTTCGCCAAGCTGCGCGGGTTCGAGCGACAGCGACGCATATCGCGCGTACGCCGCATCGGCGCCGCGATCGTCACCCGCGGCCGCGAGTTGGCCGGAAAGTTCGCGCCAACCATCCGCAAGCTTAGGTTCGAGCCTCAGTGCTTCCTGCAAGGCCGAAACGGCTTCCGCCTGCCGCCCGGCTTCCCGGTAGGCGCGCGCCAATTCCAGGCGGATGACTGCGCTTGCCGGCTGCAGACGCACCAGCCCATCCAACACCTCGAGAGCGCCCTTGGCATCGCCCAAACTGCGGGACGCCGTGGCGAGCAGCAAGGCCGCCGCCGAGCTGTCCGGGTATATCTTGAGAATTTCGCGGGCGGCCCGCGCAGCGGCGGTGGGATCCTCCTCCAGCAACGCGGAGGCCGACATCAATTTCAAGCTCGCGTCTGCATCTGCCATTGTCGCTACCATGATGCGGCTCCGGCGCATTTGTCAAACCGGCGCGCCGGCCATGTAGAATGCCTTCATGAACTCCACTCCTCCGGCGCTCGACGATGCGTCGGTCATACGAGCTCTCCAAGCCTATAAAGAGGCTGCCGCCGCCGGCCGCAACGCCGAGGCTGAGCAATTGCTGGTACGCGTGGCGGAACGTGCGCCCGGACATCCTGCCGTACTGAATGAACTCGGCGTTTTCATGATGGATCGGGGCGATTTCGAGAAGGCGTATCCCTTGTTCACGCGCGCTGCGCAAACAGATCCAGGTCGGGCCGCCTTGTGGTCCAATCTCGCCAGCAGCCTCCGTTCACTCGGCCGTCGGCAGGAAGAACGGGAAGCGCTCGAAAAGGCGCTATCGCTGGAACCGCGGCATCTGGCCTCTTTGCTGCAAAAGGGAAGGCTTTTGGACGAACTCGGCGAGACTCGCAACGCCGCGCGCATATACCAAAATGCGCTGGCGACGATGCCGCCCAATGCCTCAGTGCCTCCCACCGTGCAGGCTCTGGTGGAGCACGCGAAAGAGGTTGTAGCTGCCGACCAGGCGGCGCTGAGCGCCGCACTCGAGGATCGGCTCGCCGAGATCCGCTCCCGCCATGAGGGCGGGCAGAAACGCGCCGACCGCTGCTTGGAAATGTTGACCGGCCGCCGCGCGGCTTACTTTCCGCGGCCGACTTTCATGTATTTTCCCGAGATCCCGGCCGTGGAGTTTTTCGAGCGGGCGGATTTCCCGTGGCTCGATGCCGTCGAGGCGGCCACGGATGAGATTCGCAACGAACTCACGCAGGTAATGATCGCCGACCGGGCCGGTCTGCAACCTTACATCGACTATCCCGCCGGCCTGCCGCTCGATCAATGGAAGGAGCTCAATCGTTCACGCCGCTGGAGCGCCTATTTTCTGTGGAACCAAGGCACCATCGATGCCGCCCACGTCGCCCGCTGCCCCCGCACCGCCGCCGCCCTCGCGCACGTGCCGCGCTGTGAGGTCGGCGGGCGCGCGCCCACGGCCTTTTTCTCGATTCTCAACCCCGCGACAAGAATCCCGCCGCATCACGGCGTGACTAACACCCGGCTGACGGTACACCTCCCGCTGATCGTGCCGCCGAATTGCGGCTTCAGAGTGGGCGGGACCACCCGCGAACCGGTGGAAGGCAAAGCGTGGGCCTTCGACGACACCATTGAACATGAGGCGTGGAACGACTCCGATGCGCCTCGCGCCATCCTGATATTCGATATCTGGAATCCGTTTTTGACCGAGGTTGAGCGCGAGATGATCCGCGCCGCCACGGAAGTCGTGGGCAGCTATTACCAACTCGCGCCCGAGAAGCCGGCTTGACCCGGGACTTTTCGCGGTCGCGCTCCTTGGGCATCGCCATCCTCGGCACATTCTGCGTCGGCGGCGCTCTGGCCGAGGATCATCCTTCCGAACTTCGCCAGGCGCTGACAGCCTGCAGCGCCGTCAAGGAGGCCGTCGACCGCCTGGCATGCTTTGACAAGCTTGCCGCTGCCGGCACAGCCGCGCTCCCGTCGACCCCGTCGAGCCCGGCGCCTCCGGCGCCCCCGGCGGTCGCAACTGCCCGGGTGCGCGCGCCGGAGTCGCCTGAAGACTTCGGCTTGAGCGGTGTCCAAAAGATGCCCCGGAGTGAGCAAATCCAGGCAATCACGGCGGCCATCGTCGTCATGGGACATGCCGCGAACGGCCGCGTTCGGCTCGGTTTGGACAATGGTCAGTCCTGGGAACTCGAGGACTCACCGGATCCGCTCCTGGCCGTGGGTAATTCGGTGACCATCCGGCGCGCCAGCTTGGGTTCGTTTTTGATGACGACGCCCTTGAAAGCGACGCACCGCGTGCGACGGGTCAAATAAAAACGGCGGGCCGAAGCCCGCCGTATCGAAGATCCAAGGCGACCTGAAGTCGGCCCTTAGAATTTCGCCGTCAAGTGCACATACAGGAAGCGGCCGATTGCGTCGTAAGTTCCGCCAAAGCTATTGTTATTGCAGGGGCCCACGGGGCAATTCGCACTCAATATCACCGGTGGGTCCTTGTCGAGCACGTTGTTCGCGCCGACTCGAACGGTGACATTCGGCGCGACGGCCACTGAGGCCGACAGGTCGATGTAGCTGAAGCTTGGAATGTGACTATAGCCAGGAGTGACCGTGGTGGGAGAGGACAGCAACGGACTCTGGCTCAATGCATCGACCTGGGTATCGCCGATGTAACGCCATCGCATGTTCAGATCGAGCCCCTGCCACGGGGTCGCCCAGTCAGTCGTGAACACACTGCGCCAGCGCGGCAACGGGTTGGTGCATGTCACTCCGAAGTATCCCGCGCAGTTGTACGACGGGCCAGGTCCCGTAGCGAGTGTCGTGGGGTTGACAACGGTCACATTGGGTTCGAGGGTTCGGTCAATCGTGTCAGTCCCCGTCAGGTCAAATGCCAGTTTTCCCAACTCGTTCAGATTCAGGCCATAGTGCACCGTGACATCGACACCCTTGGTCTCCAGCACCCCGGTGTTCTGTGACCCGGTCACCACGAAGCCTTGAGGCGTGAGCCATAGCGATCCATTGGCGGGATTGCGATGGATGTCGGCGCAGTCTTGCGCGTTGCCGGTGAGGGCACAATTCAGGATGACGGAGACGCCGGACTGCGCCTCGATGGCGCCGGTAATCCGGATGTCGTAGTAATCCATCGACGCGTAGAACGAGGGAAGGAACGTCGGCTGGAACACAAACCCATAGGTCCAGGTGTGCGCAATTTCAGGACTGAGCTGCGGGTTGCCGCCCGTCTGAATATTGAACTGACTGGCCGGGTTGACGCCCAGATTGCCGTACTGCGCCTTGGTCACTCCCGTGAGCGCGCATTGCGCCTGCGTCAAAGCCGGTGTCGGACCCCAACACGGATCGATGCTCCCGCCTGGCCCAACGGTCGCGGCCGTGAACAGTTCGGAGATATTCGGCGCGCGCACCGATTGGTTGAAGTTTCCACGGAAGCGAATGTCCTCGACCGGCGCCCATTCGACACCAAACTTGTAGGTATTGGTCGTGAAGCCCAGCGTGTACTTCGAATAACGATAGCCTGCGGTCAGCGCCACTTGTTTGGCAAACGGCAAATCGTCTGCGATCGGTACGTTGACCTCGGTAAATGCTTCCGAGACGTGGAAATTGCCGGCGATGGGGAGTACGTCCCCGGCTCCACCGGCGCCGAGCCCTTCCTCTTCGGCAAGGTCCGGGCTGAGAGTGGTGCTTTCCGAGCGATATTCAGCGCCCACGTTGATTTGCGGTCCGTTCTTGGCCCACGGAATCTGAAGACTGTATTTACCCAGATCCGCCGTCACGTCGGCATGCACCACATATTCCCTGGCCGTACCTTGCTGCGATAGCGGGATGGTCAAATAGTTGAGCGCGGCCGGCGTTACGCCGCCCGGCGCCCACACGTTGTAGGGCACGCAGGGCGGGCCCGATGCGCACGCCGGGAGGCCATTGGCGCCCGTCACGACATTTTCGGCATTGGCCAGGTTGGGGATTGAAAAATAGCCCCCTTGCTGTTGTTGCGCGTCCGTGATTCCGACCTGTGCATAGGCGTCGTACTTGAACGCCGACAGGAAATCCCCTTTGACGCCGATGTCCGTACGATAATCATCGTTGTTGAACGTTTGAAGACGCTGGCCGCCCTCGACGTTTCGCCGCAAGAGATAGTAGCTAAGAGAACCACCGGCGGGCTGTCCTTGTTGCGCCAGCAGGGCCGGCGCGCAGAGCACCGATCGTTGCTGCGCATTGATCAGCGGGTTGCCCGCCAAGCCGGGGCCAACGGCGCCGCAATTCAGTGTGAGCGCGTTATCGGCGAAGTCGCCGCTCGGCGCGATGCCCCCGGTCGAGGTGTTTCTCAAGTACATGAGTTCGGCATAGACCGTCGTATGTTCATTCACGTCCAGGTGCATGAAAGACCCGGCCGTCCAGCGCTCGTTCGGCCGCTCCCAGTAG